>Ga0164307_10001384_pt1 | contig 10946 bp, 13 predicted proteins | sample Whisoiple_243_MG_FD_110214 | JGI IMG/M metagenome (GOLD analysis project Ga0164307, IMG submission 110214) | Soil microbial communities amended with fresh organic matter from upstate New York, USA - Whitman soil sample_243_MG | ecosystem: Environmental > Terrestrial > Soil > Unclassified >...
AGGTCCTCGTTGCGGGTCACCCGGAAGGTGTGCACCTCGAGGACGTCCATGCCGGGGAAGAGCCGCTTGAGGTGCTCGCCGATGACGTCCTCCAGCGGCACGAAGCGCTGGTTGCCGACCGGCACGAAGCGGGAGAAGATCGGCGGCACCTTCACCCGGGCGAAGTGCTCCTTGCCGGTCTTCGGGTTGCGGATCAGCACCGCGAGGTTGAGGGACAGGCCGGAGATGTACGGGAACGGGTGCGCGGGATCGACCGCCAGCGGGGTGAGGACCGGGAAGACCCGGTCCTTGAAGAGCCGCTTGCAGGTCTTCTGCTCCTCGCGGTCGAGGTCCTCCCAGCGGACCAGCTCGATGCCGGCCTCGGCGAGTGCGGGCACGATCTCGTCGCTGAAGAGCCGCGCCTGCCGCTCCACGAGCTCGCGGGTGGTCGACCAGATGACCTGGAGCACGTCGTTCGGCATCAGGCCGGACGCGGCCGGCACGGCCAGCCCGGCGGCGATCCGCCGCTTGAGCCCGGCGACCCGGACCATGAAGAACTCGTCGAGGTTGCTGGTGAAGATCGCCAGGAAGCGAGTCCGCTCGAGCAGCGGCAGCGACCGGTCTTCGGCCAGCTCCAGGACACGCTGGTTGAACCGCAGCCAGGAGACCTCTCGGTCGAGGAAGCGGTCGCCGTACTTCTCGACCGCGGCGAGTGCCTCGTCGTCCGGTTCGTACGGCGGCTCGACGTCGAAGCTCTCCTCGGGGACTCCCTCGCCATGGCTGGAGACAGCATCCGGCTGCAGGCTGTCGAGCGTCATGTCCCTCAGTCTGGCACTGCGAGGTGAACGGTAGGTTGCGCTCGTGACCGTCCTCGAGCGCGTGAAGACCTTCGGCCTGCGCCGGGCCCTGTCTCTCCCGCCCCAGGCCCAGCGTGTGCTGGCCGGGCAGCCGGTGGTGATCGACGGCGCGCCACTGTCCGTGGACACCCAGCTGCTGCTGCGCCTCCAGCGCCTGACACGAGAGCGGGGAGCCGAGACGCTGCCGATCCCGGACGGGCGCCGGACCATCCGCGCGCACACCCGGATGACGGCCGGTCGTCAACCGGTCGGTGCCGTCCGCGACCTCACCGTGGCCGGGCTGCCCGCCCGTCTCTACTCGCCGTCGCTGTCGCGTGGGGGACTGCTGGTCTTCTTCCACGGCGGTGGCTTCATGTACGGCGACCTCGAGTCCCACGACGCCGGCTGCCGGTTGCTCGCGGAGCGGTCCGGCGCGCGGGTGCTCGCCATCGACTACCGGCTCGCCCCGGAGCAGCCCTTCCCCGCGGCGTACGACGACGCCATCGCGGCGTACCGCTGGGTGGTCGAGCACGCCGACGAGCTCGAGGTCGACCCGTCGCGACTGGCGGTCGGCGGCGACTCCGCCGGTGCCAACCTGGCGATCGGGGTGGCCATCGAGGCGGCTCGCACCGGGCTGCCGTTGGCCTTCCAGCTGCTCGTCTACCCGGTGACCGACGCCGTCCGCGACACCGCGAGCTCGCGGCTGTTCGCCGACGGCTTCTATCTCACCAAGGCGTTCATGGACCTGGCCGGCACGGCGTACGTCGTCGGCGTCGACCAGCGCGACCCCCGGGTGTCGCCGGCGTACGCCGACCTGCCGGCCGGCCTCGCGCCGGCGTACGTCGCGACCGCCGGCTTCGACCCGCTGCGCGACGAGGGCGAGGCGTTCGCCCACAGGCTGGCGGCGGCCGGGGTCGAGGTCGAGCTGCGCCGGTACGACGACCTGATCCACGGGTTCTTCAACATCGTCGGCGTCGGCCGGACCGCCCGAGCGGCGAACATCGAGATCGCGGCGGCGTTGCGGGCGGGGCTGAAGCCGAGCTAGCTCGCGTGGAAGCGGCTGCGGCAGGGGCAGGCCCAACCGAGGTCGGTCTGCTCGCCGCACTCGACGCGCGGCGGTTTGCGGCCGACGGCGCGTCGGGCGAGCTGGGACAGGCCGCTGGGCGGATGCCGCCGCGCGTGCCCGCAACGTCGGCAACTGGCGTCTCCCTGAGGGCTCTCAGACATGTCGCCATTGTGCTGGTCGACTCAAGTCGAATCCCCTGTGTGCGCTGGAGATTCGCGTGAACTCGTCGTAAAACGAGCGCGGTCAGTGTGACCGTCGCCACCCGCGCTTCTGGCTCTGCAGCTCGAGCAGCTCGGCTCGGACCGACGCCAGCTCCTGGGCCAGCTCGCGGGCCTTCTCCTCCGCCTCGACCCGCTCCTGCATCGCCTCCTCGGCGATCTCCGCCTGGTGTCGTACGGCGGCCTCGACCGCCGTACGGTCGGAGGCGCGGTCCGCGGCGACGGCCTCGGCATCGGCCCGGAGCCGGGCCTGCTCGGCAGCTGCCTGTTCGGCGGCCTCACGGGCCTCGACAGCCACGCGCAGCTCCTCGGCCTGACGGGCCGCGGACGCCGAGGTGGCATCGAGGATCTCGCGGAGCTTCTGCTCCGCGGCCTGACGCTCGGCTGCCGCGGCCGCTGCGAGCTCGGCGTGGGCGCGGGCGTCGTCCTCCGCGACCCGGCGAGCCTCGAGCGCCTGCGTCGCAGCGAGCTCGGCGGCCTCCCGGGCGGCGGCGTGCTCCTGGGCGGTGGCATCCGCGGCGGCGCGAGCCTCGTGGGCGACGCGGGCGTCCTCGGCCTGCTGCTCCGCGCGCTGATGTGCCGCCGTCTGATCGGTGGCGGCCTGCGCGGCCGCCTCGGCCTGCTCACTGGCGCGCATCTCGGCCTGTTCGCGGGCGACCTGCGCGGCGTCGGCCTGCGCGGCCGCCTCCGCGGCGGCCCGATCGGCCGCCTCCCGATCACCGTGGGCAGCCGCTGCCAGGTCGAGCTGGGCGCGGGCCTGCCGTTCCGCCTCCTCACGTGCGGCCACCGCTGCGGTCGCGGCCTCCTCTGCGGAGAGCCGAGAGGCGTGTGCCAGCTGCGCCCGCTTGGCGTGGATGGTCGCGTTGTCGTCGGCGGCGATCCGCGCCTCGTTGGCAGCCTGCAGTGCTTCCGCCATCTGGGCAGCCGTACGGCGGGCCTCCTCCTCGCCCGCGGCGGCCGCGGCGGCCGCCTCGGCCTGCCGGGTGGCTGCCTCCTCGGCACGGGTGCGCGCTGCCTCGGCTGCCTCGGCGGCCATGGCCTGCTGGCGGGTGGTCTCCTCGGCCTGCGTCCGGGCGACGTGTGCCTCGTCGGCGAGCCGAGCGTGCTCGGCCGCCGCCTCGTCGGCCGTGGCCCTGACCCGGCTGGCCTCCTCTGCCGTGGCCTCGGCGGCGGCCCGGGCGGTCGCCTGGTCGGCGGCCTCCTGCTCGGCGGCCGCGCGGGAGTCCTGAGCCACCCGGACGAAGTCCTCGTGCGCCTGGGTGGCAGCGGCCAGCTGGGCGGCGAGCTCGGTGGCGCGGGTCTCGGCGGTCTCGCGGTCGGCCAGCGCCTGCTGGGCACTCGCCTCGGCGGCCCGCACCGACTGGTCGGCCTCGGCAGCGGCGTCCCGGACGGACTGCTCGGCGGTCGAGGCCGTGTCGCGCACCGACTGCTCGGTCGACGCCGTGAGCTCTCGCACGGTCCGCTCGGTCGTCGTGGCGAGCTCCTGGAGCGACGCCTGGGCCGAGCCGGAGGTCTCGTGCAGCGACTCCAGGCTGGAGTTGGCGGTGTCCATCAGCGCCTGCTGCGTCGACGCGGCCGTCTCCTGGAGCGAAGCCTCGGCAGTCGTGGACTTCTCCAGCAACGACGCCTCGGCTGAGGCTGCCTTCTCCTGCAGTGACTGCTCGGAGGTGGCGGCCGTGTCGCGGAGGGTCTGTTCGGCCGTCGACGCCAGCTCGCGCAGGGACTCCTCGGCGCCGACCGCGGCAGCGCGCGCTGCCTCCTCGGCCTCGGTGCGGGCCACGTGGGCCGCGGCGGCCGCCTCGGCCTGCTCGCGAGCCGCCGTCTCGGCCTGCTCCCGGGCGGCGTCCGCAGCGGCGGACCGCTCGGCGGCGTCCCGTGCAGCGTCTTCGGCGGCGGTCCGGTCGACGGTCGCCTGGGCGGCGGTCTGCTCGGCGGCGAGCCGCAGCGCGGTGGCCACCTTCGCGGACTCGACGAGCTTGTGTGCGGCCTCCTCGGCCTCGTTGCGGGCGCTGGCAGCCTCGGTCGCGACCTCCTCGAGCCGGGCCCGTTCGGCGGCGTGGGCCTCGCCGGCCTCCTCGGCGGCGCGGCGGGCGTCGTACGCCTCCTGCGCCTTGGCGGCGTGCTCGGCCGCTGCGTCCTCGGCCTCGGCCCGGGCGCGGGCGGCGGCCTCGGCCGCCTCCTCGGCGACGAGTCGCTCCGCAGCCTGCTCGGCGGCCGCCTGCTCGGTACGGCGCCTGAGCTCGGCGGTGCGCTCGATCGCGGCCTCGAGGTCGGCGGGTTTGCGCGCCGCCGGAGGGGGCGCCGCGGACACCGCCGGGGGTGCCGAGGGTGCAGCGGTCGACGGAGCTGCCTGCTCCGGCTTGCGTTGCCACCAACGGGTGGGCTGAGCGTCTGTGTCGACCTCGTCGTCAGGTCGGCGTGGTGGGGTCGCGTCCATCGCGCCCGAGCCTAGTGCTTGGCGCGGGCGGGTGTGGTGGGAGTCAGTACACCAGCGCCTGGGCGTCCGGAGCGAGCGCCTCCTCGACGAACGTCGACGCCCCCGCGATCCGTACGCCGGGCAACAGGTCGGCCTCGGTGATCTCGCGTCGTACGGCGCACTGGGTGCAGACGGTCACCTGCCCTCCGGCCGCTACGGCCGCCACCAGGTCGGCTGCCGGAGCGGCGTGCGGGAGCACGAAGCCCTCGCGGCCGGCCACCCCCAGCCAGGCGCCCTCGCCGGTCAGCCACAGGCTCACGTCGGCGCCCGCGCTCAGCGCGGTGGCCGCCACCGTCAGTCCCTGGTTGGAGCGCTCCGGGTCGTCGGCTCCGCAGGTGACCTTGACGACGAGTGGGCGAGTCATAGCGGCCAGCCTAGAGTGAGCCCCATGGTGTTCGAGCTGCCCGACAACCTCCACCCCGACTGTGCCCCGGTGGCCTGGCTGCTGGGTCGATGGGGCGGCCGCGGCAAGGGCGACTACCCGACGATCGAGCCGTTCGAGTACGGCCAGGAGCTGGTCTTCACCCACGACGGCCGGCCGTTCTTCCACTACTTCGCGCGGTCGTGGATCGTGGACGCGGAGGGTGAGAAGGTGCGCGACGCCGCCCAGGAGGCCGGCTTCCTGCGCTGTCGTCCCGGCGGTGACCTCGAGCTGGTGCTCGCGCACTCGTCGGGCATCTCCGAGATCTGGTACGGCAAGGCCGAGGTCGCCAAGTTCGAGCTGCACACCGCCGGGGTCGGCTTCACGGAGTCGGCGAAGGAGGTCGTCAGCGGCAAGCGCCTCTACGGCAACGTCAACAGCGACCTGCTCTACGCCTACGACATGGAGGCCATGGGCCAGCCGCTGCAGCCGCACCTCTGGGCGCAGCTGGAGCGGCAGTAGTCGCGATGACCGACGAGCTCGCGACCCGGCTGCACAGCCTCGGCTACCGGCTGACCCCGCAGCGCCAGCTGGTCCTGCAGGCGGTCGAGGAGCTCGGCCACGCCACCCCCGACGAGATCCTCGCCGAGGTGCAGCAGCACGCCAGCGCGGTCAACGTCTCCACGATCTATCGCACGCTCGAGGTCCTCGAGGAGCTCGGCCTGGTGCGGCACGCGCACCTCTCGGACCGGGCCCCGACGTACCACTCCGTCACCGACCACGAGCACTTCCACCTGGTCTGCCGGAATTGTCATCGCGTCCTCTCCGTTGACCCTGATGTGGTCGCGCCGCTGGCGGCGCGGTTGCGCGAGGAGCAGGGGTTCGTCATCGACGTCGGCCACCTGGCGATCTTCGGCGAGTGTGTGGAGTGTGAGGACCAGAGTGAGTAGCCCATTGCTGAACCTGCCGGGTGCCGTCGGCGCCGACGGGATCGACCGCGACGTCGCCGCGCACTACGGCTCGTTCAACGGCGAGCAGCGCACGCTCGAGTCCGGTGAGGGCTTCGTCGACCTCTCCCACCACGACGTGCTGCGGGTCTCCGGACCGGACCGGTTGACCTGGCTGCACTCGCTGACGACCCAGCACCTGGAGGGGCTCGCGCCGAAGGTCTGGACCGGCGTCCTGATCCTCAGCCCGCAGGGCCACGTCGAGCACGCCTTCTTCGGGTACGACGACGGCGAGTCCTTCACCGCCTTCACCGAGCCGGGGGCGGCAGAGTCGCTCGTCACCTTCCTGGACCGGATGCGCTTCATGATGCGCGTCGAGGTCGCCGACGTCACCGACGAGCTGGCCCTCACCTGGCGTCCGAGCGCGTCCGCCGAGGGCCCGTACGCCGGCTACGAGCTGATCCCGCGCGACCAGCTGGCGGCGTACGCCGAGGCCGCTGGTCCCGCCTGCGGCCTGTGGGCGTTCGAGGCGCTGCGGATCGCCCGCGGTGAGCCCCGTCTCGGCCTCGACACCGACCACCGCACGATCCCCAACGAGGCCGGCTGGATCGGCCCCGCCGTCCACCTCGACAAGGGCTGCTACCGCGGCCAGGAGACCGTCGCCCGCGTGCACACGCTGGGGCGCCCGCCGCGCCGGCTCACGCTCCTGCACCTCGACGGGTCGGAGAACCGGCTGCCCGCCGTCGGCGCCGAGCTGCTCCACGGCGACAAGGTGGTCGGGTTCGTCGGCACCTCGGCCCGCCACCACGAGCTCGGCCCGATCGCGCTGGCGATGGTCAAGCGCAACGTGCCCCTCGACGTCGACCTCACAGTCGACGGGATGCCGGCCGCCCAGGAGGTCATCGTCGACCCCGAGGTCGGGCTGCACGTGCGCCCGCTGCGCTGAGGCTGTGCCCGGCGTCGGTTTCGTCGGTTTCCCCGGTGCACCGGGGAAACTGTCACTTCTCAGCCGATGCAACGCCTGAGAAGTGACAGTTCTGGCTGTGGAGTGTGACGGAAGTGGTGCACGGGGCCGCCTTCCTACGGGCGGCGGTACATCACGTGCGTGTCGGCGTCGGCGTGCGTGAAGCCCAGGCCTGAGTAGACCGCCACGGCCGGAGCGTTGTCGGACTCGACGTAGAGCAGGACCTCGGCGACCCCGAGTCCCGCGAGGTGGTGGAGTCCGGCCAGGGTGAGCAGCTTGCCCAGCCCGCGGCCCTGCGCGGCCGGGTCGATGCCGACCACGTAGACCTCGCCGAGCTCGGGGGAGTGCTGCTTGGTCCAGTGGAAGCCGAGCAGGCGGTCGCCCTCGGTCGCGAGCAGCAGCCCCTCGGGGTCGAACCACGGCTCCGCCATCCGCTCGGCCAGCTCGGTCGCGTCCATCGAGCCCTGCTCGGGGTGGTGCGCGAAGGCAGCGGCGTTGACCCGGATCAGCTCGTCGGCATCGCCGGGGGTGTACCCCCGGATCGTCAGACCTGCCGGCACGATCGGCTCGGGCAGCGGTTCGCTGGTCGGCCGCCGCATTACCCACAGCGACCGCACCCGTTCGAAGCCGTGGCGCCGCGCCAGCGCCGCCGCTGCCGGGTGATCGCCGTGCGACCAGGCGCTGACCGGACCGGGCGGAAGGGCATCGGCGAGGAGCGCGTCCCCGACGCCGCGCCCTCGGGCATCCGGGCGTACGACGAGGGTCAGCTCGTCACCGATCAGCAGTGCGACCCCGTCGTCGGTGGTCCAGGACCGCACCGTCTCCGGCCGGTGCCTCAGTGCGCGCCACGTCGCTTCGTCCAGTGGTGCGGCGCCGTCCTGGGCCTCGGCCGCAGCGGCGATGTCGGCGATCAGGTCGAGGCGGAGCACAAGGCGAGGCTAGACGGTCTCGTCGACCCGCTCGGTCGCGCGGGCGTCGGCGGCGGCCTGCTGGTCCTTGGACGGCAGCACGAACCGGTAGCCGACGTTGCGCACGGTGCCGATCAGCGTCTCGTTCTCGACGCCGAGCTTGGCGCGCAGGCGGCGTACGTGGACGTCGACGGTGCGTGTGCCGCCGAAGTAGTCGTAGCCCCACACCTCCTGCAGCAGCTGCTGGCGGCTGAAGACGCGACCGGGGTGCTGGGCCAGGAACTTCAGGAGCTCGAACTCCTTGAAGGTCAGGTCGAGCGGACGGCCGCTGATCTTGGCGGTGTACGTCGCGTCGTCGACGACGACCTCGCCGGAGCGGATGACGTGCGACTCCGGGTCGTCCGCCTCGCGCCGGGCGTTGAGCCGGCCGATCGCGAGCTTGATCCGGGCCTCGAGCTCGGCGGGGCCGCAGGTGTGCAGCACGACGTCGTCCATGCCCCAGTCGTGCAGCACGACGGCGAGACCGCCTTCGGTGCAGACCAGCAGGACCGGCACGTCAGTGCCGGTGGCGCGGATCAACCGGCAGAGGTCGCGAGCGTGGGCGAGGTCCTGACGGCCGTCGACCAGGAGCAGGTCGGAGTCCGGAGCCTCGAGCAGGGCGCTGCCCTCGGACGGAAGGATCTTGACCTGGTGGCCGAGCAGCGCGAGCGCGGGCAGCACCTCGGCGGACGGCTGGAGGGCGCTGGTGAGAAGCAGGAGCGTGCTCATGAGATGGTCTCCTCCCGGACGGGGCGGGGACCGAAACGCAACGCTGGGCTTCGGCCGATCACTGGTTCTTCGTGAACAATACCGAAACATGGGTGTCTCATTGGATGGTTCCAAGCGAAATGAGACTGACGTCATCCGGGTCCACTACTGGGCGTCGGCCCGCGCTGCGGCCGGGGTGAGCGGTGACGACCTCCCTGTCGACGGCCCGATCGTCCTCACCGAGGTCGTACGCCGCGCGGTGGCACTGCATCCCGGGACCCGCCTGGCCGAGGTGCTCCAGGTCTGCTCGACGCTGGTCGGGGATCAGCCCGTCAGCACCGAGGACCCGGGCGCCGTCGTCATCGAGCCGGGGCAGTCGGTGGAGTTCCTGCCACCCTTCGCCGGCGGCTGAGCCACCGGGCTGCCAGCACCACGACCGCACCGACGAGTCCGCCGAGCGTGTTGGCCACGATGTCGACCTGCGACGCGGTGCGGTCGGGCAGCACGGCCCCCTGGGTGAGCTCGACGCCGCACGCGATGACGAACGCGTACGCCGTCCAGTCGCGCCACGTCGTACGCACCCAGATCAGCGAGCCCAGCGCCGAGACCGGCGCGAGGATCGCCGCGTTGCACAGGAACTCCGCCCGCGACTGGCTGGCGGTCTCCACCGAGAAGCCGACCCAGACCCCGAGGTCGCTCACCCACGACGCCATCTCGGACTGCGTGCCCGAGGTGGGCGCGAGCAGGGCGATGCCGAGCAGCACCGAGTAGACGAGCAGCGCGACCTTCATGACGGGCGACGCTTTCACATCGACGGAATGTGACGGTCGCCGCCACCGTTGCACGGTCGTGAGCAGCGGAGCCTGGATCGTCGTCGCCGTGGTCGTGCTCGGTGGCGCCTTCGGCCTCTACCGGTTGCTGACCGACGGCCGCTTCCGCGGCACCCATTCCCTCCCGGTGGTTGAGGAAGGCGCTCTGGCGCCTGTCTCGAAACCATCGAAGACGCCCTGGTCTCACGTGGTTGCCGCGATCCCCGACGCCCAGCTCGGCGAGAAGGCCACCCTCCTGCAGTTCTCCTCGGCGTTCTGCGCGCCGTGCCGGGCGACCCGGCGGACCCTGTCGGAGGTGGCCGCGGTCGTCCCCGGGGTCGAGCACCTGGAGGTCGACGCCGAGCACCACCTCGAGCTGGTACGCCGGCTCGGCATCCTGCGTACGCCGACCACGCTGGTGCTCGACGCGGCCGGTCGCGAGGTCAACCGCGCGGCCGGTGCGCCGCGCAAGGAGCAGGTCCTCAGCGCCCTGGCGAACGCCTGATGTCCGCCATCTGGACAACCGTCTCGAATATTGAGACGCAGATTGTCGACTCCGGGCAAGCCGTCCCTACTCTGGTCAACATGTCCTCGACCTTGCTGACCAAGCGCCGCGCAGTGGATCACTGCCGCACGCGCTCGGCGCTCTGTCGAATGCGCTGACAGCACCGCGCCCTCAGCCTCCGTCGCTGACCTGCGTGGTCCCGTCCACGCATCCGTCCGCAGGAGAGACATGTCCACGACCACCACACCGCAGCAGGGTCGTTCCGCTGCCGGCATCGACCCGCGAGGTCCGCAGCTCGCAGCCGGGCTCACCTCGCTGGTGCTGATCGGCGTCCTGCTCCTCGCGCCCGGTCCGGCCGCCACCGTGCTGCTCGCCGCGCAGGCCGTGGCGTTCGGGATCGGGGCGGCCCGGGGCGTGCAGCACACGCCGTACGCCTGGCTCTTCCGCACGTTGGTCCGGCCCCGGCTCTCGCCGCCGGAGGAGCTCGAGGACGCCGCGCCGCCGCGGTTCGCCCAGGCCGTCGGCCTCGGCTTCGCGGTGCTCGGGCTGGTCGGGTTCCTGACCGGCCTGGACCTGCTCGGCGAGATCGCCGTCGGCTTCGCCCTGCTCGCCGCACTGCTCAACGCGATCTTCCGGTTCTGTCTCGGCTGCGAGCTGTACCTCCTCGTCAAACGGATCGGTGGTTGAGGAGGGACGAAGTCCCGTCTCGAAACCCCGATCCACCACCCAGACCCCCGCGCCCCTTCCTCGGCGCACAAGAAAGGTAGAAACAGATGACCCGCGAGAACACCCTTGTCACCGCCCAGTGGGTGGCGGACAACCTCAACGACCCGAAGGTGGTGCTGATCGAGGTCGACGAGGACACCACGGCCTACGACAAGGGCCACATCGAGGGCGCCATCAAGCTCGACTGGACGACCGACCTGCAGGACCAGGTGCGTCGCGACTTCGTCAACAAGGAGCAGTTCGAGGCGCTGCTCTCGAGCCGCGGCGTCGCCAACGACGACACCGTGGTGCTGTACGGCGGCAACAACAACTGGTTCGCGGCGTACGCGTACTGGTACTTCAAGCTCTACGGCCACCAGGACGTCAAGCTCCTCGACGGTGGCCGCAAGAAGTGGGAGCTCGAC
>Ga0164307_10001385_pt1 | contig 10942 bp, 3 predicted proteins | sample Whisoiple_243_MG_FD_110214 | JGI IMG/M metagenome (GOLD analysis project Ga0164307, IMG submission 110214) | Soil microbial communities amended with fresh organic matter from upstate New York, USA - Whitman soil sample_243_MG | ecosystem: Environmental > Terrestrial > Soil > Unclassified >...
GAGTGGTGCGGTATCGTCAACGGTTGTTACTCCTGCAGGCAGCACAAGCGTACCCTCAGCGACTTTAATACCGTCGAGGATAATCTTGTATGTTGGGTTACTGCCACCAAGGGACGCGGAGAATGCCCCATGGTGCCAATAGTCATCGTCCCAATTGGGGAGTGCCACATCGTAATTCACGTCTGACACGCCGTCTTTCGGCCCAAATTCAAAGCGTAGTTTTCCTCGATACGGTGTCATTGAGAATCGAATACGTGCGCCACTCCCCTGTCGCTCTACCCATGCGCGTCGTAGTGGATTGTTCGCGCCACTTCCTGCCTTAAACCAAGCGCCGCGAGTAAATGCTCCCATGTTTCTGATGGAGGCTCGTGTATCAATTTTCACAAGCTGTGTTGCCCCGTCAAACTGAATCGCGGCGTTGTCCGTTGCCATATTGTATACTCCTTATGGTGTGCGTGGTGACTGTCCCTTGTTCGTTGCTTCGATCTGCTTACCAATCTCACGACTGACTTGCTTGGAGAGTTCACGAATATTCTGTCCTGAGGTCATAACAGGATTGTAGATGTTTACTTGGACGCCGCTCGTTGATCCCGCCGACATTGCGCCACCCTTCATACTAGTAAACGGCGAGGAAGCCAACATGGATGTGTCTGCTACCATGCTCTTTGAGGTATCGTGGTCATAAATCCGCGTTCCTCTCGGCAAATCCATGAGTTCCCAACCTTCTTCACCGACGACCGTCAATCCGCTCCACGTTACAACGCCACCTTCAGCGGCAGCGCCACCAATCCCTGTTGCTGCCCCTGCACCTGAACCTGACGGGACAGGAGAGCCTGTTGTTTGGTAGTTTGTGGTAACAGTTACCGTTCTATCAGTGAGTCCATTGAGTAGATCGCTGATTGTTCCAAGTGGACCACTCGCGTTGTCAATGATGCCGACTGTTGGTGAAGCAGTCAATCCTGCAAGTGTCGTCATTGCGCTTTGAACGTTGATGACACCTGCGAAGAAAATGGTACCGTCCATCCACACTTGAGGTGAAGCAATCGCTGCGCCCATTGATGTCATCGCTGACTGTACATTGTAAACGCCTGCGAAGAAGATCGTACCGTCCATCCATACCTGAGCCGAAGAAACATGCTCAGTAATATCACCGAGTGCGAGATTGACATTGGTCATGCCTGCATCAAACAAGGAGTGATCCATGTTGATTTTCGCCTTCGGCTGTCGCTTGACGATCTGATCGAGCGCGGTGTCTACAATCGTGTTGCCTGTGTCAAACAAGCTGTGATCCATATCGACCTTGACGGTGATTGTCGGTGGTTGTGGCCCTGTCGTCCCAAGGTCTTGTCCTGCAATTGCAGGGTCTTGCGTACCATTGTTGCTTGGCGGTTGTCCCGAGGCACTCGCAATAGCAAATGCTGCTGCGAACGCTGCTCCCGCCGTTGTTCCCCACGATGTTGCACTTGAGGAGAGTTGTGCTCCAATGGACGAGAGGTCAAGGTTGAGATTTGAGATGCCTGATTGGAACGCTGTTTGGAAATCTGTGACCATTTGTTGTGCGAGGGTCGCCATACTGCTGCTACCATCGCTGAGTCCAGCGCTACTAAGTGCGGGGTCCTGTGATCCATTTGTACTTGGACCTCCTGAGAACGCAAGCGCAAGTGCGGTCTGGAATGCTGATGCAATTTCATTCGCAGAGGTCGTTATATCCTCTTTCATGCCTGCTGTTGCTTCAGTGACAAGATTTTGAAGAGAAGCTTCTACTTGGGTGTCAGCCTTCATGGAGTTTGAAATACCAGACTGCCATGCATTTCCTGCTTCAACACCTTGATCGTGCAAGAATTGAATTGTTGCAGGATAATCAACACCCGTCATAAATGTTGCTGCTTGGTCAGGCGGCAATGTTGGAACTTCAAAATCTTCTACATCAAATACTTCTGCAAACCACTCTTCGAAGGTTTTTGGTTTAACGGGAGCACCGCCACCTTGACCGAGCGGAGAGTCACCAAATGGATCGTTTGCCGATCCTGGCTTGCTTGCATTCTGGTAGTTTTGATACATTTCTTTCAGTTCATTATTAATTTCATCAGCGCCTTGTTTAAATGCCTCGTACTCAGGAGCAGGAATAACAACCTTCAATCCATTCAATTCGTTAAGCAATGTGTAGGTGTTATTTGCTGCGTCGTAAGTTTCAACAAGACCTTTTGTTGCTGCGTCGTTGTCCGCACCTGCGGCAAGCATTGAATTGAAGTTCGCGGCAGTTTCAACGAATGAGGTTCCTGGCTTGTCCCACCAGCTACCACCTGTAACAGGCGTTCCGCCTGTCCATGAAAGGTTTCCATCTGCGTCACGTGTTGGTTGTCCACCTGTGCCGAGCATCTGATTTAATGCAGAAACACCAGGAGAGTTGATAAGATCACCAAGTGCTCCTGACGCATTCTTAACTGAGTTCGCCCACGCATCAATAGCAATTGCTGAGTGTTCTACGTCAGACTCATCAATGATGTTGAATCGCATTCCCTCATTGGTTGCAAGAATTCTCCACGCCTCAGGAATCTTCTCAAACTCTTCACGTGTGATATCAACAATCATATCAGCGCCGTTTTGTGTTGCGTCTCCCATCCAGTTCCAGAAGTCCGTGGTTGCTGCCGCAACTTGACCATTCGAGGAAAGATATGCTGCCTCAACTGCTTGGAAATTTTCGTTACCAATCGCCTGTGCGTCGATACCCATCTGGTCGAGATAGCTCAATGCTTGATCGTGCGTGATACCCCATGCGTCCATGAGATAGTGGCTGAGGTCCCAATCCTGACCATCCATGGCTGTGCTAATTGCATACTGCGTCAACGCTGCCCAATCCATGCCCATTTCAGAAAACACCTGACCTGTTTGTGCGTCAGGAGTAATGCCGAGTGCATCAAGAATTGCTCCCTGTTGTGGGTCCATTCGTTCGAGCGTCGAGAACATTGTTGTTTGTGCTGTCGCAAGAAGGGCAGGATCGAAGTAATACTGTGGAATGCCCTTCATCAAGTCATCGACGTTTACGCCGAGTTCTTCTGAGGTTTGTTCGAGCATTGGTCGGAGAATACGCTTAAGGTTCTTACCGCCTGTTTCTGTACGTCCTGCGCCGCCACCATAAATTGCTGCATTTGCCATGAGTTCGTCTTGATTGAACCATGGATTTGCTTCCAGTATACTCTTTCCTTCTGCATTTTGCAAGTTCTGGAGATTGCCCATAATTGTTTCAGCGAAGGTTCCCATTGCTCCCGCGCCAGTTGTATCGCCAAATACAGCACGAAGTCCTTGGCCGACTGACTCAGCAAGATAGTCACTGACATCAAAATTTTCGACCATGTTCTTCATGAATTCTTTACGAGCATCTTCTGCGTTGTACTCTTCCTCAGCTTTCTTTTGCTGGTCAGGAGTTCCGAGAATATCCTTTGGATCAGGAGCGTGTTGTGGTGGTGGTGTTCCGTATGCAGCCATCCAAGCTTCGTGTGCTTGCTGTACGTCGCCGCCAAACGCAGAGAGATAATCCTGCCACTCTTGCCACTTATTTGTCGCTGCCATGTAATCTTTAAGACCAGGAAGGAACGACGAAAGAACAGAATCAAACTGTGGGTCTGTGATTGCTGTTGTGAGTTTTTCGAGTTCAGGAACGAAGTCTCCTGTTTCAGGGCTGATACCGATCAAACTAAGTGCTTCTGTCAAGCCCTTTGACCATGGAGTACCCCCTTCTCCTGTAATCGCTGTGTCTACCCAGTCAATTGCACTTGCGAACTTACCCCAATACGATTGTGCGTCTTTGCTCGATGCGTCGGTTTGTGACTGCAAGTAGACATTTTCTTCTGCCTTTTTTGCAACATCGTATTGTTTGTTCGCCTCTAAGATACCTTGTGCGATATACTCTTGAACCTGTCTACCAATTGTATCTTGGAAAAAAGAGTCTCCTGCTGTAAGCAGACCATCGTCAAATCCCCAAGATGTACGTAGCGCCGCAGCTTGTGATTGATCTGACATTGATGAAAGGTATTTATTGGCAATCGCTTCGATATTACCGCGACCAATGTTTCCTGCGGTACCGCCTTGTCCAATGTATGTCTCGAACCAACCCTTCGGAAGGTCGCCCTGTTTTGCGATAGTGAGAAGCGCGTTCTCTCCGAGCACGTAAGAAATCTGTTTCAGGTATTCATCAAAAGCGGCTGATGTCCACTCTTCTACTTTTGGTGAAAAACCCTGTTGAGATAATTGCTTTACTGCATAATCAGAAACGGTTCCTGAATCGTGCTCTGTGAGCCACCCACTCATCTGTTCGTTGAAGCCCTGCATCTGTGCGATATCAGGTGGAACATCTTGCTGAGAATACATGTACAAACCAAGCGCCGCTGGGAGAGCCGCAAGCGCTACTGGTGCCCACACACCGCTTGCCATCGCCGCACCGCCTGCTGCTACGCCGACTCGTGCGCCCCACTTCGCAATGCTTCCTGCACCTTTGGCGGTTGCTTTCGGACCGACAGCCAGCGCACTTACGCCGAGCGCTGCTCCTGTAAGCTGCAATGCGTCACCAAGAACTCCAAGCCGTTCAAGTGCCTGATTAATCCAGTCTAACAATTGTCCGAACGGTCCATGCAGGACCATGATTGCTGCGCCGAGCAAACCGAATCGAAGCGCAAATCCGCGAATAGCAAAGCCACCCTTATCCATCGTGGTAAAGAGTAACACAAATCGAGCAATAAGTCCAGCTATCGAGGCCATTGCCGAAACTGCGGCAACAGAAGCCAACACACCCATCGCAAGACCGAGTGCCTGGAATCTATTTTCTGAGCCTGTCAATGCCGCAATAAGGTCGAGCATCGGGCCAATGATCGCTGAAATTGCACCAAAGAATGCTTGCGCTGCGGTAACAGCAATCTGTAATCCTTGCCAGAAGCCTGTTACAAATTGAACAACGGCGGAAATTGCTGCGCCAAAACCATCAGTCGCCGCAACGACAGCAAAGATACCGACTGCCATAAGTCCTGCTGCTAGAACGATTGCTCCAAAAGCTGCGATAGACAATCCCAAGATGGCAACCAACATTGTTGTCGCCCCGACCGCACTCAACGTTGCTGCAACCAAACCGAGCAACGACCCTGAGGCCGCTGCCGAAGCTGCTGCATCGCTAATTTTCGCCGCCGCTGCCATTAAGGTTACGACAACGCCCTGCGCAGTTGCACTATTCGAAATTACTTCAGCCGCAGTCTTAGCCGCCCACGCGGTCGCACTGATACCGAGTGCAACAACTTCTGCTGCCAATTGTACACCGATCAGTGCGAGGTTTGTAGCGACCTTTGCTGCAAAGATTGCCGCCTGTGCACCAACGCCAAGAAGTTTCGCACCAAAACTTACTGCCGCATAGCCGAGACTCGTAAACATCTGGAATCCTGGCATGAGTGCGGTGATAAGTCGGGCACCTAAGTATGCGCCAAGAATACGGCCAATCGTAGAGACAACTCCTTCAACTGTTCCGCCCATAGCCTTGAAGCGTGTTATAATATCGTCGATAAAGCCTGCACTCTTTTTTCCTGACTGTGCGATTTGATTGAATTCTTGTGTGATTCTTGATACAACACTTGTAACGGTGTTTACGAGGCGAGTAAACGTATTGATAAAGCCTGTCACGAGTCCTGTGACAAAGATAATTGCGGCACCAATACCTGCAATAAGAATGTCACCAAAGTTGATACCTGTTCCGCTGAGAGCAGCCTTCAAGCGATCCCACGAAGCGACAAACGCATCAACATATGTCCCAATAATTGCGAATGCTTTATGCAGTCCATTTAGTGCAACAATTGCTTTTGTGATAGGCTGCTCGATGCCAAGCGCGTCACCTATAGCCTGAATTGCCTTAAAGTTTTCGCCCTGCGCCGTACCAAAGAAGAAGAGTTCTCCTAAACCACGAAGCGCATTGCCTGCGTTTTGAGCGACAACTTTGATTGCTTCAATGCCATTATGTATTCGGTCAAAACTACCTTCACCTGAACGTACATCAGTGAAAAACTTACGGATTGACGCGCCAAGATCAAACAACCCTTTGAGTGCAAGATTTCCAAGCCACGTACCAAAGACACGTTGCAGCATGTACTGAAGGTTTTCAACACTTGTGTCAAGGCCAAGCAAAGGCCCACGGACAAACTCCATGAACGCAGCGCCCAACTGATCGATAAATGACAGGACCCTACCGAGTTGAACAACAAGGTTCTCCCAAGTAAGCTTATCAATAAATCCTTGAAGTCTATCTTGGAATCCTCCAAGATTCTCTTCCCATGCCGCAAACGCAATGCCTGCTGCAAGACCGAGTGCGAGAAGAATCGGTGCAATTGTGAGAAGAAGGCCAGGAAGTACCATCAAGACTTTAAGCACAGGCGCGAGCATGCCTCCCAACATACTGAATGCACGAGCGATGAGAAGAATAGTACCGCCTAATACCATACCTGAACCGACGATAGTCGTAAAGAGTCCAACCATCGTACCGAGATACGCAATAAATCGTGCAAGTGCGGGATTATCTCGAAGTCCATAACCAATGTCCCAAATGACATCAGCGAGCTTGGTGAATCCTGAAATCAAGTCTCCACGAACCGACTCAATCATCATGGTTTTCACCATCGTCCAAGCATTTCCCATATTGGTGATTGAAGCGCTGACGGTGTTCTCCATCGCGGCTGTTGCATTACTCATGAATCGTTCGACGTTCTCAGGCTTCATCTGCTCTTTGAACCATGCCCAAGAACCTTCAACGTCGGCTCCTGCAGTCAGCTTTTCAGGGTCGATAATACCGACAGCAGCACGCGAAGCATTCTGCGTGAACAATTGACTCAACAGACTTGCAAGTTCAGGCTCAGGAAGGCCTTTTGAGATGATCTTGTCGAACACACCCTTGAGTCCACCTTGAAGTGTCCCGTCCTTGTTGAAGAACAAATTCTTCATTGTTGCATCGTCGCCAAAGTATTTCTTGATAACGCCTTGCATAGGACCATCAGGGTCAAGAAGCTGTGACACCAAGCGGTCAAGACCACGACCAACATTTCCACCCTTGAGTCCAACCTCAGATGCCATGAAAATTGCGGCCATTGCATCTTCGAGTCCCGCACCTTCTGATGCACCTGAGAGCTTATTAAGGAGCGGTCCCATCATCTTGAACGACTCAAAGACGTCCTGAACTTCCATCGAAGATACGTTCGACGCAATCGCGACCATACCTGCGACTTGATCGAATGTATCAGTCTTACCTGATTTAATAAGAGCACGAGGGTCATACCCGAACTCCATCATGGCGTTCAAGGTGCCCTTGATCACGGTCTCAGGATCGGTCTGTGTGAAGGATGCCACACGAAGCAATGGTTTTAGTGCCTCTGCTGTCGCAGGACCTTGGTCTCGAAGGTCTGCACCAACTGCGGACGAGAAGTAGTAAAGTGCATCGGCAATTTGGCCTGTGTCAAACTGACGCACGCCTTTCCCTTGCTCGTAGGAAACTGCTCCTGTCGTTGGATCGACACGTCGTGTGCGTCCTGACTGAATACCGAAGATCAAGTCTTCAAGTGGGAGCATTGCCCCTGCACTTGATGCTGCACGATTGCTTGCCTGCGCATCGATATTCCCGTTGGCGTCTTTGACATTCCACATACCACCTGAAATACCCAAGCGAACCATCTGTTGCTCGAAGGTCTGATAGTCTGCGAGTCCCCGATACATATTTCCAAGCAAGTTCTGTCCGAACATACGAACAATCGAACCTGACGCAAGCAAAGACCAACCCGCGCTGAAAAACTCATTCAGTGCGACGTTGGCCTGACTCATCCCTGTCTTCGCTGATTTCCCGAAACCAAGGAAGGTTTTTCCTGTTGAATCAAGTGTTGCACGCATACTTGCGAACTTACCACCAATGCTTGATGATAGTGATCCTGCAAGCTGACTTGCCGACGAGAAGGCAGCATTAAGCTTTCCGCGCATATTCGCGGCAAACGCTGCCACGGCCATCGCTGCGGAACTGAGTCCTGTAATAAACTTATGCACACCACTAGACATACGATCCCATGCTGCGCTATTCTGTGCGGCAACTGTCCGCAAATCTTGAAGTCGCTGATGATACGCTGCCTGTGCTTGTCCTGCCTGTTCGATGATTTGCGTATAACGCTGCGCTTCACGTCCAAGTCGATTAAAGTATTCATTGCCGCTTGTAGACTGTCTATCAAGCTCCTGAATCTTGCGTTGAATACTCTCGATCTGCTGCATACCTTTTGTTACGTCATCAAGCGCCTGCTGTCGAGTCGGTGCGTCTTTTGCACTGCTCGCGGCAGCGGTCTGCTTTTGGACGAACTGCTGCGCATCTTTCTCAGCCTTTGATAATTCATCTCGATAGCGTTGAACGTTACGCACATGCGCTGTCCACACATTTTGAAGCTGTTGCGTCTGTTTGAGTTGTGCGTTAAACTCTCCCAAGGATCGCGAAAGCCCACGCTGCACCGCGCTCTGTGCGCCTGCATCCGTGGTGTTCCAACTCTTATTCATGAGATCAATCGTACGTTTGTATGCCTGTTCGGTCTGCTCCATGCGGTTGAGCAAGGTATTTGACGAACCTGCAACACCTTGCTGTCGATCCTGCAATCGATACATTTTCGACATGGACGAGGAGAGACGTTTTACGGCTGCATCTTGTTGGGTGTACGCTGCCGCCTGTGCCTTAGCCGCATTCTTCGTTGCTGTAGCCGCAGCAGCAGCTTGTTGCTTTTGGCTCTTTGCTGCAGCATTGTACGCCGCAGTTTGTGCCTTGATTGCGTCATTAACGACTTTTTGTTGTGCTCGTGCTGCTTGCGTTGCAGCGTTTTGTTGCTGCTTCGCAACGTTTCCTGAGACGTTGGTACGACTTTGTGCTGAGAGTTTTTTGTTGACACTTGTGAGTGCCTTGTCGAGTGCCTTCACATCTGTGGTCATATTTTTGATGGATGTTTGTGCGCTCTTGAATGACTTTTCAATGCCTGTAAGCCCCTTAACATTGTTAAGCGACTTGACGGACTTTTCGAGTTTGTCGAAGGCTTGGGCTAACTTTTCAATTTCATCAAAGTCTGCCGTTGTTGTGATATTAATATTTAACTCTCGCGCCATCGTTGATACCTTTCAACTGCACAAAAAGGGTCAGGTTTGTCTTCCTGACCCCTTCGTGTTATCCTGTCTGCATACGTCGGGCGATACCTTCACGTTCCCCCTGCATGCACGCGAACAGCATTCTCATTTCGTAGTTCGGCTGATCGTCAATACCGCCTTTGCGCGGGAGTTGTGCGAACCCTGTCGGCCACACAATCGGCATCAACTTTTCTGCGCCTTTTTTGCTTTTGTCGGCTTTCTTAAAGATGACGAGATTGGTGGAACGGCAGTATAAATACAGTTCCCACATTTCTCGTAGTTGGGGATTTTGCGCTAGTCGTCGGGTTTGGGAGTGACCCATACCAAGGTTGACGGCTAGCTTGTAGATTCCCCCTCCGCATCTTTCACGTTCATGACGATTGGCATGTGCGTATTAAGCTGTGCGTCAACCCAAAATCCTGAGGATGCTTCGAGGTCACGGTATGCCTGTACACTGATCGGTACAGGAATTTCGTTCCCCTCTTCGTCCACGTCGGCAAGTGACCAATTGACCTTGACAAGATCAAAGAATTCTTCCATAAAGGCGCTTGCCTGTTCGAGGTCACGAGTACCATCTTCTCGTTGCTGTGGGAACAGGCGCATCAATCGACCCATTTCCCCACGTGTCAGTTCCTTTCGAAACACGACAAAATCGCCATCTTCCTCATAACGTTCTGTCGCCTCTCGATTAACTCGTTGTAGTTTGCTTCCCATGAAATAGAAACCTCCTAGTATATGATGCTCTGTACACAGGCGTGTACGAGTGGATGATGGAGCAGGTATCACCCTACCGCATACAACTCACGTTGTATGGTCGAGTGCCCTTCGGACACTCGATCCACCAAAGAAATTATGCGTATGCGGTAGCTGTTTCGAGGTCACTGAGTACAACAGTGACAAGCTTGCGCGTTACTTTGTCGAACGAAACTTGGAAGTCCACGTCTGCTTCAATCGTGTCGCCTGCCGTCATTGGCAAACCAATGGTGTTGACTTTGAGCTTCGGCCACGAGAAGGTAAGTTGGTGCTTCTTGGAGTTCGTTACGTCGATTGTTGCACCCGTAAAGGTTGCAACCAACGCAAAGTATGTGCTATTCTTGAGAAGGTCGTAAATGCTGTTGTCGTCATAGGCCATTGTTCCTGAGAGTGTGCAGCGAAGTCCACCTTCGTAGATTCGATACGCTGTGCGTTGACCGCGAAGCGTTTCCTGTCGCTCAAGGGTATTCGTGAACTCGAAGTCAAGGCTCTTGAAGAGGTTGTTTGGCGTTCCGTCAACGGTCACGCTCGCTCCTGAGAAGATGAACGGGTCCATGTCAGGTGCGTTTGTGAACGATGCAGGTTTTGAGGCAGGAGTTGATGGGAAATCAAGCCCCTGCGCACTTACACGCATTTCCACATCTTCGCCGTAACTTGCCGTAAATCCTACAGACTCGATCTTGACGCCATTGACGCGCTGAAAGAGAACACCTTGTCCGAGTGTTGGGTTGTCACTTCGCTCCATGGAGAAGGAAGGGAGAGAACCCGCGCTGCTGAATGTGTGGTTGTAGACGGTGGTAGACGGAGTTGCGAGTGCGTGCGCGACACTACCAAACAAACCTTGCAGAATAAGTCCTGTGGATGAGTGTGGATAGCATGCTGCAGTAAATGACACGTTTGGTCGGATAGGACCATCCATGTTTGTATATGCTGCACGGTCTCGGTTAATTTCCATAATTTCGATTGGTTCGTTTTCGATAGGAAAATCGACATCCTTGACAGGGAGGAAGACTGTTGGTGCTACTGC
>Ga0164307_10001387_pt1 | contig 10934 bp, 9 predicted proteins | sample Whisoiple_243_MG_FD_110214 | JGI IMG/M metagenome (GOLD analysis project Ga0164307, IMG submission 110214) | Soil microbial communities amended with fresh organic matter from upstate New York, USA - Whitman soil sample_243_MG | ecosystem: Environmental > Terrestrial > Soil > Unclassified >...
AAGCACCATATGAATCGAATGTTTGAATGGCCAGCCGTTAAATTGATTTGGCAGCAACCATTGGCAATCGAAAGATTAGGAGAATTGACGACTAAAACATTGTTGATAATTGGTAAGGAGGATTCACCTGATAACCTTCGTGTTGCTGATTACTTTCGAAAGCACTCAGATGCTCACATCATAGAAATTCCAGGTGCTGACCATATGGTCAATCTCACCCATCCTGAGAGATTGTATCATCACATTAATGATTTTATGAAGGAATGAAATGTTAGAAAGTATCCCTGAAATGGTACATGAAACGAGAAGACCGATGTTTTTAATAATCGTAACAGAAAAGAACTAATTTGTTTCATGAAGAAGAATTAATTGATTAAATAATTAAAAGGTGTGCTAATTTACCAAGGGACACCTTTTTTTGTTTCCTAGAAGCTACATTATGGTAACTAAATTACAGATAATTCTCTTTATATAAATTAAAAACATGTAGAATGTAAATAATGACATTTTATTTTTTAATAAGGGATGGAAATTTATTATGCAAATTATTAATGTTAGAGAAAATGTAGAGTATCAAGATAAAGCAATAAAATATATTCAGAACAAATGGGCAAACGAAAATACTTTAAAACTTTATAAAGACTGTATTACACATAGCTTAAAAACAGATAATAGCCTTCCAATTTGGTATCTGTTAGAGAATACAGGAGAAATCATCGGCTGTGCAGGACTTATTAGTAACGATTTCATTAGTCGTATGGATTTATGGCCATGGGTATGTGCTCTTTATATTGAAGAAAGCTATCGAGGTATGTCATTAGGAGAAAAGCTTCTTTTAAAAATTAAAGAAGATACTAAAAATGCTGGGTTTAATAAGCTTTATTTATGTACCAACCATATTGGATATTACGAAAAGTACGATTTCTCATATATAGGAGATGGTTATCATCCTTGGGGGAGTAGCTCAAGAATATATGAAGCTAGTTTAATCAAGCAATGATGTTCTTTAATAGTACCGATAATGCGTTTTATGTTAACTAAAAGTGCATATTATATACAGTCTAAAATAGAAAAAACTACTGTCCCTCGCCAACAGTAGTTTTTTCTCATACAGACAATTAGAAAATCGTGTTATGAATACCAACGTCGGAAGGTATTCTAATTACATTTTGTTCCAAGTACCTAAGAGATATACTAATACATATAAATTTAAAAACGAATTTTATAATCGACTCTACTTAGAAAAAAACAAACACTTTCTTTCATCTAATTATCATTACTTGTTAAGTAAATACTAAAGTACTTGGTGTATTATTAAAGTTTCACAATTTACTCTTAGTGACGACAAATTGGTTCTTTGACCATAATGTAAGTAATAGACAAAACACTTATTTTGTTTTTATCCCTGTTATTTAATTGACATATTTTCGTCTTTTAAAACTATATTTATCTCTATTATGTAATAGGCATGTCCCGGATAATGTTAACCAAAAGAACAGGGAACCTCATATTTATATAATTAAACATTATCTGAATTACCTGTCTAATATAGATAAATGAAAAAAGCAGTAAAGGTTCATTTCCTTACTGCTTTTTTCGCTTTCCTATTAATCGTGTTACAACAAGCATAGTACTTGGTAGCGAACGAGTTTTTCGATAGGCTAAATACTTGCCGTTCCATACAGGCTTATATTTGTCTTTAAAAAATCGTAAACCATTAAAGCTGTACATATAACGTACGTTATTAAAAATAGCTGCTGCTACGCGCTCATACCAAAAAGAATGAGGGGAAATACCTACATTGGAAAGAGGAGCCATTCCTATGTTCAAATAGAGATAGCCTTCTTGCTTCGCCCATTCTAAAAGATGAATCAGCATAGCATCCATTACACCACTAGGGGCATTAGGAATGTATCGCATTAAATCGATAGAAATTTCATTTGGCTGGTAAACCGGCATAAGAGTATAAAACGCAACAATATAACCATCTTTATCTGCAAGTATGGCAACTGGTGCACGATTAATATAATCTAAACTAAAATAGCCAAGTGAAAATCCTTTTTCCTTTTTACCATTGAGCCATGCATCTGATACTCCTTTTAACTGTGTATATAACTCATTTGTAAATGGAGGGGGAATCACAGAAAACACATAACCTTCTCGTTTAAATTTGTTTACTGTCGCACGAAGGCTCGCTCGTTTTTTCCCCGAAAGGGTAAACGTATTTACATCTACAATAGCTTCTTCTCCAAGTTTAAAGAAATTATATCCAAAGTCATGATACAACCCCATCCATTTGCTCTCAATTTGATAGAAAATACAAGTATATCCAAACTGGTCTGCTTCATGAAGAAACTCTGCAACCGCCTTTGAAAAGGACAAGGAATTGCCACTAGGATCTCCTAATACAACGAGTCGATCACCTGAACGAGTAAATTGAATCAAAGCTTGTCCATCACTACTGAAGAAAAAACGTTTATCTCCGAGAAACCCAAGATGACTTAATACATTCCCCCCATATTTCTCTAAAAAGTTTTGTAAACTGACAGAAGAAGCTGGCTGTCCCACCATTTTCGTTCGTGAACGTTTAAAAGATAATAATCCTCCGAGTAAAAAAACAGGCACAACAATTGCGGTTAATAGGGTACTTCTATGTACTTGGTCTGTAGTTCGGACAACATAATGCGGTTCAAATGTATTTGTTATTTCAGAAATCCAGGTTCCAAGTGAATCGTATACATATAAAATAACAAGTAAAGCAACAATAGCCTTTCCTACGTCAACTAATGTAAGCTCTATCCGTTCTTTTACAAATCGTGTTCTTAGTGCGTAAAACACTGCAAGAATGATGAGTAGTAGAAATGTTTCTTCTAAATCGATTCCTTTTAATGCATTAAACACTGCCCCACCTATCAGCACAAAGCATATCATGTAATAGGATCGTTTCGTTTGATGATAAACTCCCTTTGTCAAAAGAATAAGAAGTACTCCAAATGAAAGAGACAAACCGAATGAAATCTGTATGAGCTGTTTTGGCACAAGAATACGTAGTTCATGTGCTCTATTAGCCGCAGTAGGGAGTAAAACGGATAAAATGATGATACATCCCGTCAAGGCTGTCAACGTTGCTAAAGACCATGAACTTAACGTAGAGAAAAAACGTCGTCTTAATGCCCATAGGACACCGGTTGTCTCTAAAGTAGGGGCAATAAATGGCCTATCCTCGATTTTCTTCAATGTTAACCCAGTCATTTCGAATGCTGCAAACGCAAGTCCTATTCCAAACGGGAATAAAGTGTAAACGAGACGATATAACAAAAGAACAGATAAGGTTGTTTCTGCACTTATTCCATATTGCTTCAATCCCATTAAAAAAATGAGGTCAAATGACCCGAGGCCACCTGGTACAAGACTAATGCTGCCTGCAATGGCAGATATAACATACACACCTAGGGTTTGCCTAAAGCTCATCTCTATACCCAGCAATAAAACAATAACATACATAACAATACTGGCTGACAACCATTCTACAAGTGATACGAGAGAGTATAAAACAGCTGTGCTAGCTTTTCCTTCTCTATCCTTTTCTTTCTTGCGCTTCACCTTTGAAATTCCAATGTATACAGGGACAAGAAAGGCGAAAATAAGTAAAGCAGGCCAAAGCCAAGGCTTCTCCTGTAATAAAAACCCTATATTTAATACACCGATTAATCCTAAGAATGACAGAAAAGAAAGTCCGGTAATAAATGCAGTAGTCATCCATGCGATATTTTTAACCAGCTTACCGTTATCTTGCACGTAAGAACGATAAAGCATGACGCGCAAGCCAGCACCTACAAGGCCGCCAAAGCCAAAAATACCGTTAAATGAATTGGCAATCCATGATACACGGAATATTTTCCGTATAGTTATATCAATCTTCATAGAACGTATCATAAGAAAATCATAAAAAAACATCATGGAGACGGCAAGTATACTTACTGTGATAGCTAAAAAAAAACCACCTGTAGGAATGTTCTTAATAACATGTACAGCATTACGAATGGATAACGTTGCAAGTTCCTTTCGAGCCTCAATAGCTACAATAACTAGTATAAAAAAAGGAAATAAAAATTTCCCAACATGTAAAATTCGTTTCAAAGTAATTGACATAGGATCCTCTACTTTCAACAAGATTCACCGTTATCATATCCACGCAACTAGAGTATTATGTACCAAACGAGTAAGCTCATATTTAAGTTGTATTCTAACTATGTTTTTACATATTGAAATATAATTTGCCGTAGTACTATATTTTAAGGCAACAGTTAGGAGGTAACTATGAAACACTTTGAACAAGCAAAGAAAATATAGATTAAATATGATAACGGATATATAGACTTTCTAGAGAAACCATTCCTGTCACTTTTAATATTTATAAAGGAAGATTATATTAAACTCTAAGGTGGTAAAGTATGTTGCTGTTTGTATTATCTATTAGTTTTGTTCTCTTCATTTAGGATAAAATCTTAATCCTTTAATGCAACTATATTTATAGTGTGTTTACTTTTTCATCTTTTTTTCACTATTAAATGATAACTTAAGTGTTAATCATGCTATAAAGCATTTTCTATAGATATTCCCCTTTCCATTTTCAAGCTTGCCTAAAAGGGTGAGCTTTTTTCTTATAATCCTCATTTTATTTACAAATGTCTCTTTACATAATCCACAAAAGGAAGATGTTCACAATAGACTAGGCCCATAGCAAATTGAGGGAATGCATAAATATTAGTGCGTACTTTCAAACGTTTTTAATAGCTCCGAAATTGTGACACATTCATACCCTTTTTCTTTTAGGGCGGGCAAAATACGTTTGAGAGCTGAAATAGTCTGGCTTTTTCCATTCACATGGTCGTGTAAAAGAATGATGTCTCCATTTTCTATATCATCTAATACATTTTGAACAATATATTCCACCCCAGGTCGATCCCAATCACGCGTATCATGCTTTTGAGACCACAACACAACCTGCAAGTTAGAGTGTTCTACCACGTCCACGAGCTTCTGGTTATAAAATCCTTGAACAGGCCTAAATAATGAAGGCTGATACCCACTTATATTAGAAATAGCTTCCTGAGTTAATTCAATTTCCTCGATCAATTGTTTCTCGGAAATATTGCGAGTCCAAATCAAATGATGAAATGTATGGTTTCCAACTTCATGACCTTCTTGTATTTCCCTTTCAACAATAGGTGCATAACGTTCTACACGAGACCCTACGACGAAGAAAGTCGCTTTTGCATCGTATTCTTTCAAAAGATCTAAGATTTGTACCGTTTCATCTGATGTCGGTCCATCATCAAACGTAAGAGCTATTTTCTTCTTTTGAATAGGAATAGAATGAATGACGTGCTCTTGAGGTAGAGAGATAGAAAATAACGGACTCATAAATGAAGACGCATTAACTGTTTTTTCACTCATTATGAACAAAGTAAATAAAGATACCCCAACCAATAAAACCATCCGACTCATAAGCATCCCCTTCTTGAGAACATTATTCGTTAAGATAACCTATTGATTGTTTTTTATGTATAAGCCCTCTACCAGGAGCTATGAATGTGTCAACAGAAGAATACCAAATATATGCATCTAATATGTAGAGAAACACTACCTAAGGAAATTAACTTCCTATTAAAATAGGAGGTGTAAAATAATCCTATGTCACATCCATATAAACATTTAGAAGAGACTTCTTTATGGAAAGTTATTGATAAAGGAATAAACAATCTTGTAGAAAATAATGATTTGGAAGAGATAACATCAAGGGAATACATAGTAGGTTACCTTTGTAAATTGATAAATGAGGAAAAAATAAAAAATAAGTAACGTTATGAAAGATGTTACTTATTTTCGTGCCGGGAACATGAATTATGTTAAGTAGAAGCGAACATATATGTTCATATCTAGAGAGCATTAGGTTCAAAAAAATGAACATGGTGTTCTCCAATATTTCATAGCTTATGAAACGTTTATGTTTAAAATTTGAAACATTTTGTTTCATGAATAAAAGAAAAAGCAGGCTTAAGCCTGCTCTTATAGCCTTTAAGGCATATATATAATATGGAACAATTTATTAAACTCGATTTAGATGCGTAGGATATTTTCGCTCTCCGTTCCATTTTTCATTTTATGGATATTTTTCAACTTATTTTAAAATGACATTAAAAGAGACATGCCTTCTGAACATGTCCCCTGATGTTAAGAAGCATCATCTACAGTTTTATCTCCACTCAACAATTTCATCAAGATTTTGTCTTGTTTTTGGACGTTTGGGATTCTCTTTCCGATATCCGAAAGCGACCATACAGGCTACACCGAAATCGTTGCCTTCAATGATACCCTCATTTTTCAAAATAGTGGTTACCTGCTTTTTATCAAAACCTTCTATTGGACAGGAATCAATACCGATCTGAGCCGCAGCTGTCATCATGTTTCCTAATGCTATATATGTTTGTTTGCTTGCCCATTCAAAAATGAGACGGTCATTATCTTCAAGTTCTGTCTCAACGAAGGATTTGTAGAAACCGGAAAGATTTTGTACAACTTCTTCAGGCATATGATGAATGTCTTTCATCATTTTGATTACGTGAACGGAATCATGTCTTAAGCCTTCTTTTCCTCTGGCCAATATAACTACAAAATGGCTGGCAGTAGGAAGTTGTCCCTGGGCACCGCCGGATACGGGTTTTAATTTTTCGCGAAGCGCTGCATCCTGGATCACGACAAACTTCCACGGCTCCAAACCAACTGAACTTGGAGACAATCTACCTGTCTCCAAAATAAAGCGAAAATCTTCATCCGAAATCTTTTTGTTGGTATCAAATTCCTTGCAAGCATGTCTGAACTGGTAAGCTTTTAAAATTTCCTGTTTTTTATTCTCTATTCCTATCATGTGGAATCACCCTTCCTGTTTAGTAATACTTTACTAAACCATATTTCTCCAAAAGCATTTTATTACCCTGCCAGTCAGTTCAATAATCTTTATTTGATTATATGGCCCGATTGTTGAATAGAATAACCCGCATTTTTTAACAACTTTATTATTTTTTAAACGACTTTTTTGTCACTTACCATAAGTAACACCTTATAGTAAGGTGTTACTTATCTTTGTGCCTAGAAGAGTGTTTATGTTAACTAACGTATATGCTCTACAATTTAAAAACAGAAAAAGACTACCTCATTTCCAGTCAACATAGATAGTCTTTTTCTGTTGCGTAATTAGGCTTTATGAGATAATGTTCCGTTTCTTCTTAAGTAGTTTGCTCAAAATATTTATTTGAACTCCTGTTATACTAATAATTTTTCAGTTCAATTTCGTTGGCAGCTTTAGCTATCATTTTTGTAATCATTTTAAACATTATGTTCATGAGAATAGGAAAACGCAAGAGTAGATTACGTAATAATATTTTAAAATATGAGCTTTCAATCATACCTCTAGCAGCCACTAATCCTACTTTTTGATTTTTCTCAACAAACTTTCTCATCCCTTGTTCGTAAGCAGCAAAAGAACGGGTATAATCACCATGCGTAGCTTTGAGTTCCCCAGCTAATATATAAGCTCCGACAAGCGCTAAACTAGATCCTTGACCAGAAAGGGGGGATGGACAATAAGCCGCATCACCTACCAACGTGACCCTTCCCTTCGACCATGTCGGCATGTGAATCTGGCAAATCTCATCAAAATAAAAGTCTGTACTTTCTGCTAAGATTTTAAGTAGATTTGAGGTTTCCCAACCCGTATCTTCTTGAAAAGCATTCTCTATAAGTTTCTTTTGCTCTTCTACATTATAGCGATCGTATTTCAATGGATCTGATTGGAACAAAAACATACCTTTTGCCTCAGTGTTATCACGAGCACTATATATGCCAACGGTTTTGCCTGGCGTCGTGTACAATAGCTGACAATGGTCAAGGTGCAAATAATTATCGAGGTCGAAAATGGAGACGTAACAGCCTAGGGGGCGTTTAAATTGTTTTTCGCCCCCAAAAGTCAAGGTGCGCACATTGGAATGGAGCCCGTCCGCACCAATGACCAAATCGAATGTCTGTGGCTTGCTACGAATGAATTGGATTTCTGCTCCTGCTTTAGTCTCCTGTATCCCAGTAATCGAGTCCCCCCATATGTATTTAACCTTATCCTTAGTTAAATCGTATAAAATGTTACTAAGATCGTCGCGCATAATTTCAATGTCCAGACCCTGCTGGTTTCCCATACTTGCTTCACTTATTTGGCCTTGACTCTTACCTTTTCTGTTTACAAAGTAAACACCAGTCATACGTGTGTCAGCTGCGCAAACTTGATCAAAAATCCCCATCTTTTTTAATACTGTAACGGCTGCACCACGAATATCAACACCATATCCACCTGAGCGCAATGCAGGCGTCCGTTCTATTATTGTCACGTCAAATCCATAGCGATGAAGCCAGTAAGCGAGTGCGGGTCCAGCGATACTTGCACCAGAAATAAGAACGCGTAGCGTTTGTTTCATAATTACTTATTCACTCCTATCTTAATTAAACTCCTACAATATATTCACGATATATTTTGTTTATGTACTAAAGTAGAGTATAGACAGTAAACCTATAAGGTCATAGATTCTAGAGTTCGCTAAATTCTTTAAAAGTTATATAGTAGAATGATAGAAAGAAACAAATTTAAATTTTACTAATTAACTGAACTTAACTACCTATAATTCACATTATGGTGCGACAAGATGTCGCTTTTATATAGTGTGGCTTACGCCACTAGTTTAGACGCAAAAACTATCCCCGTCCAAAACTGCGTTTCTGGTAACGGATTCGTGGGTTGCATGCGGTTGATGACTTAAAAGAATTACTTTCATCAATTGATAGGTTTCAAAAAGTTTAATCGAATAAAGAAAAGAGTCCTTATTGTAGTAAAGGCTCTTTTATGTTAACTAGATATGTATACGATATACAGGCTGAAAGCAGAAAAAACTACCTTATGCGAGTAAGATAGTTCTTCTGGTGAATGCTCTAAATAAACCTATTTAACACTTTACAGTGTCTTGGGTAGTTTGCTCAAATAACAAAAAGATATTCATGAGAGGCAAGTTACCTATGAAAAATAAAGGCAACAATACTAATTTTATTATATCTATTCTCTCTTAAATATTTGTTCACTAATCTGTCTAAGGAATTGAGTCCATTTTTCTTTAAATTCATGATCATTCGGATCTAGGCCAGTTATCATATGAGTGACATCTTTATAGAGAAGAGGATAGATTGTTAAACTAGAAATCATTAATGTAATTAATTTAGGATCAAATTCTTTTGGTACTAATCCCATGTCCTGTTTAGCCTTCATATCTTCATTATAAGAATGCAGGATTTTCTCACGTGTTTTTTCGCCTTTTAAGTTACTTGGCCCTTTCTCAACTGCTTCCCAAGCTGTGAACTTAAGAAAATCCATCAGGTATTCCTGATTCACATTAAACCGGAATTCCGCAATTTGTACTGGATCGGCTGGTAATACTAAATTTCCCGATGGTAAAGAAGCAGTAAATTCGTCAATTGTCTCATGGATCAATTCATCTTTGCCCTTAAAGTAATGATAAATTAATTGTTTATTAATATTTGCTCGCTTGGCGATTGATTCAATTCTTGCGCCTGTGTATCCTTTTTCAAAAAATTCTTCTCTTGCTGCTTCTAGTATCAATTTGCGAGTACGTTCTGCGTTGCGAATTTCGCCCAATTTAAATCACCTTCTAAATTATCCTTTTATTATATTTATGTTATTTTTTTATTTTATTAAAGTCAAGTTGTGTTGAACTTTAGTAAAATTTAATTTGACAACTGTAAAGTTACATTTTACCATTAACTTAAATAACTTACCTTTTTTAAAGTTATTTGGATGATTTCATTATCATATGATTGTTAATAAGGAGGCGTTGTTCATGAATCAAGAAGTGACAGAATTTATTAATAACCTGGAAGAGCCTTGGCAATCTGATATTTGTGTTGCTCTTCGTGATGTGGTACATCAAGCAATACCGAATGTACAGGAGAGAATTCAGTATAAAAAACCACATTTTTTGAAACATGGGAAATATGCTGCGATAATTTCAACATCAAAAAAGGCAGTCAGTTTTACAATTTTCAATGCAACAGATCTTGATCTACCTGTAAGCTTTGAGGGTCCTCCTGAGAGAAAAACCTTAAAAATTCTTGAAGGGGAAAAAGCAGATTTTAATCAACTTATTTCTTGGGTACAGTTATCATCAGAAAATTTATAACCCATAAGGGAGAGATGACAATGATTACTTCTAAAAGGCAACTATGGATTGGGCGAATTATGAGTGGATTGGTTATTTTATTTATGTTGTTTGACGGAATTACCAAGTTACTTAGGCTATCATCGGTTGTAGAAGGAACAGTGGGAATGGGTTTTTCTGAACATCATGTAGTGCTTATTGGATTATTGGGATTACTTTCAATCATTTTATATGCATTACCTCAGACATCTGTTTTGGGTGCGATATTGCTAACTGGATATTTAGGTGGAGCAATTGCTTCCCATATCCGTTTGGATAACCCACTCTTTTCTCATACACTCTCTCCTTTTTATTGCGCGGTACTGGCATGGGGAGGGATTTACTTTACTAATGAGAAAGTCCGTGATTTATTATCCTTCCAACGAAGTAAACAAACAGTAGAAAAAAATGGGTTGGATCGTGTAAATATAGATTAATTAAATAAGCTACACAAAAGGATCTTTCAAATTGGAGATCCTTTTTTTATTTCCGATAATCGGTTTTATGGTGCGACAAGAAGTCGCTTTCTTACAGTGTAGCTAACGCTACTCATCTAGACGCAGAGATGATCTCCATCCGAAACGGCATTCTTGGTAACGAGTCTGTCGGTTGCATGAGGAA
>Ga0164307_10001391_pt1 | contig 10926 bp, 13 predicted proteins | sample Whisoiple_243_MG_FD_110214 | JGI IMG/M metagenome (GOLD analysis project Ga0164307, IMG submission 110214) | Soil microbial communities amended with fresh organic matter from upstate New York, USA - Whitman soil sample_243_MG | ecosystem: Environmental > Terrestrial > Soil > Unclassified >...
ATGCAGAATCTCGAGCCGAGTATGCGGAAAGGTCTCGGGATCATTGCCGCTCGAAGTCATGGCGGCTGTCTTCCTCGCGAGGTCTCGCAGGGAATACCCCAGCGGCTGCGCGTCCGGCGGTAACACCCCGCCGGTGCTCGGTTCGGCAGCGGTGACCATCGGTGCTCCGGAAACTAGTAACATCCCCACCAGCGCCGCTACCAGCCCGAACATTCCCGATCTCTTGCGTCGTGCGATCGCCATTGATCCGCCCTCCACGGAATTACTCGGCCGCGAGCAAACGCAAGGACGCCCCATCATTTTCGCCCCCAGAGCTCCCCGCGCTGTTCGCACACAGTCCTGCACGTCGAGGCGAATGTCCAGAACAACAATGGCGGAATTTGCTCATTAGAAAGGCTAGGTAATCGTCGCTGCGGAGGAGCTTTCATTCGTTTTGCCGAGCCTGGCATCCGCTGCGCGGGTGACGACTCTGCCAATCACCCGTACGCCGCTGGGATATCGGCCGAGGAATGCGCTGATCGGGTCCCCAAACGACCGATTGGCTAGCCCAACATATTTGTCGAGGGCAACGACAGCAGGCCGCAATCTCGTCGATTCGCCATACCGTGAACCAGATTTTGGTTGACGACCGAAAACCCCTTCACAATGTGGGGCTGGCCGGGCTGGCCGGGCAGGCCGCGGCTGTCTCGGCTGGCCAGTCAAGCCGAAGGCGGCGCTACCCGCCGCAGGAACCGTTGGGTGCGCGGATCCTGCGGGTTGCCCAACACCTGCTCGGGTGACCCAGCCTCGACGATGGCGCCGCTCTCCAGGAACACCACCTGATCGGCAACCTCGCGGGCGAACGCCATCTCGTGGGTCGCGACCAGCATTGTCATGCCATCGTTCTTGAGCTGCGTGAGCAACGCCAGCACCTCACCGACCAGCTCCGGATCCAGCGCGCTGGTCACTTCGTCGAACAGCATCAGCACCGGCTTGTTCACCAGAGCTCGCGCAATCGCCACCCGCTGCTGCTGGCCGCCGGACAGGTCGTCCGGGCGGGCAGTTGCCTTGTCCGCCAACCCCACTCGCTTCAACATGGCCAGGGCGTCGCGCACGGCCTCGGCCTTGGCGACACCGTGCACCCGGCGCGGAGCGAGGGTGATGTTGTCCAGCACGCTCAGATGCGGAAACAGGTTGAACGACTGGAACACCATGCCGATCCGCGCCCGGACCTCGTCGGCGTGCAGATCGCTGACCACCGGGTCGGTGATGTCCCGACCTTCCAGGGTGATCACCCCGTCGTCGACGATCTCGAGCAGATTCACGCAGCGCAGCAGCGTCGACTTCCCGGAACCCGACGCACCGATCAGGGCGACGCACTGGTGCTCGTCGACCGACAACGACAGATCGTGCAGCACGACGTTGTCGCCGTGGGACTTTCGTACTCCCACGAGTTCCAGCAGCCCCGGTCTTGCCGTGTTCATACGGTGCCGCCGCCGATCCAGCCCTGACGCTTTGCGACCCAGTCCGTGAGCCGGGTCATCGGCACGGTGACGAAGACGAACAGCAGGCCGGCGACCACATAGGGGGTGTAGTTGAAGCTCTGTGCGGTGTTGATCTTGGCCACCAGCACCGCGTCGTAGACGACGCCCAGGATCGAGATCAGGCCGGTGTCCTTTGCAGCGACAGACCGTCCACCTGGCCGTGGGGCAGGGCCTGAGCGGCGAGGCTGTTGTCGTCGAACACCTGCGGCGGGGTCGCCGGGTCGATCGAGGCGGTGATCGCCTGCAGGCCGATGGTGCCGTTCATGGCACCCAATTTGGCGTCCTTGAGCTCGGCCGGTGACGTCGCTCCGCTGATCGGCGAACCATCAACGGTGATCACGGTCTGGGCGACCGTGTAATACCCGGACGAGAAGTCGACGACCTTCTTGCGGTCGTCGGTGATGGTGAACTGGTTGATGTCGAAGTCGAAGCCCCCGGGTTTGGCAATGGCCTCGTCGAAGCCGACCCGGGTCCAGGTCACCTTGTCGGCAGGGAAGCCGAGTTGTTCGGCCACCGCATAGGCGACCCGGACTCGAACCCTTTGCCTTGCTCGGGTCGTTGTCGACCATCCACGGTTCGAACGCCGGCTCGCTGGTGGCGATCGTCAGGGTGCCGGCCGCCAGAGTCGGGAGCGTGTCAGGACCGCAGTCGGCCGACGCCCCTCCCGAAGCTGCCGCAGAACCTGAGGCAGATGGACCCGCCGAGCCTGAGGCCGACGCACCCGCCGAGCCGTGGCGGCTGCGGAGGTGCTGCCGGCGGTGCCGCTGCTCGACCCGCAGGACGACAGCACCGCAACAGCTGCGGCAGCGGCAACGATCAGTTCGATGCGACGGAGATTCCCCGGGAATTCCCTTCAGGTCGTGTCAATTGGTTTGCTGTTTTCAGCCCGCCAACCGCTCGGTCCGCCAACCGTTCAGCCGATCAGACGCTCCAGGGCCGCCGAAGCGTGCGGGGCAAGTTCGCTGTCGGTGTGCGCTCGCTCTTCGACGTAGGCCAGCCGACCGTCAGGGGTGATGCCGTAGAGCCTGGTCGCGCCGACGACCGGGATCGCGGTCGGGGTGCGGACCACCGCATCGGTGGACAACGCCCAGCCGGCCACCGAGCGCGAACGACCGTAGAAGAGCTCGATCCGGCCCTCGGAGTGCGCCACCATCAGCTCGACCGAACCGTCGGCCTGCGGCCGCCAGAAGCCCACCTCCCGGGCCCCTGGCCCAGTGACCGCACCGTCGGGCCCGAGCAGCCAGCTCACCGATTCGTAGGTGAGGAACGGTCGCCCGTCATGGGCGATGGTGATCTGCTGGCCGAACTGCGGGTCCTTGGCGTCCGGATCGTTGCCGAACAGCCCGGTGCCGCGCCACACACCCACCAGGGGCAGCAGCGACAGGCAGGCCGGATTGACCTCCGGCCCGGACCGGACGTTGGCCGTGTCGGCCGGGATGGGCAGCGGTGGGACGTCGGAGAGATTCCGTCCGCGGGTGATGGCGGCGCGCTGCTCGGCTGCGACGATCGCGGCATCCCCGCTGGTCAGCACGGTGTCGGCATCGGGAACCTGGGTCGCGTCGGGAACCGGGACGTATTCACCGGCTGTCCGCTCGGCGCCGACCAGACCCGCGATTTCCTCGGCGGTCGCGCCGTTGTGCTTGCCGTTGCTGGTCGGTTCGGTCACTTGTCTTCGTGCACCAGCCGGTACACCACGTAGATGGCGAACCACGTGATCAACAACGCCACTGCGACCAACAGGCCGGTAAAGAAGATCTCCACCCCGGCAGCCTAGCGTGCGCTTCGCCGGGAACCGGTGTGTCGGGCAGCACGTCGGTCGAGCATCACAGGCCGGTGGTCAGGATGTCGCGTGCCGGTCGCGCCCACGCGAAAACCCCGGCCCGGCGCCTGGATCTCCTGTCAACTGAATAGGAGATCCGGCGCCGCACCGGGGTTGGCGACCGCGTCGATCAGGTGCGCGAGATCAGACCAGCACGATGTCGAGCTGGTTGATGCCCAGTTCGACCTTTCCGCTGGCCTCACCGTTGCCGGCCCTGGACAGTGCGCGGACGGTCCAGGAGCCGGGGGCGGCGTAGAACCGGAAATCGCCGGCCGGCGAGGTCACCACCTCGGCGGTGAATTCGCCGGTCGAGTCGAGCAGACGGACGAAGGCGCCCGCCACCGGTTCGGCGCCGACACACACCTTCCCCTGGACGACGGACTGCTCGGCGATGTCGACGCCGGCAGGCAACTCTGAGCCCTGTTCGGGTGCAGCACAAGACATGGACGTTCCTCTCGTTCAGGAAGGCGATGGTTCAGACGGAAAGCGGATGCCGGAACGCCTACGCGCCGACCTCGACCGGCACGCCGACCAGCGAGCCGTACTCGGTCCACGAACCGTCGTAGTTCTTGACGTTCTTCTTGCCGAGGATCTCGGTCAGCACGAACCAGGTGTGGCTGGAGCGCTCACCGATCCGGCAATAGGCGATGGTGTCCTTGTCGTCCTGCAGCCCGACCGAGGAGTACAGCTCGGTCAGCTCGGCGTCGGACTTGAAGGTGCCGTCCTCGTTCGCCGCCTTCGACCACGGGACGTTCAATGCGGTGGGGATGTGGCCGGCGCGCTGCGCGGCCTCCTGCGGCAGGTGCGCGGGGGCGAACAGCTTGCCGGAGAACTCGTCGGGCGAACGGACGTCGACCAGGTTCTGGACGCCGATGGCCGACACGACCTCGTCCCGCAGCGCGCGGATCGAGAGGTCCTGATCCGTTGCGCTGTAGGTGGTCTCGACTCGGTCGGGAACATCGGTCACCAGGGCGCGACCGTCCAGCTCCCATTTCTTGCGGCCACCGTCGATCAACTTGACGTCCTGGTGCCCGTACAGCTTGAAGTACCAGTAGGCGTAGGCCGCGAACCAATTGTTGTTGCCGCCGTAAAGCACCACGGTGTCGTCGTTGGAGATCCCCTTGACGGACAGCAGCTTCTCGAAACCGGCGCGGTCGACGAAGTCGCGACGCACCGCGTCCTGCAGTTCGGTCTTCCAGTTGATCTTCACGGCGCCGGGGATGTGTCCGGTGTCGTAGGCCGCGGTGTCTTCGTCGACCTCGACGAAAACCAGGCCGGGGGTGGACAGGTTCTGCTCTGCCCAATCGGTGGTGACGAGGGAGTCCTCGCGGCTCATGCTCTGCTCCTTGCGGGGGATGACGACTTCGCCGGGACGGCGATCGACGGGACGGAAAGTTGTACTGCACTGGGTGCCGTGACCGGTCAGGATGCGGTCGGTGCGGGATTCGCGACCCGGCGCATGGTGGCGCACGGGGTCGGGAGAAGGTGGCGCTGCTGCCGGATCAGGTCAGCAGGGACACGGGCACCCAGGGGCAGCGCAACAGAGGGCGCTGCCGACGCGGACGAGGTCGACGGCACGCCGACTCGTCAGCAAGGGACCCATGAAGACAACGGTAGCAGCCGGGCGGCATCGGGCGGACCAATCGCCGACTCCCAGCATCGCGGCAGAGCGGACGATCTCCCCGGGGAATACTCCCCACTTTGTTCGGCTCGGAGAAACCGCTGTTCGGCACCGAGGTGCCGCTCATTCCTCCGTCGGGACGATCACCACCGGCGTCCGGACCCGGCGCAGCAGGCCGATGGCCACCGAACCGACCACCAGGGTGGCCAGCCCGCCGCTGAACAGTCCGCCGCCGAACGACCGACGGTGTTCCGGAGTGCCGATCACCACCATGTCCGCGTCCTCGGCCAGCTCGGCGAGCACTTCCACAGGTGTACCGAGCTGCACCACGGTGTCGATCGGCACTGCGGGAAACTCCGCGCGCAGCGCGCAGGCGAGCTCGTCGAGCGCGGCGGCGGCACCCTCCTCCAGGATGGTCGCTGCTTCCGGCGAGGTTGCCCTGGTGTCCCTCGGGTACTGCCAGGTGGTGACGATCAGTACTCTCGCTCCGGTCTGTGCGGCCTGCCTGACGGCAAAACGTGCTGCAGCAGAGCCGGTCTCGGACTCATGGCCGACCAGGACCCGGCCGGCAGCAGGTTCCCGGATCTCCCTGACGACACACACCGCGGCGCGGGTGCGGATGGCCAGTTGGCCTGCGACGGACGTCGTGAAGTGCCGGCGCCAGCCCTTGTATCCGTGACCACCGACCACCAGCAGATCGACCCGGTCGGAGACCCCGAGCAGCACCTCGGTGGGGTTCCCCTCGAGCGACCGGACGGTGACCGGTGCGCCTTGGGCCGTCTCGGCGATCGTCCGGCTCACCTGCGCCAGGTGCTGCTCGATCTCGGCGGTCCGGGCCGCGAGCTCCGCGGGCGATTCCCGGGAGGGGTCGGATGTAGGCGGACGGGCGATGACCGCGGTCAGTTCGGCTCCGTGCACCTCGGCAAGACGAAGCGCCCATCGCAACGCCACCACGCTCGGCCCAGAGCCGTCGACACCCACAGCAATGACGTTCGGCATCGCCCCTCCCGATGGCCGGTTCGGGAAGGCTATGCGACCGGCCCGATCTGCGATACGGCCCAATGGGTTGCACCCCGGCGGGTCGGCCGGGCCGACGTCACTGCAGGTCGGAAAGCATCACCGGACCGGTGGTCGCGCTGATCACCACGTCGCCGCCGACGACCGACACGTCGGCCTGGGTGACCGAGAACGGCAGACCGGACAGCGGGAACGAGCGGGAGAGCCCGCCGGCCAGGCTGTTTGCGGCTGCGGTGATGACCGGCGTGAGATCGACCCCGGCGGCGGAGAGTGAACCGACGGACAGCGTCAGGGTGTCATTGGCGACGGTGATGTTCGCCGTCCCGGTCAGCGGGATCTGCTGGCCGAGCACCGACACCGAGGTGGTCACCGCAAGGCTGCCGTCGGGCGCCGCCGACAGCGTCAGGTTGCTCTGACCCAATGCCGCGGACAACGAGGTCAGCGGAACCAGTACCTGGAGCACCGTGGACTGGGCGGTCAGTTGGGAGGTGTTCCCGGACACCGCGTCGCGCAGCGGCAGGGTGACCTGGGACAGGGTCAGGACGGCGCGAATGCCCGGGAGCGGGCCGTTGTCGATGTTCGACGAGGTCATGATGACCTGCGGGTATTCGCCCCGAACCGCGTGATAGAGGAACGGGAATCCCTCGATCGAGACATCCGGGGCCGCGGTCAGGCTGAGTTGGGCCTGGACCGCGTCGGCCGTCCGGGACTCGGCGTAGGCGCGAGCTCCGAAGTCCGCCGCCAGCAGCAACGCTGCCAGCACGATCAGAGCGATGAGGAACTTGCGCACCCGGTCAGTCTGTCAGGACGGATCGACGGCCGGTCCGGCTCCGGCCGACCAGGTGGCGATCCGATCGACCAGATCCGACGTGGTCGCCGTCTCGCCGTGCCCCATTCCGGGTTCGATCCACACCTCGGCATCCGTTGAAGCGCGCTGCAGGGTCAGCACGTGGCCCGGGTGGAAGTACGCGTCAGCCGTGCCGTGAACGAGCAGGGTCGGACTGGAGATCACCCCGATCGCCTCGACCGGGCTTGCCGGCAGATCGAACCAGGGCTCACCCAGCCGCACTCCCAACCCACGACCCACCAATGGACCGAACGGGCTCTCCAACAGCCACTGGACGCGCCGCATCGGCGCGCTCTCCCGGATGTACCAGCGGGACGGCGAGGACACCGAAACCACCGCATCGCCAGGAGAAGAACCCACGGCGGCGTGCCGCAGCGCGACCGCCGCTCCCATCGAGAACCCGACGACCACCACCAGGCGATACCCCTGGCCGCGGGTCCAGTGCACCACCGCATCCAAATCCAACGTCTCGTCCCGTCCGACCGATGAACGGCCGCCGGAACGGCCGTGCCCGCGGAAATCCGCGGCTGCCACCCCACCGTGCCGGGCGAATTCAGCCAGCACGGCCCTGGTTGCCGGTTCGCGAAGACCGTGGGTGAACCCGTGACCGATGACGAACGCAGGGCGGTTTCGCGGCCCCGGTAGATGGACGCCAGCGAGGACCACCCCGTCCGCGGTGCGGCAGCGCAGGGCGGTGCCGCGCAACCCCGGGCCGAGCTGCGGCGTCTGTTCGTCGGAAGGTGCCAGTCGGCGCGCGCCGATCCGGGGACGACGCATGGTCCGATTCGATCCGGTCTGGCCGCTAACGTTGTCACCTGTCTTGATCGGGTCGCTGTGACTTCGATGGCGAGCCGCCGCTGCGGACACGCCGCTGTTACCCATGCGTCACATCCACCTGGTAATTCCCAAGGTTAGTTGCACTTTCATGTCCGCCCGCCACAGGAAGAGCCGTGCCCCCACGCTTCGCCCCGCGCCGCCGCCCGACTTAGACTCGGGCGTCGATGACCTGCAGATGAGGAGGAGATGAATGGAGCTCCTGCTGCTGACCACCGACCCGACGCCGGCGTCGGTCCTTCCCGCCGTCGATCTGCTTCCGGTTCGCATTCGTTCTGCGGCACCGGAGGCAGCATCGCTGGTCACCTCGGGTCCTTATGACCTACTCCTGCTCGACGCCCGGCACGATCTTGCGGCGGCCCGCACGCTGTGCCGGTTGCTCGGTGCGGACGGCCTTGCCGTGTCGATCCTGGCCATCGTGACCGAGGGTGGCATGGTCGCGATCGGGCCCGAATGGGGTGTCTCGGATGTGGTGCTCTCCTCGGCGGGACCGGCCGAGGTCCATGCCCGGCTCCGGCTGCTGGCCGCCAGGACGACGAGCTCGGCGAATTCCGGCCTGATCAGCCTGGGTGATCTCACCATCGAGGAGGACACCTACACGGCGCGACTGCGGGGCCGGCCGCTCGAGCTGACCTACAAGGAGTTCGAGCTGCTGAAATTCCTGGCGCAGCACCCGGGACGGGTCTTCACCAGGGAGCAGCTGGTGACCGAGGTCTGGGGCTACGACTTCTTCGGCGGCACCAGGACCGTCGACGTGCACGTCCGGCGGTTGCGCGCCAAGCTCGGCGCCGAGCACGAGGCGTTGATCGGCACCGTCCGCAACGTCGGCTACAAGATGGTCCCGCCGTCCAGAACCGTGCTCCGGGACGAGTCCGCCGGCACCCCGGCGTGAGTTCGCGGCCCCTCGACGGTGGCGGGCCGACCGGGGCCTGGCAGACCGCTGCGCCCGGCGATCTGGCCGACATCACGAATCTGGTTTCCGCTGCGGCCGGCGTGGACGGGGTCACCGCGGTGTCCGGGCACGTTTTGGACGCACTCACCGCAGGCGGCGCCGAGGTGCTCACCATCTCCGAAGCCGACGACCGGATTCGCGCAGTGGCGGTCGCCGTTGCCGATGATCCGGCCGAGGTGGTCGTCCACCCCGCGGATCGTCGTCATGGGCTGGGATCGACGCTGGTCGCCGCCGCCCTCGATCGTCAGGGCGCCGAGTGGGCCTACGGGGACCTACCCGCTGCCGCCGCGGTCGCCGATCGCCTCGAACTGGTCCGCGGGCGAGTACTGCTGCAGATGCGACGGACGACACCTCCGGGGCAGGACGTGCCCGCACCGGAGGGCCACCTGCCGCCGGGGGTGCGGCTGCGCACCTTCGTGCCGGGTCAGGACGAGGAGGCGTTTCTCGCCGTCAACGCCAGGGCGTTCGCCTGGCACCCCGAACAGGGTCGGCTCGATCTGGCCGGCCTGCAGGGCGAGATGGCCCAGGAATGGTTCGATCCGGCCGGCTTCTTCCTCGCCGTCACGACCGACGACGAACCCGAGCGGGTGCTGGGGTTCCACTGGACCAAGGTCCATCCTGCCGACCCCAATCCCGGGCGCGACGGGGCAGCAGGACCGATCGGCGAGATCTACGTGCTGGGTGTCGATCCCGAGGCCGGGATCCGGGGCCTCGGTACTCCGCTCACCGAAATCGGGCTGGATCACCTTCGCCGGCGCGGCCTTGAGACCGTGATGCTCTACGTCGAGGGTGACAACGATCGGGCCCGACGACTGTACGAACGGTTCGGCTTCACCACCTTCCTGAGCAACGTCGTCTACGCGCGGGCGGAGCCGGTCGCCCGGTGAGCGCGGCGAAGCCGTCGGCCCATCCGCCGCCCGGTCGTGAACTGGCCGCGGTGCTCGGGGTGATTGCGCTCGGTGGCGCGATCGGGTCGCTGCTGCGGTACCAGGCGACGCTGATCTGGCCCAACCCGGTCGGTACCTTTCCGTCCACGGTGCTGCTGGTCAACGTGGTCGGCTGCCTGGTGATCGGTGCCTTCATGGTGATCATCACCGAGCTGCGAACCACCCACCACCTCATCCGACCATTCGTCGGAACCGGTGTCCTGGGCGGCTTCACCACGTTCTCGACCTACAGCCTGGACATTCTGCAGCTGGTCCGGACCGGCCACCCGGGTCAGGCGATCGGCTATCTCTCGTTCACCGCGGTCGGCGCGATGGTGGCGGTTTTCGCGGGCATGCTGGGGATGCGCCGGCTGGCCATTGCGTTCAGCTGGGAACGCTGATGGCCGTCGATTATCTGCTGGTGGTGGCCGGCGCCGTCGTCGGAGCGCCACTGCGCTACCTGGCCGACCGGTGGGCCAGGCTGCACCTGGCCTCCCGTTTCCCGTGGGGAATCTTCACGGTGAACGTCGCCGGTTCAGCGATCATCGGACTGCTGGCCGGTGCGGCGATGGTCGGAGCCGACTCGACCCCGGTCGGCGTGCTGCTCGGGACGGGCCTGTGCGGTGCACTGACCACCTACTCCACGCTCTCCTACGAGACGGCGCAGTTGGCCGAACGCCGGGCCTTCGTCGCTGCCGGAGCCAACCTGGTCGGCAGCGTGGCCGCCGGGATTGCCGCGGTGACGGTGGGATATCTGCTGGCCGCCGGTCTCACCGGTTGATCGGTTGGCGGTGCAACATCATCACCGGTCGTCAGATTCGGCCAGGCGCCGTCCAGGCCCCGCCGGATGGGGGTGGTCAAGGCCGCCGGTGTCACCGGCCTATCGATCTCCAGCTGCTCGATCACCAGCCGACCGATTCGGCCGGGTGCCGTCCAGGCCCGGTCGGATGAGGTGGTCAGGGCCGCCCGCGACGCCTGGCACCTTCGGTCCGCGGTCGTAGACTTGACCCGACCAGCCGGCAGGGCCGGGCAGCCGATCCACCAACGAATGTGGCTCGGCGTTGCTCGGGGAGCCTGCACCAGGGCTGCCTCGACGATGTGGTCACGGAGCGTGCAGCGATGGGACTGTTCCGCCGCCGAAGCCGACCGCCGTCCCCGCCGCGGATCGCCATCAGCCTGCCGGATCCGGTCGAGCAGATCGTGATGCTGCGGACGATGATCGACCGGCTGACCGACGTCGTGCTCAGCCTGTGCGGCGAGGTCCGCACGTTGCGCGTCGATCTCGCGGTGCTGCGGCCCGAGACCGCCGGAAACGCGGCGGCACTGCTGCATCCGGCGGCCGTCGCACCGCCTGCCCGCATAGCCGATGTCATCGGCGAAGCGACCG
>Ga0164307_10001393_pt1 | contig 10919 bp, 11 predicted proteins | sample Whisoiple_243_MG_FD_110214 | JGI IMG/M metagenome (GOLD analysis project Ga0164307, IMG submission 110214) | Soil microbial communities amended with fresh organic matter from upstate New York, USA - Whitman soil sample_243_MG | ecosystem: Environmental > Terrestrial > Soil > Unclassified >...
CGTGGTCGGGCCCAAGGGTACGCGGTCCGCATGCTCTGATCCTTTGGATTGAAGCAGGTGTGTCGAGCCAAGCAGTCGTGACGAGCTTTACTCCCGCTTTTTGAAATACAGGGTGAGCCGTTTTTTTGCCGCGCAAAACGAAATAGGGGACCCGCAATGATCGGGTCACGATTTCTCGTCGCGTTGCACGCGCGGGCCGATGAATTGGATTATCTCGGCTGCGCTCATGGCACCCTGCACTTGCTGGCCGGGCGCAAGCTTCAGCACGCGGATGTAGGCATCTGATGCGAAAGTGACGTCATGGTGGCCGGTTCAAGTTTGCCTTTAAGGCCGAACGTCAATCACTCGTTGGTTCAATTCCAAGCGCGAAGCACTTGCATGGATCGGGATGCGCATTGTGCGCTTCTCGATCGCGACGTCCGTCCACCGTGCGTTCAGCAATCCGCCGCGATGCATAGGGATTTGGACCGCAAGCTCGATGAGAAGCAAACTGATGAAAGGTCATGTAGTCTCGTAAATGTTCAGCACGCGTACCGCGTGTGTACGCCGATACCGTCTATTTCAGCTTGCAACGAAAAGTTCCCTGCCTACAATTGACGGTAGCGGGACGGGATATGTATCGGGCCCGCTATATCAAGGGAGGGCGCGACCGTGGCTATTCACAAAAGATTCCGCAGAAGCAACAACAAGACGCACGACGCGGCGCAGCCGGTGTTTTCCTTCCCAGCCGACCCCAACCTCGCGCAGGTAATCGTTGATGCTTGGCTAAATACGAATTTCCCGTGGACACCATCGGGCGGGGGAGCCGTGCAGAATGTGCCCCTCCGAGATGCGCTATTGGACCGGAACAACAAAGGCAACCCGACCAAGAAGGCGTTTGAAGTCGCCACACAGAGGATAAGACAAGCGTTAAACGTCGATCTCAAGCGTGCCGTCGTGATTACGGAAGACGAGCACGATAATGACTACTTCTTGGATGAGGACGAAGTAGTCTTTGTGTTGCCGGACCTAGGTCGGCTATCTCCCACACCCAACCCGGGGAACCCCTCCGCGAACCTTCTGGCAACCGCCAAATTGCTGATGGCCTGTACGCCAAACGGTATCTAGCGCGAAGCACTCTAGGCTCAGCAATGACTACTGCGTGTCTGCTTTGGACTAGCAGACACTCTGTGGCGACTGCACGGTGTTCGCTTTGCTCCGCATGGCGGGCGGGCATACACCCTACGGCTCACTCCCGTGGCCGCATATTAACGGGTCGAAACGCTCTAACAGAGAAGCTTTCAGTTAAAAACCTTCAATGTAGGCCTGCGCCACGGCGGCATTGCCAGCCGCGGCGGCACAGATACCGATCACGTGGATTTCGTGAGGCACTCCGCAGTTCGGGTGTTTCCGCATGTCCATCATCATTGAGGCAACCGCCTCGTGCATTCGGCCGCCCCTGAGAAGCGCGAGCGCGCGCTCCTTGCTCCACTCAATGTATTGTTCTCGTGTCATTGTCGATAACGTCAAGGACACGAACAAGCGCGCGTTTCGCTTGCCATTTGGCCGTCCCCTTGGCCGTGGCCCGAAGAGTTAATTTTAATGAATTTCGTTTGAGGGGGGTGTGAGCTGTTTCACACTTGGTGGGGGCGTTCTTGCGCGCTTTGAGCCTGGCGCGCTCGCCTGAGGTCAGCCGTTTCGGCACCTTCGTCAAACCAACGGTAGATTGGTACTAGCAGTGCCTGCGCCTCATCAGGCTTCCGATGGGTTCGCCAGAGCTCCGCAAGGGTTATGGAGGCGCGTAATTCCAAGGACTTGGCGTTTTGACCACGCGCCACATCAATGGATTTCTTAAGATGAGATTCTGATTCGCTAACTTTTGATGGGTCGAGTGCTAGAAGAATTTGCGCTCTTTGGCGATGCAATTCCGCTTCCCATGCTCGGCCTGTCACGTCTCCAATGTCGGTCAGTGCCCGCTCAACGATGGCTAGCGCGCGTTCATTTTCGCCAGTCTTGGCGTACACCTCTGCCAGCCAGCTATCCATCATTGGAAGCATGAAGCTAACGCCGCGTCGTCGGGCTTCGTCGATCCCCATTTCTATTTCGGCTTGGGCTTCTCCTAGCCGGCCCAATTCGCCGATTGCCTTGCCGCGCGAAATTCTGGACAAAATCGCATACAGCGAAAACCTCTGTTCTTGTGACATCTCGAAGCTTCTTTGGGCGCTCTCGAGGGCGTGAACAGCGTCTCCACGAAGGAGGTGCACGACAGAAGTCATATAATGAGCGAACGCGACGGTGTATGGGTGACCAAGACCTTGACCCAGGGCAAGCGCCTCCAAAACTCGGGAAAGAGATTGATCCGGATAACCCAGGAACCACAAGTCCCAGGACAGGAGTAGAAGCGAAGCCGCTCGGGGCTCCACCATGTAAAGGTTATATAGCGGCCGTTCTTCTTTGCCTCCGGTCGACAGCCTGATTGTTTCCTCGAAATGGTTCGCCGACGATTGGAAGTCACCCACTGTCAATAACGTGCTGCCCATCACTCTATGAGCTACCTTTAACAGCACGGGGTCGTTCAGCGCTTGGGACCGTGACATAAATTCATCGGCCATGCGGAGCGCTTCATCATTCCTTGCCCGCATCCAGGAATTCCCCCATACCCCAAACAGGGCTTGGAAATATTCGGGGAGGTTGCCGAGTCGCAGGCACAAGGTGCGAGCCCGCGAAAACGCTTCGCGGGTTTCCGCCGCGGCGTAGCCCTGGACGGCAATAAGGGGGATTCCCAGCGCCAACTGAATGTCGATTTCCTGCTTGGCCCGCTCAGGCGTTTCCGGCAAAGCGTTGAGAAGCTGAAGGGCCTTTCGAAAATTTGCAATCGCTTCGATGTTGGCGGAATGCGCGAGCGCGCGTTGCCCAGATTCGAACCAGTAATGAATACCCATTTGGTGATTGCCTGCTTCTTGATAGTGGAAGGCCAGGACTTCGGGTTGATTTTCAACCAGCTTCGGAAAGTCATGCTTCAGGATTGCCGCGATGTCTGCGTGGATCTGCTGCCTCTTGCTTTTAAGCAAAGAGTCATAGATTGCGTCACGCAACAACACGTGTTTGAAGGTAAAACGGACGAAAGGCGAAAGACCGACTCGATAAACGATGTCAGCGGTTTCAAGCAGCGCGAGCGCCGACTGCATATCGTCTTCGTCAATTCGCGCTGCAGCTGACAAGAGATCGTAGGAGAACTCGCGCCCGATCACCGCCGCAATCTGCGCAACTCTGCGGCTGGGAGCAACGCGGTCAAGGCGTTCCATCAACGCGTCGCTCAGCGTCTCCGGAACCCTGAGCGGTGCCCGTTGTTCTGTGCGCCCGGAAGTCTCCTCCAAAGGCCCGCTCAAAGTACTGCTTATCAGTTCCTCTATGAACAGGGGGACACCATCGGCCTTTTCGATAATCTGGTCGACCAGTTGCTGCGGAATGCTCCCGCCTTTCAAGAGGTCTCTAATCATCGTCTTCACTTCGGCCTGCGACAATCGCGTGAGCGAGTGTATGGTGATGTTTGCGTGCGACAACCACGAGGGGCGGAACTCGGGTCGGCACGACACAATGAGCAAGACGCGAGCGTGGCCGATCCGGCTGATGACCAGTTCAAGCAGTTCGAGTGTCGAGGCATCCAGCCAGTGCGCATCCTCGAAGATACAGAGCGTGGGACGTTGCAAAGAAAAAGCCAGGAGCACGTCGACGAGCGTGCTGATCGTCCTGTTCTTTATCTGTTGTGCTGTCAGCTCCGACAGTTCGTCGCTGTTTTCGGTCGAGATGGACAACAATTTGGCAATCAGCAGGAGCGGCTCTTTAGAACCATTGACCGATTGCGGAAGGTACGCCTGAAGCTTTGCAATCTTTTCCGCGTCAGCCTCAAGAGCGGTTAGTTGTGCCGCTTGTTCGATCTGCTCGATTATCGGAAAGAATGCACTTTGGCTGTGATAGGGCGAACACTGATAGCGCAACAAGAGATGTGGTTCGTCCTGGATATTCGATATCAATTCGTGAAGAAGCCGTGATTTCCCGACTCCCGGAATCCCCGAAAGCAAGCTCACCTGGCCGTCACCTTCTTTGACTTTCCCCCATCTATCGAGCAGCAAGCGCAGTTCGCTTGACCGACCAACGAGCGGGGTGAGAGAGCCGGCATGTGCAGCTTCGAACCGGCTGCCAGAACTTTTTGCCGCGAGCGCGCGATACACATGAATAGGTTCGGTCACGCCCTTGAGTTCCTGGAGTCCAAGGTCGGACAAATCGAATGCCGCCGATGCGAGACGTTTTGTTGATTCCGAAATGAGTACCGCATTGGGCTCGGCGAGGGTCTGCAGGCGCGCGGCAATATTGGGCGTTTCGCCCACCGCATCCATCGACCAGGACGTGGCGGTGTTTCCAGGTTCACCGACGACAACTGGCCCGGAGCAAACGCCTACACGGCAAGCCAGGGTAACCGGCCCTGAAATTTTCATAACGCCAGAAACAATTTCCAGGGCCGCATGAACGGCACGAATGGCGTCATCCTCGTGTGCGTAGGGCCAACCGAAAAACGCCATAACACCATCGCCGAAATAGCGGGCGACTTCGCCTCCATAGCGCCCGATGGCCGTGCTGCATTCCCGCCGATATGCGTCAATGAGCTTGTGCAGATCCTCAGGGTCAAGCTTTTCGGAAAGCTGCGTCGAGCCCACCAGGTCGCAGAACATCACCGTGATCTGACGGAATTCGGCCTCACGATGTTGTGCAGAGGAGGTCGCTTCCGCGCCGGTTCGTGCGACCTTCGTTGTGTCGCGCGCTTGCCTCGTTCCCCAGACTTCGTCGATGGCCCTGAGTAATCGCTTGCGATGACCCAACGACAGTCCGAGTTTTTCGAGATCGTCTTCGGTCAGATCCGGAAGGACGGAGTAGTCGATATGATGTTCTATGAACGTCTGGGTGTACTGGCCCAGGCCATGTCCAGCCAGCCACTCAGCCAATTCACTGGTCGGCCTCGGCATTGCACGGACCTAGGTCATAAGGGAAAGTCTGCCGATATCGCGACACGTTACGCTCGCCTCGCCGTAAGTCAAAAACTCGCATCCGAGACGCGCGCTGCCGCGCCTCACACCATGCCGACTGCGATGACGACTGCGCTAACCGCTCACGCCACAGGTCGAGCCACGTGTTCTTCAATGTTTGAAGGAGCTGAACCGCGACCATACGGGAGCGCCTCTCCGATCGCCTTCCGAATCTCCTCGAGCAATTCCGCCTCGGATTTGAGGAGCTCGTGGTTGTATCCCTCCGCCAGGAGCAATGACGATTCATAGGTCTCCTGAACGACCTTGGTGCGATCACTTGCAGGAAGCGTTGCGACGAATTCGATCGTTTCCGCGACGTGGCTGGCCTCGCTGCCAAGGGAGCTATGGCTTCGCAGGAAGCGGGTCGCATCGACGCCCTCCGGGCACAGCGTCCGAACCCTGGCTATGTCGGCCTCCTGCTTGAGCGCGGCGATGCGTTCCAGGCAATACGAATAACCGATGGACCCGATCGGATACTCTTCGGCGCATAGATCGTCGAAGCGTTTGCAAAGCGGCTTGATGCCCTCGGGAATGTAGTTGGCAACGAGCCGCTCGCCCGGCACCCCAAGAGCACGCACGTCCTTGAGCGCGAGTCTGTCGTGACCCGTCTCCTCGCGCGCGCGCTCTTCAAGGTAGGCCGCGACCTCGGGCCTCCCGAGTTCACTGAAGCGACTGGCAGCGCGGCGGAGATTTCGGGGCGTATCGACAGACGTGTGATAGGCACCGACCAGAGCGACGATATAAGCGGCGACCGTCGGCTCCGGGCGCGCGAGGCGCTTTTCAATGGCCACAAATCCAAGATTGATCGCGCCGTCGAGCAGACCGACGGTACTGCCCGCCGAACCCACACCCGTCATTGGTACAGCGAATGGGTCGGCGATTTCCTTCGTGCTGTCCGATGTATGAAACCAGACCTCTCCCGACTGGCGGGAGATGATTGAGATGTCGTCAGTGACCTTGACCCACTCCGTGACCGACTGTGCCATTCGAAACTCCCACTTCTTCGAGTGCTCACAACAGCGCTAAATTCCGTTCGGCGTGCAGGCCATTAGCAACTTAGCCGAGTTAAGAAGACTTGCGCTGTCGTTGGTGTCTTTGACGCGCTCTTTGTTTGGGAGCACGAGGACCACGGCGTTCTCATTGTCGGTCCTGTATCCATTATCGTGCTCGTCTTCCGTGATTATTTCGACTTGCGCCAATTTGAACGTCGGGTACGCCGCATTGATTGCGTTCGTCGCTTGGGTGATGGCTGTTGGCGAGGCAACTCCGTTGGTACGCTCCGTTATCTTGTCGAGGTTTGGTTTGGTCTGCTGCCATATATCAACGATCACTTGCGCAATGCCGGGAACAGCATCTGACGGCATCGCAAATTCCGGGACCGTAAGCTCATCGCCATTCTTCTTCTTCCTGCTGATACCAGCCGGTGGTTTTTTCGCTAAGGGTTGAGTTTGCGCCTTAGCGACGGTCGGTGCTGCAACCGCTGCGCTGGCTACCACTGCCGCCGCGCTCAAGAAATTGCGGCGGCTCGAATCCTCAGACGATTTCTGATTGGACATTTTGGCTTCCTCCTTGGCGTTGATCGCCCCGGCGTTTGCCGTGTTCTGGTGGTAAATATCCTAAGTTCCAAGTTCCAGGGTGGCAAGGAACAATAGAAAAAATATAAATTGCTCGCATAGGAGGTAACGGGTTGCCGCAATGATTGTCCTTCCGCTTTCTCCTTGGTGACAAAGTTTGGCCAGGTTCGTCGGACGTCGGGAACGACAATTTCAGCGCCGGGACTGCACAGTTCGGCTATTTGCTTCACTAAGCCATTCAAGCGTTTAGTGAACGTCCTGAACCTCCGGAAGAACATGAAAAAATCCCGCTGGCGCCGCTGTGGCTCAGTGGGATTGCCCTCCAGCGGCGGTACGAAAGCGAGTCCATCGAAGGCAGGTTCAAGTTCGCCTTTAAGGCCGAGCGTCGGTCACTCGTTCGTTCAACTCCAGGAGCGAAGCGCTTGCATGGGCACGCGAACGTGCTTGCGGCAGACCAGGGTCAAGGGATAATGCGCGCCAAGAGAGCGATGCGCACCGCATGCGGTCTGGATTTGGCCTTGAGCTTCTTGCGCGCGGCGTAGAGAAGGTTGTTGACCCGGCCAATGCTGACGCCGAGCCGATCGGCAATTTCTTTCTCGCTGTCACCCAGCGAGTAGCGGATGAGACTCAATTGCTCACGCGGCGACAGCGGGGCAGCAACGCTATCGAGCTTCTTTTTGCGCGCCACCATCAACTGTTCCAGTCGCGCCGCAGCGAAGTATGCTGCAATGTCCAGAACCTTGCGGTCGTCGTCTGTCGGTTTGAAGATGGTCGGGCTCCAGAAACCGACCGTCCATTGCCGATGCGAGCAATATAGACCGTCCAATATGCCATAGCGTTCCGCCAGTTCGTGGAACCAAAGGCCATCACGAGTCGATTTCAGGCGTTGGCGGTGCTCACGCCATGTCAACAATGCCGGAGTTCGGTTCAATCGGGCATACCGTGCCATGGGCGTATGGCCGTGATGGGCATAAGCCTGCACGAACTCCCGATAGAATCCCTTCGGCACGCTGGCGTGAACGAACACGTTGCGACCGAGGAGATAGCTGGTATCGCGATCATTGATCGTTGATCGCCACGCAGCGTAGACGCGCGCACCCTGCGGTCGCGCGAAGTGTCGGTCTAGCGCATTGAGGACGTCGATGAAGTGATTAAGGCGTTCTATTTCATCGACAAAAAGAGGGAGGTGGGGAAGCCTGACTTTCATTCTCAAGCACCCGGTGCAGATTGCACTGGGCGCTTTGTTAGCGAAAAAGAGGCTTTGAGACAATGCAAGCGACGAAATGTGGTCTTTGGTGTCGCCGTGCGCCCACATATGGCGTGACTTTCTGTCCGGTTGAAGTTGGCGCGTACCACCACATTTCATGAGATCGTCGGAATGATAAATTGCACTTCTCTGCGTTTGCTTGAACGCGCGCCAGCGCGGGTAGCGGCGTTCATCGGACCTGAGTGGGAGAACGGCAATTGCAGTGGTCAATGGATGCGTTGGACGTTGTTCTTGCAACCGGCCGCGAACGTTCGGTCGAGCCGTCAATCGGCGTGAGACCGGCGTCGAGGGTGAAAGGGGAATCCAGTGGCGAATTTTGGGTTTTTCTGGTCGACGATGACCACGCTGTACTGGAAAGCCTGACAAGACTTCTCCGGACCACTGGCTATCGAATCAAAGCGTATTCTTCGTCAGAAACGTTTCTCGCAGAGCACGACATCTCCGTGCCGGGGTGCGTCGTGCTGGATATGGCCATGCCGGTCTTGAACGGACTGGACGTCCAGCGCGTGCTCAAGCGCCAGGATTTTGAGCGGCCCGTCATCTTTCTCACCGGACACGCGAATATTCATTCAACCGTTCTCGCGATGCGAGCGGGTGCGACCGATGTCCTCGTAAAGCCGGTCAACCCATCCACATTGCTGCAGGCGATAAAATCAGCCGAGGAGCAGGACAAGATAAGTCGCCGCGCCGAGAGAGAACGTCAGGCGACTTTGGCTTTGCTCGGGAAACTTTCGCCGCGCGAGAAAGAGGTCCTCACGCACGTCGTTGCTGGCAGGCAGAACAAGCAGATCGCCGGCGTCCTCGGAATCAGCCTGAAAACGACAAAAGTCCACCGCGGTAACATGATGGCGAAGATGCGGGTCGGAAGCGTGGCCGAGCTGGTTCGAATGACAACCAGATTCTCCGCTTAGGGTCATTAGCCGAAGCTCCCCGAAAGCAGACATATGCAGTGCAACTAGCGATGTCTGTTAGGGGCCAATGCCAGACATTGCGCCATCGCGTTGCGTTGTCGGCTTGGATGCTGCCAAGCCGCCATACACTCTTTCAGCGATCACCCACTGCCGCGGGCGTGAAATAACTGCAAATATTACGACTACGCCACCGATTCGCAGCCGTTGGGTTCGTCAAACAGAACGCCTTCCAATATGGAGCAAACCTCCAACTCGAACGCTATCGATGTGTTGGCTATTCCCCAAGGCGGCCTCGTTCAGCGCAAAGCTCACAGGCCGCTACGCCGCTTGCTGCGCGCCTTCATTCATTTCTTTTCCTATCACCTTATCCTTAGCCGCAGGAGCGTCCGAACGATCCGAGCAGCGCGCTTCCGCCTGCGCGTTCGGCCGACCGTGTTCCACCCAAGCTTCTTTCTCAGCAGCGAGTATTTCGCGGAATACCTCGACGGGCTGGACTTGAGCGGTAAGAGCGTGGCCGATATTGGCACCGGTTCCGGCATTCTCGCTCTCGCCGCAGCACGCGCCGGCGCCAGCGAGGTCCTGGCGCTCGACATCAATCCTAATGCAGCGCTTTCGGCACTGGAGAATGCGCGCGCGAACGGTTTTGGCGACCGCGTAACCGTTGCCTGCATGAACCTTCTCGCTGCACTTCCGCCTCTGCCGCTCTTTGACGTGATCCTGTCGAGTCCTCCAAAGCATGCGGGCGAGCCCCGCGATTTGGCGGATCGGGGCTGGCACGCCGGCCCGCACTATCGGGACGTGGCAGCCCTGTTTGAACAGGCTCGCGAACGCCTCAAACCCGACGGTTGTCTCTACGTCATGCTCTCATCGGATTCCGATCTCGACTTGCTCGGCCGGTTGATCCACAGGGCCGGCTTCCGCACTCGCCTCGTCTACCAGCGCTCGTTCTATATCGAGTCGATGATCCTCTACGAGCTGCGCATTTGAAAGTGCGTCGGCAGCGTGGCCATGCTTGGCCGCATTTCCCAGAAGCCGGCATTTGGCAGCATGCAGAGAGACCCCTTATCCCTCATTGCCCGGATTTGCTGAGAGTGCTGTAACGGTCCGTGCCAAAAAGGCGGACGAACTGCGATGAAAATCCTGCTTCTCGTCAACAGCGACGTCAGCACCTATTACTCGGCATCGCTGATGCAGCGTGGGCATCGAATCGTCGCACATGACAGTGGCGCCTTCGAAAATCCGCCGATCAAGGAGTACATGGATTGCGATGGCTGTCTGCTCTTCAGCGACGATCCGCAGATGATAAAAATCGCGGACCATTTCGCGGAGGGCGGCAAGCCGGTTTGGCGCAGCCTCGCGGATGTGCCGCGCGCCAAGATGGGTCACGACAGACTCTTGTATGTACTGGTCCCGCTGTTTCTGATCGTCGTCGGAGCGCTGGTCTTTAGGCAAATATCTCTTCGAGAAGCAGCGAAACCTGTAGCTATCCAAAATAAGCCACCTGTCGCTGTGGAAGAAAAGGCACCCGTCAAGGCAAGAGATGCCGGTTCGCAGGCCGATGGGTCCAGTGGCAAGCGAGGCTTAACGCCAGACTGTGAAAAGGAATTACGGCGTACAGCCGATTTATTGAGATTTTTTGCAAATAGAATCCAGGCGGGAGAGGAAATACAATCGGTCGTGGGTGACATGCGACAGCAAGAGAAAAGAATAGCGGCGGCTTGCCCTGATTGAGCGCCATTCGCTTTACCAAGCCGTTCAAGCGGTTAGTGAACTTCCTGAACCTTCGCTAGAACGTGAGGAAGTCTGGCTGGCGCCGCCGTGGCACAGCCCAATTCAAACCTTTGGTGAGAAGATGCGGTCATGCGGGGCACGCCACGCTCGGCGATCAGCGACCAAAAAAATAGCGGCCCGACAATGCGCGATTGTCGGGCCGCTGAACTGCAAGATGAACTATTGCTTGGCTTCTCCCAGCTTCGACATGACTTCGTCCAGGTTGAAGCTGGCTGCTTTCTGTCGCTGCGGATAGTCCCTGAAGGTCGCCAGGAACTGGCCAACGTAGTCTTGCGCCGGCACGAGCAGGAAGACGTGGTCGAAAAGCCAGTCGTAG
>Ga0164307_10001397_pt1 | contig 10896 bp, 10 predicted proteins | sample Whisoiple_243_MG_FD_110214 | JGI IMG/M metagenome (GOLD analysis project Ga0164307, IMG submission 110214) | Soil microbial communities amended with fresh organic matter from upstate New York, USA - Whitman soil sample_243_MG | ecosystem: Environmental > Terrestrial > Soil > Unclassified >...
CGCCCGCCGCGCCGACGGGTCGGACCGTCGTTCCGACGACCGCCGGGCATCCGACTTCCGTCTAGATCGGGATCGCGCAGAACGGGATCGTGCGGATCGCAATCGCGGGGATCGGGATCGGGATCATGCGGGCAGGGATCGTGCAGACCAGGATCGCGGCAGCCGCGAACGACCCGAGCGCGGCCGGTCCGAACCGGACCGACGTGACGACCGGCGCAAGTCCGGTGCAGACTTCGGCGGCAACCTCAGCGCAGGTTTGTGGGCCGATGCTGGTGCCGGACCCGCGAACCGTGATCGGCACGAGAACGTCGGCGACCGACCGACGCGCCCGAACGACCGGGAAAGGACGGGTCGGGATACGGCGGACCGGCGCAGGCCGGATCGGGACCGGGACGATCGGCGCATGGACGATCGGGTCGGGGGTCACCGTGACCGACCCCGGGGTCCGGCACCGGAACGGACCGACGCTCCCAGGGTTCCCGAAACAGGTTCCCGGCGGCGCCCGGAGGACATCGGCGAGACCTGGCCCGACCTGCCGGAATGGGCGACTCCGGACGCCCTGGACGCCGACGCGCGTCGTGACCTGCGTGGGCTGAGCAAGGAGAACGCGACCTGGGTGGCAGCCCATCTGGTGGCCGCCGGCACCCTGGCCGACGACGATCCGGACACCGCCTGGTGGCACGCCCGCGCCGCGCGGGCCCGAGGTGGGCGGATCGCCGTCGTCCGGGAGACGGTCGGCCTGGTCGCCTACCGGGCCGGTGAGTGGGCCGAGGCCATCGGTGAGCTGCGCGCCGCCCGGCGAATGGGCGGCGGTCCCGGTCATCTCGCGGTGTTGGCGGATTGTGAGCGGGCGCTCGGTCACCCGGAGAAGGCCATCGAGCTGTCCCGATCCACGCAGGCTGCGGAGCTGGACGACGACGCCGGAATGGAGTTGGCCACCGTGATCGCCGGCGCGCGCGCGGATCTCGGCCAGATCGACGCCGCGCTGGCCCATCTGGAACAGTTCGGCGCCGATCGGATCGCACGTCATCCGCGGCTCGCATACGCCTATGCGGATCTGCTGGACCGGGCCGACCGCAAACCCGAGGCCCTGACCTGGTTCATCCGGGCCGCCAACGCCGATGTCGACGAGGACACCGACGCCCTGGACCGGGTCGAGGCGCTGGCCGAGTCGATGGGTGCACAGGCGGCTGCGCCTGCTGCCGCCGAGACGGTGCCTGCTGCCGCCGAGACGGTGCCCGCTGCCGCCACCGAGACCGCGATCGGGGCGACTGCCGAGACCGCGATCGGGGCGACCGACGAGGTCGGATCCGGGGCGAGAAGACCCGTGACCGATCAGGAGCCGGTTGATCCGACTCCGGAGAACCCGCCCGACGACCCGACCGACCCGACCGGATCCCTCGGCGACACCGATCCTGACGGGCCGTCCGAGCGCGCCGATCCCGGACAGACCGTCGAGAATGACGTGACTGTGGACATGACAGGTGTGCTGTTCTCCGACGATCCGCAGGCGGGAGATCGATGACGACGCTGGCGGAGAGTCACGATGCGCTCCTGCTCGACCTCGACGGCACCGTGTACCTGGGCGGCCAGCCGATTGACCACGTTGCGCCCGCGCTGGCCCGGGCCGCGGTGCTCGGCGCCACGTCCGTGTTCGTCACGAACAACGCGTCACGGCCGCCGGCGGACGTGGCGGCCGCGCTGACATCGATGGGCATCGCGGCCGAGCCGGCCGACGTGCTCACCTCGCCGCAGGCGGCCGCCGTCATGCTGGCCGACCGTCATCCGGCCGGATCCAAGGTTCTGGTCATCGGCGCGCCGTGGCTCGAGGAGTCGGTACGTCAGGCCGGGCTGGTACCGGTCCGGGAGGCCGCGCAGAACCCGGTCGCCGTCGTCCAGGGCCACTCGCCGGACACCGGATGGCGCGATCTCGCCGAGGGCTGCATCGCGCTGCGGGCCGGCGCGGACTGGGTTGCCTGCAACGTCGACACAACCCTACCCACGGACCGCGGCATGCTGCCCGGCAACGGGTCGATGGTCGCCGCGCTGGTCACCGCCACCGGACTGCACCCGAGGGTTGCGGGCAAGCCCGAACGGCCGCTGCTCGACGCCGCGGTCCGGCAGGTCGGCAGCACTCGACCGCTGGTGGTCGGCGACCGGTTGGACACGGACATCGCCTGCGCGGTCGGCGCGTCGACGCCGAGCCTGATGGTGCTCACCGGGGTCTCCACCGCCTCCGACCTGATGGCCGCCGACCCCGACCATCGGCCGACCTATCTCGCGTTCGACATGCGGGGTCTGGTGGAGGAGGACCGGGCCGTGCGCATCCCGGGCCCCGCCGCCCCGCGCACCAGCAGGGAGTGGTCGGTCCGCAGCGACTCGTCCTGCCTGCTGCTCAGTTCCGAGCAGTCCGGCGACGGCGGGGTTTCGGACGCGGCGGCGCTTCGAGCGTTGGCCATGCTCACCGCCGCGGCCTGGGGATCCGGGCTGACCGCGGTGCGCCCGCACGATGCCGCCGCCGCGGCCGCACTCACCAAGTGTGGAATACCGGTTCGGCCGGCCGGGTCGGGTCCGCGGATGTTCGAGGATTCGCTGGACTGAGCATCGCCGGACAGGACCGCCGGGACGACTAGCGTGGACCCGGACGATCGCGACCGACCTGCAGGAGGACCACGGTGAGCCAAGCGGCCCCCGGCTCGAACGGTGCACCCGGCCCGCTGCCGGCCGAGGTGGACGGCCTGCTCGAGCAGGCCGAGGCCGACCTGGCCGGCCTTGATCGGCGGCCCGTCCACGACCAGGTGGCCGAGTTCGACCGCATCCACGAATCGCTGGTCCAGGCGTTGGCGCGCACCACCGACGCCGCCGGGCCGGCGGAGAATCGACCGGTACCCGGACGGCCGGGTGCGTAGGAGCCGGCTGGATGCCGAACTGGTCCGCCGTGGCCAGGCCCGGTCCCGGTCGGAGGCGGCCGAGCTGATCGCGGCCGGCCGCGTGCTGATCGCCGGGCAGGTCGCCACCAAGCCGGCCACTGCGGTCGACCCGGCCGCCGCCCTGCTGATCCGGGACATCGACGACGACCCCAGGTGGGCCTCCCGCGGCGCGCACAAGCTGATCGGCGCCCTGGATGCCTTCGGCGACGTCACCGTGCACGGACGCCGCTGCCTGGACGCCGGAGCGTCGACGGGTGGCTTCACCGACGTGCTGCTGCGCCGCGGCGCAGCAGAAGTGGTCGCCGTCGACGTCGGGTACGGCCAACTGGCCTGGGCGCTTCGCGGCGACCCCCGCGTTCGGGTGCACGACCGCACCAACGTCCGCTTCCTGAGCCCCGACGCCATCGGCGGTCAGGTGGATCTGGTGGTCGCCGACCTGTCCTTCATCTCGCTGACCGTCGTTCTGCGGGCCCTGGCGGCCTGCGCACGGTCGGACGGGGACCTGCTGCCGATGGTCAAACCCCAGTTCGAGGTCGGCCGGGAACGGCTGGGCTCCGGCGGCGTGGTGCGCGAGCCGTCCCTGCGCGCGGAGGCGGTGGCGACGGTCGTGCGCGCGGCTGGTCTACTGGGATGGGGCATGGCCGGCGTCGTCGCCTCACCCCTGCCCGGGCCTAGCGGCAATGTGGAGTTCTTCGTGCACCTGCGACGTGACATCCCGGTCGACGACCCGTTCGTGGGCGGGCGCCCGGCCGCTCTGATTGCCGCCGCCACCGCCGCGAGCGCCCCACGCGGGGGGTCCGCATGACCCATCGCCGCATGCTGCTGATCGCGCACACCGGGCGTCCGGAGGTCGACATCACCGCGCGCAAGGTGGCCGCGACCCTGGCCGCGGCCGGCATCGAGCTGATCACCTCGGAGGGCGAACGCCGCGAACTCGGGCTCAACCCCTTCGAGCCGGCCGACCAGGAGATCGACACCGCGAACGGATCCGTCGAGATCGTGCTGGCCATCGGCGGCGACGGCACCCTGCTGCGCGCGGCCGAGCAGGCACGTCCGCTGACCGCGCCCATCCTCGGCATCAATCGCGGCCGGGTCGGATTTCTCACCGAGGTCGACGTCGACCACGTCGACGCGGCCCTGCAGGCGATCATCGACCAGCGCTACCGGGTGTCGTCCCGGATGACCGTGCAGGTCAGCGTCGAGCACGAGGGCGAGTTCGTCACCGGCGGCTGGGCGCTCAACGAGATCAGCGTCGAAAAGATCACCCGCGAAAGGATTCTCGACGTCGTGGTGGAGGTCGACGGGCACGGCGTCTCGGCCTACGGCTGCGACGGCGTGCTTTGCGCGACACCGACCGGATCCACCGCCTACACCTTCTCCGCGGGCGGCCCGGTGATCTGGCCCGGCGTCGATGCGCTGCTCATCGCACCGTCGAACGCGCACGCGCTGTTCGCCCGCCCGCTGGTGGTGTCACCCGAATCCACCGTCACCGTGCACATCGACCCGGCCGGCCCCAGCGCCATCCTGGTGTGCGACGGTCGGCGGGCGCACGAGATCCCGCCCGGCTCCCGGGTGCACGTGTGCAGGGGAGAGAAACCGGTGACCCTGGTCCGCCTCAACGACCAGACCTTCACCGATCGGCTGGTCCGCAAGTTCAAGCTGCCCGTGCACGGCTGGCGCGACCAACGGCATTGAAATCGATCTCCGCTCTTCCGCACACGCGTTCGAATCCGGTATCGTCGAACGTATGTTGCAAGAGTTGCGGATCACGGATCTCGGCGTCATCGACGATGCGGTGCTCGAACCGGACCAGGGATTCACCGTCGTCACCGGGGAGACCGGCGCCGGCAAGACGATGGTGGTCACCGCGCTCGGCCTGATCGCCGGCGGCCGTGGGGACGCCGGGAAGGTACGCGCCGGCCGTGATCGAGCAGCCGTGGAGATCCGCTGGTCACCGCCGGTTGTCCGCTCTCCGGACCCGGCGACCGAGGCCACCGTCAACGCGGCCGGCGGTCGGTTCGATGACGACGGCTCGCTGATCGTCGTCCGGACGGTCGGCGCCGACGGGCGATCGCGGGGGCATGTGGGCGGTCGCGCCGTTCCGCTGGGCACGCTGTCCGACCTCGCCGAACCGCTCATCGCGGTGCACGGCCAGTCCGAGGCCATCTCGTTGCTCCGGCCGGGCGCGCAACGGGCCGTGCTCGACCGGTTCGCCGGGCTGCTGCCCGAGGTGGCCGCCTACCGCGAACTCCGTGCCCGCTGGCAGCGGCTGGCCGCCGAGCTGGCCGACCGGCGCGCCCGGGCCCGCGAACGGGCGCAGCGTGAACAGTTGTTGCGGCTCGGGCTGGCCGAGATCGAGGGCGCCGCCCCGCGGCCCGGGGAGGACCGCGACCTGGTCGACGAGGTGCGCCGGCTGCAGAATCTGGACGTGTTGCGGACCGCCGCCGAGCGGGCGCACGACTCCCTGACCGGGTCGGCGGACGAGGACGACGCGCCCACCGCCGTCGCCCTGGTGCACACCGCCCGGCACCTGCTCGAAGCTTCCGACGACCCACGGCTCGGTGAATTGGCCGGGCAGCTGGGGCAGGCGTCGGTGGTGCTGACCGATGTCGGGTCGGAACTGTCCGGGTACCTGGCCGACCTGGACGACGACCCCACCCGGCTCGGCCAGGTGCTGGAACGTCAGTCCGTGCTGCGGGCGCTGACCCGGCGATACGGCGAGGACCTGCACGCGGTGTGCGCCTGGGCCCGCTCGGCCGCGCAGGAACTGCTGGAGCTGGACACCTCCGAGGACCGGTTGGCCCATCTGCAGCGCGAGCTGGACGAGCTTCGTGCGCAGCTCGGCCGGGCGGCCGCCCGGCTCTCCGGCGAGCGCGCAGCGGCCGCGGACCGGCTCGGTCGGCTGGTCACCGACGAGCTCGCATCACTGGCCATGGCCAGGGCGGCCGTGCGGGTCCGGGTCACCCAGCGCCGCGTCGACGGCGACGACCCGCAGGCCGTTCGGGTGGACGACCGCTGGCTGGTGGCCGGGCCCGACGGGGTGGATCAGGTGGAGATCGTCATGGTCGCGCATCCCGGGGCGCCGGAACTTCCGATCGCCAGGGGCGCGTCCGGGGGCGAGCTGTCCCGGGTGATGCTCGCGCTGGAGGTGGTGCTGGCCGACTCCGACCCGGTGTCCACCATGGTGTTCGACGAGGTGGACGCCGGGGTCGGCGGCCGGGCGGCCACCGAGATCGGGGCGCGGCTGGCCGTGCTGGCGCGCAGCCACCAGGTGATCGTGGTGACCCACCTGGCACAGGTCGCCGCCCACGCGAACCGGCACTACGTGGTCGACGCGGATTCCTGCGGCCGGATCGGCACGTCGAACGTCCGGATGGTCGTCGGCCGCGCCCGGGAACGGGAACTGGCCCGAATGCTCGGCGGCACGAACGGGCCGGCCGCCCGCGCGCACGCCCGGGACCTGCTGTCCGCGGCCGGGCGGCCCGGCACCCCCACGGCGCTGCGCCGGGTCGGCTGAACCGGCCCTCTTTGACGAAAGTCAAGCGACACGAGCCAGTGGTTACCGTCCGATCACCCACCCGGCTGCCACGATCGGACCATGAAGCTCTTGTCACGTCAGTCACGCGCGTTACCGGGTGTCACGGGAGTGGCGCGGGTGTCCCGGCGCAGCGAGGCGCTCCTGGACCGGGTCGGACACAAGGACATCGTCGTCTTCGACCAGGTGGACCTCGATCGGGCCACGGCGGACGCGCTGGTCAAGGCCGGCGTCACGGGTGTCATCAACGCGGCGCCGTCCATCTCCGGTCGCTTCCCGAACCTGGGCCCGGAGATCCTGGTCGCCTCGGACGTGCTGCTGGTCGACGGGGTCGGCGACAAGGTCTTCGGCCGGATCAAGGACGGAGCCAAGATCCGGGTGGACGCCGGCACCGTCTTCGTGGGGGACGAGGCGATCGCGCAGGGCACCGAGCAGACCCGCGAGTCGATCGCGGACCTGATGATCGAGGCGAAGACGGGCATGTCCGCCCAGTTGGAGGCCTTCGCCGCGAACGCCATCGAATACATGAAGCGGGAGCGCACGCTGCTGCTGGACGGGGTCGGCATCCCCGAGATCGCGACCGACCTCGACGGCCGGCAGGTGCTGCTGGTCGCCGGATCCGCCGACACCAAGCGGCAGCTCAAGTCGCTCAAGAAGTACATCTCGGACTTCCGGCCCGTGCTCGTCGGCGTCGACGGGGGCGCCGACGCGCTGCGGGCCGCGGGTCACCAGCCGGCGTTGATCATCGGAAACCCGGACCACATCGACTCGGAGACGCTGCGCTGCGGCGCCGAGGTGGTCATCCCGGCGCACACCGACGGTCACGCGCCCGGCCTGGAACGACTGCAGGATCTCGGGGTCGGCGCGGTCACCTTCCCGGCCACCGGCACGTCCGAGGATCTGGCGCTGCTGCTGGTCGACGGGCGGGGTGCGTCGATGATCGTCACCGTCGGTGTGCACACCACGCTGGTCGACCTGCTGGACAAGGGTCACGGTTCGACCGCATCCACCTTCCTGGTCCGGATGCGGGTGGCGAACAAGGTGGTGGAGTCGCCGGTCGTCGCGTCGCTGTACAAGTCACGTATCTCCTGGTGGGTGGTGATGCTGCTGGTGGTGGCCGCCGCCGTGGCGATCGTCACGGCGTTGATGGTCGCCGACGTCGGTGGCGTGTATGCCGACCTGGTGCGGCAGTGGTGGAACCAGCTGGTCGACTGGGTCAGGGGACTGTTCGCATGATCTCGATGCGCTACCACATCGTCTCGCTGGCGGCGGTGTTCCTGGCGCTGGCCCTTGGCATCGTGCTGGGCGCCACCAAGATCCAGTCGCCGCTGCTGGCGGGCCTGCGCGACGACAACGCCGAGCTGTCCAACCAGCAGGGTGAGCTGTCCTCGACCAATGATGACCTGAACGCCAGGGTCAGCGCGGACGAGAAGTTCGCCGGCTCGGTCGGTGCGCTCACCGTGCGCGGCACCCTGCCGAGCACGAACGTCGTGCTGTTCACCACCGCGGCCGCCGATCCGGGCGACCGGGACGCGCTGCTGTCCCTGCTCAACCGGGCCGGCGCCACCGTCACCGCGCAGATCCAGCTGACCAACGACTTCAGCGACCCGCTGCGGGCCGACGAGCTGCGGCAGATCGCCGCCACCACCCTGCCCACCGGGGCTCAGCTGCCCGAGGTCCCACAGGCCGGCGCGGTGGTCGGCGGGCTGCTGTCCTCCGTGCTGATCGCACCGGCCGGCGGCGCGCCGGTGGCCAACGCCGAACAGGGCGCGGCCGCATTGGCGGCGTTGCAGTCCGCCGGGTTCATCACGGTCACCGGTACGCCGGCGGCCGGGCAGTCGGTGATCGTGCTGACCGGTGCGCAAGCCACGGGCGGGTCCGAGGCGGACAAGGCCGGCGTCGTCGCGTACCTGTCCAACCAGCTCGCGAAAACCGCGACGGGTGTCGTGGTGGCGGGGCGTTCCGGATCCCAGGACCCGACCGGCACGGTCGGCGTGATCCGGGGTGACACCGCGCTGTCCGGCACCGTCAGCACAGTGGACAACGTCGATTCCGACACCGGTCGGATCGCCACCGTGCTGGCCCTGGTCGAGCAGAACGGCGGCGGGCAGGGCCAATACGGCTTCGGTTCGAACGCGCAGGCGCAGGCGCCGACTCTCGCGGTGGGCTGATTCCCCTATCCATCGTGCGTCGTCAAGGCTTCTGCCGTCGCCGGGCGCCGGTGAAGGCGACGGCATACGAGGCGGGCCGAGCGCAGAAACCGATCAGCCGACCCCGCCCGCCGGGAGCGGGGCGAGCGTGTAGCCGGCCGACCGGAGTCCGGTGATGATGTCGGGAAGGGCGGCGATCGTCTGGTTCCGGTCGGTGCCGCCGGCGTCGTGCATCAGAATGATCGCGCCAGGGTGAACCGCGCTCAGCACGTTCTTTACGATGGTCTTCGCTCCGGGCTTCTTCCAGTCCAACGAGTCGACCGACCAGCCGAGCGGAACCACGTTGTTCAGCTCACACAACTGGCGCAGCGTACTGGTCGTCCCGAAGCCACCCTCGGGCGCCCGGAAGTAGTGCGAGGTGACGCCGTGCGCCGCGAACGCCTGCTGGGTCCGGGAGATCTCGGCGTCGATGTCCTCGGCGGAGGCTTTGGCCAGGCCGTCCGGATGGGACCAGCTGTGGTTGCACAGCGTGTGTCCTTCGGCGATGACCCGCCGTTCGGTATCCGGGTAGTCGTCGACCCGCGAACCGACCTGGCAGAACGTCGCCTGCACGCCGGCCCCGGCCAGCACGTCCAGGATCTTGCCGGTCTGCGGGCCCGGCCCGTCGTCGAAGGTGAGGTACGCGACCTTTCCGTCGCCGTACTCGCCGAGCACCTTGTCGTACGGCGCCGTCAGGGCCGGCAGCGCCGGGCCCGTGGGCGACGGCGCCGCGGATGTCGTCGCGGCCGGGCTCGGCGGCGCACTGGACGCCTGCGCGGAACTGCTGGGCCGCGCCTCGCTGGTTCCGGCGGTGCCGGCCGCCGAGGACGGGGCGGTCAGGGTGCTCGCCGTGCTCGCCGTGCTCGCCGCGCTGGTCGCGCCGGATTCGGCGATGCCGGATTCGACGGCGGCCGGTTCGGTGGTGATCGGTTCGGCGGAACCGGCCACCGCGGGTCCTGCGCACCCGGAGAGCAATCCCGTCAGCCCAAGAACGATGGTCACGGACAGCGGGATGACCGCCCTGCGTATAGTCGTCAACTCCGATTCCCCTCCCCGATTCAAGCCTCCCCGATCGCACCGCAGCCTTCACCCCCGACCGTGAGGTTTGCCTACCGTATCGCGATGCGCGTCCCGCCGGGTGCCACCTTCAGGGCTACGGCAGCCCGTGATGTTAGGGTGAAATTCCGTGGGGCGGGCGTCGTCGGACGCCCAGCCAGCCGGGCGGTGATGTCACCGAGCCGGCCGGAGCAGACACGGGAGCCGCCTTGGCGCAATCGGCGCGAGTCACCAAACACATCTTCGTCACCGGCGGCGTCGCCTCCTCGTTGGGCAAGGGCTTGACCGCCTCCAGCCTGGGGCGACTGCTCACCTCTCGCGGCCTGCGCGTCACCATGCAGAAGCTGGACCCGTACATCAACGTCGACCCGGGCACGATGAACCCGTTCCAGCACGGCGAGGTGTTCGTCACCGAGGACGGTGCGGAGACCGACCTGGACATCGGTCACTACGAACGGTTCCTGGACCGCAACCTGTCCGCCGAGGCGAACGTGACCACAGGCAAGGTCTATTCGCGGGTGATCGCCCGGGAGCGCCGCGGTGAGTACCTCGGCGACACGGTCCAGGTCATCCCGCACATCACCAACGAGATCAAGGAACGCATCCGGGCGATGGCCGACCCGGATGTCGGTGACCCGGTCGGCGGCACTGTTCCTGATGTCGTTATCACCGAGATCGGCGGCACCGTCGGCGATATCGAGTCCCTGCCGTTCCTGGAGGCGGCCCGCCAGGTGCGCCACGACCTGGGCCGGGAACACGTGTTCTTCCTGCACGTGTCCCTGGTGCCCTACCTGGCGCCGTCCGGCGAACTGAAGACCAAGCCGACCCAGCACTCGGTGGCTGCGCTGCGCAACATCGGCATCCAGCCGGACGCCCTGGTCTGCCGCTCCGACCGGGACATCCCGGAGAACCTCAAGCGCAAGATCTCGCTGATGTGCGATGTGGACGCCGAGGCGGTGATCTCCACCCCGGACGCCCCGTCGATCTACGACATCCCCAGGGTGCTGCACAGGGAGGGGCTGGACGCGTATGTGGTGCGCAGGCTGAACCTGAGCTTCCACGACGTGGACTGGACCACCTGGGGGGAACTGCTGCAGAGGGTGCACCACCCTGCGGAGACCGTCCGGATCGCGGTGGTCGGCAAGTACATCGACCTGCCGGACGCCTACCTGTCGGTGACCGAGGC
>Ga0164307_10001398_pt1 | contig 10894 bp, 7 predicted proteins | sample Whisoiple_243_MG_FD_110214 | JGI IMG/M metagenome (GOLD analysis project Ga0164307, IMG submission 110214) | Soil microbial communities amended with fresh organic matter from upstate New York, USA - Whitman soil sample_243_MG | ecosystem: Environmental > Terrestrial > Soil > Unclassified >...
AACGAATGGCAGACGTATTTCAACGCGGCAAGGTCAATCATGGATTCTTTCCCAATCTCGGACGCGGGTGCCCGATAAACGAGTAGATGACGGATTAATCACACTATTGATTGCAAAGTGTGTGCTGCTGCCAACCCCATCCGCCTAACGAAAACCGCGGATCTGCAAACTCCGAACCCCGAGTGTCCTGGTTGACTGGTCGGCCGAGTCGAGGCGCTCCAAATGCCAACGCTTTCACATCAGGATCTCGCAATTGTTGAATGATCAACACGCTCTTGATTTGGATGTCTTGAGGAATTGAATTGGTCCGACCCTGCCCGGGGTTACCGGTCCGGCAGGCCAAGTCCCGGTGCTTCCAGGGTAGACCTTCGCCACCGGCGAGACATCGACTTGGGTCGTGATTTCCGGCTGTGACGCTCTATACGTCGACACTGGCGGCTATTCAACCTGTGCTGCGAATTTTCAGCGCTAACCTTCATATCGCCGTCCGGACCGGGACCGGAGAGCCGCCAGCCTGAATGGAACCTGCACGCGCGACCCGGCTGCCAACGATGGTCAAAGCCCCGGGCCTGGGCTGGCTTTGATTGTGGACACTTGTGCGAAGGCAGGCATGAGGCAATTCAGGTGTGGACTCGAATCAATCACATTTGGCACACGTATACCTGATCGGGCGTATACCACAGTCCTCTCACGGGAGCTCGCCGGGCGGGTTCGAGGACGGAATCGGGCAGCCGGCTGCAGTCATCTTCTGGCGAAGCACCCGCAATCCCGCGGCGAGCAGGGCGCATGCATGGGGAGACGCGTGACTATCCTGCCAGCATTCCTGCAATTGATCCTGCAGGTCGATATAGTCGGCCTGAAGTTCGGCGCAGCTTTCGATATTCAAATGCGCCGCCAATGCCGGGTTCGCCGCAACCAACTTCGCACTGATTTGATACTCAGCCTCCGACATGCGGGTCCAATTGATAGTCATCGTGAAGTCCCTTCTGAACGCTTGACAGGTCGTTTGGTCGGCATTCGCTCGCCGTTGGAGGTGCTCGGCGCCGGGCGCATCTACGGGACAGCAAACCTGGGAGGTGGCTGTGCATGGGCGGCATACCCATCGAGCGGACTGCCTGCGTTCAAGGTTCGGGCGTACGACTTGCCGGACTCTTACGGCGACCTAAGAAGCGTCTATCCATTCGGTCATGCGGCGCTACGTAGTATTGGTTGACTTCTTGGCCGCATTCGTCGGGTCACTGCTCGGGCTTGAGGCGTGGCGATGGTGCGGCACGATCGTCGGGAGGCTGGGCGTGGACGTCCGGATGTTGGGCCCTCTGCAGGTGTGGGACGCGGGGGAGGAACTGGCATTGGGTGGCACCAAGACGTCCGCGGTGTTGGCGATGCTTGCCTTGACCGTCAACCGGGTGGTGTCGATGGATGCCCTAGTGGATGGGCTGTGGGGGTCGTCTGCGCCGGACGCGGCCACCGCCGCCATCCACGTGAGCGTGTCGCGGCTCCGGAAGGTTCTGCGCGATCGGCCCGGACGTTCGGCCGGCGGCGTGTTGAATCGTCGGAGACCGGGTTACGTTTTGGAGCTGGACCCTGAAGCTGTGGATCTGCTGCGGTTCGAACGACTGGCCATGGAGGGCAAGGCGACGTTCTCGACTGCGCCGGACGTGGCGGCGGACCGGTTCGCTCAGGCGTTGCGGTTGTGGCGGGGACCGGCGCTGGCCGAGTTCGCGGATTTGCCGTTCGCGCAGGCCGAGATTCCCAGGTTGGCCGAGCAGCGGCTGAACGTCGTGGTCGCTCGGATCGAGGCCGACCTGGCGATGGGTCGCCATTTCGAACTTGTGGCCGAACTTGAGGGCCTGCTGGCACGGCATCCGCTGAATGAGCGGCTGCACGAGCAGTTGATGTTGAGCCTGTATCGCTCCGGGCGGCAGGCCGACGCGTTGGACGCCTTCCGCCGAGCTCGCCGGACCTTCTCCGACGAACTGGGCATCGACCCCGGCAGGGCGTTGCGGGAACTGGAAACAGCGATCCTGGCCCAGGACCAGCACCTCGACTACACCTCCCCGCCCACCGCTGCGAACGGCACAGGCGCGGTCGTCCCGCCGACAGCGGCGGCACCCCCCGCCCCGACGGCGAGGGCCTCGGGTGCCGTGACGCGGGTGTGGCGGGTGCCGCCCCGGAACCCGCATTTCATCGGCCGCACCGCCCTACTCGACCAGATGCACGAGCGGCTCCAGTCGCAACGAACGCTGGCGGTGCAGGCCCTGTATGGCCTGGGTGGGGTCGGCAAAACCCAACTGGCGATCGAGTACGCCCACCGGCACGTGGCCGACTACGACCTGGTGTGGTGGGTCAGCGCCGAACAACCCGTACTGATCCCGGAGCAGTTCCATGGTCTCGCCGGCCGGCTCGGGCTGCCCACCGACGCGGTACCCGCCGAGGTGGTGAACCGGGTGCTGACCGTGCTCGGTGCCCGGGACCGGTGGCTGCTGATCTTCGACAACGCCGAACACCCCACCGACATCGCCCGCTACCGGCCCGCCGGTGCCGGGCACATCCTGGTCACCTCCCGCACCCCCGGGTGGGGCGCGTTGGGCGGCCGGATCGAGGTCGACGTGCTGGACCGCGCGGACACCGTCGCGCTGCTCCGAGGCCGCATCCCCGAGATGACCCCCGATACGGCGGACAAACTGGCCGCCGAGCTCGGCGACCTCCCGCTGGCCGCCGCGCAAGCCGCCGGCTACCTCGAACAAACCGGACTTCCTTCCCCGGACTACCTGCGTCGGCTAGTCAACCACCGGGCCGGGCTCCTCTCAGCCGGGGACGTACTGGACTACCAGGGCCGGGTCGACACCACCTGGGCGATCTCCCTGGAACGACTCCAGGCGGTCAACCCGGCCGCCGTCGCGCTGCTAGAGATCAGCGCGTACCTGGCGCCCGAACCGATCCCCCTCACCCTCTTCACCGAGCACCCCGATCTGCTTGATGAACCCCTCCGAGGAACCGCCGCCGACCCTGACGCGCTCGCCGACGCCGTCGGCGCCATGATCGGTTACTCCCTCGCCCGCCGCCACCGCGATGGCTTCCAACTGCACCGGCTGCTGCAGACAGTGATCCGCCACCGGACACCCCCCGACCAGCTGGACCACCGCGCCGCAACCGTCGTCGCGCTGCTCGCCGCGGCCTACCCAGGAGACCCCCACGAACCCACCAACTGGACCACCTACGGCCGCCTCGCACCGCACATCCTGGCCATCTCAGCGCTGAGCGACGCGCACCAGGACAGTCGATACCTCCTGCTCCGGACAATCACCTACCTCGGCATCGCTGGCCACGCGCGAGCATCCCGGTTACTCGCCCAGGAACTGCACGAACGATGGCAGCGGGTGCTCGGGCCCGACCACCCCGACACCCTCACCGCGGCAGCGTCACTGACCGCGGCGCTGGTCTACCTGGGCAAACACGAGCGGGCCCACGTCGTCGGGGACGACGCACTGCGCCGCGCCCGCCGAATTCTCGGGCCCGATCACCCCGTCACCCTGCGGTTGGCGGGCTCAAGAATCACCCTTGCCACGCTGGGACCGACGGCGCCGACCATTGGTCTTGAACCGTCGGAAACCGAGCAGATCGACGCCCTCGCTGAGGACACCATGCAGCGATTGCTTCGGACTCTGGGCCCCGACCACCCCATCACCCTGCTGGCCTCTCTCAACATGGCCCCCCGACAGGCGCTGGCCCTTGCGCTCCAGGGTGACGCCGAGACCGCCCACACCGAATGCGAGGACGCGTTGCGCCGTGCCAGCAACATTCTTGGTCCGGATCACGTCGCCACCTTGGGGTTGGCCGCCACACTCACCTTGATTTCGACCCTGCGGGGTGCGACCGAGGACGCTATCGGTCTGGGTGAGGAAACCGTGGCACGGTCCCGGCGTTGGCTCGGGGCGGACCATTTCATTACCCTGTGGGCCTGCGCAATGCTTTCACTCGCGTACGCCCAAAACGGTGACGCTGAGCAGGCCCGCGACGTGGGTGAGGACACCATGGAACGTGCCCGGAATTCGCTGGGCCCAGACCACCCGGTCACCCTTGTAGCGGCCGCAGCGGTAACTAGCTCCCTGACCCGAATGGGCGCCACCGAGCAGGCCAAGATCTTGGCCGCTGACACGGTAACGCGCGCCGGAAACCGACTAGGCCCAGACCATCAGGTCACCCGCTTCCTGACCCACGTACTCGCTCCGCCTCCAACCCAAAATCACTAGTAGACGTTGTGAGTGGCACCGACCGCTTGACGGGGCCGGGCCTCTCCTGCAAGTTGACGTGGATCTACCCGCCACCCGGTTCCTGACCGAGATCACCAAGCAGGGCTATGCCGGTGGCTACAACACCTTGAAACCGCTACCTCCGCCCGCTGCGCCGCCTCGATGCGGGCACGCTCGCGGAGCTGCCGCCGCGCTCGGCTCCGCCGGCGGTACGGCAGGTCACCGGTTGGATCACCGACCCACCCAGCAATCTCGACCCGGGCGCTGCCGTGCGGCTGCAGGCGATCCGGCACCGCTGCCCCGAGATGGACGCCGCCGCCCGGCACGTCGCCGGGTTCGCCCGGATGATCAAGGACCTATACGGCGACGAGAACACGCTGACCAAGTGGATCGGCGCGGTCGACGCCGACCTGCCCGCGTTGCGGTCATTCACCACCGGACTGCGCCGCGATCTGAACGCCGTCGTAGCCGGACTGACCCTGGAGTACAACTCCGACGCCGTCGAAGGCACCGTCAACCGGGTTACCCCCCAGGGCCACCTTCCACAGCCTGCCCACTCACATCAGCCCGGTCAACCCGGGCGGCTGGCCCCCGGCCCGGACACCGCGGCAGCGGTGTCCGGGCGCTGCGCAACGACAGGACACTGCCCACCGCACCGGCCGCAGCGGCTGCCACCCCGACGACCACCTGTGCCGCAGCGCCGCCCGATCCCGCCACGGCGACCGATCCGAGCGGCGCGAACCCGCCCACCAGCTCGGCGGTGGACTCATCGGCCGCGGCGCTGTCCCCGGTGAACGCAGGCCAGCCGACCTGCGCTTTTACCGCCCCGCTATCACCGGCGTCGGTACCACGCGAGGACCGCGACGGCATCCGGCGGCGGCGGTACGACGTGCTCGGCCGCTCCCGCAGGGTCCGGGCCGGCCCGTCCTGGTTCTGTTCAATCGGTACCGGTGCTTTCCCGGTCGCGGGCGGATACTCGACCGTGTGACCGAAGGCACATCCCCGGCATCAGAGGCGTCCGGCGGGTCCGTGCGGGAGCCGGCCGGTATCTCGCATGCCGCCGATCAGACCGGTGATGGGGACTGGGTGGCGCAGCTGGCCGGTGACCTGCACCGGCTGCAGCAGCGGTTGGGACCGGACCTCGCGTCGGTGGGGCAGGCCGGGCAGCGAGCGGTCGGCGACGTCGCCCGCGCCGCGGCGCCGGCGTGGCGTCGGCTGACCCGCGGTGAGCCGCGGTGGCCGGTCAGCGTGGCGGTGCTGATCATGATCGCGCTGCAGTTGCGGCTGCCCGGGGAACTCACCCCGATCGGGCGGTGGCTGCTACCCGTGATCGAATTGGTGGTGCTGGTGGTGCTGGTGGTGGCCAACCCACGCCGGATCGACCGCGGCTCCCCGGTGCTGCGCGGGTTGGGGTTGACGTTGATCGGCGTGGCCAGTCTGGCCAACGCCTGGTCGGTGGTGCTGCTGATCGACGACCTGGTGCACGGCACGAACGGCGACGACCCGGTCCCGCTGCTGGCCACCGGCGCGAACATCTGGATCACCAACGTGATCATCTTCGCCCTCTGGTACTGGGAACTGGACCGCGGCGGCCCTGCCGCGCGGGCCGCGGGCAGCGACCCGCGCCCGGATTTCCTGTACCCGCAGATGTCGGACACCACCGGCATTTACCGTGAGTGGGAGCCGCAATTCACTGACTACGCGTACGTGTCGTTCACCAACGCCACGGCATTCAGTCCCACCGACACCATGCCGATGTCCAGGTGGGCGAAGCTGGCGATGATGCTGCAGGCCGCGGTGTCTCTGGTCACCGCCGCGCTGGTGATCGCCCGGGCGGTGAACATCCTGAAATGACCCTGAGATGACCCTCCCGTTTCATGGCCGGTCGGCCGGACCAGTCCACGAGGTCGATGGGCCAGTGGCCCGGCAGGCCGCCGCCCGACGTCCAGGAGGCTCATCGAGCACGGGGAAGATGGGGCGATGTTCGAGTTCGCGCTTGGTGTACTGCTGGTGATGGCCGGCGCTGCCTTGTCGTGTTTCGCATTGAGTGCGGCCGCGGTCGGAGAAGCGCTGCGGGCGTTGCCGAGTCACGGGTGGACGCGGGGGATGTTCGGGCGCCGTGGACCGCTGCCTGCTGGTGCTGTCCCAGCTGGCGGGGGTGCCCTACATACGCCTGGCCGTGCTCACCGTCGGGGACGTCACTGTGGTCGACGGCGCCGCGACGATCACCACCCCAGCCTTGACGTGGACTCTGCGCCCGGCCGACGACAGCCTGCTGTGTGGGCCGTGCGCGGTCGCCCGGTGGCTGCGGATCCTGAACCTTGTCGTCACCCGCCCGAGCCACGCTGACATCGCCCAGGTGCTAAAGAAGGCGAAGCCGGGTAACAGCGGCTCACCGCACCTATGCCGAACCACCCGCGCACTGGACGACGCGACCCTGCGGTGCCGTTGCTGCCGCCGATCGACCAATGGGGTTACGTGCCGTTCCCGGTGCAGCGGCTGACGCCGCACTCAATGTCCGCCGCGTCCGGGACCTGCTTGCCGGTGACCTGGGGGCGCACCGGGACGTCGACGTCGATGAACCCGAGCCGGCGGCGGCGTTGCCGCCGTCTGTGGCGCGGGCGGTGTACAGCAGGGGACACGGGTCGTCGCGAGCAACATCGTCTGGAGATCGGTTGGGGACAAGCCGCGTTCGAGGGACGCTCTGGCGTCGTCGGGAACCTGCGCCCATACCCGACGGTCAGCGGGGGAGAGTTACTGTTCCGTCACGCCTTGAGCCTGCCACCGCCGCGCTGAGCCAGCGGCTCAGAATCAGCGCGGGCGGGGAGCGTCGCGCTCAAAGTGCCCGAACCCGATCCCGGGTGAGTGGTCACCTGCGACTCAATGTGAAACACGACAGATCAGACTGGGCAACATCAAGGACTCTCGACAGGCGTGGGCGCGGCGGCACGCCGATCTCGACGGCCTCGCCGGTGTCGAGGGGCTCCTCGACCAGGTGGATGCCCGTGTCAAGGAACTCGAACGACGAACAGCATCGATCCTGGTAGGACGGACAGGGCAGACAGACGGCAACGAAACCGATACGAGGAATGCAGGACGATGTCCCACGCCGTTGTCCTGGTGACTGACGACCGGAATCGTGTCCGGTCGCAATGTGATTGCAGATGGCGGTCGCCCCGGAATCAATCCGGATCAGCAGGCCCGACCGCGCCGCCCGATCGCTGAACACGTTGCGTGCATCACCCACGGGACGTAGCCGCACCACCGTGAACCCGGGGCGCGCGCCGCCCCGGACTCGTCGACTTATCCAACCTGAACTACCGATGCCGACCGGAGGGCGGCGATACTGCTTGACGTAACCGGCTCAGCGGAGTTGTCATAGGCGCCGCGCACCTTGTGGCGTTGAAATGCGAATGCGGGGACGGTTCTCGCGAAGATCCCGTCGGAGGTGGGTCCGCCATGTCAGATTTCCGCAACACCGACCCGGCCGACAGTGGCCTGCTGGATGTCGGCGATGGCAACCGGGTCTACTGGGAGTCCTGGGGCGATCCGGCCGGAAAGCCGGTACTCAGCGTGCACGGCGGCCCAGGAGCGGGCGCCTCCACCCGGCAGCCGAGGGTTTTCGATCTCCGCCGCTACCGGCTGATCCGGCTAGACCAGCGTGGCTGTGGCCGAAGCACTCCGCACGCGGCGGATCCGGCGGTGGATATGAGCGTGAACACCACCTGGCACCTGATCGCGGACATCGAGATTCTTCGCGAGTACCTAGGCATCGAAAGCTGGCTTCTGTATGGCGGTTCCTGGGGGGCCACCCTTGCCCTGGCTTACGCGCAGGCCCACCCGCAGCGGGTCAGCGAGATCGTGCTGGTCAGTGTGACGACCACGCGACGCTCGGAGATCGACTGGCTCTACCGGGGGGTGGGCCGCTTTTTCCCCCGCGAGTGGGAACGCTTCACCGCCGGTGTGCCGGAGGTTGCGGTAAACGGCGACATCACTCCCGTGCTGACCGCCTACTGCGCTCGGATGGCCGACAGCGACCCCGCGATTCGAGACGCTGCCGCGGAGGCCTGGGTGAGCTGGGAAGATGCGGTGATATCCGCGGAGTCCAACGGCACCCCCGGCGCCTACAGCGCCCGGAAAGGGGCGGCCCGGAACGCCTTCGTCCGGATCTGCGCGCACTACTTCAGCAACGGCGCATGGCTGGAAGAGGGCCAGCTGATCCGCGATGCCGAAAGGCTCGCCGGGATTCCGGGTGCGTTGATCCATGGCCGCTTGGACCTCGGCGGACCCTTGGTGACGCCATGGGAACTGGCCAAAGCTTGGCCCGACGCAACACTCACTATTGTCGAAAACTCCGGCCATACCGGCAGCGATTCCATGCGTCGACGCGTAGCCGAGGCCCTGGCCGGATTCGCCTGCAATCGATAAACGCCCACGTCTGTCGTTGGTCGCGGTATGCGGTTGGGCATGAAGGTCGCCATGACCAAAGGCCGGCTGCGGGAATAGGCCCCGGAGTTCAGCCCCGCGCCCAGGAGACCCCAACTTGTGGGGCTCATCCGCGCCGCCCAGCACACCACCGAGCTCGCCGAGCTCTTGTCGTCGGCCGTTCCACCGTCTACCGCACTGTGCAGCGAGCCGGTGAACGCAAGGCATGTGCGGTCTCGGTCATAGATGTCATCGAGCGGGTCTGATGACAGCAGCGTTATCGGCACCCCTGCTACGAATGGCGCCAGAACCACTTTATTCGGCCAAACTACGTCACTTACCGCGCCATTTACAGGGCAGATGTTGCACGACGTTAACCCAAGCTGCCTGATGGCTTATTCCTGCCGCAGGACCTGGTGGGTGGTGCCGGTTCCGATGCCGGTCACGGGGACGAGGACGCCGGTGCTGGTCGCTGGGTGGGTCGCCTGCGCCGCGGTCGCCACGCTCAGCGGTGTGGCCGGGGCGTACATGGCCTCGTCGAACGACGTGGTTGTCGGCTGCTGGCGCCCGACTGCGAACACCGTGGTCGCCTTTCCCGCCGAGAATGAGGTGGAGATGTAGTCACCCACCATTGGCCCCTGTGAGGTCAGCGCGATATCGCTGAGCGCCATGGGCCCGGCGAGCGTGGTGGCCTCACCCCAATGCGCCCCGGCGTCGGGTGAGGAGATGTACCCGACCTCGAGCCGGCACGCCCCACCGCATGCCGACGTCGGATAGAAGTAATAGGTCAGCGCGAGGTGCGCACCGGCACCGGCCGTATTGGGGTCCACGGCCAGGCCGGGAATGAAATGGTCGATGCCGCTGGTCAGCGGGTCGATGGGAATCCGGGCGACATCTGACCAGGTAAGCCCGTCGGTGGACTGGCTGAAGACGATGTCGTTGGCGGAGCATTTGGCCCGGAACCGGCAGTCCTCCCAGCCGACGAACACAGTGCCGTTCGCGTCGATTTCGGCGCTCGGAAGTGGGCTGGTACGCAGGCCACCCGCGACCTGGTGGAACCTGATGCTCGATACCGAGACACCCCTGGTCCAGGATTGGCCGCCGTCGGTTGAGGTGAAGGCCTCGATCTTGCCGTTCAGGCTCTCGAACGGCACGATCACCGTCCCGTTCGGCTGGACGACAGGCTGCCCACCGAGCCCCTTGTCGTGTCCAGCCGTCGGGATCGGCACGCTCCAGGTCGCGCCGCCGTCATTGGAGGTGCTCATCAGCTCAAGGTCCCCGGCGGCGAAATTGTCGAGTTCGGTGTAACAGTGCCCGTAGAACGGGCTATCGACGTGGTTGTCGCACACGGTCCAGTTCTTGTCCAGGTCCACGGTCTTGGCGTCCGGCGGTGGGATGGACACCGGGGGTCCCCAGGTGCGTGCGCCGTCGGTGGAACGACTCACGAAAACCGTCGGCACGGACGTGCTGGGCAGGATGGGGATGGACGAAATCAGCCACACGCCTTGCTTGGCGTCGAACGCGACGGATGGGTCACTGACCCGCTCGAAGGGGCTGCCAACGACACCGGCACTGAAGGTCAGGCCCGGCAGGAACCCCGATGTTCCCCAGGTCACGCCACCATCCCCGGAACGGGCGAATCCGATATCGGTGGACCCGCCGTTGAAGAAGCGGCCCACCTGGAACGCGCTTACCACCGTGCTTCCGAACGCGAAGGTGTCCGGCTCGAGTTCCGTTGCGTGCTGGCTCGTGGAATTGCTGAACGGATCGGAACTCACCGGGGTCAAAGCAACGTTCGCACCGGCAACGCCGGAACCCACCAGCATTACAGCGGCGACAGCGACCCCATACCCTGACGCGCGCCGCATCCATCCCGTGGTCGTCATGCCAGTAACGTAGAACTACCCGACCAGGTTGGATAGGCATATCCATGATGTTTCTCTGACGTCCTTTCTGTGATGTTGTCAGGAGAACTTCACATGACGATCGGGACAACCCCTTTCCGTGGTGACTGGTTACCACCCGATTCGATCCTGGTCGATCCCATGTTCTGAGGGCTCATCCATACCGTTGGCGTCTTTTCGCACACAGTGCTCCCCGCGCCCGCGGGGAGGAGCCCCCGCATTGCACCGGGGGGAACACGCGCAGCAGTGCTGTCGTCTGCCCCGCATTCGACCATTCACAAGGTCACCCGCGAAAGGGTTCGGCAACGCACA
>Ga0164307_10001399_pt1 | contig 10893 bp, 8 predicted proteins | sample Whisoiple_243_MG_FD_110214 | JGI IMG/M metagenome (GOLD analysis project Ga0164307, IMG submission 110214) | Soil microbial communities amended with fresh organic matter from upstate New York, USA - Whitman soil sample_243_MG | ecosystem: Environmental > Terrestrial > Soil > Unclassified >...
AAGGTGACGATCGACAACTTCACCTTCGCGCCGGCCGAGCTCAAGGTGAAGGTCGGCGACACCGTCACCTGGAGCAACCACGATGACATTCCGCACACCGTGGTGTCCGCCGGAAAATTTCGGTCGAAGGCGCTGGATACCGACGACACCTTCTCATTCACTTTCACAACGGCCGGCGAATACCCGTTTTTTTGCTCGCTGCATCCGCACATGACCGGAACGATCAAGGTTGAATAACGCGGCAAACCAAGGCATCACAGCAATGCCCGGCCGGCGGATCGATGCCAGCCGGGCGCAGGCATTTACCGCAGCAGCCGGACAACAGGCGATGCCGATCAACCGCCCGCGCGACGATGACAGCGGCAAGGCGCAGCGCTTTCGCGACGCCGCGCTGCCCTATCTCGACGATGCCTACACGCTCGCGCGCTATTTGCTGCGCGACGCCACGGACGCCGAAGATGCAGTGCAGGAATGCTATCTGCGCGCGCTGAAACATTTCGACAGCTATCGCGGCCCCGCGATGAAGCCCTGGCTGTTCGCCATCCTGCGCAATGTCTGCCGCGCCGAATTCGCACGGCGCGCGGGTGCACCGACCGCCGCGCTGGACGAGCTGCCCGAGGAGCCCGGTCAGACGCCGCTCTGGCGTGAGCCGCAGGAGACGCCGGAGATGCAGATGCTGCGCGAACATGACGCGTCCGCGATCCGGCAGATGATCGCGGCCCTTGCCGAGCCGTTCCGGGAGACCTTCGTGCTGCGTGAAATCCACAACCTGTCGTACCGCGAAATCGCCGACATCGTTGCAGCCCCTGTCGGCACGGTGATGTCGCGCCTTGCGCGCGCCCGAGCCATGTTGCGCTCGGCATGGACGGCGGGAGAGGAGCAACAGACATGACCTGCGACGAGGCGGAGATCCTGCTCCACGCATTGATCGACGGCGAGCTCGATGCCGGGCACGCGCGCGACGTCGAAAACCATATCGCGAACTGCCCGCGCTGCGCCGTGGCGCTGGCCGACTATCGCAAGATGAGCGAAGCCGTCGCTGGCGCCAAGCTGAGCTACACCGCCCCGCTCGGCTTGCGCAAGCGCATCGAGGCCTCGCTGCCGCTGCCACAACTTCCAGAAGAACGGCTTGCGACGAGCCGGCGCTCGGTGCTGCGTGGCTTTGCCATGGGGTCGGCGGTGTCGGCGCTGGCCGCGACCGGGCTTGTCGCCATCGTGCTGCGCAACGATGACGAACAGCGTATCGAATCCGAGGTGGTCTCGGCGCATCTCCGCTCGCTGCAGGCCGGTCATCTGACCGACGTGGTCTCGACCGACCAGCACACGGTAAAACCGTGGTTCAACGGCAAGCTCGACGTCTCGCCGCCGGTGGTCGACCTCACCGCGCAGGGCTTTACGTTGATCGGCGGCCGGCTCGATTATCTCGACGCCCGCGCAATCGGCGCGGTGGTCTATCGCAGACGCCAGCACATCATCAACCTGTTCGTGGCGCAAACCGCCAACACCGAGCGCAAGGCGGCCAGAATGGAAAACCTGCAGGGTTTCAACGTCAGGCGCTGGAGCGAGCAAGGCATGAACTTCTGGGCCGTCAGCGATATCGGCCCCGACGAGCTTACCGAGTTCGGCGTCAAGTTCGAGGCCGCGCTCGGCAGCAGCAGCTAAAGCCCCATTCCGGGCTTTAGATTCTTGTTTTGACGCGTTTTCTTTACGCGAACCGGTATCCACCCACGGATCAAGTCCGAGGGCATGCTTCGCTCGAAAACGCTCTAGTGAATCGCGCTGGCTTACGCCATCCGGTTTACGCCGTCTTGCGGACGGCGTTGTCGACCAGGGTCTTGCCGAGCGACCAGATCGCGCCGGGCACCTTGTGACTGGAAGCGATCACGTTATCGAACGCGGTCTCGATCCAGTTGCAATCGGCCTCGGTGATCGTCAGCGGCGGCAACAGTTTGATGGTGTGGCTGCCGTGGCCGGACACCTGGGTGAGAATCTTGTGATCCTTGAACAACGGCACCGTGATGAGCTGGCAGAACAGGCCCTTGTTGGCGGTCTCCAGCACACGCCACGACGCCTTGAGCCGTAGCGACGTCGGCGGGCCGAACTCGACGCCGATCATCAATCCCTTGCCGCGCACCTCTTTCAACAATTCATAACCGGGGACCATCCGGGTCAGCGCCAGCCGGAGTTCGGCGCCCCGCTTGGCGGAAGCCTCGATCAGTTTTTCCGACTTCAGCACTTCGAGGGTAGCGATGCCTGCGGCCATCGCCAGATCGTTTTTCGCAAAGGTTGAACCATGCACGACCGCGCGGTCCATGCGATTGAAGATCTTGTCGAAGACACTCTTGCGGGTCAAAAGCGCGCCGACCGGGACATGGCCGCCGGACAGCGCTTTCGCAAGCAGCACCATGTCGGGCTCGACATTCCAGTGCTCAACCGCCAGGAATCGCCCGGTGCGGCCGACTCCGGTCTGGATTTCGTCGGCAATCAGCAGCGTGCCGTATTTCTTGCAGAGCGCCGCCGCGCCGGGCAGGAATTCCTCGGTGGGGATGTTGACGCCCTTGCCCTGGATCGGCTCGACAATGAAGGCGGCGACCTGGCGCGACGACAGCGCCTGCTCGAGGGCTGCGAGATCGTTGAACGGAATTGCCGTGCATCCCGGCAGCAGCGGCTCGAAGCCACCGCGGAAATTGGCATCGTCGGTCAGCGACAACGCGCCGTAGGACAGGCCATGGAAGGCATGGGCGCAGTACACGATGCCCGGACGGCCGGTGGCGCCGCGCGCAAACTTGATCGCGGCTTCGACGCATTCCGCGCCGGAATTCGCGAAAAAGACCTTATCGAGATAGGGCACGTATTCCAGCAGCCGCTCGGCCAGCACGCCCGCCAGCGTGGAGACGTCGAGTTGCACCAGGTTGGGCAGGTCGCTGTCGAGCACGCTCTTCAGCGCCTCGCGCAACGCCGGGTGATTGCGGCCAATCGCAAAAACGCCAAACCCGCTCAGTAGATCGAGATAGCGCGCGCCGTCGCGGTCGAACAGGTACTGACCTTGGCCTTTCTGAAAACCGACATCGTAGCCGATCGTCTTCAGAACCCGTACGAGTTGCTCGTTGAGATGACGCGTATGCATGGAACTGCGCTGCGACTCGCGGTCCATAAACATCTCGGAAACGTCTAGATTCGGATATAACATCAGCTACATAGTTCGGTTGATGACGATTTCGTCAACTTAAAACACGCGATGCGGCGTTTTTGCCCTTCGACTTAAGCATAGGTTCCAGCATGTTGCACTGCCCCCGAAAGATCATGCGCAAAATTACCTATTCAAGAATGTTCCTGGCAACCGCACTTGTGACGGGTTTCGCCACAAGTCTTACGCCAGCCTCCGCCGCGGATCCCACCGGTGACTGGAGGGTGCAGGACGGTGTTGCCAACATCCGTATCGCCGAATGCAACGGCAGCATGTGGGGCGTCGTGGCCTGGGAGAAAGTCCCCGGCGGGCACGACAAGAACAATCCGGATGTCTCAAAGCAGAACAGGCCGACGCTCGGCATGCCGATCCTGCTCGACATGAAGAAGGCGCAGGGCAACGATCAGTGGGAAGGTCAAGTCTATAACGCCAAGGACGGCCAAACCTACAGTTCCAAGATCAAGCCGGTCGGCAGCGATCAACTGGAAATCCAGGGTTGCGTGCTCGGCTTCCTCTGTGGCGGCGAAACCTGGACGCGGGTTGCCGGTCCGATCCCCTCGAGCCCCGCGAACAGCATGGCCAAAAGCGCAGCGAAGACTACCAGCGCACCGCCCAGAACCGGCGTGGCCGCGCCAAAGGCCGGGACTGCAAAAACCGTCGGTCAGAATCATGCCGCCGCAGGGCCGACCGATACAGTCGGCGATATCTGCCTAATCCCTGACATCGCGCGGTTTGCCCATTAGCGCCGGCTGGAACAGCAGCACCGCAGCAAGCGTCGTGACCAGTGAAAGCGCCAGCAATTTACCCATGCTGGCGGTGCCGGGATGGCTCGATAGCCACAGGCTGCCGAACGCCGTGGCGGTTGTGAGCGCACTGAAAAATATCGCCCGCGTCAGGCTCGACTGCAGCAGATTCGTTCTGCCGGCGCGCCACGCCGTCACGTAATAGATCTTGAAGGCGACGCCGACGCCGAGCAGCAATGGCAGCGCGACGATATTGGCGAAGTTCAGCGGCATCCCGATCAAGACGCAGATCTCCAGCGTCACTGCGCCCGCGACCAATAGCGGCACCAGCGTCAGCAGCACGTCGGTGATCCGGCGCAGCGTCAGCCACAGCAACAGGCTGATGACTAAGAGCGCCCAGAAGCCGGCGTGGATGAAGGCCCTCACGACCGTGTCGCCGGATTTGAGAATCGAAACCGGGCCACCGATCGCATTCGGTTCGGCGGTGAGCACGGCGTTGGCGAACTTGCGCAGCGTATCGTTGTCGTTGGGATCGCCGCGCGGCAACGCCTCGACGCGCTGAAGGCCGTCCTTCTTCCAGCTGTTGACCAGTTCCGGCGGCAGCGTCTTCAGGCTGACGGGCTGCGCCTGCAGCGACAGCTTGAGCTGGTCGAGCACCATCTTCAAGGGATCGACGAAGATCGCCTGCACCTGGTCGCGCGTCGCCTGACTGGACCCCGCAAGTTTTTCCAGCGCATCCGCCAGCCGCCGCGATGCCGCCGCGCCGGGACCCTTGTTGTCGCCGGCGGTCTTGCGCAGGGTTTCGGCGGATTCCTTCAGCGAGTCGATGTTCTCCTGGTCGGAGGGTGCCGCATCGATCGAATCCGGATTAAGCGCGGGATTGAGCATCTTGGCGCCTTCGGCGATCAGCTTCAATTTGGCCGGCTGATCTTCCGGCACGAAGCTTTCCAGCGACATCACGCGCAGCACTTCCGGCACTTTTTCCAGCTTGGCTGCGATCTTGCGCGCATCCTCGTCCGAATTCGTCATCACGTTGATGGCATTGGCGCCGGTGTTGGGGTCTTTCCGCAGATCGAGGAAGGTCGAAATCGATTCGACCTTGTTGCTGCGAAGGTTGATCGGGTTGAAATCGAACTTGAGGAAGTAAAGCAGCGGCAGGCCTGCCATCGCGACCAAGAGCGTGCCGACGATGATGATGACGCGGTGCTTTTCCAGGAAATAATCGAGCGGCGCCAGGAACGCGTAGCCGACGGCTTCCTTTTCGCCGGGCGGGTTGAACAGGCTGAGCAGCGCCGGCAGTACCGTGATGCTCGAGAAAAAAGCCACCAGCATGCCGACGCCGGCGATCTCGCCGAGCTCCGACAGGCCCTTGTAATCGGTCGGCAGGAACGACATGAAGCCGGCCGCGGTCGCCATCGCGGCCAGAGAAAGCGGCACGGCGGCGTATTCGGCCCCCCTGGCCAACGCGGCCTTCAGGTCGTCGTTCTTGTAGCGCTCCGAACGATAGCGAACGCTGAACTGGATGCCGAAATCGACGCCGAGGCCGACGAACAGCACGGCGAATGCTACCGAGAGCAGGTTAAAGGACCCCACCATCCAGAGGCCGGCCGCGGTCGTGATCGACAGACCGATGAAAAGGTTGATGAACACCGCGGTGATGATCTTGGCCGAGTGCAGCGCCATCCACAGGATGAACAGCACCACCAGCACGGTGACGATGCCGTTGACGACCGCGCCGTCCTGAACGGTCGAGAATTCCTCATCGGCCATCGGCACCGGGCCGGTCAGCCTGACGCGCGCATGATATTTACCGGCAAAATCGAGTTCGGTGGCCGCCTGCCGGATCGCGTCGGTTGCGCCCTTGCCGGGCTCGAGCGCATTGAAATCGAGGATCGGCTTGAACTCGATGCAGGCGCGCTTGTCGGAGTCGGTCAGCGGCTTGTCGCTGACCAGTTCGCGCCAGGAAAAGGTCGCGGTCCCCGTTTTCAGCACGTCCTCGATCGTCCGGGCGATGAGGTTGAACGGGCGCTCGGTGCTGTCGAGCTTGACCTGCCCGCGCTTGACGCCGGCAAGCCCGGTTTCCAGCGCGCCGGTCAGCCCGCGAATCGAGGGATCGCCGGCCATGATTTCGATCAGGGGTGCTGCGGAAGCAAACTGGCCAGTCATTTCGCGGACCTGGGCCTCGGGAAGGTACAGCAGGCCGTTCTTTTCGAAGAATTCACCGGAGCCGAGCGGCTGCACCGAGGTAAAGTGCTTGGTGTCCCCGGTCAGCTTCTGCAGCAGCGCAGCCGTTGCCGCACTGGTCAGTTCCGGCGTCGGCGAATCCACCACCGCCAGGATGGTGCTGTCGCGGTCGAACGCTTTGTCGAACTGGTTGTCGCGCTGGCGCCAATCCAGCTTGGCCGAGATCAGCGTATTGATGTCGGTGTTGATCTGGAAATTCTGCGAAGTGTAGTAGCCCGCTGCTATCGCGAGAGCGAGGGCGACAAGGACAACAAGAATGGCAAACCGCGTACAAGTCTTAACGATCGAAACGACAATACTTGTCAGCACATCTATTCTTTCTATTGTCGGGCTTGCTGGATGCTCATGTCGGGGTTTGCCGAAAACGCCCGCTGTCTAGCGGAGTTCCGCCGGTCGATCTAATGTTGTTTTGGATGTTTTCCGCTGGGGCCTAGCAGATCACTCAAAATTTGCCTAAATCGTGCCCAAGGCTGGGTATAATATGAATCGCCCCTCAGTAAAGTTAGGAACAAATCAGCTTTCCCGAGCCTTTTAGGGCTTCAACTCGCGTTCGCGTTGCTATATCTTTACTATATTACCGCCATCAACCATGGCTCGTCCTTTTTGCAATCCGCCTTTTCTAGCCGAGCATTTTTTGACACAAGCCCTATGCATCCATGCGCTTAACGGCGAAGTGGCTGCAAAGCCGGTCTCGTGCGGATATTGCGAACGCCCAGATCGACACGGAGATACAGCATGTGGGTGGTGAGACTTGCGTAACGGGCGTCCGATGGAAGTGTTTCTCGCGCAGCCCCGCGGCTTCTGCGCCGGCGTTGTGCGCGCCATCGAGATCGTCGAGCGCGCGCTCGCGAAATACGGTCCGCCCGTCTATGTGCGCCACGAAATCGTGCACAACAAATACGTGGTCGAAAGCCTGAAGAACAAAGGTGCGATCTTCGTCGAGGACCTGTCGGAGGTGCCTCCCGAGGCCGTGACCGTATTCAGCGCCCACGGCGTGGCCCGCAGCGTCGAAGAAGAGGCCGCAGCGCGGGGACTGCCGGTCCTCAACGCAACCTGCCCGCTGGTCACCAAGGTCCACAACCAGGGAAAGCGCTATATATCCAAGGGCCGGACCTTGATCCTGGTCGGGCATGCCGGCCATCCCGAGGTCGAGGGAACGATGGGTCAGATCCCCGGCCCGGTGCTGCTGGTCCAGAATGTCGACGATGTGGCGGCTTTGAAGTTGTCGGCGGGTACCCCGGTGGCCTACATCACCCAGACCACCCTGAGCGTGGATGACACCAGGGACATAATTCTCGCACTTGAGCAGCGTTTTACGGATATTCAAGGCCCGGATATTCGGGATATCTGCTATGCGACACAGAATCGCCAATCTGCGGTAAGGGAACTCGGCAAATTGGTGGACGTGATCCTGGTGGTGGGCGCTACCAATAGTTCCAACTCCAACCGACTGCGCGAAATCGGCGCTGAAGCCGGGGTTGCGAGTTATCTAATCGCGGATGGCAGCGAACTGAACCCGGAATGGCTGAAGGATGCCAAGGCCGTTGGCGTCACCGCTGGTGCTTCGGCTCCTGAAGTCCTGGTCGACGACGTGATCGAGGCCTTAAGGCGTATCGGACCGGTCACAGTCTCGGTGGTTCCCGGACGCGAGGAAAATATCGAATTCCGGCTTCCGGCCGAACTGACAGCAGGCTGATTTGGGGCTGATCCACTTCTTCTTCACTTGAGTCAGAAAGAAATCTCGTAATGGCAATACCGTTCTTCAAGGAAATGCGAATCGGGGGCTATTTGATCAAGCAGAAACTGCTTGGTCGAAAGCGTTATCCGCTGGTGCTGATGCTCGAGCCGCTGTTTCGCTGCAACCTCGCCTGCGTCGGTTGCGGCAAGATCGATTATCCCGATGCGATCCTCAACCGCCGCATGTCGGCGCAGGAATGCTGGGATGCCGCCGACGAATGCGGCGCGCCGATGGTGGCGATCCCCGGCGGCGAGCCGCTGATCCACAAGGAGATCGGCGAGATCGTGCGTGGCCTGGTGGCGCGCAAGAAGTTCGTCTCGCTATGCACCAATGCGCTGCTGCTGGAAAAGAAGCTCGATTTGTTCGAGCCGTCACCTTATCTGTTTTTCTCGGTGCATCTCGACGGCTTGCGGGAACATCACGACAAAGCGGTGTCGCAGCAAGGCGTGTTCGATCGCGCGGTTTCGGCGATCAAGGCTGCGAAAGCGCGCGGCTTCACCGTCAACGTCAACGCCACGATCTTCGACGGCCACGCGGCGGAAGACATCGCCAAGTTCCTCGATTTCACCACCGAACTCGGCGTCGGCGTCTCGATGTCGCCGGGCTACGCCTATGAACGGGCGCCTGATCAGGAGCACTTCCTTAACCGCGCCAAGACCAAGAAGTTGTTCCGCGACGTGTTCGCGCTCGGCAAGGGCAAGAAGTGGAATTTCATGCATTCCGGCCTGTTCCTCGACTTTCTGGCCGGCAACCAGAGCTACGAGTGCACCCCTTGGGGCATGCCGGCGCGCAATATTTTCGGCTGGCAGAAGCCTTGCTACCTGCTCGGCGAGGGCTACACCAAGACCTTCAAGGAGCTGATGGACACCACGGATTGGGAAACCTACGGCACCGGCAAGTACGAGAAGTGTGCCGACTGCATGGCCCATTGCGGCTACGAGCCGACCGCGGCCAGCGCGGCGCTGGCCAATCCCTTGAAGGCGATGTGGGTGGCACTGCGCGGCGTGCGCACGACCGGCCCGATGGCGCCGGAAATCAATCTCGATAAGCAGCGACCGGCGCAGTACATCTTCTCCGCGGAAGTGCAGAAGCGGCTGTCCGAGATTCGCCGTGATGAGGCCGCCGCCGCCCAGGCCAAGACCCAGAAGGCCTCGACCGCCGCGTAGGCAGGCAACCGTCAAAAACGACAAAGTCAAAAACGAAAACAGGGCGCGATGCGACCGCGCCCTGTTTTCGTTTTAGCGCGGTCTGTCAATACTACGCCGCGGCTTCCAAATCCGCCGTGATAAGGTCCTCTCTGCCGCCGAGCAGAAAACTCCGGCAGCCGCGCAGACTGCGCAGCGCGCGATTGAAATCGATTCCGGTGGAGACCAGCGCGCGCAGGGACATCGGATTGCGCGCCACATTGCGCAGCACCTTGCGCAGGTCAATGTCGCCATTGGGTTTGATCGCGCCTAGGGCAATCGGTGGCAGCGCGCGGCTGGCGGGGTCGCTGATTACCCGCAATGCCGCAAATGAAAGCCCCGCTTCGGTGGCATACGCTGCGGCAATATGGCTCTCCATATCCACAGCCGCAGCGCCCGTCTCCGACCACAAAGCGGCTTTGCCGGCGCGGGCTGCAATGACCTGCTCGACGCCGGCCAAACCGCCTCTGACCACGCGACGGCCTGCCAGCCCAACCCGGGTGATCAGGTCTTCATTGAGCGCAAGACCGGCCAGCCAGCGCGCATCCCCTGCCAATACTTCGGTGGCAACCACGACATCGCCGGATTTCAGGGCAGGATCGAGCCCTCCGGCAACGCCAAAGCTGATGACGCCCCTAAATGAGGATGAATCCAGGGTCCCAAGCAATGCCCGCAGTTGCCGAGGATCGCTACTGCTGCAGATGACAGCCATACCCGGACCGGCTGCAATACGTGCCTCCTGCACCAAACCCGTCACAATCAGCACCGGTCGCGGGTCAATAGCACTGCCCGCGGCAATCTCGTCCACAGCCCCCAAATTCACATCCCGACCCCTACCACCCTGCTATTAGTGCTGTTCAAATTTCGATACCGCGCTAGCGCCCAGAGCGGAAAGAACTTCGAATAGCCATGATAACGCAAATAAAACACCCGCGGAAACCCCGTTGCCGTATAGCGCTGCTCGTCCCACAGTCCTTTTTCGGTCTGTGTGCCTTTTAGGTACTCAACGCCCCGCAGCACGGCGGGGTTCCCGACTTCGCCAGCAGCCATCAACCCCAGCAAAGCCCATGCCGTTTGCGATGCTGTGCTGGGCGCACCCTCAAACCCCTTATAATCGAGTCGGTAGCTGACGGCATCCTCGCCCCAGCCGCCGTCGCTGTTCTGGATCGAGACCAGCCAATCCACCGCCTTGCGCATCATCGGATCCCGATGGCTGATGCCGGCGGTATTGAGCGCGCACAGCACCGACCAGGTGCCGTAGACGTAGTTCAGTCCCCAGCGGCCGTACCACGACCCTTCCGCCAACTGGGTACGGCGGAGAAAAGCGACCCCGTCGGCGACGGCCTTGCTGCTAGCTGTGGTCTCGCCGAGCTGCGCCAGCATCGAAACGCAACGCGCGGTGACGTCCTCGGTCGGCGGATCGAGCAGCGCGCCATGGTCGGAGAACGGGATGTTATTGAGGTAATATTCGAGGTTGTTGACGTCGAACGCAGCCCAGCCGCCATCGCGGCTCTGCATGCCCTTGATCCATTCGCGGCCGCGCGCGATCGCGTTGTCGTATTCGTCGTTTCCGGACTGCCGCCGTGTGCGATCCATCGCCATGACCACGACTGCGGTGTCGTCCAGATCAGGGTAGTAGTCGTTGTTGTACTGGAATGCCCAGCCGCCCGGCCGCACGTCGGGGCGTTTTGCGGCCCAGTCGCCCTTGACGTCCAGCACTTGCCTCGGCTTCAGCCAGTCCAGCGCCTGCGTGGCCTGCGGCAATGATTCCCCACCCGCTTCGATCAGCGCGTGGCA
>Ga0164307_10001402_pt1 | contig 10888 bp, 10 predicted proteins | sample Whisoiple_243_MG_FD_110214 | JGI IMG/M metagenome (GOLD analysis project Ga0164307, IMG submission 110214) | Soil microbial communities amended with fresh organic matter from upstate New York, USA - Whitman soil sample_243_MG | ecosystem: Environmental > Terrestrial > Soil > Unclassified >...
ACCAGGGCGCCGGGTTACCGGGCGAACTGTTGCCAGTCTCCACCGACGTCACCGAGGAGTCGTCGGTGTTCGACTTGTTCGACCGCGCAAGCAGCACCTTCGGCCGGGTCGATCTGCTGTTCAACAACGCGGGGATGTTCTCGGCGTCGAAGGAGCCGGATGAGATCACCCTGCAGGAGTGGAATGCCATCGTCGCGGTCAATCTGACCGGTGCCTTTCTCTGCGCCAGGGAGGCGTTCCGGGTGATGCGCAGACAGGAGCCCCGCGGTGGTCGCATCATCAACAACGGCTCGATCTCGGCGCACGTCCCGCGGGTGCGCTCGATCGGGTACACCACGACCAAGCATGCGATCACCGGACTGACCCGATCGCTCTCGTTGGACGGCCGGCCGTACGACATCGCCTGTGGACAGATCGACATCGGAAACGCGGCAACCGGTCTCGCGCGGTTCGGCGACGGCATGCCGCAGCCCGACGGCAGCATCCGCCCGGAGCCGTCGATGGACACCGCGGAAGCCGCTCGCGCGGTGGTGTTCATGGCCGGATTGCCGCTGAACGCGAACGTGCAGTTCATGACCGTGATGGCCACGGCCATGCCGTTCATCGGACGCGGTTGACCCGGACGCCTCAGATCCGGCCGCGCCACAGGTGTGATCACCTTCACCCACCGGGCACCGGTTCGGCGTGAAATCCTGGTGAGTGCAGGCTTCGTGCTCACCACCTCACGCCGATATGGCGTGACTTCCGCCGAACAAGTGCTGGGAGGCCCCGATGCTCCGTCCGATGCTCGTCGGCAAGATCCATCGCGCCACTGTCACCGAGGCGAATCTGAACTACGTCGGGTCGATCACCATCGATTCCGACCTGCTGGACGCGGCCGATCTGCTGCCCGGTCAACAGGTGGACATCGTGGACGTGACCAACGGCGCCCGGTTGACCACCTATGTCATCGCCGGCGAACGCGGCCAGGGCGGCGTCGGTATCAACGGCGCGGCGGCTCATCTGGTGCACCCCGGTGACGTGATCATCATCATCGGCTACGGGATGTTGACCGACGCCGAGGCCCGGAACCGGGCCGCGCACGTGGTGTTCGTCGACGCCGACAATCGGATCGTCCAGCTGGGCAGCGATCCGGGTGACGTTCCGGCCGGGTTCGGGCTGCTGCCCTCGGGTATCGGCCTGTCCTGACGAATGCCGGTGGCCGCCGGTCATCCCACTCTGGTGAACGTGCCGAACTGGTGGGTTTCGAGGAACTCAAGGTTGATCGTCTGAGCGGGAGCGCTCGTCCTGGGTGTGGTGGTGGTGCTCGGCCCGGCGTTGACTCCGGTGCAGGCGGCGAGCAGCAGCAGGCCCGTCGTTCCGAGGACCGCCGCATGCCGGGGTGTCCGTGGGCGCCGGTTCGTCATGGGTGGCCCCGAGGTTCTTGCCGGTCGCAGCCCGTGGTTGCGACGGATCTGATCGACGGAGCATGCCGGAATGCGGCAACTGGTGCATCAATGGTGCGTTTGGAAATGGTGCGTCAAAGGACCGCGATGCGCAGCGAGGGACGTCCGCCGAACATTTCCGGCTGCATCATTTCGGGCTGCGCGGAGGGGCCGGGTCAGTCGCGCTCGGACTCCGCCGATCGTTGCAGCGCAGCCTCGACGCGCTCCCTGGCGCCGTCCAGGAACCGGGTGCAGACCGCCGCCAGGTGCTCGCCGCGTTCCCAGAGCGCGAGGGACTCGTCCAGCGACAAACCCCCGGATTCGAGCTTGGCCACGACGGCTGCCAACTCGTCGCGGGCATGCTCGTAACTGGCGGCGGCATCCGGATCGTCGTCGTCACTGGTCGGCTGTCCGTCGGTTTGCGGAGAGGTCATGAAAGCTCCTGTGCTGCATGGTGTGTCATGGGATTGACGGTCACGGTGCCGGCACCGAGCCGAGGCCGGCGGCCAGGATGGCACCGTCCGCCACCCGGATCCGCAGCGGCGAACCCGCCGGCGCGTCCAGGATCGACCGGACGACGGTGCCGCCGGTCTGCACCACCGCGTAGCCGCGGGCCAGGGTTGCCGCCGGTCCGAGCGCGGCGAGTTGGGCACGTCGGTGCGCGATGTCCCGGTCGATCCGCTCCAGGGTCATCGACGCGCTCGCCCGGGACCGGTCGCGGAATCGGAGCACCTCGGTGGCACGGTTCGCGATGGGCGTCAGCGGATCGGCCAGCACCGTCGCCGAGGTGAGCCGTCGCAGGCGGGCCTGTTCGGTGTCCACCCAACCGGTCAGGGCCCGCCTGGCCCGTCCTCGGAACTGCTCGATCTGCCGCAGTTCGGCGGCCGCATCGGGCACCACTCGCTTGCCGGCGTCGGTCGGTGTCGAACAACGGATGTCGGCGACGTCGTCGATGATCGGATGGTCAGGCTCGTGGCCGATGGCGGAGACGACCGGGGTCCGGCACCGGGAGACGGCTCGGCACAGTGCCTCGTCGGAGAACGGCAGCAGATCTTCGACGCTGCCGCCGCCACGAGCGATCACGATCACCTCGACCTCGGGGTCGGCGTCCAACCTTGCCAACGATTCCATCACCTGGGTGACGGCCGAAATTCCCTGTACGGCAGGATTTTCCACTCTGAACCGGACGGCCGGCCAGCGTGCCCGTGCATTGGCCAGCACGTCGGACTCGGCCGCGCTCGCCCGCCCGGTGATCAGGCCGACGACCCGCGGCAGGAAGGGGAGCCGTTTTTTGCGCTCGGGAGCCGTCAGGCCCTCGGCCGCCAGCAACTGCCGGAGCCGCTCCAGCCGGGCCAACAGCTCACCGAGCCCGACCGGATGGATCTGATCGACCTTGAAACTCAGCGAGCCACGGGCGGGGTAGAACTCGAACTTGCCGTGCACCACCACCCTGGAGCCCTCGGCCAGCGGCGGGGAGAACGCACTCAACATGGTGCGGGAACAGACCACCTGCAGCGACATCGAGACCGACGGGTCGCGCAACGTCAGGAACGACATGGCCGACCCCGACCTCATCGACACCTGGGCCAGCTGTCCCTCGACCCACGCGGCGGGAGCCCGGGCTACATACTCGGTCATCCGCTGCGCCAGCGCCCTGACCGGCCAGGGGTTCTCCCGGCTGGTGTCGCCGGCCTTGGCCGGTGTCGCGGGACGATCGGGAGTGGTCCCCGGGCGGGCGGCGCTGCTCACGAGGGCTGGGCGTCCAACGTGACGAGTCGATTGCTGAGCAGGGTGAGGAACGGGGCGCGGTTGTCAGCGGACTGCTCGTACTGCAGCAGCGCGGTGACCTCTTCGACGCTCAGTTCCCGCAGGTGACCGCGGACCTGCGCCAGGGTCATCCGCTGGTAGCCGGGGAGCGCCGGCGGATCGTCGTCGTCCGCCGCGTCCGATGCGGTGGGCTCTTCGGACTCATCGTCATCGTCCGCGGCGAAGGTCCCGGTGGCCTGACTGACGACGTCTTCAGGGGCGACGACGTCGGTGGTGACGTCTTTGATCGGAGTCGGGTCCACCCCGTTCACGGACGTTCCGGTGTCGAGGACGGCATCGCTCAGGCCAGGATCGACATCGTCCGCCGCGCTCGAGGACGAGCTCAGGTCGGCATGGCCGTTGTCCGATCCGATCACTTCCTCCACCACCGCTTCGGAGACCTCGATGGCAGCCTCCATCGCAATCGTGGTGATGGGTGCGACCGAAGTCTCACTGGGAGTGGTCAGTTCATCGGCCGAATCTTCGGTGCCCGCTGCGGTCGCCGTCGACACTTCGGTTTTGTCGGTCGGGGCGGACCCCGCCGCTGCCGACTTCGACCGCGATGTCGAGTCCGATTTCGGCTTCTTCCCGGCGGCCGGAGGCTTGGTGGACGCAGGCTCGGATCGGCCGGAGTCGGGTGCGGCCTTCAGGTTGGGCTTGGACGGCGGCTCGTCGTCGTCGAACTTGGCCCAGGACGGGTTCTCCTGCGGCGCGCCGACGACCCCGCCCAACAGTTCGTCGCCCCTGGTGGCCAGGGTGGCGATCTCCTGCTGCACCTTCATCGACAGCCGCATGGCGTTGCCGACCAGGGCGACCGGGATGGCCGGAATCTCCTCCGGCAGGGACCGCACGACATCGATTCCCGTCGCGAGAAGGCCGGCGGCGACGCGAACGGGCAGGGGCAGCGAGATGGCCATGTCACCAGCCTGCCCCATCGCAGACCCGGACGGAACTCGGCCCATCGCTTCCCGCCCCCGGCGGGTTCATTCCACGGCAACGACGGCCGCACCCGGGACCCATCGGTGTGGTGCTGCGCACGTGCCGGGGCTCGGCGGTCGCCAAAGGCTGCCTGCGGGCGGAGCCGGCCAACTACGATGGGCCGATGACCGAAACTGCGACTGCGCCGCCGAGGCGCGTTCTGCTGGCCAGCCCTCGCGGGTATTGCGCCGGTGTGGACCGGGCGGTCGTCACGGTCGAAAAGGCTCTGGAGCAGTACGGGGCACCGGTCTACGTGCGCAAGCAGATCGTGCACAACAAGCACGTCGTCGCCGGACTCGAGGCCCGCGGGGCGATCTTCGTCGAGGAGACGGAGGAGGTACCGGAGGGGGCGTTGGTGGTGTTCTCCGCCCACGGGGTGTCGCCAGCGGTGCACGAGGAGGCCGCGCAACGCCGGCTGCAGGTCATCGACGCCACCTGCCCGCTGGTCACCAAGGTGCACAAGGAAGCCAAGCGGTTTGCCGCCGAGGATTACGACATCCTGCTGATCGGGCACCGCGGACACGAAGAGGTCGAAGGCACCCAGGGTGAGGCGCCCGAGTCGATCCAGGTGATCAACGATCAGTCCGACGTCGACAATGTGGTGATCCGCGACCCGGACAAGGTGATCTGGCTCTCGCAGACCACGCTGTCGGTCGACGAAACGCTCGACACGGTCGACCTGCTGCGCAAGCGGTTCCCGTTGATGACGGCCCCACCGAGCGATGACATCTGTTACGCGACCCAGAACCGTCAGGAAGTGGTGAAACAGATCGCCCCCAATTGCGATCTGGTCATCGTCGTGGGTTCGACGAACTCCTCCAACTCGGTCCGACTGGTCGAGGTCGCTCTCGACGCCGGCGCCCGGGCGTCGTACCTGGTGGACGACGCCAGCGAGATCGACGAGCAGTGGCTCGAAGGCGTGGTCAGCGTCGGCGTCACCAGTGGCGCCTCCGTCCCCGACGATCTGGTGATGGGTGTCCTTGACTACCTCACCGAGCGGGGGTATCCGGCGGCGGAGGAGTTCACCGCAGCCACCGAGACCCTGACGTTCTCGCTGCCCAAGGAATTGCGCAAGGACCTTCGGCCCGCCCGCACCTGACGTTGGCTCAGGCGTGCGACGCCGGAGAACGGGTGCTCGAGCGGGCGGCCGACTTCAGCGGTTGGGCCAGGATCCGGATCAGCCCGATGAGAACTGCTGCCGCCGTCCCGATCGCCATCGTCGGGAACGTGCCGATGATCTTCAGTGCCGTCCCGTACAGGCCACCGATGTCGGCGAACAGCATCCCACCGATCACGATGCCGACGACCAGGACAAGCGGCGGCTGGACCATGGCGGTGAAGATCGAGGCCCGGCGCACCATGATCGCCGCGAGCACGACGCCCGCGTAGAAGCCGAGCCGCAGACCCCAGGCGAGCACGCCGGTGGTGAACCCGTCGACGGCGGTACCGGCGAGGGTGAGTGCCAGCGCCAGCACGATGACGGCCCACGACGGCCACCCCCGGACGTTGCGGAACACCGATGCGTCGGCGAGCGGGAATCGTCCGGAGCCAGTCGTCGTCACCCCTCAACGGTAGCGTCCCAGGCTCTTCTCGCGGTGCTGCGCAGTGGCGCAACCTGGGCGGCGTCGATTCCGGGGTCGACGAGCTCGGTCGCCTGTGGTCGTCGGGGGACGGTGTCCAGCGGCTCCGGGGAGGGGAGTTCCTCGCCGGTCACGCCCAGATCGGAGAATCGTCGGGCGGTCACCAGCACCCGGGTCTCCAATGACCGGACCGTGTGGTTGTACGACTGCACCGCCCGTTCCAGACCCGCGCCGAGGCTGGTCAGGTGCCCGGCAACCGTGCCGAGTCGGCCGTGCAGTTCCCGACCGAGCGCATGCACCTCGGCCGCCGAGGCGGAGAACCGCTCCTGCCGCCAGGTGAAGGCAATGGTGCGCAGCAGGGAGATCAGTGACGTGGGCGTCGCGATCACCACGTTCCGCGCGAAGGCATGGTCGGAGAGCCCGGGATCGATGGCCAATGCCGCGTCCAGCAGCGGTTCTCCGGGGACGAACAGAATGACGAACTCGGGGGCCGGTTGGAAGTGGCGCCAGTAGGCCTTCGCCGCCAACGCGTCGACATGACCGCGCAGCGCCCTGGCATGCGCCGCCATCAGGGCGGCCCGGCGACGATCGTCCATGCAGTCCAACGCCTCCAGCCAAGCCGCGAACGGGACCTTGGCGTCCAGCGGGATCTGCCGTCCGCCGGACAGTCGGATGATCATGTCGGGCCGGACTCCGCTGCCGTCGCCGCCGAAAGCCTTTGCGCTGACCTGGGTGTCGAAATCGCAGTGCTCCACCATTCCGGCCAACTCGACGATGCGCTGCAGCTGGACCTCGCCCCACCTTCCGCGGACCTGCGGCGCGCGCAGGGCGCCGACCAGGGCGCGCGTCTGCACGCCCAGGTCCGATGACGAGCGATGCAGCGCGGCGACCTGTTCGCGAAGGCCCGCGTAGGCGCCCACCCGGTCCCGCTCGACCTCCTGCAGGCGTTGCTCGACCCGCAGCAGGGCATCGGATGCCGGCGCCAGTAGCGCCGCGACCTCGACGCCGGCACCGGGCGACGCCTGACCCGGGTGCGAGCGGCCGATCAGCACGCCGACCGCCAGTCCGATCACGAGCAGCAGTGCCCCGATGAGCAACGCGGTGGGATCCATGGCCAAGAGCATGACCCGGGTCACCGACAGCCGGGCCCGGCGCGCCGAACGATGCGCTTCGTCCGGCGTCGTCCGTCCGGTCGCCAACCGACCGGCTGGCATGATCGGCGCTCGTGAGCGCAACCCTCGTCGCCCGTGGACTTTCCGCCGGGCACGGCGACAAAGCCCTGTTCGCCGGGCTCGATCTGGTGGTGGCGCCGGGAGATGTGGTCGGGCTGGTCGGAGCGAACGGGGCCGGGAAATCGACGCTGCTCCGGCTGCTCGCCGGAATCGACCGACCCGAGGACGGCACGGTCTCGCTCAGTCCGCCCGATGCCGCCGTCGGCTACCTCCCGCAGGAGGTCGAGCGACCGGTCGGCGAAACGGTCGGTGGGCATCTGGCCCGGCGCACCGGTGTCGCCGCGGCGGAACTGGCGATGAACGCTGCCGCCGCAGAGCTGGCCTGCGGCACAGCGGGAGCAGACGACAACTACGGGGTCGCCCTCGAGCGGTGGTTGGCGCTGGGCGGCGCCGACCTGGAGGAGCGGACCGCGGCCACCCTGGCCGATCTCGGGCTGAGCGTGGGTCCGGACACATCGATGGTCGGGCTGTCCGGCGGCCAGGCGGCTCGGGTGGGATTGGCCGCCCTGCTGCTGTCCCGGTTCGATGTCCTGCTGCTGGACGAGCCGACGAATGATCTCGACCTGGACGGACTGGCGCGGCTCGAGAGCTTCGTCGGTGGGCAGCGGGTCGGCATGGTCATCGTCTCCCATGACCGGGAGTTCCTCTCGCGCTGCGTGACCAGCGTGGTCGAGTTGGACCTGGCGCAGCAGCAGGTCGGTGTCTTTGGCGGCGGTTACGAGGCCTACCTGGCCGAACGCGAGGTGGCCCGGCGGCATGCCAGAGAGGCCTACGAGGAGTACGCCGATCGCCGGACCAGCCTCCAGGAGCGCGGCCGTATGCAGCGGGCCTGGTTGGACGCGGGTCTGCGGAAGGCGGCCGGAAAGCAACGGGACAACGACAAGGTCGGCCGGGGTTTCCGGGTGGAGCAGACCGAGAAGCAGGCCGCCAAGGCGCGGCAGACCGACCGGATGATCGAGCGACTGACCGAGGTCCCCGAGCCCCGCAAGGAATGGGAGCTGCAGTACGTCATCCAGGCAGCGCCCCGGTCCGGGAGTGTGGTGGCGGTGGCCCGCGGGGCGGTCGTCCGGCGGGGCGGGTTCACCCTCGGCCCGATCAACCTGCAGGTCGATGTGGGCGATCGGATCGGGGTCACCGGACCGAACGGAGGCGGCAAGTCGACCCTGTTGGCATTGCTGCTGGGCCGGCTGCAACCGTCCGAGGGGTCGGCGTCGCTGGGCTCCTCGGTGCAGGTGGGCGAGGTCGACCAGGCGCGCGGTCTGCTGGTCGGCCCATCCGCTCTGCTGCGCACTTTCTCCGATCTGATCCCGCAGTGGACGGAATCGGAGGTGCGGACGCTGTTGGCCAAGTTCGGGCTGCGCCGGGAGCACGTGCTTCGGCCCGCCGTGTCGTTGTCACCGGGGGAGCGGACCAGAGCGGCGCTGGCGCTGCTGCAGGCCCGCGGGGTCAACCTTCTGGTGTTGGACGAACCGACCAATCACCTTGATCTGCCGGCCATCGAGCAACTCGAGCAGGCGTTGTCCGGCTATACCGGAACGTTGTTGCTGGTCACCCATGACCGGAGAATGCTCGAGCAGGTTCGGTTGACCAGGCGGTGGCGGGTCGAGAACGGTGCAGCCCGAGAAATGTGACCCTCGCGCCGACCCAGGACGTCTCGAGGAGATTGCGGCGTCGGCGGTCCCATCCGATACCCTGCTGCGCATGCCGGGACGGGAACTGCTGCTGGTCTGCCGCCGAGAGGTCGATCTCGTGCGGGTCTCCAGTGCCGCCTGTCCGGGCAGCAGCCGCGTTCTCTGAGCCGCACGCCGGGGATACGTCCCACCCGTCCACCGGGACCGTGCAGGATCACCCGCCGGATCCAGCGCACCGCCGCGCGAGGTTTCCTTGCAGCAGTCCGAGATGGGCGTCCCACTCGGGCTCGACACGAAAATTCCGCCGCGCATTCCCGCCATTCTCACCGTCAAGGATTCTCGATGACGCTCCCAGATTTCCTGATCATCGGCTCGCCGAAGGCCGGCTCGACAGCTTTGCATGTCGCATTGGCGCAGCATCCGGATCTTTTCCTGTCCAATCCCAAAGAACCGAAGTTCTTCATGTGTGAACAGGCCCGACCCGACCCTGCGCAGCAAAAGGGTCCGGGTGATGCGCACAGTGCCCAGGAATGGGTGTGGGAGCGTTCGGCCTACGAGGGCTTGTTCGCCGATGCGCCGTCCGGGGCACTGCGCGGCGAGAGCACGCCTTTCTATCTGTGGGACACCGCATCTCACGAGCGAATTCGAGCACTGATTCCGGACGTGAAGATGATCGCGGTGATCAGGGACCCGATCGACCGTGCCTATTCCAATTGGGGTCATCTGTGGTGCGACGGGCTGGAACCGGAAAGCGATTTCCTCGCGGCATGTGCGTTGGAGTCGGCCAGGGTCCAGGCGGGTTATGCACCGTTCTGGCGTTACCTGGAGACCGGACTGTACGGGCGGCAATTGGAGCACCTGTACGGGATATTTCCGCAGGAACAGGTGTTTGTGCTGCGATATCGCCAGTTGATCGACAACACCTCGGCCGTGCTCGACGAGATCTGCGCTTTCCTCGGTGTGCCGACCGGTCTCGTCTCGACCGTTCCGAAATCGAACGTCTCGAACTGGGTTCCGGACACCCCGGTGAACCGGGTGCTGCAGAAGACCATGCGGGCCGGCGCGGCCGCCGGGGCGCACCTGCCGCCGCAGGTGTGGCGCCAGGTGCAGCGACCCCTGCTGGCGGCGCTCTACCAGGGCGGCGGTCGGCGCCCCTCGCTGTCCGTGGACGACCGCAAGACCCTGTTGCCGTACTTCGCGGACGACAACGCCCTGCTCGGTCAATTGACCGGCATCGACTTCTCGGACTGGATGAACGAGAAGGGACGCGGGGCCTTCACCGAACGGCAGTGACGGCACCGCGTCCCGAACGCGCTACTTGCCCGGGATCCGGTTGAACTCGTCCGGGTTCGGGCCGGTGCGTTCGTCCTTGTTCAGCGCTGAGATCAGGGCCATGTCGGCGTCGCTGAGCTCGAAATCGAAGATCTCGAAGTTCTCCTGCACCCGGCTGCGGGTCGTCGACTTCGGGAACACGATGTTGCCCAGCTGCAGGTGCCAGCGCAGCACGATCTGGGCGGCGGACTTTCCGTAGGTCCTGGCCAGCCCGGTGATCACCGGGTCGCCGAGTACCCCACCCTGCGCGATCGGCGACCAGGCCTCGGTGGCGATCTCGTGCTCCGCGTCGAAAGCGCGCAGCTCCTCCTGGGTGAGGTACGGGTGCACCTCGATCTGGTTCACCGCCGGGATCACGGTCGTCTCCTCGTGCAACCGGCGCAGGTGGTGCGCCTGGAAGTTGGAGACACCGATCGCCCGGGCCCGGCCGTCCGCGTAGATCTTCTCCAGCGCACGCCAGGTCTCGACGTAGTCGCCGACCTTGGGCAGCGGCCAGTGGATCAGGAACAGGTCGATCTGTTCCAGCTGCAGATCGGCGAGGGTCTGGTCGAATGCCCGCAGCGCATCGTCGTAGGCGTGGAATCCATTGTTCAGCTTGCTGGTGACGAACACCTCGTCCCGCGCGAGGCCGGACGCTGCGATCGCCTCACCGACCCCCTTCTCGTTGCCGTACATCTCGGCGGTGTCGATGTGCCGGTATCCGACCTCGAAAGCCGTGCTCACGGCGGCTGCCGTTTCGGCCGGATCGATCTGGAACACCCCGAAGCCCAGCTGCGGGATCTGCACGCCGTTGTTCAGCTGCACGTTCGGTACCGCAGTGGTGCTGGTTGTCTCGGTCATGTCGAGCTCCTCGTTTCGCTATTCCACCCGGTCGAATCCGGTCGCCGCGATGCTCGGGCGACCGA
>Ga0164307_10001404_pt1 | contig 10887 bp, 9 predicted proteins | sample Whisoiple_243_MG_FD_110214 | JGI IMG/M metagenome (GOLD analysis project Ga0164307, IMG submission 110214) | Soil microbial communities amended with fresh organic matter from upstate New York, USA - Whitman soil sample_243_MG | ecosystem: Environmental > Terrestrial > Soil > Unclassified >...
CACCATCCCCGGCTTCCTGACCTTCGAGCGCACCCACCGTGCCGCTCGCACCGCTCGTAACCCGCAGACCGGCGACCCGATCAACATCCCGGCCGGCTACAGCGTGAAGGTCTCCGCGGGCTCGAAGCTCAAGGAAGCCGCCAAGGGCAAGTAAGGCCCCCAGGCAGCAAGAAGGGCGGCCGTCCCGACCGGGACGGCCGCCCTTCGGCGTGTCCGGGGCCGTCCGGGGAGCCGCGTCCCGGACGCACGACGCCCGTGCGGGCGCTGTGGGGCGGGCTGCGGCGCCCCGGCACCTTCCGGTGGACCCGGGGAGGCCCGTACGCCCCGTTCGGCTCTGTACGGGCGTTCTGTGGCGCCTGTTCAGGTGACACGCGGCTGACGGGCGCCCGACGGTACGGAAAAGCCCGCCGCCCCGGTCCCTCGCGGGGCCGGGGCGGCGGACTGTGGTGGTGCGGGTGCGCAATGCTGTGTGCGGCAGCACTGTGCGCGCGCCGGAGCGCGCCGGGCGGTGCGTCAGACGAGTGACCCGCCGGGGAGTTCGACCTTGGCGCCGAGCTTCTCGAGCTTGTCCATGAAGTTCTCGTAGCCGCGGTTGATCAGGTCGATCCCGTGGACCCGGGACGTCCCCTGGGCCGCCAGGGCGGCGATCAGGTACGAGAACCCGCCGCGCAGGTCCGGGATGACCAGATCCGCGCCCTGGAGCTTCGTGGGCCCGGACACGACCGCCGAGTGCAGGAAGTTCCGCTGCCCGAAGCGGCAGTCGGAGCCGCCGAGGCACTCCCGGTAGAGCTGGATGTGCGCACCCATCTGGTTCAGCGCCGAGGTGAAGCCGAGCCGGGACTCGTAGACCGTCTCGTGGACGATCGACAGTCCGGCCGCCTGCGTCAGGGCCACCACCAGCGGCTGCTGCCAGTCGGTCTGGAAGCCGGGGTGCACGTCCGTCTCCAGCGCGATGGCGTTCAGCGCGCCGCCCGGGTGCCAGAAGCGGATGCCCTCGTCGTCGATCTCGAAGGCGCCCCCGACACGGCGGAAGGTGTTCAGGAAGGTCATCATCGAGCGCTGCTGGGCGCCGCGCACGTAGATGTTGCCCTCGGTCGCCAGGGCCGCGGACGCCCAGGAGGCGGCCTCCAGACGGTCCGGGATCGCCCGATGGGTGTAACCGTCGAGCCTGTCGACACCCGTGATCCGGATGGTCCGGTCGGTGTCCATGGAGATGATCGCGCCCATCTTCTGCAGTACGCAGATGAGGTCCTCGATCTCCGGCTCGACGGCCGCGTTGGACAGCTCGGTGACGCCCTCGGCGAGGACGGCGGTCAGCAGCACCTGCTCGGTGGAGCCGACCGACGGGTACGGGAGGCGGATCTTCGTGCCCCGGAGCCGCTGCGGGGCCTCCAGGTACTGGCCGTCCGCCCGCTTCTCGATGGTCGCGCCGAACTGGCGGAGCACCTCGAAGTGGAAGTCGATCGGCCGGCCGCCGATGTCGCATCCGCCCAGGCCCGGGATGAAGGCGTGGCCGAGGCGGTGCAGCAGGGGGCCGCAGAAGAGGATCGGGATGCGCGACGAGCCCGCGTGGGCGTCGATGTCGGCGACGTTCGCGCTCTCGACGTGCGACGGGTCGAGGATGAGTTCGCCCGGCTCGTCACCGGGCCGGACGGTCACGCCGTGCAGCTGCAGCAGTCCCCGGACCACCCGCACATCGCGGATGTCGGGCACGTTGCGGAGCCGGCTGGGCCCGCTGCCGAGCAGCGCGGCGACCATTGCCTTCGGCACCAGGTTCTTGGCGCCTCGGACGCGGATCTCGCCCTCCAGCGGGGTGCCGCCGTGGACAAGCAGGACATCGTCTGTGCCGGTCATGTATCTCGCGTTCCGGAGTGGTCGGGCAGGGGGCCATCAAAAGGGTAATGGGCCTCAGCCCCCCTTCCGTAAGGCGCCGGGGGGTATACGAACGTCATGAATCCGCCACAACACGTTCTGCTCGCGGTGCCTTGCGGAGGGTCACCATCCGCAAGGCCCGTCCGGCAGCCCCGCGAACGTGCGCTCCCGGTGCGCCCGTGCCGCGTCCGTGCGCCCTGAGCTGCGGACGGACGCCTGCCGGGACCGGGCGGGCCACTTGACCCCCGCGGAGGGCGAAGATGCGGGATCATCTGTGCCATGACGGAGGTGTCCTCGCTCACAGGACGGCTGCTCGTGGCCGCACCCGCCCTGGCGGACCCGAATTTCGACCGCGCGGTGGTGCTGCTCCTCGACCACGACGAGGAGGGCTCGCTTGGCGTGGTCCTGAACCGCCCGACCCCGGTCGTCGTGGGGGACATCCTGGAGTCCTGGGCGGGCCTGGCCGGCCAGCCGGACGTGGTCTTCCAGGGTGGCCCGGTGTCGCTCGACTCCGCGCTCGGCGTCGCCCTCATCCCCGGGGACGAGGGGGTCCCGGGGGGTTCCGGGATCCGCCCGGGCGGCGGAGCGGTGCCCCTCGGCTGGCGGCGGGTGCACGGGGCGATCTGCCTGGTGGACCTGGACGCCCCGCCGGAGCTGCTGGCCGCGGAGCTCGGTTCGCTGCGGATCTTCGCCGGATACGCGGGCTGGGGGCCCGGTCAGCTGGAGTCGGAGCTGACGGACGGAGCCTGGTACGTGGTCGAGTCGGAGCCGGGCGACGTGTCGTCCCCGCACCCGGAGAACCTCTGGCGCGCGGTTCTCCGGCGGCAGCGCAGCGAACTGGCCATGATCGCGACGTATCCGGACGACCCTTCGCTGAACTGATGCGCGGAGCTTTCAGTACGCTTGGCAGTTATGAGCACTCTTGAGCCCGATCGCGGGGCAGGTACGGGGACCCTCGTCGAACCGACGCCGCAGGTGTCGAGGGGCGACGGCGACCACGAGCGCTACGCCCATTACGTCCAGAAGGACAAGATCATGGCGAGCGCCCTGGAGGGCACTCCCGTGGTGGCGCTGTGCGGCAAGGTCTGGGTCCCGGGGCGTGACCCGAAGAAGTACCCGGTCTGTCCCATGTGCAAGGAGATCTACGAGTCCATGGGCGCCGGTGGCGACAAGGACAAGGGCAAGGGCGGCAAGGACAGCGGCAAGAAGTAGTCGGCCCGACCTCTTACCTCTTCATCCCTTTATCCGGTTCTTCTGATTCCGACCACGGCCCCGGGGCGCGCGAGACGCGCGCCCCGGGGCCGTCGGCGTTCCCGGGCGAGGCCTGTGCGTTGCACGGGCTGCACCGCGTGGTCACAGAGTGGTTGAGACCACTTGTCGGCGTGCTGGGGTCCCCTTAGTCTCCTGCCAGTTGTGCAGAACGAAACGCACGTTGCATGGAATGCAACGATTGACCGGTAGGGGTTCCGGATGAAGCTTTCTGCCCGAATTGCCGCTCCGGCCGCGGCTCTTGTGCTCGCCGGCCTCACCGCCACCGCCTGCGCGCCGCAGACCTCCGACACCAGCTCCGAGGGCGACAAGAAGACCGGGACGCTCCGCGTCTGGCTCTTCCAGGAGGTCGGCAACAAGCCCAAGCAGAAGGTCGTCGACGCCGCGGTCGCCGCCTTCGAGAAGTCCCACGAGGGCGCGGAGGTCGAGGTCGAGTACATACCCGTCGACACCCGGGCCCAGCGCATCAAGGCCGCCTTCAACGACCCGAAGAGCGCCCCCGACCTCATCGAGTACGGCAACACCGACACCGCCGGCTACGTGAAGGACGGCGGGCTGGCCGACATCAGCAAGGAGTTCGCGGCCTGGGACGAGGCCAAGGACACCGACCCCACGGCCAAGCAGTCCGTGACGGTGGACGGTTCGGTCTACGGGGCGCCGCTCTTCGTCGGCGTACGGGCGCTGTACTACCGCACCGACGTCCTCGACGAGCTCGGCATCGAGCCCCCGAAGTCCCAGGCCGAACTGATCTCCACCGCCAAGAAGATCCACAAGGAGAAGCCGGACCTCTACGGTCTCGCGGTGGGCGGCGCGTACACCTACGGCGCCATGCCCTTCATCTGGGCCCAGGGCGGCGAACTCGCCGAAGAGACCGGGGTCACCTACCGGTCCGCCATCAACAGCGCGAAGGCCCGCAAGGGCATCGAGGCCTACACCTCGCTGTTCGGCGACGACAACTGCCCGGCGGCCAAGTGCGCGGCCATGGGCGGCAACGCGACCGTCACCGCCTTCGCCTCCGGCAAGGCGGCCATGGCGATCGGCGGAGACTTCAGCCACGCCGCCGTCGAGGCCGGCGCGGTGAAGGGCAAGTACGCGGTCGTGCCGCTGCCCGGCGTGAAGGAGGGCTCGATCGCCCCCGCCTTCGCCGGCGGCAACAACATCGGCGTCCTCAAGAGCAGTTCGCACCGCACCCTCGCCGTCGACCTCATGAAGTCGCTGACCGGCAAGAAGACGCAGGCCGAGATGTTCGACGCCATGGGCTTCCTGCCGACGTACACGGACGTGCTGGAGTCCGCCGCGGAGAAGGAGCCCTTCGTCGGCCCCTTCGTCAACACGCTCGGCGCGGGGGCGAAGTTCGTCCCCGCCTCCCCGGCCTGGGGCCAGATCGACGCCTCGCTGGTCCTGCCGACCATGTTCCAGGAGATCGTCAGCGGCCGTAAGGACGTGGCCGCCGCCTCGGACGACGCGGCGAAGAAGATGGACACGGCGTTCGCCGAAGCGGGCTGACCATGACCGCGGACACCACCACACCGCGCAAGACCCCCGTAGGGCCCGGGGCGGGCGGGGTCACGGCCCGCCCGCCCCGGCGCCGCCCGGCGTCGCCGGCCCGGCGCTCCGGCTGGACCCCCTGGCTCTACCTGCTGCCCGCGCTCGTCCTGCTCGGCGGACTCCTCGTCTACCCGATCTACCAGCTGGGCCTGATCTCCTTCCTGGAGTACACCCAGGCCCAGGTCAGCGGCGGTGAGCCGACCACCTTCCAGGGTTTCGGCAACTACGCCACGCTCTTCGGCGACAGCCAGTTCTGGCAGGTGCTCCTCGCGACCGTGGTCTTCGCCGCGGCCTGTGTCGTCGCCACCCTGGTCACCGGCTGCGCCCTGGCCGTCCTGCTGACCCGGATCCGCGCCGTGCCCCGGCTCGCCCTCATGCTGGCCGCGCTGGGCGCCTGGGCGACGCCGGCGATCACCGGGTCGACCGTCTGGGTCTTCCTCTTCGACCCGGACTTCGGACCGGTCAACAAGGTGCTGGGACTCGGTGACTTCTCCTGGACGTACGGGCGCTGGAGTGCCTTCGCCCTGGTGCTCCTCGAAGTGCTCTGGTGCTCCTTCCCGTTCGTGATGGTCACCGTGTACGCCGGCATCCGCGCGATCCCCACCGAGGTGCTGGAGGCGGCCTCGCTGGACGGGGCCTCGCAGTGGCGGATCTGGCGGTCGGTCATGGCGCCGATGCTGCGGCCCATCCTGATCGTCGTCACCATCCAGTCGGTCATCTGGGACTTCAAGGTCTTCACCCAGATCTACGTCATGACCAACGGCGGCGGCATCGCCGGCCAGAACCTGGTGCTCAACGTGTACGCCTACCAGAAGGCGTTCGCGTCCTCGCAGTACAGCCTCGGATCGGCGATCGGCGTCGTGATGCTGGTGATCCTGCTGGCCGTGACGCTGGTCTATCTGCGCCTGGTGCGGCGCCAGGGGGAGGAACTGTGAGCGCACGTACCCTGCTGCGCGTCCGCCGGCCCGGGAGACTGGCCGCGGAGGCGGCGGCCCTCGTCATCGCCGCCGCCGTCGCGTTCCCGCTCTACTGGATGGTGCTCTCCGCCTTCAAACCGGCGGGGGAGATCCAGTCCACCGAGGCCCGTCCCTGGACCCTGGCGCCCTCGCTCGACTCGTTCCGCCGGGTTTTCGAACAGCAGGAATTCGGCCGTTACTTCCTCAACAGCCTGGTGGTCGCCGGCACGGTCGTCATCGCCTCCGCGCTGATCGCCTTCCTCGCCGCGACGGCCGTCACCCGGTTCCGCTTCAGGTTCCGCACGACGCTGCTGATCATGTTTCTCGTGGCGCAGATGGTGCCGGTCGAGGCACTGACCATCCCGCTGTTCTTCCTGATGCGGGACTTCGGCCAGCTGAACACGCTGGGATCACTGATCCTGCCGCACCTCGCCTTCTCGCTGCCGTTCGCGATCTGGATGCTGCGCGGCTTCGTCAAGGCCGTCCCGGAGGCCCTGGAGGAGGCCGCCTACATCGACGGGGCGAGCCGCACCCGATTCCTGTGGCAGATCCTCTTCCCACTGGTCTTCCCGGGCCTCGTGGCGACCAGTGTCTTCTCGTTCATCTCGACCTGGAACGACTTCCTGTTCGCGAAGTCGTTCATCATCAGCGACACCTCCCAGTCGACGCTGCCGATGGCGTTGCTGGTCTTTTTCAAACCCGACGAGAACGACTGGGGAGGGATCATGGCCGCCTCGACGGTGATGACCGTTCCCGTGCTGGTCTTCTTCGTACTCGTACAGCGCCGTCTGGTCTCCGGACTGGGCGGGGCGGTGAAGGACTGACATGCACCACCTGATTCCGGCGCCCCGGCGCGCCGACGGCGACGGCGGTCGCGGCTTCGTCCCCGACGGGGCCACGACCATCACGGCCGGACCCGGCACCGGCGGTACGGAACGCTGGCTCCGCACCACGCTCGGGGCGGCCTTCGGCCTGCCGCTCGCCCCCGGGACCGTGGGCGCCGAGGATGCCGCCGGCACCATCGAGCTGCGGATCGACCCCGCCCTGGAGCCGGAGTGCTACCGCCTCACCGTGGTGCCCGACCGGGGCGTGCGGATCACCGGGGGGAGCGCGGCGGGCGTGTTCTGGGGCGCCCAGACCCTGCGCCAGCTCCTCGGTCCCGAGGCGTTCCGCAGGGCGCCCGTGGGGCAGGGGGCGGCCAGGGGAATTCCCGCCACGGAGATCGAGGACGGCCCGCGCTTCGGCTGGCGCGGTCTGATGCTCGACGTGGCACGGCACTTCACGCCCAAGGACGGCGTGCTGCGCATGCTCGACCTGCTGGCCGCGCACAAACTGAACGTCTTCCATTTCCACCTCACCGACGACCAGGGCTGGCGCGTCGAGATCAAGCGCTATCCCCGTCTCACGGAGGTCGGAGCCTGGCGCGCACGGACCAAATACGGCCACCGCGCCTCGGAACTCTGGGACGAGACACCGCACGGCGGCTTCTACACCCAGGACGACATCCGCGAAATCGTGGCCTACGCCGCCGAGAGGCATATCCGGGTCGTCCCCGAAATCGACATCCCGGGCCACTCGCAGGCAGCCGTCAGCGCGTATCCGGAACTCGGCAACACCGACGTCGTCGACACCTCCGCCCTTTCCGTGTGGGACACCTGGGGCGTCAATCCGAACGTACTCGCCCCCACCGACCACACCCTGCGTTTCTTCGAGGGCGTCTTCGAGGAATTGCTCGACCTCTTCCCGGCCGACACCTCGCCGTTCATCCATGTCGGCGGCGACGAATGCCCCAAGGACCAGTGGAGGCAGTCGCCCACCGCCCAGGCCCGCATCGCGGAACTCGGCCTGAAGGACGAGGACGAACTCCAGTCGTGGTTCATCCGCCACTTCGACCGCTGGCTCACCGACCGGGGCCGCCGGCTCATCGGCTGGGACGAGATCCTGGAGGGCGGCATCGCCGAGGGCGCCGCCGTGTCCTCGTGGCAGGGCTACGCCGGAGGGATCGCCGCCGCCGAGGCAGGGCACGACGTCGTCATGTGCCCCTTGCAGCAGGTGTACCTGGACTACCGTCAGGACGCCGGCCCCGACGAGCCGATGCCCATCGGGTACGTCCGCACCCTGGAGGACGTGTACCGCTTCGAGCCCGTGCCGCCCGGCCTCTCCGAGGAGGCGGCCGGACACGTCCTGGGAACCCAGGTCAACGTGTGGACCGAGGTCATGCAGAACCGGCAGCGCGTCGACTACCAGGTCTTCCCGCGGCTCGCCGCCTTCGCCGAGGTCGCCTGGTCCCGGCTCCCGGCCCCCGGCGAGCGGGACTTCGCCGGCTTCGAACGGCGCATGGAGACCCACTACGCCCGGCTCGACGCCCTGGGCGTCGACTACCGGCCGCCCACCGGCCCGCTGCCGTGGCAACGCCGTCCAGGCGTCCTGGGTCGCCCGATCGAGGGACCGCCCCCGATCGTGTGACCAACACCCCACGTCCCGGCCAGGGGAACCGAATAAGTCGTACGAAATCGCTGAAGAGGTGCAATTCGTACGCCGGGCAGAAGCTCTGCCAAAGGTGACTTTTCCCCTGGTCGGGGACGGAATCGCCCTTCGTGGACCCTCGCGTCGGACCGTCCGGAAGATGTGCCAGAGTTGCCACGTCCCGGCCGTGAGCACGTACCGTACGGCGGACAGGCGGGACTGCCGGGACACCGGGAAGGGGCAGCTGGGTTGACCACGCACGCACCGCAGGCGACGCAGTCGGTGACGCTGCCGGCCTCGCTCGACGAGGCCGTGGCGGCTCTCGGCGCCATGCCCGCCGCCGTTCCCGTGGCCGGCGGCACGGACCTCATGTCGGCCGTCAACAAGGGCCTGCTGCGGCCCTCGGGACTGGTCGGCCTCGGCCGGATCAGCGAGCTGCGCGGCTGGCACTACCAGGACGGCCACGCCCTGCTGGGCGCCGGCCTCACCCACGCGCGCATGGGACGGCCCGACTTCGCCGCACTCATCCCCGCGCTGGCCGCCTCCGCGCGCGCCGCGGGCCCGCCCCAGATCCGTAACGCCGGGACGCTCGGCGGCAACATCGCCAGCGCCGCGCCGACCGGCGACACCCTGCCGGTGCTGGCCGCCCTGGAGGCCGAGCTGGTCATCGCGGGCGCCGGGGGCTCCCGCCGTGAGATCCCCGTGTCGCACCTGCTGGCGGGCCGCGAGATGCTCGAACCCGCCGAACTGATCGGCTTCGTCCGCGTGCCGCTCCTGCACGCCCCCCAGGTCTTCCTCAAGGCGACCGGCCGCACCGGCCCCGGCCGGGCCACCGCCTCCGTCGCGATCGTCCTGGACCCGGCCCGGCGCGGAGTGCGCTGCGCGGTCGGCGCGATCGCCCCGATGCCGCTGCGGCCGCTGGAGGCCGAACGCTGGATCGCCTCCCTGATCGACTGGGACGGCGAACGCGGCCTGGCCCCCGACGCGCTGGCCGCCTTCGGCGAGTACGTCGCGGCGGCCTGCATCCCGGACCAGGCTCCACCGGACGACGGGGGAGAGGCACCTCCGCTGTCACCCGCCGTCCTGCACCTGCGGCGCACGGTCGCCGCGCTCGCCCGACGCGCACTGGGGAGGGCACTGTCGTGAGCAATGAAGAGAACCCCGAGCAGCCCGACCCGTACGCCGGCTGGACTCCCACCCCGCAGGGCGGTGAGTACGACGCCGAGGCGACCGCCTTCGTCCACCTGCCCCCGGAGGACCTCGCCGCCCTCGGGAGCGACCCGCTGGCCGCCCCCGGCCACAGCTACGTGCCGCCGATGATCCTGCCGCTGACCCCGGCCGCTGGACTCGACCCGGCGGTCACGGGCAGCTGGGTCCTGCAGACGCAGAGCCAGCAGGAGAGGGCGGCCGACCGGCCCGCGCACGACGGGGCAGAGCCCGAGGCCGTGCACTGGCCCGACCCGAACCAGGGACAGGACCCGTACCAGCAGCCGTACCCGGACACCTCGCAGTACGCGCAGACGTCGTCCACGACCGCCCAGTGGAACTACACCGAGACCGTCCCCGAGCCGGAACCGGCCCCCGAGCCCGCCGGCCACACCGGCGAGTGGACCATCCCGGTCGCCGACGGTGACCTCCCGGAGGAGTCCGGCGAGTTCGCCGCCTCGGCGATGGCCTCCCAGTGGTACGCGGACGCGCCCCCGGCCACCCTGCCGGGCGGGGCCCCCGCGCCTTGGGCGACGCAGGAGCTGCCGGCCGAGCCCGTGCCCGCCGCGCAAGAGGCCCCCGCCGGTCCCTCGGAGCCCGTGGAAGCCCCGGAGGTCCCGGAGGCCACCGAGCCTCCCCAGGAGACGCAGGAGGCCCCGGAGACGGCCGCGCGGGCCGCCCTGCCCGAGGAGCCCGCGGAGGACCCCGCCGCGGAGGACCCGGTGCACGCGGACCCGGTACAGGCGGACCCGGTGCCGGCGCCCGCGGCCGACGCACCGGAGACGGCGGCCGGCGCGGAACCCGACCCCCGGCCCGAACCCGCACCCGCCCCTGAACCCGCCCCCGAGCACGAGCTCGTACCCACCGAGGAGACCACCGCTCCCGTCCTCCCGGACGGTCCCAGCGAGCACCCCTCGACCTCGTACGTCCTCCACGTGAACGGCGCGGACCGTCCCGTCAGCGACGCCTGGATCGGCGAGTCGCTGCTGTACGTGCTCCGCGAACGCCTCGGCCTCGCGGGCGCCAAGGACGGCTGCTCGCAGGGCGAGTGCGGCGCCTGCAACGTCCAGGTCGACGGCCGTCTGGTGGCCTCCTGCCTGGTCCCCGCCGCCACGACGGCCGGCAGCGAGGTCCGCACCGTCGAGGGCCTCGCGGTGGACGGCGAACCGTCCGACGTGCAGCGGGCCCTGGCCGCGTGCGGGGCAGTCCAGTGCGGTTTCTGCATCCCGGGCATGGCGATGACGGTCCACGACCTCCTGGAGGGCAACCACGCCCCCAGCGAGCTGGAGACCCGGCAGGCGCTGTGCGGCAACCTCTGCCGGTGTTCCGGCTACCGGGGTGTGCTCGACGCCGTACGCGACGTCGTCGCCGCCCGGGAGGCGACCGCCGAGCCGGTGGCCACCGCACCGGACGACGCCGAACCGCGCATCCCGCACCAGGCCGCGCCCGGCGAGGGCGGCGTCCAGACGCACGAGGGAGACGTCCGGTGAGCTCCGTGGCGTCCCCCGCACGACCGGTCACCCCCACCGACAGCCACAGCAGCGGAGCGAACGACAAGGAGGCGGCGTGA
>Ga0164307_10001407_pt1 | contig 10886 bp, 12 predicted proteins | sample Whisoiple_243_MG_FD_110214 | JGI IMG/M metagenome (GOLD analysis project Ga0164307, IMG submission 110214) | Soil microbial communities amended with fresh organic matter from upstate New York, USA - Whitman soil sample_243_MG | ecosystem: Environmental > Terrestrial > Soil > Unclassified >...
CGCGGCATCATTTCCCGCCAGCAGATTCCCGACTTTTCCGATCGCCCGGACGAGATCGGCCATCTCTCTGCTGCGCTGCGCGACATGACGAAGGCGCTCTACACCCGCATTGAAGCCATCGAGAGTTTCGCCGCGGACGTCGCGCATGAACTTAAGAACCCGCTGACCTCATTGCGCAGCGCCGTCGAAACCCTGCCGATCGCCAAGACGGAGGCGTCGCGCGACCGGCTCCTCGCCGTCATCCAGCACGACGTGAGCCGTCTCGACCGCCTGATCAGCGATATCTCCGACGCCTCTCGCCTCGACGCGGAACTCGCGCGTGGCGCGATGGAGCCGCTCGATCTTTCGGTGATGCTCGAGGCGGTCGTCTCGATGGCCAATCAGGCAACGAATGGCCACAACGTGACGGTCACATTGAAGGTCGAAGAACCGCCGGAAGAATTTCCCGATGCGCCCTGGGTAATCCAAGGCCACGATTCGCGGCTCGGCCAGGTCTGCAACAATCTGATCGACAATGCCCGCTCCTTCTCACCCGAGGGCGGCAGCGTCCGCGTGACCTTGCGCGCCGCGGAACTGCCAGGGAACGAAGATGAAATGCAGCCCGGCTACGAGATTATCATCGATGATGATGGTCCCGGCGTTCCGGCACATGCTTTCGAGCGTATTTTCGAGCGCTTCTACACCGACCGCCCGAACCATGGCTTCGGCCAGAATTCTGGCCTCGGACTCGCGATCTCGCGCCAGATTATCGAGGCGCATGGCGGCCATATCCACGCGACGAACCGCACCGCCGCGCCGACCGGCAACGGCCTGGAAGGCGAAATCCTCGGCGCCCGCTTCATCGTGTGGCTGCCGATCGCCCGGTGACCCCGCCCGCGGCCGGCGGCAGAGATCGCGACGCGGCGCCGGGCCCTGGCGCTTACATTCACGCGACGGCGCTGGCAATCGGCGAAGCCGGCATCCTCATCCGCGGCCCCTCCGCATCGGGTAAGAGCCGGCTCGCGCTCGGACTTATGGCCGAGGCAAGCCGCCGCGGGCTTTTTGCCCGGCTCGTCGGCGACGACCGCGTGGCCCTCGCCGTACACGGCCAGCGGCTGATCGCCCGCGGCCATCCGACCATCGCCGGCCAGATCGAGAGCCGCGGCGAAGGCATTCTCAAGCTTGGCCACGAAGGCGCCGTCGTGATCCGCCTCTTGGTCGACCTCGGCGGCCAATCGCGTGCTGCGCCGGAACGCCTGCCGCAAGCCGAAGCCACACGCTCCTCCCTGTGCGAGCTGGATCTGCCGCGCCTCACACTCGACGGACCCGAACCCCACCGCGCGGGAATCGTCCTTGATTACCTGTTGCGTATGGGGAACGGCTGAGCCCATTCGGCTATCCAAGCGATCTTCGCACTTGCCAACTTCTTCGCGCTGCACAAATCTCTGCCGCAAAATGATGAACCGGCCCGCAGGCGAAGCCGAATCCGGCACGAATGCCGCGGAGCCGCGGGGGTTGCGCTCTTGAAGGTTCAGCTTCCAGCGTCGGGCGGGGCGGCATTGGCCTCGCAATGGAGTGGCCGCCGCCGATGATCGGAATGGTCCTCGTCAGCCACGGCCACTTGGCCGACGAATTCCGCGCCGCGCTGGAGCATGTCGTCGGTCCGCAGCGGCAATTGCAAGCGATCAGCATTGGGCCCGACGACGACATGGAGCAGCGGCGCAAAGAGATCATCGATGCGGTGACGAAGGTCGATTCCGGATCGGGCGTGGTGCTGTTGACCGACATGTTCGGCGGCACGCCCTCCAATCTCGCGATCTCGGTGATGACTGAGGGACGTGTCGAGGTTGTCGCCGGGGCCAATCTCCCGATGCTCATCAAGCTCGCCTCGGTGCGCGAGAGCGCGAGCCTGTCGCAGGCCGTCGCGCAGGCGCAGGATGCCGGCCGCAAATACATCTACGTTGCGAGCCGGATTCTCAACGGGAAATGAGCGACGATCCTTGCGAGGACGATTACGCCGAACCGCAATTTCCGGACGGCGCGATCGTCCGTGACATGCCAATCGTCAATCGCAAAGGGCTGCACGCGCGCGCGACGGCAAAATTCGTGCAATGCGTCGAAAAATTCGATGCCGAGATCATGGTGTCGCGCTGCGGCGAGACGGTCGGCGGCACATCCATTATGGGCATTCTAACGCTCGGCGCCGGCATGGGCTCGACCATCACGGTTGCCGCGACCGGCGCCGAGGCAGAACAAGCCCTCACCGCACTTGAGGCGCTGGTCGCCGACAAATTCGGCGAGGATGAATAAGCGCTACAGGCGCGCACGGACTTACAGCGTCTTCAGATAGGCGACGACAGCCTCCCTGTCCGACTTCGCGAGACCGGTGCCATATTCATGGCCGATGTTGGAATTGCCGTCGATGATCTTACCGGATGCGTCGCGAGTTTGAAATAAGAATGAATTCTCCGCACTCTCAGTCGTCACGAACCCAACTTTATTCGGATCGAATTCACGCGAGCCGACATAGAAAGACTTAGGCCGTTCGTCGGCGGGCAACAACAGATCGTAGAGCGTCGGCACCGAGCCGTTGTGCAGATACGGTGCCGTCGCCCAAATTCCGTTGAGCGGCCTTGCTTTGTAGCCTCTGCCGGCCTGCAAGCACTCGCTCAGGGCTTTTGCCTTGCCGAAGGCCTTTACCGCCTCCGTGTCGTCCGAACCACTCGCTCCGACAAACGGTATCACCTCCGGATCCGGTTGCAATCGCAGGAATGAAAGGGCGATGCTTTTCATCACAGCCCAATGCTGGTTATTGATGGCGCCGCCGATAGTCACTTGTACCATGTCGCGCACGGGTGCTTCGTTTTCGAGTTTATGAGGGCCCCGAGGTGTGACGGTACCTTGGAGGACACCGGTCTTCGCCCGCTTGCCATAGGCGTTGCAGGTCATTGCCAAATCGGTTTTCGGTGTTTCGGAATCCCTCAACCACGTCTGTTTTATCCGGATCTCGCTCTTAAGATCGGTGCGATCTATAGAGGCGTGGCAGCTTTCACATTGGTCCTTGAACAATGTTTTGCCTTTGGCGACCGCGCTCGGCTCGGGAATACCGAAGATCGCCGGCCAAGCCGGTGGCCGAAGTCGCGTCAGCATCGGCTCCAATGAAATCAAGCTTTTCAAATGCTGGATTTGAATTTCGGGTTCTTGGCATCATAGCCGGGGCGTTCGGCATCGAGGCTTGGCCTGATATCTGCGAATACGCTGATCACTTCGCCCACATTGCGACCAAGTGCCGCGGTATCCACGGGCTGCCCGAAATCCGGGATATGCGACTTGAACTCGCGGTTGGGCGCGGCCGCGTTCCGCTGCACGTAAGTCTGCTGCGGAACATTCCAAAGAAATGGATAGCTTGTGGGTGCATCGGACGGCATCGGCGTGAGTTTGGCATCGGGGGGATTAGCTACAAGCACCACTTTGTTGAAGATATGCCCGAACGCATCCAGTCTGCCGTAGCCGTAGCGCAGATCGGTGGCATTCATCCGCTCGACCTTGAGCTGCCAGTCGATCAAGTCGGACAGGCTTTTTTTAGCAGTTCCCGATCGCTCGCCTTGTTGTTACTCTTTGCCAGCACTCGGCTAGCAAACCGTTCAAATTTATCCGGCTGGTCCCGCGTCTGAATCAACGAGCGGTTCAACGCTTCGATCAAGCCTTGGAAATCGTCGAGAGCGAGGCCGCCCTCGACGCGCATACGAGAACCTCGATAGGTAATTTCGCCGGTATGGCACGCGGCGCAGTTCAGGCCGATCCAGTTCTCATTTGCTTTCTGAGTGCTCGTCCACCGCAGCGCAGTCATCGCCAGTTGGTCAGCCGGCGTGTCGTCCCTGGCGAAACCGACCGGCAGCTGCCCCGGGCGAGGAAGATAGCCAAATTTTGCAATATGCTCGTCGGCTAGGAAGCGGCTTGACGAGTCCGGCTGCTTCAGCGCCAAAAACCAGTCCAGCGGCATGAGCCGCGAACCTTGCGTAGCATCGTACCAGGTCTTTATGTCCTTACCCGACCAATTCTGATCAAGATTTACGAGCGGCGCGGCGGCGAGGTTGACGGCAAATGCACTCAAAGCAATCGTAGAGACGACGGCCGCCCGCAACCCTTTCATTCAGTCCCCTATTGCCTTTCGCAAAGCAGTACACGAAGCAATTTTTCTCATGCAACCATGATTAGTCCCAAGCGTAAAGGGACATCGCGCCGCGTCGCGCACAAAATGGCGAGCGGCCCGGCGGCAGAAAACCTGGACGAACGCTTAGCCGATAGATTGCAGCGGAGGGGAATAGCGGGATTAGCGCCGATGCGGTCGCACCATGACGGCGCGGCAAGCCGGGCTCAGCGCACGCCGGTTGGCGTTCAGGCACGCGACGATGCGATCGACGTCGGGAACATAATCGTTGCAGAGCCGGTACACGTCGGGCTCGCAAGCCTGTTGCTCCGCCTGCGACGCTTCGGAGCGATCGTATTGTTGCTGCGCCAGAACCGGCAAAGGCAGCGTGAGCACAAACGTCAGAAATGCAAGTCGCAGCATGAGCACCGATCCGTTCACGAAAGTCCCAGATGGATGGAGACCGCCGGAGGCCCTCGTCCACCTTAGCGGAACCCCGCTATCAAGCGCCGCAGGGCCAAAAGTCAATGCCTTCGGTGCGTCGCCGTGGTAGGAGCGCCGCATGTACCAGCCGCCGCATCACCGCGAGGACCGGCTCGCAGTTCAGCATGAGCTGATCCGCGCCCATCCGCTCGGCCTCTTGATCACGGCGGGCCCCGGCGGATTATTGGCCAATCCGGTGCCGTTTCTCATGGATTCGGAGCGCGGCGAATATGGCACCTTGCGGGCGCATGTCGCGCGCGCCAATCCGCAATGGCGCGAGCTCGGCTCAGTCGGCGAATGCCTCGTCGTCTTCCAAGGCCCGCAGGAATATATCACGCCGTCCTGGTATGCGACGAAGCGCGACACCGGCAAGGTGGTGCCGACCTGGAATTACGCGACCGTGCATGCCTGGGGAAAACCGCGCGCCATCGAAGATGCGGCGTGGCTGCGCCAGCAGATCGGTGAGTTGACGCGCTCGCAGGAATCCGGCCGCGCCGCGCCGTGGCATGTCGAGGACGCGCCGGAGGATTTCGTCGCGATGCAAATCCGCGCCATCGTCGGCATCGAAATTCCGATCGCGCGTATCGAGGGTAAGTGGAAGGTCAGCCAGAACCGGCCGATTGCCGACCGCGAAGGCGTTGTCGCGGGATTGCGCGCGCAAGGTGATGAGGCGTCGCTAGCGATGGCGGCGCTTGTCGAGGCGCGTCTACGAGAATAGTACGAGAAAACCATTGCTGCGGAAGCGCGGGAATCCGATGAGCGATTTGCATTCGCGATTCTTTTTGAAATAACATCCCGCATTAAACCAATCACTCCGCCAGCTCCCCGACCTGTCCCAACGTCCGCCGCGCGACAATGCCGAGCGTCGAGCCCTGCACGACGATCGTAAACAAAACCACCGCGTAAGTCGCCGCAAGGATCGCCGATTTCCACGGGCTCTCCGGCAGCGCCAAGGCAAGCGCCACGGAAATGCCGCCGCGCAGGCCCGCCCAGGTCAGGAACGGCACATTGCGCGCCGATAATTGGTCGCACCAGCGGAAGATCGCCAGCGGCGTCATGACCGCGACAACGCGCGCCAGCAAAACGATCGGCACGGCCGCGGCGGCGAGGCCGAGCGCGCTCGGCTCGAAGCTCAACACGAGCACTTCCAGCCCGATCAGCAAAAACAACACCGAGTTCAGCACTTCATCGATCAGCGTCCACAGCGCCGACACATAGGTGCGTGTGCGCTCGCTCATCGCATAACGCGGCGCGCGCTCGCCGATCAGCAATCCCGCGGCGACGACGGCGAGCGGACCGCTCGTCCCGAGCTTTTGCGCCAGCGCATAAGTGCCGGCGACGAGCGCCAGCGTGATCAACACTTCGACCTGAAAATCGTCGATGGCGCGCATGGCGCGATAGGCGACGTAGCCAGTCAGGCAGCCAAGCGCCAAGCCGCCGAACGCCTCGCGCAGCACGCTTTCAAAAAATCCTTCGAAGGAATTGGCGTGAGCACCCGAAGCGCTCGCATAGGCAAGAAGGGCAGTGAACAAAACGACGCCGACGCCGTCGTTGAATAAAGCTTCGCCCTGCATCTCGACTTCGAGCGCTTGCGGCACTTTCACGTTTTTGAGCGTGCTCAAGACCGCGACAGGATCGGTCGGGCTGATCAATGCTCCGAATACGAGCGCCCAAGGCAGCGGCAGCGGATGGCCAAGCGCCCACGCTGCGCTGAAGAACGCGCCGCCGACCAGGATGGTCGAAATGACCGTGCCGACGAGCGCCAGGATCGCCACCGGCCACGCGCGGTCGCGCAGCGCGCTCATGTCGAGATGGAGCGCGCCGGCAAACAGCAGGAAGGCGAGCATGCCGTTCATCAGGATTTGGGTGAAGTCGATCTGCTGCAGCGGCTGCTTCACCTGATCGTAGAGATGCTGGGCGGGAAAGATCAGGTCGAGCAGCACGAGCAGGAGGGAGGCGGCGAGACCCAGAACCAGGAGCCCGATCGAATGCGGCAGGCGCACGATCCGGTGGTTCAGCCAGCCGAACAGGGCCGAGAGGGTGAGCAACAGCGCGGCGAGGTCGAAGAGGGACACGAAGGCTTGCCTTTCTCACGCGACGCCGATGTCAAGCCCAAGAAACCGCGGCGCCGCAAGAAGGTGGCGGAGAAGAACGTGGCGGAGCCATGCGAGAGAGCTTGATCTCGCGCGTGCCAGGGGCGACACCCACGCCCGAATGCCGCCGCCCCTCCTCGACCTGCAAAACATCGCGCTGACGCTCGGCGGCAAGCCGCTGATCGAAGCCGCCGATCTGTCGATCGGGCGCGGTGAGAAAATCTGCCTCGTGGGGCGCAACGGATCAGGCAAATCGACGCTGCTCAGGATCGCCGCCGGCGCGCTGGAGCCTGATCGCGGCACTCGCTTCGTGCAGCCCGGGACCAGCCTGCGCTACCTGCCGCAGGAGCCTGACCTCTCCGGCTTTGTGAGCGTGCTCGCCTATGTCGAGGCCGGGCTCGACCCGAAAGCCGATGCGCACCGCGCCGGCATGTTCCTGGGCGATCTCGGCCTCACCGGCGCCGAAGACCCGGGAAAGCTCTCCGGCGGCGAAGCGCGTCGTGCGGCGCTCGCCCGCGTGCTCGCCGCCGACCCCGACATCCTTCTGCTCGATGAGCCGACGAACCATCTCGATCTGCCGACGATCGAATGGCTGGAGGGGACGCTCAAAGCCTCGCGCGCGGCGCTGGTGCTGGTGAGCCATGACCGGCGTTTTCTCGAAAATCTGTCCGAGGCGACGGTGTGGCTCGACCGCGGCCGCACGCACCGGCTCGACCGCGGTTTCGCGGCCTTTGAAACGTGGCGGGACAAGTTCCTGGAACAAGAGGAACGTGACGCGCACAAGCTGGAACGAAAAATCGCCGCGGAAGAGGATTGGCTGCGCTATGGCGTCACCGCGCGGCGTAAGCGCAACACGCGGCGCATGGCCCAACTGGAAGGCCTGCGTCAAAAGAAGCGCGAGACGCGGCGGCAGACGGGCGAGGTCGCGTTCTCGACACATGACGGCCGCGCCTCCGGCCGGCTTGTCATCGAAGCCAAGCGCATCGCCAAGAGCTTTGGCGAGCGCGTGATCGTGCGCGATCTGTCACTGCGCATCTCACGCGGCGACCGGCTCGGCATAGTCGGCGCGAACGGCACCGGAAAGACCACGCTGATCAACATGCTGAGTGGGGAATTGCCGCCGGATTCCGGCACTGTCCGGCACGGCGCCAATCTCGATGTCGCCAGCCTCGATCAACGCCGCGCCGCGCTCGATCCGCAGGCGACGCTCGCCGCCGCGCTGACCGGCGGCGGCAGCGACTATGTCGAGGTCGGCGGCGCGAAGAAGCACGTCATCGGCTATATGCGCGATTTCCTGTTCCAGCCCGAGCAGGCGCGAAGCCCGGTCGGGAAATTGTCCGGGGGCGAGCGCGCGCGGCTGATGCTGGCGCGGGCGCTGGCGGTGCCCTCGAACCTGCTCGTCCTCGACGAGCCGACCAACGATCTCGATCTCGAGACGCTGGAACTTTTGGAGGAAATGCTCGCCGATTACCCCGGCACGATAATAATAATCAGCCACGATCGCGATTTTTTGGATCGCGTCGCGACCTCGGTGCTCGTGGCGCGCGACGGGCGCTGGATCGAATATGTCGGCGGCTATTCCGACATGCTGAAACAGTGCGGCTCGCCGCTTCTCGCGCCTGCTCCTGAGCAGCCAGTGAAAAAGAGCGTGTCGCGTGAGCCGCAGAAGCGGCGTGCGCAAAGCAGCACACGGCGCCTGTCTTTCAACGAAAAGCACGCGCTCGAAAAACTGCCGGCGCAAATCAAGGGCCTGCGTACGCAAAGATCGAACCTGCAGGTCTTGCTGGCCGACCCGCTTCTTTACGCCAAGGACCCGAATGGCTTCGCCGAGGCAAGTGCGGCATTCACGAAGACCGAAATCGATCTCGCGAAAGCAGAGGAGCGCTGGCTGGAGCTGGAGATTCTACGGGAGGAAATCGGAGGTTAATCATTTACCGTCTGCAGCCTCGATCCGCTGCCTGACAATGATCGAGGGACGGGTGCCGTAGCGCCCCTTCGCTGTCACTGCGAAGGCCAGTACCGCGAGGCCGACCAGCGTCAGCCACCACACCTGCGCGGTTCCGAGACCGAGAACGGTCACCGTGAGCCCGGCCGTGAAGCCGGCGAGCAAATATGGCGCAGTCGGGCGCGGCGCGCGGCCGAGCGCCATGAAAATGCGATACGTGAACAACGCGGCAAGCGCCGCACCGACAATGCCCAGCTCGTACCAGAGCTCGAACAAAAGACTGTGTGGCGTGCGCGCCGGTAAATACCCGTAGGCGATGCCGCGGGTCGCGGTGTCGAGCCCGTGGCCGGTGAGAACGCGCGCGCCGTCTGCGGCGAAAATGCCGCCCCAGATATTCAGCGGCGCGAGCATGTCAGGGACTTCGTTGCCGCCGATGAGTCGCACCGCCAGCGGAATGAGCGGGCAGAGCAAGATCAGCGCGGCGAAAGCAATTCCGAGCGTAAAACGCGTTCGGCCGCGCCGCAACCGCGCCGCCGCAAAGGCGAGACCGCCGGCGCCGAGCGCCAGGATGCCGACCGGCAGGCGCGCCGCAAACACCGAGATCGCCGTCGCAGCGGCGAGAGCGCCCGCGGCGGCGAGCAAGCCACGCAACGCCAACACCGCGAGCGCCGGCCAAACCAGGAGCACAAGGCCAATTGCGGCGCGGTCGAGGGTCGAGGTGCCGTCCGGCTCGATTTGCACTGGGCCGGACGCGCCGAGCAGGCTGACGAGCACCACCACGCATGCCGCGGCGGCGACGCCGCCCGGCAGCATGAGCGCGTCGGGTCCGACGCTGCGGGACGCTAGGACGGCGGCAGCGCCAATCACCAGTAGCGCGGTCACGAGTCCTTTGATCACGCGCACTCCCGCTTCGGCCGGGAAGGGTGTCCAGACGATCGAGAGCGCCGCCCAGGCTATGAGGCAGAAGCCGATCCCTGCCGTGAGCGTGGTCAGCCGCGCGCCTACGACCTCGCTTCCGCTTGTCTCAATGGAAAGACTCGCCGCGACCAGCGTCAGAACCGCGCCGATCGGCAGAAGCGAATAGATCGCCTGGCGCGACACTGCTGCCGCAACCGGCGTCGCGACGAAAAGGATCGCGAACGCGACCCAGAAAAGCAGCCGCGCCGCGTCGGCGGCGGGATCGTTGAAACGTGACGGAGCTGTCAGCTGCATGTCTGCGGCGAATCCCAAGCGGCACATTAGACGTGTGTGTGGCTTATGGATGTGGGCGGGTGCTGACAATCAACAATGATTTGCTGCTTATGATTACGATCATTCCGGCTCCAGACCGCTTCTGCTTCGCCCCGCCTTGCGTTCGGCGCGTTTGCGTTTGTCGGCCAGACGCTGACGCTTTGCCGCGGCGGGCACTCTGGTCGGGCGCCGGACGAGTTGCGGCTCAGCCGCCCGCCGCAACAGCGCTGCCAGTCGCTCGCGGGCATCGGTCCGGTTGCGCTCCTGGCTGCGGAAGCGCTGCGCGATAATCACGATCTGCCCCTCGCGCGTCAGGCGGCGCCCGGCGAGGCGGGCGACGCGCTGCTTGATCTCCGGCGGCAGCGACGGCGAGCCGAAGAGGTGGAAGCGCAGCTGGACGGCGCTCGACAATTTATTGACGTTTTGGCCACCCGGGCCGGAGGCGCGGACGAAGTGCTCTTCGAGTTCGCCGTCGTCGATGCTCAAGTCAGGCGAAATCGTCAGCATAACCAAAGCTGCGCGAAGGAGCCGGCGAATATGCCCAACTCGTAGGCAGGCAATGCCGCCCGGCGATGATCTCTGCCTGCATCGTGAGCACCTTCGGGGTTTTTGTCGTCCATTTTCATGCCACTCCGCCCGAAACTGAATCGGCTTTGCGCAGCCGCGCCCGCGGCTTAGGCGCGGTAGTGCCCTGGCACAGGCATTGCAAACCGTCTCCTGTCCATAGCACGAGGCCCGGCACGCTCCGGCGACAAGGATGGGAACGCGTATGTCTCTCTCACGACGACTATTATTGCGCGCTACGAGCGCGCTTGTCGGCGGCGCCATCGCGCTGTCGGCGTTTGGGGCGCAGGCCGCCGACACGATCAAGGTCGGCATTCTGCATTCGCTTTCCGGCACGATGGCTATCAGCGAGACCACGCTAAAGGACGTCATGCTGATGCTCATCGACGAGCAGAACAAGAAGGGCGGCGTCCTCGGCAAGAAGCTCGAGGCGGTCGTCGTC
>Ga0164307_10001409_pt1 | contig 10884 bp, 5 predicted proteins | sample Whisoiple_243_MG_FD_110214 | JGI IMG/M metagenome (GOLD analysis project Ga0164307, IMG submission 110214) | Soil microbial communities amended with fresh organic matter from upstate New York, USA - Whitman soil sample_243_MG | ecosystem: Environmental > Terrestrial > Soil > Unclassified >...
CGCTATGACAGAAAAACGACAGTCTGCCGCGCTGCAGCGAGGGTCGGGGGACTCAATGGCAATAGGTGAATTCGGCGGAGCAGCGTCGCTCTCCGACGGGAGTGGGGCGTTACTGTCGACGCCAATGTATTGGTTTTATGAGCTCGGACACGCCGCGCTCAATCCAGCGCGGGCTTTCGCCGACGCAACACGGCTCTTCTTCAAAAATCCGGCCAATCCGTTGTCGCATACCGCCTATGGCAAGTCGGTCGCGGCATCGATGGAACTTTTTGAGCGCTCGACGCGGCGCTACCGCAGGCCGGAATGGGGTATCGATTCGACCACCGTCGGGGGCGAGAAGGTTTCCGTAAACATCAAAAGTATCTGGGAACGTCCGTTTTGCCGGCTGCTGCATTTCGAGCGCGCCTTCGTGCGCGCCCCGCGCCGCCCGCAGCCGAAGCTGCTGATCGTCGCGCCGATGTCGGGCCACTACCCGACGCTTCTGCGCGGCACGGTCGAAACCTTCCTCCCCAACCACGATGTTTACATCACGGAATGGGTCGACGCGCGCATGGTGCCGCTCTCGGAAGGGCGCTTCGATCTCGATGATTACATCGACTACGTCATTTCCATCCTGCATCTGCTCGGCGGCGACGCGCACGTGATTGCCGTCTGTCAGCCGTCGGTGCCGGTGCTCGCGGCGGTCGCGCTGATGGAAGCGAACGGCGATCCCAATGTGCCGCATTCGATGGTGCTGATGGGCGGCCCGATCGACACGCGCATCAACCCGAACGAAGTGAACAAGCTGGCCGAGCACCGCGGGCTCACCTGGTTCCGCAATCACGTGATCACCAAAGTCCCGTTCCCGCATCCCGGCGTGATGCGCGACGTCTATCCCGGTTTTCTGCAGCTGCACGGCTTCATGAGCATGAACCTCGATCGACACATCGAGGCGCACCACAATCTTTTCCTGCACCTCGTGAAGGGCGACGGCGATTCAGCCCAGAAGCACCGCGAGTTCTACGACGAGTATCTGGCGGTGATGGATCTCGCGGCTGAATTCTATCTGCAGACCGTGGACACGGTATTCATCCGTCATGCGCTGCCGAAGGGCGAGATGACCCATCGCGGCAATCGGGTGGACCCAACGTCGATCAGGCGCGTTGCACTGATGACGGTCGAGGGCGAGAACGACGATATCTCCAGCGTCGGACAGACCGAAGCCGCGCACGCGCTGTGCGTGAATATTCCCGAGGAGCGCAAGGTGCACTACGTGCAGCCTGACGTCGGCCATTACGGTGTTTTCAACGGCTCGCGCTTCCGCGCCGAGATCGCGCCGCGCATCGCCGATTTCGCTCTGTCAAACAATAGTGGTGCGCGCACGGTGCGTTCCGCCGTGTTGAAAGTTGTCGGTCAGCGTTGATCCCGTGTTCTCACGCGTGATGAAACACCACGGGCCCGCAAACTGATGCTATCGATACCCTTCCGCGCCTTGCTCTACCGCCGCGGCCGCGAGCCTTCGGCGATTGCGGTCAAAGTTGACGGCGAGCTTCATCCGGTGCGTGTGCGCCGGCATCGACAGGCGCGCCGCTACACGCTGCGTATCCATGCCGTGAGCCGTGAAGTCGTGCTGACAATGCCGCCGCGCGGCAGCGTGAAGCACGCGAGGGATTTTGCCGAGAAGCACGGCGCCTGGATCGCCGCGCGCCTGCGCCGCCTGCCCGGCGCCGAGCCCTTCGTGCATGGGGCGATGCTGCCGCTGCGCGGGCATCTGCACCGGATCGAGCATCGGCCCGGCGCGCGGGGCACCGTCTGGGCCGAGACACGTGACGGCGAACATTTGCTGTGCGTTGCCGGTGATGCACCGTACATCTCGCGGCGGGTGCACGATTTTCTCAAGCGTGAGGCAAAACATGATCTTGAGGCCGCGAGCCGTCGCGCGACGCAGGCGCTCGGCATCGTGTTCCGGCGCGTGTCGGTGCGCGATCAGCGCAGCCGCTGGGGCTCGTGCTCCTCGAGCGGCGTTTTGTCTTTCTCGTGGCGGCTGATCATGGCTCCGCCCTTCGTGCTCGACTATCTCGCCGCGCACGAGGTCGCGCATCTGGTCGAGATGAATCATTCGCGCCGGTTCTGGCGGATCGTTACGGGTATCTATCCCGATGTCAGCCGTGCCAAGTCCTGGCTCGACGCCCACGGCGCCGACCTGCATCGCTACGGCGCCCAGCCGCGGTAGTTCAGCTCATCAATCTCGTCATCGTAGCTGCTCTGGATTCCGGGTCCGGCGCTGACGCGCCGTCCCGGAATGACGCGTGAGAAAGTCATTCCGGGGCGCGCCTTTCGCGGCCGTGCCACCCTCTTCATGGCCGGACTCGTTCCGGCGGTCCCTAAGGCACCGCCGCACCACCAGCCTCTCCGCCGTCATTGCCGGGCTTGACCCGGCAATCCATGAGGCACCGCAGGCGATCAGAGTCGCAAAGAGTTTTAGATTTGCGCCTCATCATGGATGCGCGGGTCAAGCCCGCGCATGACGCTCTCGCGAGTCCAGAAACAAGTACTCACTGTCATCACCGGACTCACACCACGGTCATGGCCGGGCTTGACCCGGCCATCCACGTCTTTCTTGCAGGTGGTGACGTCCACACCCCGTGCTAAGCCTTGAGTCCCGCCTGGTCCGAGCCCGGCACGACAAGGACGCCCTTAATGTTGCGCCCCGGCACTTTCGCGCTCACGGCACTGCTTGCGGCGTTGAGTGCAATCGGCCCGCTCACCACCGACATGTATCTGCCGTCGCTGCCGGACATCGCGCGCCAGCTGAACGCATCGACCGCACAGGTGCAGTTCACCATTTCGGCCTATCTCATCGGCTTTGCCGTCGGACAGATTTTCTACGGCCCGGTGTCCGACCGTCACGGCCGCAAGCCCATCCTGATGATGGCGATCGCGCTTTACTGCGTGGCGAGCCTCGCCTGCGCGCTTTCGACTTCGATCGAGATGCTCATCGTTGCACGCCTCTTTCAGGCGCTCGGCGGCTGCGGCGGAATCGTGCTGACGCGCGCCATTGTGCGCGACATTTATTCCGGCGCGCGCGCCGGGCGCGAACTGTCGATGATCGCTGCGGTGATGGCGCTTGCGCCGGTGCTGGCGCCGATTGCTGGCGGCGTGCTGCAAACCGCCTTCGGCTGGCGGTCGGTGTTCTACACGCTGGTCGCGGCCGGGATCGCCGGCGTCGCGATCGTCTGGATGGTGCTCCCTGAGACATTGAAAATGCGCGCAGCAGAGCCCGTGTCTGCCTCCTCAATGCTTCGCTCTTATCGCATCGTCGCGCGCAATCCGGCCTATCTTGCCTATCTCGGCATCACCTCGGCGAGCTACGCCGGGCTGTTTGCCTGGATCTCCGGTTCGGCCTTCGTGCTGCAGGATCTCTACGGGCTTGCGCCGTTCGATTTCGGCGTTGCCTTCGCGCTCGGTTCGATCGGTTACATGACAGGCTCGGCGCTGGCGGCACGCATGGTTGTCAGGATCGGGGTCGACGGCGTGCTCGGCATTGGCGGTTGCGCGTGCGCGGCCGGCGGCCTTGGCATGGTCGCGGCGGTCGCGCTCGGCCTGACGTCGTCGCTGTCGCTCGTTCTGCCGATCGCCGTCTATCTCGCCGGGCTCGGCATGGTGCTGCCTCAGGGAATTGCCGGCGCGCTCACGCCGTTTCCCGAACGCGCGGGCGCTGCGTCCTCGCTGTTCGGCTTCGTGCAGCAAAGCATCGCCGCGCTCTGTGGTGCGGTGGTGGGCGCGCTGCTCGGGCGCAGCGCCTGGCCGCTCGCCGCGGCTGTCGCGGCGATGGGCTGCGCCACGCTTTTGTTGTGGCTTGCGACGCAGCGCGTTCGCCGCGCCGGCGCCAAACACTGAGATCAGCGCCTTCCAAACAGCGTATTGAGGAACCAGTTGTCGAGGCCGCCGCTGCCGTTTGTCGACGCGCTATTGGCCGCGACCGGCTGGACTGATGCCGGCGGTGTTGGCCGCGAGCCTCCACCGTTGAAAAATCCGGAGAACATGCTGCCGCCCGCGGTGCCGGGCAGGCTTGCGACCGGCACGCCTTGGTGCGCGGTGCGCATCACGCGGCTCCAGATTTCCACCGGCAGGCTTCCGCCGGTCACGTGTTTGGTCGGCGTTCCGTCATCGTTGCCGAGCCATACGCCGGTCACGAGATGCGCGGTGAAGCCGATGAACCAGGCATCGCGGAAATCCTGACTGGTGCCGGTCTTCCCGGCGGCGGGCCAGCCGGGCAGGCTCGCCCGCTGCGCGGTGCCGATGGTCAGCGTTTCCGACATCATCGCGTTCATCATCGCGACGTAACGGGCCTCGATGATGCGGCCGAGCTGCGGCGCGCTGCGCGCGTAGATCACTTTGCCGTTGGTGGCGATGATCTTGTCGATCACGCGCGGCGTCAGCGCGTAACCGCCATTGGCGAAGGATGCGTAGGCGCCGACAAGTTCGAGCATCGAGACTTCCGAGGTGCCAAGCGCGATCGAGGCGTTCGGTTCGAGTTTGGAGCCGATGCCGAGGCGATACGCGGTGCGGACCACGGCCATCGGCGTGACCTCGAGCGTCAGCCGCACCGAGACCGTATTCAGCGATTGCGCCAGCGCGCGGGTCAGCGTCACCGGCCCAAAATATTCGTGGTTGTAATTTTCCGGCTGCCAGCCTTTGACGTTGATCGGCTTGTCCTCGCGCACGGTGTCGGGCGTCAGTCCGTGCTCGAGCGCCGTGAGATAGACGAAGGCCTTGAATGCCGATCCGGGTTGGCGTTTCGCCGCGACCGCGCGGTTGAACTGGCTGTCGGCGTAGCTGCGCCCGCCGACCAGCGCGCGCACCGATCCATCCGGACTCATCGCGATCACCGCGCCCTGGCCGACGCCGTTCTTGTCGCCTTTCTGCGCAAGCTCTTCCTCCAGCGCTTTCTCGGCTGCCATCTGCAGGTTGGCGTCGATCGTGGTCTGCACCACGATGTCTTCGTCGACGTGACCGATCGCGTCGTTGAGCGCATCCATCACCCAGTCGGCGACGTAGTTCACCGAACCGTTGTTGATCTGCGTGACGATGCGCGGCGGCCGCGCCAGCGCCAGGCGTTCGGTGGTGTGGTTGATGAATTTCAGGTCGGCCATGGCCGCGAGCACGGCTTTCGCGCGCTTTTCGGCGGCGACGAAATTTCGCGACGGGGCAAGCCGTGATGGCGATTTCACCACGCCGGCCAGCATCGCCGCCTCGGCGACGGTGATGGTGCGCGCGGATTTGCCGAAATAGCGCTGCGACGCCTGCTCGATGCCGTAGGCGCCGGAGCCGAAGTAGACGCGGTTGAGATACATCTCCAGGATCTGCGTCTTGGAGAACTTGCGCTCGAGCCACAGCGCAAGCAACGCTTCCTGAAGCTTGCGGTTGATCGTGCGCTCCTGCGTCAGAAAGAGATTCTTCGCGAGCTGCTGCGTGATGGTCGAACCGCCTTGCGCGACCGAACGGTGCAGGACGTTGGCGACGAAGGCGCGCCCGATACCGTACGGGTCGACGCCGTAGTGTTCGTAAAAGCGCCGATCCTCGATCGCGACGAATGCCTTCGGCACGTAGCCCGGCATCTCCCGCAACGGCAGCGGTTCGCCGGCGAGATCGCCGCGGCGTGCCAGTGCACGGCCCTGGATGTCGACGATCTGGATCGAAGGCGGGCGCTTGGGAATTTCCAGCGACTGGATGGGCGGCAGGTGCGCGCCGGTCCAGGCGATGACGCCGACGCCGGCGATGCCGAGCCACAGGCCGGCGACGAGACCCCAGTAGGCGATCCTGCCGATGCGCGCGCCAATGCCGCGGGCAGGGCGTTTCTTGCGGGCGCGGCGCTTGCGCTTCGAAGACGGCGCGCTGTCAGCGGAAGACGCGCGATCGCTCGCCGTCGCGCGCAATTCGGGGCCGTCGTCGTCATCGAACGTCGGCTCCCGGCGCGTGCCTGCTGCTTTCTTCTTTGCGGCCATACGCAACTCGTCCCGCGCCGGCGAACGCAGGGCGCCGGCCCCCCGATACGGTAGGCCGGTCGATTTAAGGTCCCGTTAAGGAACGGATGGGGGGCGTGGCGCTGTGCTTATGTCATGCCGTCATTCCGGGGCGCGGCCGAACGCCGCGAACCCGGAATCCAGAAACGAGCGTCGTGCCTGCATCTGGATTCCGGGTCCGGCGCTGACGCGCCGTCCCGGAATGACTGCGAAGTGTCGCGACCTCTCCCGTCATGCCCGGCCTTTTTTCCGGGCAACACCTATCAACGTCATGGCCGGGCTTGTCCCGGCCATCCCCGTCTTTCTTACTTCTTGCTTGCTGCGAGGTGGTGAAGACGTGGATGCCCGCAACAAGTGCGGGCATGACGGATGCTTCTGCTGTGCCCACCCAAACGAGATGGCCGGGACAAGCCCGGCCATGACGTCGTGGATTAGTTTTGAGTGAGCTGCGCCCGCTCAAAAATCCCAGGTGAACGCGCCCTTGATGGCGTGGGTCTGCGCGCTCGCGGCGAGTTCGCCGAGGTAAGAGACCCCGAGCTTCGCCTGCGGGGTAAAGCGCCAGTCAAAGCCGCCTTCCACCAGCGCCGAGTTGCGCGCCACCGGAACACCGGCAACGGAGAACGCAGTGCCCGTGCCCTGGAACGCAAGCGCCGCCGATGGCGTCACATCACCGAAGGCATATTGCCAGGCGACGGTGGCGCGCGGCACCAGCACCGTGCCGTTGGCGAGCGGCATGATGCTCGCCAGCCGCAGGCCGAGCGAGGAATAGCCGAGGTTCTCATGCGTGGCGGAACCCGTGAGCGCTGCCGCCCCGCCGCTCTCGTTGAACGAGCCGTTGCGCAGGTGCACATAGGCAAGGCCGGCGAGCGGTTCGAGCGCGAAGTTACCAAGCGCCATGCCGTAGCCGACCTCGCCGAACACCTGTCCGACATTGCCGTGCAGGCGAGCTTTGGTTTGGTCGGTGAAACCGGGGAAGAAGATGCTGCGGCTCGCGTCGATATCATCGAACGAATACGAGCCGCCACCGCGCACGTTGAACATACCGAGCCGGCCTGTCGCATAGGCACCCAGCTGCACGCTGTCGATGCCGGCGCTGCTCGCCCTGTCATTGGCATGCAGATCAGTACGTACATATCCTGCGGTAAAACCAGCGCGCCAGCTTTCGCCGAAGCGCGCATCGACACCGGACAGGAAGCCCCCGAAGCGGCTCGTCAGCGATGCGGCATTGCCGTCGCCATCGCTGTGGCCCCAGCCACCGAGACCCAGTGACCAGAAGGTGAGATCACGCGAGGGGCCGTACGGCGCCTTCACCGGATATGCCGACGCCTGCGCCGCGGTGCCGGATGCATAAGCCAGTTGCGGACCAGCAAAGCCAAGCGCGCCGAGTTCACCCGGCGCGCCCGCGTATGATGCCTGCCGCATGCGCCCGAGCATCGCGCCGCGGGCAAACTGTGCTTCTTCGGCCTGTGCATTGTGCACGCTGCCGTACACTTCGCCCGAGAGCGCATCGAAGGCCCGCCGCGCGCCGTCGACACTCTGATTCAACACTGCAGTGATGAGCGGGTTCGAGGTCGCACCACCGTCGAGCGCGGTTGCGACTGCAGTCTGGTTCCGTGTCTGTGCCGCACCGGCAAAGCCATTGCTTCCGGCAACCGTGCTGTTGCTGACCAGATCCAGGAAGACATTGGTTGCGCCATAAGTCAGCGAAGGCGTGAGGAAGGCGAGGTTGCTGGTCACGTTGCTGAACGTGCCGCTCACGCCACTATTCGTTTGCAGGATGACATACTGCGTCAACGGCCGGAAAGTGCCGCCAGCGCGCACATCGACTGTGCCGCCGTTCAGTGTGGCAGTCCCGGCCGACACCTTGTCGGCCGATCCATCGCTGTTTGCGTTGACGCGGAACGTTGAGCCAGATGCAAAGCTGACGTTGCCCGTTACCGTCAGGGTGGTCCCGTTGGCGGTTGTGTAGCCCGGATACAGCGTGCCGAGGACAGTGACATTGCCGTCAATGGTGCCCGCCCCTCCCAGCGTGCCGCCGGAATTCACCGTCACATTGCCGGCGAGCCGTGCGTCCGAATGACCGGCATCCTCGCCGATCAACAGCGACGCACTGCTGAAAATCGTGGCCGTTCCGACTGCGGAATCGCCGTTCAGAGTCCAAAGAGCATCCTGCACATCGAGGGTATTGAAGTTGCGGAAATTGTTGTTGGCGGTCCCGGCACCCTGAAGGATGAGTTGGTTGGTGGCTCCGACGCTGCCCACCGCATCGCCGTTCAACACGGAAGAATTTTTCAAGATCAGTGTATTGGTCCCGGTCCCGGTGAACTGAACGGACGCCGTTCCACCGGAGATCGTGCCGGCATTCATCACCGTGCCGCTGCCGGTGATCCCGAATTTCCCGCCGCTGATCGTTCCTCCAGCAGCGTTCGCAATGTCGATAGTGTTGTCGGAGCTGATGCCAATATCGCCGCCCGTAATGGTGCCGCCGGCGCCATTTTTCACCTTGACGTCGTTCGTGCCGCGGATGGCAACGCCGCCTGGCTCCGTCGCTTCTATGCTGCCGGCATTGCGGGTGACGTTGATGTTCGGCGCTTCGATGGCGCGTGAGCTGCCGCCGTTATCTGCCCTTATGATGCCGGTGCCATTGGCAATCGTAGCGGTATCTTCCGCGCGGATGGCGCTCCGGTCTGCCGTTGTTGTTTCAATCGTACCGTCATTGTTCGTGACGTTGACCAAATTGCCGAGGATGGCACGCGCAACTCCCGAGATGAGCCCACCGGTCAGATTGTTCACGGTAGCTGTGCCGCCGGTGGCATCGATGGCGGTGCTATCTGTGCCGATCGACTCGATCCGGCCCGCATTGCTGGTGACGTTAACCGAGGGCCCCTTGATGCCGAACGTGTGCCCGCTGATACGCGCCCCGGCGGTATTGGTGACGGTGACAGTGCCATCGCTTCTCACTGCACCGCCCGCATTCACGACTATGTCGCCAGAGTTGGACACAGTCACGGCGTGTCCATCGATCGCAAGGTCACTTCCGAAAATTTTACCTCCGGCGTTGTTGACTGTGACCGTTGCGCCAGAAATAGCCACACCGCCCAGATTGTCTGCTCGGATAAAACCGGAGTTGTCGACGGTGACGTCCCCAGTCGCGGCGATCGCACGGCCATTCGCCGCGGTCGCTTCAATCAGGCCGGTGTTACCGGTGACGTTGACGGTCCCGCCGGTGATGCCAAACGTGCTGCCGCTGATACGCCCAGTGTTCACGCCATCGCCTGTGTTGGTCACCGTGGCGATGCCGCCTGCACGAACGGCGATGCCATTCGTCGCCAGAATCTTTCCTGAGTTGTTGACGGTCGCATCTCCAGCAGCGCCTATCGCCACCGCGTTCGCGGCTGTCGCTTCAATCAGGCCGTCATTACCGATGACGTTGACGCTTTTGCCATTGATGCCGGCCGAGCTTCCGGTGATGACGCCACCGCTCAAATTGGTGACATTAGCCACGCTGCTTAGACCGTTGATGGCATCGGCCCCCGCGATCGTGCCGGAATTGGTGACGTCGATGCGTCCGTTTTGGGCAGCCATAGAGACTGAGATCCCGGCCGCCGTGCCCGTTATCTCGCCGGTGTTATTCACTTTGACAGAAGTAAAGCTGCCAATGCCTAAGCCACCGGCAGCTGTCCCTGTGATCTTGCCGTCATTGGTGACATCGGCGGCCCCCGCAATGGAAAGGCCGATCGAGGCGCCTGTGATAGTGCTGCCGATGTTGTTGGTCACCTTAGCGTTGCCGCCAGTCCCGATACCGGCGGAATTTGCGCCGGTACCTTCGATTGTACCGGAATTGGTGAAGGTGCCCCCGAGGCTCGCGTTGATACCTTTGAGGGTGCCGGAAATAGTACCGGTCGAAGTATTGGTGAGCGTCAAAGTGCCCGTGTCATCGACACCGATGGTGCCGCCGGTGATCGCGACCGAATTCGTGCAAGTCTGGTCGGTTCCAGTTGTGGCGCATTGCGCCAAAGCTTCCGACGCAGGCCAGGACAATGTGAGCGCCAGCGCGCCAACGAATGCGGGAAGCGCCAGGCTCGACGCGCCATTCAGCAGTCGCGCGCGGATCGAACCGCGACCGGAGTGACGCACAATGTATTTTGAATCGATGCTCTTCATCCCCAACTCCTGAGCGGCACGCGGCCGTCTTCTCTTCCAGCACGACGTGTCGGTGCGCAGCGGGGCGACGCGGCACGGCGCGGTGCTGTTTTGGTGCGGCTAAATGATTACGGAGGAGTGCGCAGAAGCGCTTGGGCTGTAGCGACGACTATTAGGTTAGAAACGAAAGATTGAGATTCGCCGCGGTGACGATGCAAATTTGCGACAGTTGTGAGTCATCCGTTTGGATGATGCGAAGTGAGTGTCATTCCGGGGCGCGCCGGAGGCGCGAACCCGGAATCCAGAAACAAGCACCGCGTCAACATCTGGATTCCGGGTCCGGCGCTAGCGCGCCGTCCCGGAATGACTGCGTGTGTTGGTGACAACTCGACGCTGCTTTGCCGTCATGCCCGGCCTTGTGCCGGGCATCCCGCTTAGTCGGGCACCGCATTGCCTCCCTAAGCGAGATGGCCGGGACAAGCCCGGCCATGACGTTGGGACGCAGTGCCCTTCCAAGTGTCGGTTGAGGTTCGGAGCTAACCCGCAGCGGCCTTCGCGGACTTCGGCTCATCCGCAAACAGCGCAATGAGCGCGCGCTTGATGGCGGCCTGGCGCGTCGGCGAAGCAATCTGCGCGCCCATCAGGTCGGTGACGTAGAACACGTCGACCACACGCTCGCCGAACGTGGCAACGTGCGCCGATGCAATATTGAGGTTGAGCTTCGAGAGCGTCGCCG
>Ga0164307_10001412_pt1 | contig 10870 bp, 9 predicted proteins | sample Whisoiple_243_MG_FD_110214 | JGI IMG/M metagenome (GOLD analysis project Ga0164307, IMG submission 110214) | Soil microbial communities amended with fresh organic matter from upstate New York, USA - Whitman soil sample_243_MG | ecosystem: Environmental > Terrestrial > Soil > Unclassified >...
CCAGCGCCTGTGGCAAGACGAACTTCTCGATGATGATCGTTCCGCCGGCGCTGGGCGGTTGGAAGGTGACGACCCTGGGCGACGATATCGCTTGGCTCCGGCCAGGCGCGGACGGGCGCCTGTACGCCATCAACCCCGAGAATGGCTTCTTCGGCGTGGCGCCGGGCACGAACGAGCGCTCGAATCCCAACGCGATGCAGGCCATCGCAGCGGATTCGATTTTCACGAACGTCGCGCTCACGGACGATGGCGACGTGTGGTGGGAAGGCATGACCGACGAGCCGCCCGCGCATCTGATCGATTGGCGCGGACGCGATTGGACACCTTCGGCCGGCTACCCCGCTGCCCATCCCAACGCGCGCTTTACCACGCCGCTCTCGCGCTGCCCGTCACTCGACCCGGCGTGGGACACAGCGGAGGGCGTGCCCATTTCGGCGTTCGTGTTCGGCGGGCGCTTGAGCCACGATCTGCCGCTTATATTCCAAACTTTCGATTGGGCACACGGGGTCTACGCGGCCGCGACCATGGGCTCGGAGGCGACCGCAGCGGCAGAGAGCAACCTGCCGCAAATCCGGCGTGACCCGATGGCGATGCTGCCGTTCTGTGGCTACCACATGGCGGACTACTTCGCGCATTGGCTCGCGCTCGGGCAATCCCTCGCGCATCCGCCAGCAATCTTTCGCGTGAACTGGTTTCGTCGCGCGGCGGATGGCCGCTTTCTGTGGCCTGGCTTCGGCGACAACGCGCGCGTGCTCAGCTGGATCGTGGAGCGGGCTCACGGCCGCGCAGGCGCGCTGGAAACGCCCTGCGGTTGGATGCCGGGCTACGATGACCTGAATCTGAGCGGCCTCGAGCTGTCCAAAGCCGACTTCAATCGCCTCACGGCGGTCGATCCAGAGCGGCTATTGGAGGAAGCCAAGACGCACGATCAATTGCTGTCGCCGCTGCTCGACCGCTTACCGCCCGAGCTCGTCCGCCAGCGCGATCTGCTCCGCCTTCGCTTGCAGGAGGCCGCTCCGGCTCCGCGCGCGACGATCTCGGTCTTCCCGCGCCCGCTTGGCCCGCACGCCGCCTGAGCCTCGGGTGCCGCCGCTGCCCGCTTGTTCATTGGCAAGCGGGCGCGGCCTTCGTGCCACGGCGCGTAGCTCAGAAGCTGCACGTGGTCGCACAGCGACCGGTCGGCTGCTTGCCGGTCATGCGCGCATAGTGGCCCGAGATTTGCGCCTGGCTGAGCAGGTGATCGTAGATCGCGAGCTTGGCGATGGCGCCTCGAAAGAAGCTGTCCTTGCTCATCGTGGCGACGTTGAGGGCGCTCGCGTTGGCCTTCGGCACCACGTTGTATTGGCTCATGCAGCCGGTCTGACCATGCGAGGCGTGATCCCACTTCACGCCGTTCACCCAGATGTCGATCGAGCCTGGCGCGGCGGCGGTGTTTTGGCAATCGGCCGGCTGAGCGAGGATCGTGTACTCGCCGACCACGTGGTACCACATACCCGCCTCCAGGAGGCCCGCGCTCGGTTGCCAGTCGGCGGCCGAGCCCAGGCCGGCGCTCGGGTTGAAAACGTAGGCGGACAGACGGTTCGGTCGGTTCGGGCTCTCCTTGGTATTCGTGTCGTACATGCGAGCTTCCCACTCGCAGGTCGGGCCGTAGCTCTCGCACTTGCCTAGCCAGTCGACATAGCCGCTCGCGCCATCGTCGTGTGTAAATTGCAGCACGTCCGGGCGCAGCCATGCTTCCCAAGTCAGAGTGCCAGTGGTCGGAATCGAGAAGACCTCACTCGAAGGCACGCTCAGATACTGCTCGGAGCCATCGAAGTCCGCCGCAGAATCGCCGTTGGGCAACCGCGCAACCGTCGGCGAGCCGGAGCCTCGATAGCTGCCTTCATGGCCATTGCCGGTGAGATCCGTTTCGTTCATGGGCGCGCGATTCATCGCCCAAAACGCCACGGGCCGATCGGCGAGCACGGACGCATCGTAACTACCTGCCCCGCCCGTGGCACTTGCACCCCCGCTTCCCGCCACCGTTGAGGTGCCAGCGCTCGAACTGCTACCAGCGCTCGAACTGCTACCGGCGCTCGAACTGCTACCGGCGCTCGAACTGCTACCGGCGCTCGCTCCCGCAGCTCCGGGCCCTGGGCTCACGTCGGGAGAATGACTCGAGCAGCCAGGCGCTGCGACGAGCGTCAACAGCGTAGCCAGGGCCATGAAGCGCGGCGCGCGAATGAGCTGCACGCCTCCAATCTGCCTGCTATCCGGCGGACTGGCTCGAAATATCCTGCACCCGCCTGACCCGCCCTTCTTTCGATCGCGCGCGCTCGTCGAGAGAGGCACTTGTACGGACGTGTGGTCTCGTTTCGCACCCTATCGAGCCCAGCCAGAGTTCGATATCGTGCAGCCTCATGCAAGCCTTCGTCACAGAGAGAGAGATGAACGCGGTTTCGCCCGAAATTTATGGGCTCTTGCCGGTACAATTTCGCGATCGACTGCCCACCGAGGTGAAGGCGTCGGCGCAGAACTCGGAGATATTTCGTGCCACGTTCAGCTTCGATCCGAAGCTGGTCGACGGCCTGTTCGAGCAGCTCGAGTACGAGAACGGCAGCGAATGGCCGATGTGGAAGTTGGTCTCTTGCTTCTATCTGGTCGAGAAGCGCATCGGCCCCAACACGGTGCGCAAGGCCGGAGAGCGCATCTACTCGACCATGCCCTGGCCGCCGCAGGTGAGGTCGCTCGCGGACGCATTGCGCTTCACCGAGCTTGCTTACTTCGAGTCACATCTACGTGGTCCGAAGGAGTCTGCCGGCAGCTGGCGTGTGGAGCTCGAGAAGCCCGGGCTGACCATCCTGGCCGATGAAACCCCTTACCCGTGCAACGTCAACGAGGGCGTCGTGTCGGGCATTTGCATGGCTTTTGCCAGGCAGAAGCCCACCTATCGCTTGCTCGAGCCCGAGAAGGCCAAGCGCGCCGGTGGCCTGGTGACACGCTACGAAGTCAGCTTCGAACCGGCATGAGCCGAGCGCGAGCTCGGCGCGAGCCCGCGCTCCTCGGCGTGTGAGAGCGCCTGGCTAGCGTGTTCGATCCACAGCATTTCGCTGCCGTAAGCGCGAGCACGCTCGCTCAACGTGCGTGCTCGCCGCTCGGCCTCCGGGCTGCGGCTTGCCTTGCCCAGGTCGCGGATATAGATGGCGACGATGCGCCCCGGATGACGCGCAGCCGCCTCCAGGTATATTTCCGGATCGCGCTCGCCGCTGTCTCCGATCAACACGAACGGCAGCTCGGAGTACATTTCGAGCAGCTCCCGTACGGCCGCTGACTTGTGGTCGACCGGCGGAGCTTCACGCAAACCAATGCCGCGCAGCAAAAGCGGGCCGCGCGGCAGACCGTGGTGGTCGAGAAAATCGCTCAAAAAGTCGTACAGATTCCAGGGGCTCTTGGAAACGTAGAAGACCGGATTCTGGGCCTGGCCCGAGGCGCCATGGGCGAGCGCGCGATACAATTCGCTCGTGCCCTCGAAGGGCATGCGGGTAAAAGCGCTGCCCGACAGCGTCACCCAGATCATCTTGAGCTTTCGCGTGACGTGCGTCTGCAGCACCGTGTCGTCGATGTCGCTGATGATGCCGAGCTGCGCGCTCGCGCCCGGAATCAAGATCTCTGCCGCGGCGCGCACGGGCATCAGACCACGCAGCTTGGCAGCCACGACTTCTACCTCGGCTTGCTTCCAGTCCCCTGCATCCGCCAAATCGGGCGCGACCAGAGGCAAGTCGAAATAGCCCTCGTCGTCGGTAATTCCGCCCACCGCGCTCGCGCCGAGCTTTGCGCGCACGGTCGCCTCCGGCAACTCCCGCGAGAAGAAACGCGCGAGCATGCGGCGAAAGCTGCGGAACGCAGAGTCTGCCGGCAGCGAGCGCTCCAGCGCCGACGTCTCCAGCACACGACCGCGCAGCACGACGCGCGCGGCCGTCCCGAAACCGCGGTAGGTCACGATTTGAAGCGGGCCCAGCCGGCCGAAGCTCCGCCGCACCCCCCAAACCACGCGATCCCGAAAAAGCTCGAAGTGCGCGAAAAAGCGCACCACGCCTGCCAGCAAGCGCTGTCGCCTGCGGACGCTCCGCGTGCCTGCCTGCTCTTCGAGTTCGCCGGACATCGACGAACCCGTGTATAGCGTCCCGTGCAGAGAGGCAATTGCTCTGCCCCGAAGCGTCCGGTTCGTGAGCGGGCGGTCGTTACGCACAGGGCAGCGTCTGCTGCCGAGCCGCACGACTCGAGCTCTGCCGTCTGAAAGACCAGCCAATCCCGACGCCCAGCAACGCCCCAAATGCATGCGCCGCGGGCAGAAGCTGCACGCCGAGCCCGAGGTCGTGGGCCAAGATGGCGTGCCCTGCGCGGAGCTCGAACCCGATTTTGAGCGCCGACAAGCCCAAGCTGAGCCCACCCACGGCGCGCAAAACGGGGCGACCGACTTGCCGTGTCAACCAAGGCCCGAGGCCACCCCCAGCGCCGCCCCCCCCTGGCGCGAAGCCCCGCAGCAGGATCAATTCGACCACCAGCGCGCTGTCGATGCCCGACAGTCCGCGGTACTCACCGAGCGCTGGACACACCCGCTCGAGCGCAAGCAACAGCATTGGCGCGCCGATCAGCAGCGTTACGCCGAGGGCACGCCGCGACTCCCCTTCGACCAACGCTGCCCAGACCACGAAGGCCAGCCAATCACCCCACAGGTGTGCGCTCCCGTAGTGCACGAAGTGACCCGTCCACAGGCGCCACAGCTCTCCCTTTTGCATCCCAGCCGCCGTGAAAGCAAGGAAGTGCTGTGCGGGCAGCTCGCTCGCCAGCAAGCCAATGACCGACGCGAGCAGCGAAAGCCAGGGTAAGCGATGCGCCATTTGCGTGAGTCGCGCGAGCTGCCCGCGCGCGTTCATGCGGACTCCGAAGTGCGGCGCCGGCGCGCGCCGAGCGCCAACAGCGATCCGAACAAGAGCAGCAGCGTCGAAGGATCGAGCGCCCCCCCATATCGATTGCTGCTGTCGCTCGAGCTCGCGTTGCTGCTCGGCGAGCTTGCGCCCGGGCTGGGCGCGGAAGGCGAAGGCGTCCCAGAACCGGAGGGTGTTCCGGGAGCTACGGGCGCGCTCGATCCGCCGGCCGAAGTCGAGCCAGTGCTTTGAGCCGCGTGCTCGGCGTCGCTGCGAGCTTGGTTGTTGCGCGCGATGCCTTGATCGCTGAAGCCTTGGTCGTCCAGCACCAGCATCGAGGTTTCATCCGTAACGAGCTGGTAGTCGACCCCGAGCTTTCGCACTCGGGCGCTGGCCTCGGCTGCTGGAATCAGACCGAGCAACGCCTGCTTCTGCAGTGCGTGAATCGAATCGAGCGCCCACAAGCGTTCGAGCTCCGGACTGCCCTCCGCGACGTCCGGGAAGGTCACGCGCGCGGCGTAGGTCTTGTCGCGGTTGCTGAGTCGGGAATGAAGCAGGACGTCCGCCACGCCGCCGGCCCCGTAATGCCCGAAAACCACCAACTGCTGGCCGCGGTAGACCTTGCCGATGTCGAAGTCGGTGGTGTCGCTCACTTGCACCCCACTCAGCTCTAGCCGCGCGTCGTGTAGACTTTCGTGCGTCAGCTTGCTCTTGGCGAGCAATACTTGGCCGATCAGATCATCCTTGTTGGAGATCGGCGCATAGAATCCGCCGCTGCTCTGGGTGATCACCTCCATCAACGGCCAGTTGGCGCTATTTCCCATCAGAAACCCATGAATGCGCAGGTCGCATTCGCGCTGCATGGCCACGAAAGCAGGCGCCGAAACGATGCCCTGGTTGGCCACGCCATCGGTGACCAAGAACACGCTGGTCACGCGTTCCGGATCGTGCCCCGTGATGCCGGCGCTCAAGCCGTCGTACAAGTTGGTACCGCCCTGGACGCCGTAGGATGAGAGGACACGACTGGCATTGGCGACGTTCTCGGCAGTCGCGCTCTGAAAGCCCTGCGTGATGTCGAATGCCGTGTCCGCAAAGCCGACCAGCCGAAAGCGGTCCTCGGGAGCGAGCTGTGCGAGCGCGTCGGCGACCGCTTGCTTCAACGTGGCAAGCTTGCTTTCCATGCTGCCCGAGAAGTCGAGCACGTACACATAGTCGGCGCCGTGCTCGAGCGCAGGTAGATCCGAACCGGGCGTAACCAGCAGCATGAACGTGCCCGGCTGCCCGTCTTTGGCTCGATACGGCACGAGCTGAACGCTGCCCGGTAAATCTGGCGCAAGCTTGTAGTAGACGACTACGTCGCTCGTCAGCGTGTCCGGAGTCGCCTCGAAATGCACCGAAAAATGGCCATCTCCCAGGGTCTGCACGGCCGCGCTGGGCAGATCGGGCACACGCACGTCGATCACGGGTGCCGCGCTCTTCAATTCCAGATCGAAGCTGAATTTGCCCGTGCTCGCCGCCTCGTTGCTCGAGCTCCAAAAACCCGATTCGTCCGTGCCGCCGTTTTCGAGTGGATACAAGAACCGTCCGACGTTGGTGTCGATCGCTATCGGCTCGTAATAGACGAACGAAAGCGAGGCCTCGCCCGCGGCCGGAATGTTTGCGACCGAGAACTGAAAGTTCTGGTAACCGTTTTGCTTGGCAAGCCCGACCTCTGCGCCTTGCGCCGCCTGCGCGTCGTACACCTGCTGCGCTTTGTCGCGCTCCACGACCTCGCCGTGGAGCACGTGGTCACCCGTCTCGATCGTCATCTCCGAAAGCGCCGCGTCGGGCGGCACCGGAAATTCGTACACCGCATCGATCGGCTTCGAGCTTGCGTTGTGAAAGACTTGCCTCACCTCCGTGCGCGCGAAGCCATTGTCGATCACGACCTTCACCGCGTGCTCGACGATCTGCGGTGAAGCGTCGCTCGCATTCACTGGCCTGAGTAAGCCCGCGGCATTCGCGGTTCCCGTCGTTGCACAAACCAATCCCGTCAGCGCTGTCGCCAAAGACAGCCCAGCCCATGTTCGCATCTCGGCCTCCGTTGAAAGCGCGGCCCCTAGCCGCGCCTGGCCCCCTAGAGCAGGCTCCGTGCCAACTGGTTGAACCTGTCGAAAATGGCTATCCCAACGCTGAAATCCGCTGGTTTACGGGCGAGGAGTGGGCTCGCCCTCCGCGCCCTCGGCGGGACAGTGTCGCCGCCGAGCCACACCTCGGAGCGAGCAGCGTGCCGCGCGCGCTTCAGTACCAGAGATGGAACGAGGCGCCCGTCTCAGTGAGCAGGGCGCAACAGGCGTTGACCAACGCCTGTGCGGCGGGCACCGTGTGCAAGCGCGGAGTCTCGACTGGCGCCGACACGAGAGGGAGGACGTTCCGATGCCGAAGCAGCGCCGTGACGATCGCGCTGGAGTCGACGCTCGATGAGCGAAGCCTGGGTCTGCCCCCGATGTAAACGCCGCTTCACGCGCAGCAATCAACGCCACGCCTGCGGCACGGGCGATCGCAGCGCGGTATTGCGCAATCGCCCGCCAAGGGTGCTCGCGCTCTACGCGGAGCTGGAAGCGTTCCTGAACACTCTGGGTGAGGTCGAAACCGTGGCGCGCGAGCGCTACGTGCTCTTTCGCAACACTCGCATTTTTGCCGATCTGACCGTGATGACCGATTCGCTGCGGCTCGTGATTCACCTGTCACGCCGCGCGCAGCACACGCTGTTCGAGAAAGTCGTCTCGGATCGCCGGCATGTGTCGCACGTCGCCAAACTCCACGACAGCCACGAGCTCAACGAAATGAAGCCGTTCTTACGCGAGGCCTATCGCGACTCGTTGTCTAAGTGAGCGAGCGCGTATCTGCCCGGCTGAATTTGCCAATGGCATTGCACATCACGGCATTTCACTGACGGCCGTGCACTTACTTCTCAGCTTGTGAGTCGCTGGCGTCCGTGCTCTGTTCGCGAGTCGCACGGGTGGTGTGGGCCTCGCACTCACGCGGTCGCGCAGTCGCGACCGGGGGCGAGCTCAGGGTTGGAATTTGGGAGGAATTTGCTCATGTTGAAGGTTAGCGTTTGGGGATCTCTGGCATTGGTTCCGCTTTTGGTGGTGGGCTGCGGCTCCGACGGCGCCACGGACGGCGCGGGCGGAGCCAGCTCGGCCGGCACGAATTCCGGAGGAACCGGCGGTGCTCGCGCGGGCGCAGGTGGTGCGTCTGGCGCGAGCGCGGGTAAGGGCGGAGACAACTCGGTCGGAGGGGAAGAAACGGGCGGCACGGCTGACGACGGCGGCGCTGCGGGCGAGCAGGCCAGCGGCGGAGGCAATGCCGGAACAGGGGGTTCCGCTGCCGGCCACGGCGGGACCAGCGGCGGGGGTGCTGTGGCCGGCGGCGGGGCGGGAGGAAGCGCAGGGCACGGAACCGCGGGAACCTCGGGCGCGGGCGGTGGCGGCGTAGCGGGCGGTGGCGGCACAGCAGGCGGTGGCGGCGCAGCGGGCGGCCACGCAGGGACCGGAGGGGGCTCGGCATGCACCACGAGCGCACAATGCGTGGGCTCGCAAGTGTGCGTGACCAACGTTTGCACGGCTTGTGACGGTGTCGGGTTTTCCTCGGGTAATACCGTGTACTTCGTCGACCCCGTGAACGGCAGTGATGCAAACGGGACAGGCAGCGGTAGGTCGGGCGGTCATGACCTGACCGCTTGCGCCTTCAAGACCATCACGCGCGCGCTGCAAGTGATTGGCAGTCCGACTCAAGCGTCGGGTGCGGTCGTCAAACTGAAAGGGAACTTGGGCGCCGCCTCCGGCGAAGCGTTCCCGATTTCGGTGCCGCAGTACGTCGTCATTCAGGGCGCTAGTGGGCCGGTGACCGTGACGCTTGCAGCGGGCAAGGTCGGCTTCAATTTCGCCGGCACCGGCTCGACTCTGAAGGATCTCGTGCTCGAGGGCGGCGGAACATCCGACGTGGGCGTGCGCCTTCCGACGGCGGACGTGACTGCAACGCTGGATGCAGTCACCGTTCAAAACACGGCCGCCACTGCGGTGGACGTGCTTGCCGGAACGCTCACGTTGCTAGCGGGCACGACCATCCAAGGTGCCGGCACGACCCAGGTTCGCCAAGAGGGCATCACCGTCGAAGGCACCGGAAAACTGATAGCCAAGATCACCACTGGTAGGGTCTCGGTGATCAAAAATACGGCCCAGGGCATCCGTGTGCTGGAGCGCGGGTCCGTGACTCTCGAAGGTGCAGTCACCAGCAATACGGGGGTAACTCCGACCACCTATGCCGGCACGATTGTGATCAGCCAGAACAATGACGCGAACATCGAGCTCAACCAAACAGGCAGCACGCCGCGCCCCTTGAACACGCTCAAGGGCATCCTGGCCACCGGGAGCGTGACTTCCGACGGCCTGCTCATCCTGGGCGGCACGGTGGCCTCCGTTCGTAGGTCCGTGTTCGTGGGCAATGGCTCGAGCGGCGTCCACCTCTCGCACACCGGAAGCAAAGCCAATGGCGTCAACGACATGACCGCCGTCGATTTGGGCAAGGCAGCCGATCCTGGATTGAACGTGGTGCAAGGCGCGAATGACCAGCTCAACAACAAGGGCGCGGGCATTTGCATCAACCTCGATCCGGCGCAAGTGCAGGCGATCAGCGCGCAAGGCAATATCTTTGCCGCTGCAGACTGCAGCACCACGGCCGCTACGCTGACGAAAAATGTCGGGGCCTGCGGGCCAGTCACCACCAAACCCGGCGATCTCGGCTGGGAGTGGCTGAGCAACACGAGTACCTCGAAGGTCACGGTCGACGCGGCAAAGTGCAACTGATCCCTGCGCGCGCACGCACACGCACATGTACCCTCACTAGTTGAAGATGCGCCGGCCCAATACGTCGGGTCGGCGCGCTTCGTGCGGCGCACTGATTGCTACTCGGCAACGTGGCCCGCAATCGGGAAGTGAGCTAACTTCGGGCCGATGCTCGGAGCCCAGCGTTCGTCCGCCAACGTCGGCACCCAGCTGGGCGGGTTTCGAGTTCTCAACGCCGACGGCAACCTCAGCGTCACGGCTTGGGGTTACTGGCCGGGCGAAGTGAGCCGTGCCTTTGCCGTCAAAGTGCCGGCCGCGGCGCAAATGCTCGCCCCCTCGAGCATCTTCGTCCTCGATAGCAGGGAGCTGAAGCCACAGGGAGTCGAGGGTCAGGAGGCCCTACGGCTGCTGTTTCGTGTGCTCGCGCAGTTGCCCTTCGCGAAGGGCACTATTTTGAGGGGAAATGCCATGACGGGCATGCAGCTTTCGCGCTTGCTTCGCGAATGCGGCGCGGATGGCTGTATTGAATTCGCCGATACTCAGTCTTTGGGGACCTGAACGAAGAACAACGCGCGACCTGGGAGGATGCAGAATGGGATCAGCAGAGGACGAAGCAACCAGAGTCATCTACGAGTTCTACGATGCGCTCGACGAGCTGCTCCGATCACGTGGCACGAGCGCGATGAACGAGATCTGGCACCACACCGACTACGCAACCGCCTCCCACCCGTTCGGCAGCTGGGCGCGTGGCTGGACGGAGGTGAGCGTGAACTGGGACGAGGCCGCGGCGGTCTTCGGCTTCTACAAGGGACACGCAACCCGCAGCGACGAGATCGGTGGCATTCACGAGCTCAAAGTAGTCGTCATGGGTGACGCCGCCTACGGGACAGGGATTTACAAATCGAAGCTTTATATGTCGGATCGTGAGCTTACCCTATCCATCAACTGCACCAACATCGCGCAACGCATCGACGGCGTCTGGAAGATCGTGCATCACCATGCCGACCAAGCGCCGCCCGACTGGCAGGCGGCCATCGGGCGCATGGTCGAGGCCGGCCACAGCTGAAGCTCTGGGCCAGCGTGAGACGAGGCGATCGGCCGCGTGCTAGCCTGCCCGGCCATGATTCGCCTTCG
>Ga0164307_10001413_pt1 | contig 10866 bp, 9 predicted proteins | sample Whisoiple_243_MG_FD_110214 | JGI IMG/M metagenome (GOLD analysis project Ga0164307, IMG submission 110214) | Soil microbial communities amended with fresh organic matter from upstate New York, USA - Whitman soil sample_243_MG | ecosystem: Environmental > Terrestrial > Soil > Unclassified >...
CGCGAGCAGCGGCGGTAGCAGCAGTGTGCCAGCCGGCGGTACGGGAAATGCCGGCGGTCCCGGCTCGAGCTGCCCGACCGCAAAGCCAACGACGAGCGCGCCGTGCACGACGACGATGGTGTGTACCTATACGGACGCTACGTGCGTCTGCGACTCCAAGATCTGGACCTGTAAGTGATGCCGAACTTGCGCCTGCGCACAGTGACCGTGATGTTGGCCGCGCTCTGGGCGGCGGCTTCGTGCAGCAGCGGCGAGACCAAGCCGCGCGGGCAGCTGATCATCGCCCTGAGCACCGATATGTCGGTCACGAAAGACATGGACGAGGTGCGCGTCCAGGTTTTTCGCGAGGACGGTACGGCCCTGCCCGACCGTCAAATTCCGGTTCTGCCCGCCGAGCCAGCGCCTTTCGGCAAGCCGCTGCCAGGTACGATCGCCATCGTGCCGCCCGACGCCGGCGGCCAACAACTGCTGGTCCGCGTGAGCGCCAGGCACCTCGACCCGAGCTCGAACGTCAAGGTGACGCGCATCGTGCGCGAGGCCGTCGTCAAGGTGCCGACCGACCGCATCGCGATGCTACGCATGCCGCTGCGCTGGCTTTGTGACGGGCAGGTCAAAGCAGTCAAGGGTAGCGACGACGACAGCTTCACCTCCGATTGTGGTGAGAACGAGACGTGCGTCGCTGGCGCGTGCGTTCCCTCCGAGGTCGATGCCGACGCGCTGCCAGACTACGCAGCCGAGCAAGTCTTCGGTGGCGGTGACGAGTCGGGCCGCGGCGGCAGCTGTATGAACGTCGAGCAGTGCTTCGCCGGCACCGCCATCGCGACGCCCGACGACGACTGCACGGTGCCGCTGCCGGCCGGCGCCAAATCGAGCGAGCTCAACGTCGCGCTGGTGCTCGAGCCGGAGAGCGACGGACACTGCCTCGATTCGGCGGCAGGCGCCAAAAAGGGCAACTGCTACCTGCCGCTCGACGGAGACGAAACCGAAGGCTTTCACGTCGAGCGCCGCAAAATCGTGCTGCCAGAGGCGGTATGCGAGCGGCAGCACGTGCTGGGCGTGGCGGTGTCGACCACTTGCCCCACCAAAGATCTCTCCGTACCGGTCTGCGGACCATGGACGGGCTGGAGCTCGCAGCCGAGCGCAACCGGTACGGGTGGTGCAACGAGCAGCGATGGGGGCAGACCTTCCGTTGCCGGCAGCGGCACGACCGCGAGCGCTGGTAACGCGAACACTGCCGGAGGCGCGCCTAGCGGAACGGCCGGAGCACCGCCGATCGGCACGAGCGGAATGATGAACGGCACGGGTGGAGCGCCGATCGGTACGGGCGGCAAGGCCAGCAGCGGAGGCATCGGAGGCGATGCCGCGCAAGGTGGTGTAGACAACGCGGGCGGCGGCTACGCTTGCGAGGGCACCAAGCCCACGTCGGCGCAGGTCACGTCGTTCTCCGATCTCACGCCGGCGCTGGCCGGAAACTACACGTTTCAGGCGGGCATTCCCGGCGGTACCTACTTCTACACGACGACTGCCATCACGCTCGCTTACACGGGCACCGCGCTGAACGCCCGCGGGACCATCGTCGACTACTCCGGCATTGGCCTCTACTTCAACCGCTGCATGGATCTCTCCGCTTATCGCAGCGTGTCATTCAACTTCAAAGGCAACGTCGGACCGACCCGGAAAGCCAGCTTCCGGATCATCACCAACGAAAATGCGGTCGTCGATGACGCCAACCTCAAGGGCGCTTGCCAGGTACCGGCCGGCGCCGGCAATCCCTACGACTATTGCCACTACCCGACCTTCGAGATTCCGGTCACTTTGGACGGAGGCACGACGACCGTCCGCTTCAGCGATCTGACTGGCGGGCTTCCCGCAGTCGGCGTCGATCCCAAGCAGATCTACGGCTTGGAGTGGGCTCTCGATTGGTCGGGAACCGCTTACGACGCTGACTTCACGCTCGACGACGTGAGGCTGCAATGACCCGACTTTTTCCGACGATTTTGCTGGTCGCGCTCGCCGCCGGCTGTAGCGAAAAGAGCGACGAACAGACGAGACGAGCAACGGGCGGCAGCGGTGGAGGCGGGCAGGCCGGCGCCACGAGTGAACCTGCACCGAGCAACCAAGGTGGCGCGCACGCCGACGCGCCCGAAGCGCACGCCTTCTCGATCAAGTTCGACTACCGCTTCGACACCGCTGGCTTCTTCGACGAGCGCGACCACGCCGATCGGCGCGCGGCGCTCGAAGCCGCCGCCGCGACCTGGACGGCGCTGATCGACGAAGACTTTCTGGAGGTGCCGGCCGACACCAGGCTGCGCCTGAACGACCCCGAGAACCGCGATGAAGAAGTTTGGGTCGAAGGTTTAGACCAAGACATCGACGATCTGTTGGTCTTCGTCGGCACGTCCGAAGACATCGCCGGCTACGGTCGCGGCGGACCCGCTACCGTAGCCGAGAGCCTTGACTCGACGTTGAACCAAGCCTTCATCAACCGCGTCACGAGCGCGCCTTTCGAGCCGTGGGCGGGCTCGATCAGCTTCAAAGGCTCTGTCGACTATTTCTTCGATCCGTCGCCCGACACTGACGACGACCTGCCCGACGACGCCTACGACTTCATCTCGCTAGCGACGCACGAGCTCGGCCACGTGCTCGGATTTTCGCCTTCGCCCGCCTTCACGGCCCTGGAAGACGGCGATGATTTCGTGGGAAAAGCCGCGGTTCGCGAGCACGGCGACCCAGTGCCCCTGACCGAAGACCACCTGCACCTTGCGGATGGCACGATTTCGCACGGCGCCGAGGCGCTGATGACGCCCAAATTGCTGAACGGCGTGCGCCGGACGCCGACGCCACTCGACACCGCCACGCTGCAGGACCTCGGCTATGCTCTGAAGGAGTAGATGCGCCGTGCTCCTCGCTTTTCGCTATCACTGTTGATCATCGGCTTCGCGCTCGGCTGTCAGCGCGAGCGCTCGAGCAGACCCGAAACCGACGCCGAGCCGGCAGGCTCGAACGCTTCGCTCGACCGCATGCAGTTCTCTTCGGCTCGTCGCGTCGGGCTGCAAACCACGTCGGAGGCCATGGGCTCGGGCGATCTGCAGCGGCTGAAGCAAATGCGGCTGTGGGTTCGCAATCGCGCCCAGGTGCCGATCTTCGAAGAAGACGATCTGCGCGCGCTGGATTTGGCCATCGCTTGCCTCGAGCACAGCGTGGCTCCGAGCGCCGCGATCGAAGAGCTGACCGAGATGGACTCGGGCACGCTCAAGAAGCCGGCGCGAGAGCTGTGCGAATCCAAGCTGCCTTAGTCACCGAGCTGCATTTGTACGCATAGTCGGCAGACGGAGATCGGGCTATGCGATGAGCCGTGGGACCGACCAAGATCGCGCTGCGCCGATGGTTGTATTGGCTAGCTGCTTTTTCGTTTTCGCAGGGGCTGAACGTCGCGTCGAGCTTCGCGCAAACCGCGCCCGTCGATGACGCCGCGCCCGTCGGCGACGCCACACCGACGCCCGGTCGCTTGTCGGTCGGCGCGTCGGTGCTGCCCGCAGATCTGCTGGTAGACGGCCAAGTCGTCGGCCCGTTGCCGTGGAGCGGCGAGCTGCCGCCCGGCGAGCACAAGCTGTTGGCGCGCAGCCCCAGCGCCGCCAGCAGCGAGCTCGTCGCAAAAGTAATCTCGGGCGAGACGACGCTGGTGACGCTCAGCCTCTCGCCGCGCACCGCGAAGATCGACGTCAACGTCGCCGACGCCTCGATCTACGTCGACGAGCAGTACGTCGGAGTCGGGCAGTGGTCCGCCGGTGTTCCGCCCGGTAAGCACCAACTTCGTCTCAAGCGCATCGGCTACGCCGCCAAGGAATACGAGGTCACGTTGGCTGCCGACGAGACTTGGAGTGTCTCGAACATCGCTTGGGGTCCGCCCAACGCCGAGCAGCAGTCGGCGCCCGAGAAGCCGAGCTTTCGCGGCGTGTACGCGCAGATCGGCTTGATTGGCCTGTTCAGCGGCTCACCCACCGATCAGATCACGCAAGACTGCCCGGCCGCGCAGACGCCTGGCGGCAGCTGCGAGTGGCACCCTTCGTACGGTGGCGGCCTCGCCGTACACGTTGGCTACAGCTTCGGCTGGATCGCGGTCGAAGGCGTGGCGCTCGGGCTGGTCGACGCTTGGTACAACGAGGCCAAGTACCAGGTCGCCCAAGCGCAGCGCGACTCCGCCTTCTTCGGCCCACCTCGCAGCGAGCAGTACACGTTCTTGCGCTACGGCGGCTCGATCGGCGTCGGCGCGCGGCTGTTGTCGCCGACGCCCACCGTGCGCGCCACGCTCGGTCTGAGCATCGGCTTGCTCGAGCGACAAGAGCGCTACTTTCGCGTTGCCAGCGCGACGACGCGGGTGGCCACGCCGCTCGGCACGTCCGAGATCCCTGACGCGAGCGCCGACGCCAGCGACGTCGACTCCGACCCGAGCGCGCTCTTGCTCGCCGATGCCGGCGTCCTGTTCGGCAGCACACCGGGGCTGAAGTTTCACTTGGGCGTGCTGCTGGCGGCTACTTTCGGCTCCAGCAGCCGCGTCGGCGCCGAGGGCGGCGGCCTGGGGCGCGATCCGACGAGCGGCGCGCGCAGCACCTTCGGCAGCGGCGCGATCGACATCTCGCGCGGCAGCCAGCTATTTTTCGGTCCGATCTTGGGCGTGCAGTTCGGTCACTGAATCAGGTGCCGCTCAGCTTCTCGGGTACGCGCGGGTACTTGGGCACCACCGTCGAGTCTTGCAGCGAGTCGGGCAGCTTGGGCACCACCATCGAGTCTTGCAGCGCGTCGCGCGCGTCGACCTCCGCCGGCTCGGCGCCGAACGAGTCGTATTCGAGGCGCGCGTCTTGCTCGGCCGCATCCAAGATCGCCACGAACTCTTCGACGTCTTCGGGGGTGTGATCGGCCATCACCTGCAGGCGCAGCCGTGAGCTCTTGGGCGAAACCGCGGGATATTCGACCAAATTGACGATGGCGCCGCGCTTGAGCAGGTGCTTGGTCAAGATGCGCCCGTAGGCCACGTCGCCGACTATCACCGGCACGACTGCGCTCGGCCGGCCCAGCACCTGATAGCCGCGTCGAGTGAGCGCGCCGCGCAAGCGGTTCACGTTGCGCAGCAGCCGTTCGCGTCGGGCCGCGCCTTCGTCACCTCGGATCATCGCGAGCGAGCTGCGCACCACCGCCGCCTGAATCGGAGACATGGCGTTGGTGAACGTCGAGGGACCGCAGCTGTAGCGCAAGCCCCATTTCAAGCTCACCGTGTTGGCGCACACGAAGCCGCCGGGCGAACCGAACACCTTCGAGAAGGAGCCCATCAGCAAATCGACCTGACCGACCAAGCCTTGCTCCTCGAGCACGCCGCGGCCCGTCTCGCCGAGCGCGCCCAAGTCGTGGGCGCAGTCGACCAGCAGCGTGGCCGAGTATTTGCGGCAAAGCTCTTGCAGCTCCGCGATGCGCGGCGAGTCGCTGTCCATCGAGAACAGCGTCTCGGTCACCACCAAGATGCCGACCTCCGGCGAAGCTTGGCGGATCTTGCGCAAGCGCCGCTCGACGCCGGAGCTCTTGAGGTGCGGCACCTTGTGCACGTTGCTCGTCGCGCTGCGCGCTCCTTCTTGCAGGCAAGCGTGCGCCAAGACGTCGATGACCACGTGGTCTTGCGGGCGCACCAGCGCGGTGATGACGCCGTAGCCCGCCGCCCAAGCGATCGGGAACACCGTGCAGTCGAGAAAACCGGTAAAATCCGCCAGCTCGCGCTCCAGCTGCAGGCTGCCGTTGGTAATGCCCATCAGCGCCGCCGAGCCCGCCGAGTGGACGCCTTCGGCTTCGACCGCCGCGATCGCCGCCGCGCGGGCCTCGGGCGAGCTAGCTAGTGATAGGTAGTCTTGGCTGGCGAGGTTGACACCCTGGACGCTCGTGCCGTCGCGCAGACGTGCGCTGACGCGCGTACCCACCGCGCCCTCCAGGCTCTTCTGGTAGGGGTCGTAGCCGCCCGCCAAGCGCTCGTCGCACCATGCGTGAGGAGCATCGAAACGCCGGAGCAGGTCGGCGTCGTCGTAGTGAAAGAAATCTAAGGCTGAGCTTGCAAGAGAAGACGGGAACCGCAAGTTGTACCTCCTGTACAGGTGAGACGTGTCTACTGTCGTCCTAACGGACGAAAAGTCCCACACGTAAGTACCTCCACGCATGTCTTCCAAAAAAACTTTGGATGGACTACGCGCGACGAGCCGGCCCCGTGGACAGCCGCCATTTCCACTATTCGTGACAGCGTGACTGCAGTCTAAGGTGCAGCGCGTGTCAGACGTCGAAGTGAGGGTTCAACAACCCGGCAGAGATACTAACGATTTCGTGCAAGCCGGCTACGCGATCTTCGGCGACGACCCGCATTGGATCGCACCCTTGGAGATGATGGTGCGTGAGCGCCTCGATCCCGCCAAAGATCCCTTCCACCGTCACGCCGATGTCGCCTTGTTCACCGCCTGGAAACACGGCCGCCTCGTCGGACGCACCTCGGCCACGGTCGACCGCAGCTGGCTCGAAACCTGGCGCGACGACACCGGTCATTTCGGATACTTCGACACGATCGATGATGTGGAGGTTGCGAAAGCGCTGCTCGACGCTGCCCAAGACTGGCTGCGACAGCGCGGCATGAAGCGCATGAACGGCCCGATGTCGCTGTCGGCGAACCACGACGTCGGCGTGCTGATCGACGGCTTCGAATCTCCGCCGGTGGTGGACATGGGTCACTCGCGCAGCTGGCAGGGCGCGCTCGCCGAAGCTTGCGGTCTGCGCAAAGAAAAAGATCTGTACGCCTGGCGCTACGACGTGAAAGACGGCTTCAACGCTCGCACCGAGAAAGCGTGGAACCACCTCGCCGAAACGCCCGAGGTAAAGCTACGCACGGTGAAGCTCAGCAAGATGCGCGAGGAGCTCGACCTGTTGATGAGCATCTACAACGAGACCTGGGCTGGCAAGTGGGGCTACGTGCCGCTCGGCAGCGACGAGCTGGACAAGATGGCCAAAGACCTGCGCTTCATCATCGATCCCGACATGGCATTCATGGCCGAGATCGACGGAGAGCCCGCGGGCATGTGTATCAGCGTGCCGAATCTGAACGAGGCCATCGCCGACCTGCATGGCCAAATCATGCCATTCGGCTGGGCCAAGCTGCTGTGGCGTACCAAGGTCTCGCACCCCAAGTCGGCGCGGCTGATCTTGCTAGGGGTCCGCGAAGCGGTCCGCAAGAACGTCAAAAAATACGGTTTCTTGTCGGCTGCCATGTACGTCGAGGTCGCCAAGCGCGGCGCCGCCAAAGGCTACGAATGGGCCGAGCTTTCGTGGACTCGCGAAGACGACGCCCCCATCAATTTGGGCATTCGCTCGATGGGTGGGCGCCCCTACAAGACCTACCGCGTCTACGAGAAGCAGCTGTGATGAGGGCCGCAGTTGTTGCTATCTTGCCCGCGCCATGAGCGAGCAGCTGCCAGCGCGCGGTCGGCGCGACGTGAACGCCAACAAAGTGCGTAGCTTTGCGGGCTGGCGAGCGCTGATCACGGGCGGCTCTTCCGGCATCGGGCTCGAGCTGGCGCGTGCGCTCGTCGCAGAAGGAGCGCTGGTGTGCATCGCGGCTCGCGACGAGCAGCGGTTGGCAGCGGCCGTCGCAGAGCTGAGCGCGCTCACGCCACCCGGCGTGGCGGCGCCGTGCTTCGTGCCGATGGACGTCTCGTCGCCGGAAGCCATCGTCAAGGGCGTCGCCTTTGCGGTGCAAGCGCTGGGCGGCCTCGATCTGTTGATCAACAACGCCGGCTACGCCTTGCCGGGTTACATCGACGAGCTCGACGATCGCGCCTACGTCGAGATGATGGACGTCAACTATTTCGGCCCGATGCGGCTGTCGCGGCAGTGCCTGCAGCACTTCGTTTCGCAGGGAGAAGGCCGCATCGTCAACGTGACGTCGATGCTCGGCTTCATGGGTACGTTCGGCTACTCCGCGTACTGCGCGAGCAAATACGCCCTAGCTGGCTACACCGAGGCGCTGCGTCAAGACGCACTACCCTTCGGAGTGAAGGTCCACCTCTGCTACCCGCCCACCACCGACACCCCCGGCCTGGCGCGCGAGAATCGCGACAAGCCGCCGGAAGCTTGGGCGATCGAGGGCAAATCGCGGGCATTTTCTGCGAGCGCGGTGGCGCGCGAGATCTTGCAGGGCGTGCGCGCCGGCAAGTTCCACATCGTCGTAGGTTGGGACAGCTGGTTCATCTGGCTCGCGCAGCGGCTCGCGCCGTGGCTGGTGCGCTTCGTCATCGACCGCGTGTTGATGAAAGAGCTGCGCGCCCGCGAGCGTGGCCGCGCGCTATCACTGCCGCCGACGCCGACCTGATGCGCCTGCCCCACCTCGCCAGCGCGCTCAGCCAGTAGCCGCGCCGCTCTGAAACTCGCCGGGCGTCATGCCCGTCCAGCGCTTGAAGGCTTTGAAGAAAGCGGGCGGCTCCGTGAAGCCGAGCAAGTAGGCCACCTCACTCGCCGAAACCGTGCCGCGCGCCAGGTAACGCTTGGCGAATTCTTCGCGGATCTCGGCGAGCACGTCGTTGTAGCGCGCGCCCTCTTCGGCCAAACGGCGCTGCAAGCTGCGCGAGCTTTGGCCGAGCTGCTTGGCCACGACGTCGATCGACGTATCCCCGCCGTCCATGCTGCGGATCAGCTGCTTGCGGAGCTGCTCGACCATGCTCGTGCCCGCGCCGAGCTTGCTCACCAGCTGACTGCACTCTTGCTCGAAGTAGTCGCGGAGCCGCGAGTTGAAGGTGACGATCGCCAAATCGGGCAAGCCGGGCGCGTAGACCAGCTCGTACAGCGGGCTGCCGAACTGCGGCTCCACGCCGTAGTGGGCCGTAAACGGCGCTATGTCCGGCGGAGCCGCGTGCGCGAGCCGCACCGCTGTCGGCCTCGGCCCCGCGGCGGCGAGCCGGCGAATGTCGCTCTCCATGTCCGCGACCGCGAAGTCCATGGCGGCGCGGTAACCAGGGTCGCGCACGTCCCCCGGCCACGGGTACCAAATCAGCCGCACCGCTTTCGCGTCGAGCTCGAGCTCCCAACGCGCGCCGACGCAATACAGCGCGCGGTACGCCGCCGTCTTCTCGTAGGCCTCGCCCAGCGTGCGGCAGCTCATCGCCAAGAACCCGAATAGCTCGTGATCTTCGAGCTGAAACGCCGTCGCCGCACGCAGCGGAAACGCCGGATCCGGGAGGAGCTCAATGGTGCGCCGCCAAGCCTCGAAATACATCTCGACCTCGACGTGCTCGTCGGCGCGCGGCGGCTTCGCCGGCACCTGGCCCAAGATCTTCGCGAGGTCAGCGCCCTCGGCGCGCGCGACCGAAGCCACCAAGAACGGAACGACGCTGCTGATCGTGGCCAGGGTTCCCACGACGCGCGACCGTACCACGGGATTTCGACGTTTGGCGCCGTTGGCCAGGATCCTGGCGCCGCCGGCCAGTGTCGAAAAGCGCGCGAAACGGCAGATTCGCGGCATGAAGTCCAGCGCCACTCGGTCCCTCGTCCGCAACGCCCGCCTCTCCGTCGCCGCCGCCGTTCTGGCCGCCGCCAGCCTCGTCTCCGGCGCCGCCCGCGCCGAATCAGCCGCGCCCGCTCCGACCGCTGAAGCCCCCAACGGCCCCAACGCCGCTGCCGCGCCGTATCACCTGGGCGCGCACGCCGAGCTCGACGTCGGCACGCTGCTCGCCTTGAAGCAGAGCGCAGCCTTCGCGGGCGGCGTGGTCTACGGCCCGTTCCGTGCCGGCCTCAGCTACGCGACCTTTCTCTCCAACAAGAGCCTCGGCGGCGTACCCGACGGCTTCAGCCTGCGCGCCAACTACATCGTCGGCATCAACGCCAGCTACTTCATCGCGCGACGCAGCGACGACGGCTTCTACGTGCAAGCGATGTTTCACATCAAGCAACAGGGCGTGACCAACCTCGACAACGGCGCGCACCGCGATCTCAATTCACTCGCTGCCGGTCTCGAGCTCGGTTACGTGTGGAAGGTGCATCGCGGGCTGTACGTCGCGCCCCGCGTCGGCGCGCTCTACTACGTGAAGAAGCCGCAAGGCAGCGCCAACGAGCCGATCGACGTCGGCGGCCGCGACTACGACAACTCACGTCACAAGCACTTCGACACCTACTTCATCCCGACGCTGAGCGTCGGTTACTCGTGGTGAGCGCCTCCGAGCTTGGTCAGGGCTTGGCGCCGCGCACGATCTTGCCGATGCGCCTGAGACGCAGAGTCAGCTCGTGCTTTTCGAGGTAGTGCCCCCAAAATCCCCAGACCGCGTAGTTGATGAGCTCGTTGTAAGCGCCGTCGGCGTCTTCCAGCACGCTGCGCGCGTTGGCCGCCTGGGGGTGCTGCTCTAACCATTCCACGAGCAAGCGCAAGGCCGCGAAAGAGCCAGAAGTGTCTTCGATGAACGCGCCGATGGTTTGGTAGCTAGCGATGTTCGAGGGGTTCATGCCGCTGCTCAGGCCTCGGTAGAAACCCGGATCAGCGCCGGGTCCGAGCGATTGCTTGCGAGCGCGCAGGGCGCGAGCGAGGCCGAGCGTGTCGCCGTTCTTTTGCAGCGCGGCCATGCGCTTCAAGTCGTCGGCTTGCTCGGCGTCGAGTGGTTTCACGAGCGTCGCGGCGGCGGCGTAGTCGCGCTTGTGAATGAGCTCGAGCGCCGCCACCCACGTCGCCTCGTTGCGGATGGTCGGGTTGGCGTCGCTCAGGTGCTTGACCGCCTCGGTACGCGGCACGGCCGTGATCATCAAGTAGCGCGAATTTCGCTCGTCGAGGCCCGGCGTACCGACGGCGGCGAGCTGCTGTCCGAG
>Ga0164307_10001414_pt1 | contig 10864 bp, 9 predicted proteins | sample Whisoiple_243_MG_FD_110214 | JGI IMG/M metagenome (GOLD analysis project Ga0164307, IMG submission 110214) | Soil microbial communities amended with fresh organic matter from upstate New York, USA - Whitman soil sample_243_MG | ecosystem: Environmental > Terrestrial > Soil > Unclassified >...
CGAGATCCGCCGCCGTACCGACGTCGTCGGGATCTTCCCCGACCGGACCTCGATCATCCGACTCGTCGGAGCCGTCCTGGCCGAGCAGAACGACGAATGGGCCGACGGTCGCCGCTACCTCGGACTCGACGTACTCGCCAAGAGCCGACTCACCCTCATCACCACCGACAAACCCGAGGAGGACACCAACACAGCCGGCGCCATCAGCGCCTGAACAACATCAACGACGAATCACCGTCGTACACCACGCAGAGGGACTTGACCTAGCCTCCATGACATCGGAGTAAGGAACGCCGACAGATGGGATGCGTCCCGGTGCCCACAAGCGTTCGAGGTACGGCGGTCAGGCCGCCGGGCAGCTGGTCGCCCGCGGTCGAGTCATCGCGGCAAAGCACGTATCGGCGGCGCGTCGCGGAACGGTCGCGCTCGGTCTCTCCCACGTTCGACCAGGACGACATGGTTGACGCCAACCCTGTCCGCAGCAGATCGCGACACAGATGTTCACCCCACGCGACGCAATCCGCATCATCGGATCAGGTGCCGTCGACGTTCTACCTTCGAAACCCGTCCCCTCGGCGAGAATCTGCCGATATCGGGGATGTCGGCGTAACCCTGACAAGCGCACGAGGTGCTCTTCGACCGCCACCAAGTCGTCGTTCTCACTCGGAAATGTGTCGTCCGTCATGCCGCCATTCTGTGGCCCACCGGTTGTGTAAGCGAGGCCGGGTCCTCGTCGCGCTCAACGCCTCGGCGGGCTGCCAGAAACACGAGCGGCGTGCAGAGGAACAAGGTGGCAGCGGCACCGAGGATCGCTACTGATGGAGAAGCGCGATCAGCTACGAAGCCGAGCGCGACGCTCGCCAGCGGCCGAACGCCAGCGAACGCGATCACCCACAGCGCCATCACACGACCCAACATCGGAGCGGGAGACAACAACTGGACTCCGAAACTGAACGCGGATATCCCCATGAGCATCCCCGCGCCTCCAACAACGAGGGACACTCCCATCGCGAGCATCGAGTGCCACATCCCGATCGTCGTCCCCGCGGCCGCGAGGAGCCCCATCGCGAGACATCCCTCGCCCCGCGGACCCAGGACCGTACCGGCCATGCGGTGTCCCCAGACACCGAGAAGGCCTCCTAGACCAAACATTGCCGTGATCCAGCCCACGCCCATCCGACCGAGCGCCAGCCCGTCGGCGAGGGCCGGCGCCATGACGATCGCAGCCTCCGAAGCGGAACCGATGGCTGCGACGTCGAAGAGGAACGCAAGCATGCGCCGATCGTGAGCGACGTGTCGAAGTACGTCGCCCATGCTGACCGCCTGGTCCGTTTTCGCACTTCGGCCTCCGAGGTCTCGGAGCCCTGTTCCCCTCGTTCGACCCAACATGTCCGGCCGTTCCATCTGCGTTTCACAACTGACGTCAGAATGTTTCGATATAGATGGAGGGCGACGACTGCGCCAACGATCGGGGGCAGCGAGCCCCGCACGCTGCTGGGAAACGGGCACGGAGCACGGGTCACGGCTCACTGCGAGTGGCAAACTGACCGCCGCGACCCACATCGAACGCGATTGCGACGGAGGTAGGGCGGGATGCGAACCAGGTTTGGTCCCGATGGCATCCACCTGTTCGACCGGACGACCGGCCTCAACGTCCTCGCCGACGAAGTACAAGTCCCGCCTGAGACTTGGTCACGGGCCCCACGGCAGGTCTCCGTCGCTGTCGCCAACACGTGCGACCTGTCCTGTGCGTACTGCTACGCCCCCAAACAACGAGCCCAGCTCAGTCCCCAGCAGCTATGCGACTGGATGGATGAACTCGACGAAGCTGGCTGCCTCGGTGTCGGGTTCGGCGGTGGCGAACCAACCCTCTACCGACACCTCGACGACGTGTGCGCCTACGCAGCTACCCACACCAGACTCGCGGTCACCATCACTACCCACGGGCATCGATGGAACACAGACCTAGTGAAGCGATTGCGCGGAACCGTCAACTTCGTTCGCATCAGCGTTGACGGGGTCGAAGCCACCTATGAGCGCCTACGCCGCCGCAGTTTCGCGACACTCTGCCAACGCATCGAACTCATATCCGGCGCCTTTCCAATTGGTGTGAATTGTGTTGTGAACGCCGATACCGTCGGCGACCTTGGAGCCCTCGCTGAACTGGCGGCCAACTACGGCGCACTCGAGCTCCTTTTGCTTCCGGAACGTGCCACTGCGGGCACCATTGGGGTCGCTAGTGTCGTCTTGGCCGAAATGGAGGAGTGGGCTTTGGCTTACCCAGGTCCGGTTCGTTTAGCGATCTCTGAGGGCTCTGCCGGTGGTCTCCCGGCAGCGACCCCGCTGCCCCGAGAGACTGGCCTGCGGTCGTACGCCCACATCGACGCGGCTGGCATCGCCCGGCCAACGTCCTACTCCTCTGCCGGAGAGCCGGTAGACGAACGCGGCGTCTTGGCCGCCCTCGACAGGCTCACACGGAGGGAACCAGCGTGAAGGTCTGGCATGGATACGGGACCGAGCACTCAATGAACCTCGTCATGATCGGCCACTTTGAGGATGCCCAGTCCGCGAAGGCCGCTAAGGACGTCATCGATGCGCTGACAGGAGCTATGGAAGTCGAGCAGGCTTCCGGTCGGTTGGACTTCGGCGACCCGCCACGGGAGTTCAGCAACGAGTTGCTGCAAGTGATGCTCGATCTGAACATCAATAGCCTCGGCTACACCGACTTCGAGCAGCTCCTTTACGACGTCAGGGTTGAGGTTGAGGGCGACAAGATCGTGATCACTACTGACGAAGTGGAAGTGCTCGCCTTCATCAAAGTCTTGCTCAACAAAGGGGCGAGACTCGAGATGTACTCCGGGCACGAACACAAAGGCACTGGTTACGGACGGTCGACGTGATGTCCCGTGACACTACGGCTTGGCGCACACGTCGGCTGGACCGAGGCGAACTGCATCAGCCAAACTCGTCACCTTCCAACGCGCACACCACGGCGACCGGCATCGCTAGGGCTGCCGTGACAGCAACTTCGGTCGGGGCTCAGCGGTGACAGAACTAAACTGGGATCGGTTCGACGAGCTCCCCGGAGACAACCGAACCAACTTCGAACTGCTATGGCGAGGTGCCATCTGGCACAACTTCGCCCGCTTCGGAAAGTTCGGAGCGCGCGCCCAGCAGCCCGGAGTTGAGTTCCACCTCAAGATCGAACGGGACTGTCCGCTCGGCGAAGCCGGCCGCTGGTTCGGATGGCAGACAAAGTGGTGGAACATCCCCGCCGGAGTCCGGATCGGAGACACTCGACGACGAGATGTTGAGGACTCACAAGACAAGACCACCAAGTACCTGCCCGGCCTGACAGACTGGGTGCTGTGCACCCGGCGGCCCCTGACCCCGACCGACCAGACCTGGTACGACGGCCTGACGCCCGGATTCGCGCTGCACAACCAGGTCGCTGACGATCTGGCCAATCTCCTTATCGGCGATGCGGGACTGTTACGCGAGGCGTACTTCGGCGACCTTGTCCTTACTCCGAACCGTCTGACCCAACTACGCAACGTAGCCGTCGAGGAGGTCAGGGAACGTTGGTTCCCTGAAGTCCACCAGACCAGCACCGCGGAACAGACACTTCGGCGAATGCTGGCAGAGCCCGCCGCATGGGCCCACCTCGCTGAAGTCGGCAACGAGATCGCCGTCCTGACTCGAGTCATCGAAGGAAATGTCGCCGCCGACCCACTACCGGCCACGGTTCAGGCTGACCTGGCTTCGCTTCTCAGCGTTGCGGACACAGTCCGCCAACTCCTCGTCGATGCCCATGCACACCTCACTGAAGATGGCGAGCGCTCGTGGCTAGAGGTCCGCGAGGTCACAGTGCCGCCCCCTCCGGCACCGACACCGCCCGTGCTGCGCCGGCTTCGCTCCGCGAACCACCCTGCGGCGTTGGCATGCACCAACCTGGTCGCCCACACTCGCAGGGCCGCCGTCCTGGCCCGGCAAGTGTTCGACGAGCTGCAGGTCCGAATCGCGGTGGTCACCGGCGGCGCCGGCTTTGGGAAGACCCAGCTCTCGGCGAAGCTCAGCGAAGCGTCTGACACGCGTCCCGCGGGCATTTTGCTATATGGGCGCGGACTGGGCGCACGCGACGAACTCGACAAGTTGGCCCGTCAGGTCACCCGCGCAGGAAGGCCGGTGGAGAGCTTCGAAGCACTCCTTGCTGCGGTGGATGCGGCGGCAGCGCGTGCCGGATGCCGACTCCCTATCGTTATCGACGGCCTGAATGAGGCGGAGAGTCCGAGCGAGTGGCAACCGCTCCTGCGCCGGCTGCAAGTCACCCTGGCGGCCTACCCGTCTGTCCTGATCGTGTGCACGGTGCGCGAGGCGTTCGTTGGTCGCGCTATCCCGTCTTCGGTGACCAACCTCGTCGGCCTTGATGGGTTCACAGCGGACCTCGACGAGGTGGTCGAGAAGTACTTCGACTTCTTCAAGATCGACGCCGGCGGCGCCGACCTTCCTCGCGAGCTCCTTCGGCAGCCGTTGGCGCTACGCATCTTCTGTTCGGTCGCAAACCCGACCCGAGAGAACAGCGTCGCGCTTGCTCACCTCCCCCGGTCACTCAACGCGATGTTCGACGAATACGTTCGCGTTGTCGCCCAACGCATCGACCAATTGCACCCCGACATAAGCATCCAGGATGTCGAACGAGGCCTTGAACGCTTGGGCCTCGAGATGTGGAACACCAAATCGCGCGATGTGCCGGAGGAACGGGCCCGCGCCTTGTTCGGCGACGATGGTCGCTGGGACAAGAGCCTCCTAGCCGCCCTCGAACAGGAAGGCATTTTGCTGCGGCAGCCCGCGCAGGCCGGAGAATCTCTCGATGACTCGGGCGACGATGGCGACGGCATTGGGCACCTACCTGCAGTCGACACGGGCATGGTTGTGGCGGTCGTCTATGACCTGCTCGCCGGCCACATCATCGCGTCGGCACTCCTCAACACTCGTGGCGCGGCGTTCACCAACGCCCTCAGGACAGATGCGATGACTTCACAGTTCGCCGGCGACGTCGATACTCGGCATCCCTTGGCGAGCGACATCTTCCAGGCCTTGGTCTTCTTGATCCCTCAGGCCGACGCGGGCCAACTGTGGGAACTCGTTCAGGAGCGACTCGCCGAAGCAGCGCTACTGCGGGTTACCGAGTTGGAAGCGGCCGCAGTAGACGCCAGAACGGTACAGGCGTTTACGCGAAACTTCGAGACGCTCGTACGGCACCGGACCTTCTGGAGTCGGCTTCTGGCTGTCCGAGCTGTTGACTCCCATCCGCTCAACGCGACCTATCTCGAAGCTCTGCTTCGCCCGATGAAGGTCTCTGATCGTGACTTGCTTTGGACCGAGTGGCTCCGAAACAACGCGACTGTCATGCTCGCCGACGTCCAGTCGTTGACGGAGCACTGGCGAAGCCGGCCCGACCGAGCCGACTCGGACGCGTTGCGTGCCCGTTCGCTGATGTGGATGCTGACAAGCACCGTTCGTGACCTGCGAGATGCTGCAACCGCAGCGCTGTACTGGTACGGCCGAGGCGACGCCTCCGGGCTCTTCGCGCTGGCACTCGAGGGCCTCACAGTGAACGACGCGTATGTGGGCGAGCGGGTAGTCGCCGCTGCATACGGGGTGACAACTGCGCACCAGTTGGACGACCCCGAATTCGGGCGACAGCTGAGTGCGTACCTGTCAGACCTGACGGCACTGGTGGCTGGGGATGCAGCCATCGCGCCGACCTTCCACCGCCTGACTCGCTACTACATCGCCAGCACGGTCGAGTTCGCTCAAATCCACTACCCCCAGGCCGTCCCGGCTGAGGCCATGGACGGCATTGATTTCGCTCCCGGCCCGCTGCCCGAACCACTCACCGGTGACGACTCGCGCCGAGAGGAAGTGCGAGAGACCATCCAGATGGACTTCGGCAACTACACGCTCGGTCGGCTGTTCAAAGACCGCGGCAACTATGACTCCAAGCACACGGGGCATCGGGACGCCACGGATCGCATCCTGGGAGTGGTCTATGACCTGGGCTGGCGCCCCGAATCTTTCTCGATGATCGAATCTCGAATCGGTGCAAACGGCAACGATCGCGGCCCCGGGCGCATCGAGCGATACGGCAAGAAGTACGCCTGGATCGGATTCCACTTGGTATCGGGCATGCTGACTGCTCGCGGTGACGGTGTGCCGTGGCTAGAGGTGGACATCGATCCGACGTTCCCCGGACCGTCACCCACATTGCCCATCACGGTGCCAACTTGGGTGCGCCCGACACCGCGTGACGAACGTCAGTGGTTGATGAAGGGGATCATCACGGTTCCCGACGACCTCCTGGCCTGCGACAACCTGGACGGTGACGACGGACCGTGGGTTCTTGTCCACGCGGAGATCAGCGCTAAGGAGCGGCCGGATGGTCGTGGTGCGTTCGGCCTGTTCAACACCGTCATGGTCGATAGCGCCGATGTGGACTCGTTGCTAGCGCACTGGTCGAAGCAGGGCCAGCATCCTGGTCGTGACCTCATCGACCTCCCATCGGCGTACTACCTGTTTGCTGGCGAAATTCCTTGGCATCCACGAATGGTGACCTCGGGAGACGACATCGCAGGCACGGGCATACGCCCCCCCACGGAAGACCTCGGTAGAGACCAACCTGGTCCAGACGTAGACTCCCACGAGTATGAAGATCCGTACGTCGGCGACCTCCGTCTACAGAGCAACAAGCAGGACGGCGACTCGACTGTCGACAGCGACGCCAATGCTTTGGCTGAGGGCGACAGCAATGCCTACGAGGACGTCCTCAGCAAGCTGGCCGTCGGCTGGACCCCCGAGCCGCCCGCGTACCGATCTGTCCGGTTCGAGTCACTCGCGCACGCGTTCGCCTGGGAGGGGCACAACAGTTCCGAGAACCAGGAATTTGCGTATGTTCCCAGCCAGCGCCTATCGCAACAGTTGGAGCTACGCGCCGGAGCGTCGAGCTTCGACCAATTCGACGCCGCCGGCAGGCCCGCGTCAAAAAGCTTCGCCGCCCCGGACGGATTCGAGGGCCACCTGCTGTATCTGCGCCAAGATTTGATTGAGTCGTTCGCCGACGGGCATGCAGTCATCACGTTCAGTTGGGGCGAGCGCCAGATTCACCAGGCTTGGCCTAGAGACATGCCCGAACGACTTCGCCGGGTGTTGCGGTCGTACGGCAACGTATGGCGCAAGCACCGAGTCGTCCTGGCACCCTCTGCGAGTTCTGATGCCGCGGCACAGACCGAGGCGACTGCGGAGTAGCCCGTCCTACCTGCCGGTCGCCCAATTTGGGAGACCGGAATGACCTGCACCTGCGCGCTGCCAGTCGACCCGCACGGATCGCCGACCGTGTCATCAATCGCGATCAACAACGCCTGCATGAAACGTCTTCATCTTCTTTAGCGGCCGTTGGTTGCGGCACACTGATGAACCCACAGTCCGAAGTTTGCGAGTGTCTATGTGAACTGCGCGACTACTGAGGGGCATACTTGACACGTCGTAGACGGTGTCCTTGTTCTGCGAATTGAACCTTGGCTTGGGACTGCTGGGCGGCGACCTCCGCTACCAGGGCTCAGCCCGTCAGTCGCCGCTTGTGTAACCACTCTCGCCAGACTGACCGTCTACAGAAGGAGATGGAACCGTGGCACGTCCCCGCGGGCTCCCTAGGGATCCACGTCGATCAGAGTTGGTGCGCGCCATCCGGCGAACCCATCGTGGATACCAGACGTACGGCCGCACTGCGCTCGACACCGAACGCGCACAAGCCCGCGAACAAACTGTTTTCGACCTCACCTCACATCTGACCGACCACGGTCCTACGTTGCTCTCCCGGCTTGCCCCACACCCAACTCAGGCCAAGTTCCGCGCTGCACGGCGGACCCTGCAAAGTGCGCACCCCGGAGACCGGACCCTGCAGGCGGACCTTCGCAAGATTCGTTTCAACCCCGCCGGCCCGCTCAAGCCGGAAGAACTGGCGTTGGCAGTGGTGATGGCCACCGACACGTTCCGCGCCGAGATCGCACAGTCCTCGACAGCGTCTCGCAAGGAAAAGAAGCGCCTGCGATCGCACGCGTGGACCGCCCTGAACAGCAGCTTGAGCGCCGTTGACCTCGCCCTACTCGCTGCGGCGCACCCCGGCGTCGAGGCGCTCCGCCAGACCGCCAGCGGGTCACTGCGCTAGAGGGTTGGCCATGCCAGACAAGCCGAAGACATGGGCTGAGAAGCACCCGCGATGGGCGTTCCTTGCAGCGGTTTCGTCGTGCCTGGTAGGCGTCGGGCTGCTGGTTTTCTCGTTCACGATCGCAACGTCAGACGAAGATGATCCGTGGGCGCGCTGCACGGAAGTCGTCAAGACCACTGTCCCGGCTCTGGTCCCATCGGTCTCTAGCGCGAATCCGACCGTGGGTCCCCCAAGCACGCCCGATCTCGAGACGACCACGCGTACCTGTGAGGCTTCCGGACTCACTGGCGCTGCGATCTTCCCCGCTGTGGCCGGCTTCTTGTTGTTGCTGCCCCTCGTTCGCCTACTGGCGACCGATCTGAAGCTGACGGTCGGCCCGGTGTCGCTCGAGGGCCCGCAGAAGTCGACGGCCGACGAGCTCACGGAGACTCAGGCGTCGAGCCTGGCGGTGTGGTCTAGCCCCGAACAGGCCCTGCTTACAGCTCTGCTCACACGGGTGGACAACCTAGGCGAGGCCGTCGAGGCGATCAGTAAGCGCCGCCGTCGTTTTTAGGATCGCTTGCGTGACTCGTGCGATCTCTTTGTCGTCGGGCTCGGGGGTCGCGGCCAAGTCTTCGTCCTTGAACTTGTTCGCCAAGCGGATGGTGTCTTTGAAGATGAGGGCCCAAGTCTTGGCGACGTCCCTGCCACCCGGACGAGCCAGTAGTTCTGCCGCACGGGCAGTCATGCCGGGGACGTTGGTAGGTGGCTTCTCTCGGACTTGGTTGGCGTAGTCTGCGAGCGCGTTCAGTGCGTCCAGCGCACGGTCGAAGTCCAACTTGGCCTTGCTGGCAGTCTGCGTAGACATGCCGCTCCTCACCTTTGGATTCTGCGCCGCCGTGGAGCAAGTGTCTACGTGTTCCTCGGCCTTGTCGTCACCACTTGTGTTAACTCGTATCGGACCTTCGGTGCCGGCCCTTCAGCCCTGGTGCCATGAACTTTGAGGATGTTTGACGGTACCGGGCGTCCCTGAGAGCAGACCGCCAGGGCCTCGCGATGGTCCCACCGGGCGCCGATCTTCGACACGACAGGTAAGCCCGCATCCTCCCGGCAGGGATGCTAGGGCTGCTGCTGCCATCTCGTTGGTCGTGGAGTCGCTCGTCCACATAAAGGAAGTTTCGTTCCTCTATCGGACGAACGAGCGAACCGTTTCGGGCGTGTCGAAATTTTCTTTCCTACACTTAGAAGATGCCCGCGCCGTTCGACCTGACAGTCCCCGCGGCGGCGCGCGCCCTCAGCTGCAGCCCACCCACCGTCAGGAAGATGGTGGACGACGAAATCCTTCACGCAGAGGCAACGGTGAAAGGAACCCGCACGTTCCTGCGGCTGCGCAGCGACGAAGTTGACGCCTACGTTGCGGAGCACGGGCCCGTGACAGGGCGGGTTCGCCGCCGCGACGATCCCGCAATCAAGCAGTTGAGTGCGATCCGTGAGGACATCGCCAACCTGCGCAATGACGTCCACCAGCTACAGGAAGTAGCCGCGCCGAAGTCCGGCGATGCCGGTGAGCTCGTCGCTCTTCGCGAAGCCTTCCAACTCCAACGCGCAGCGCTCGCCCTCCTCCAGGAAGCCGACAGGGAGCGCAGCAAGGCGACCGCCCTTCTCATGGATGCCATGCGGGCCTTCGAGGCAGCCGACGGCAAGCGGCGGGAGGCCGTCGTGGCGTTCGACGGCATCGTTGGGGCGCTGACACTCCCACGCCAGGTCAGCGACCTCGGCGTAGACACCGCCCAACCGGGCCAAGATCCTCGACCTTCCAGCAGTAGCTGACCGATCGCTCCGCCGACGCGCTTGACCGACGGGCCCGCAAACGAGTGCGACAAGATGTACCCCAGCACGGTGAAGGAGTGGATCGCGCGCCGATCGAGTCGAAGGCTCGTCATCTTCGGGTTCGCGCATCTCGACCGTTGAACGGACCGGCGTCAGCGACGACGCCAGATCTGTTCAAGTTCAATCGCCACATCTTGTCCGTAGCCGAGTTCGTCCGTCCACCCGCGGATTGCGGCGACTGCAAGATCCCCGGGGGCAGGCAGAAACTCCGCAATCGATGTCCCTGACTGCACTGGGTAGGTGACCTCATGTTGAACCACAGAAAGATTGCCGCGCTTACTGAACTGGCTCAGGTTGACCGCTAGTCCCAGCCCGCCTTGAGCCGACATCGCAAGCTGAAGTTCGACTGCCTCCGGCGCATCAACGTCGCGGTGCGCCGTGCCCCACGCCTGCGCGGCAACTCCGAAACAGTCCGCCGCGGCTCTTAAAGCTTCATAGAGCTCAGTGAGCGTCAACGCTGCCGGGAGGGGCGGCGTCGAGTACCGCGTCTGTCCCCGCAGTCGGTCGCTCCCCATTTCGGCGATGGTGAATCCCGCGGCCAACGACAGTTCGAGGGACCTGTTGCCGCCTGCGTCCAACCCGTATCGAGCACGGGCTCGTGCTCGGATGGGTGCTCCCGCCTTGAGCCCGCCTGCTGCCGTTCCAGCCGCCTGTATTTCAACCCATCTCTGTGGTCCTCCGTCAATAACCTGCCAGTCGAACTCGACGATGTTCCATCTCGATTGAATGGACTGGAGCCATAGACCGAAACGGCTACTTTCAATGAGGGTC
>Ga0164307_10001415_pt1 | contig 10862 bp, 5 predicted proteins | sample Whisoiple_243_MG_FD_110214 | JGI IMG/M metagenome (GOLD analysis project Ga0164307, IMG submission 110214) | Soil microbial communities amended with fresh organic matter from upstate New York, USA - Whitman soil sample_243_MG | ecosystem: Environmental > Terrestrial > Soil > Unclassified >...
GGCGCTGGAGCTGTTCCAGGTCGGTGACCGGCTGCTCGCCAACGAGATGGCGCCGCGCGTGCACAACTCGGGGCACTGGACGATCGAAGGCGCCGAGACCAGCCAGTTCGAGAACCACCTGCGAGCGGTGTGCGGCCTGCCGCTGGGCTCAACGGCGCTGCGAATCCCGTGCACGATGGTGAACCTGATCGGCGCAGCGCCTGCGACGGCCGAGCTGGCCGGGGTGACCCGTGCCCACGTGCACCTGTACGGCAAGGCGCCGCGCCCGGGGCGCAAGGTCGGGCATGTCACGGTCACGCGCGGCGGCGACTGGCGGGCGGTCGCGGCGATGGTCAACGGCTACATAAGAGGGGACATGTGATTTAGGTGCGAGCCGCCCGCGGATAACGACCCCTATTAAGAGGAAGTCGGCGGCGCGTCCTGAAGTTTCTGCTGGTCAGATTCGTGACTGTCTTGATGGAGGGCGTACACGGAACTGGCGAGTGACGCGACGGCGATCAGGATTGCGGCCGCCGTCCATATATCCCACCGACGGCTGTCAAGGCCGGGGCCTTGGCAGCAGCCGTACGGTTGGCGGTCGCGGATCGCGCTGTCGATGGTGGCGAGGATGAAGAAGCCAACCGGTATGAGGGTGATCGCGAACCCTGCGACGCGAGGTGCGGGTGAGCCGGCTCGACGCAATAGTGGGATCAGCGCCAGGCCTATCAGCAGTGCCGGCACTGACGCTGTGATGGCTTCACCGATGTACCCAGCGGTGGTGGGGTGAACGGTCGGATCGAATGGCGTGTTGTCGCCACGTGCCCCCTTAAAAGTTTTTGCCGTCGATGAACGCTGCGTGCACGGGATGGTCCTCGACCGACTCCGGTTCGGGCAGGCCGTGAGCCTGGAAGAGGGCGGTGATGGCCCCCGCCACGAACGCCTCGTATGTCTCGCGGTCAGGACACGTGTCCACCACGACGATGCCGTCGTCGGCGCGCAGGCACAGGTGCAGCCGCATGTTGGCGGCCGGGATCTCGGCGACCACCGCGTCGTAGCGGCGCAGCAGGTCGTCCGGATCGCCCCTGAACTTCCAGATCGAGGCGTGCATCAGACGCGCGCCCAGTGCGTCCGGGTGTAGGGGCGGGTGAACCCGAGCGCGCCGAAGTAGCCGTAGGAAGGCGTGTCCAGGCCGGCGGAGGGCTGCTCGATATCGGTGATGAGCGTGCGTGCCCCGAGGCCGGGCGCGTCGGCCACGATCCGCGCGCAGATGGCGGCGTCCGGCTCGAAGTCCTTGGTCATGATGCCGGGCACCGGGCCGTCCATGCCCAGCCAGGCGATGCCGTCGCGGCCGACGTGCATGCCGCGGGCGGCGACGATCTCCCCGCGCTCGCGGGCGACGTACTGATGCCAGCCTGGGCGGTCGACCAGCTGCGGCAGCCAGGGGCCGGTGTCCAGCCGGTAGACGCGCTGCAGGAACTGCGACCACTCGTCGGCGGTCTCGGCCACGACGCGCTCGACCGTAAAGTCCCGCTCCGACCTGACCGGGTCGGTCGTGGCCGCCCCCTCGGCGCGCACGATCCTGTCCTGCTGGTCGAACGGCTCGAGGCCGCGCTCCCGTAGCCAGTCGGTATAGCCGCCCGGGGCACAGTGCGGCATCGACTGGATCAGGCACATGCTGATCCCCAGTTGCTCCCACAGGGCGAGGATGTCGTCGACGCCCGCCTCGGTGGCCGGTGCCGTCACGCCCAGGCCGATCGCGCGGCTGAAGTAGCGACGGCCGGTGACCGCCCAGTGAATCGCCAGCGTGTCGCCGAACCAACGCGTCCCGAGGCCGGCTTCGGCAGCCCACTCGGCCGGGGCGGCCGCGTACAGGTCCGCCCATGCGCGCGCCTCGGCGGCCTCCCAGGTGGCGGCGGTGTCGTCGTCGACCGGCGTCGTGTCCATGGTCGCGTATTCGGTAGACATCGTGTCTAGACAAACTATCAAATATCAGACCCGCCGTCTAGACTTGGTGCTATGCAGGCGACAAGGCCGTATCGCAGCCGCAGCCGGGCCGCGGGAGCGCAGCACACGCGCGAGCGGATCGTGACGGCGGTGCGCGAGCTGCTGCGCGAGCAACGGTTCCACGAATCGACCGTGGAGCAGGTGGCGGAGCGCGCCGGTGTGTCCCGCGCAACCGTCTACCAGCACTTCCGGTCGCGGATCGACCTGGTGGACGCGATCTGCGAGACGTTCGACGCCAACCCGGCGCTGATCGAGCTGCGCCGAGCGATCATGCTGCCCGATCCGCGGGCCGCGTTGATGCGGGCGATCGCCCTCGCCATGCGCTTCTGGGAATCGGAGGACGCGATCCTGAGCGGGCTGTATGGAGTCGTCGCGATCGATCCGGCGGCGCGCGATCTGGTCGACCGCCAGCGAGTTGATCGCCGCGGTGAGATGCGGCGGCTGGCGCAGCGCCTGCACGCGACCGGCACGCTGCGGGCCGGGATCAGCGCGGTCCGAGCGCTGGACGTGCTGATGGTGCTGACCAGCTACGAGACCTACCGCGAGCTGCGCGAGGCGGGGCGATCGGCCAAGCGGCTGACCGCCGAGCTCGAGACAATGGCTCGGGCGCTGCTGCTGCCGTCGCTGTGAACCGCTGGACGTGGCGCCGGCTGAGGGCACGATGCCCGCCGCGACAACGGGCCGGGAGAGCCGCCGCGACCGGGCGACCCTCCCCGTCCTCCTGTCCTACTTCGTCATCTTGAAGAAGGCGTAGATCGCCGACCCATCCAGGAACTTCACGTCCACCCGGTAGCAGGTGGCCGGCGTCGCCGGCGTCTTCCAGTTCTGGATGAACTGCATGCCGGTCGTGTCGTACCGAAGGCTGGTGTTGCCGGTGGTAACGAAGTCGATGGCATCGGTCGAGTCGCCTGCGCAGGTAGCCAGCTTGACGGCGTCGAAGCCGCTGATGTCGGACGTGCTCCGCCGCTCGGCACTGCCCTGGCTCGTGTACAGGTTGAACTTGAGCGGTACGGTCTGACCGCCCTTGACCGTGTTCCACACCGTGTTCGCACCTGCGGTGGGCGCCGCGCCCGGAGCCGCCACGAACAGCGATGACGACGATCCCACCGGGTCGTAGAAGCCCGTGGCCGACCAGGCGCCGATGCTCGCGGTCGTGGTCGGCTGTACGAGGCTGTAGTTCGTCTTGTCCGCTCCGGTCAGCGCGAGGCCGGAGACCTGCACTGTCCAGGTGCCCACCGCGCTGCTGGAGTACGTCCCCACGGCCGCGCTGGTATCGAGTCCGACGCTGTCGCCGGAGACGACGCCGTTGAGCGCGGCGCCGCTCGTGTTCAGCGTCGCGCTCGTGTTGCCGTCCCACGGCTTGCTCGCCGCGGTGATCCCCGTGACCGTCAGGGGCTTGGCGGTGATCGTGCCAGAGGCGCTGTGGGTGGTCACGACGTAGTTGTGTCCGGAGTTGCCGTCGTTCACGGTGTATGCAGACACGACCAGCGTGCTGCCGCCGGCACCAAGCACATTCTTGAACTGGAACTGCTGCGCGCGGCCGGTCACGGAATCGCCGGTCTGCAGATCGCCCGCTCCCAACGTCGGCGTGCCGCTCGACGAGGTGGTGCCGTTGTACTGTCGCGAGTCGGTAACCGCCCAGATGTTCAGGGGCGCCGCGGTGATCGTGCCGTTGGCGGCGTGCGGGATCACGGTGTAGTTGTTACCGGAGTTGCCGTCATGAATCGTGTAGCCGGACGATGGCACCAGCGTGCTGAGGTTGGCCCCAAGCACGTTCTTGGACTGGAAGTTTTGGCCCAACCCGGTCACGGTGTCTCCGGTCTGCAGATCGCCCGCTCCCAACGTCGGCGTGCCGCTCGACGAGGTGGTACCGTTGTACTGTCGCGAGTCGGTAACCGCCCAGATGTTCAGCGACGCCGCGGTGATCGTGCCACTGGCGTTGTGCAGGGTCACGTTGTAGTTGTTACCGGAGTTGCCGTCGTTCACGGTGTAAGCAGACACGACGAGCGTGCTGCCGCCGGCACCAAGCACATTCTTGGACTGGAACTGCTGCCCCAGCCCGGAGACCGTGTCCGGCCCCTGGAGATCCGACGTCGTCACCAACGGGATGCCGCTCGATGACACGCCGCCGTTGTACTGTCGCGAGTCGGTCACCGCCGAGATGTTCAGCGGCGCCTGCTTGATCGTCGCCGTGGTCGACGACGGCGCGCTGGTCAGCTGGTAGTTGCCGTCGTCGGAGCCGTTCAGCGCCACGTCTGCACTGACCGCCTGGTTACCCGCGTTCCGGGTCGCGAACTTCCCATTCGAGGCGTCACAGCCAACCGTGTCGCCCGACACCACGCCGTGGTTGCCAGCCGCGGTTTCCAGCGTGCAGCCCGTGATCGTCGCATTGCGGGTGCTGTCGTAGGTCTTGTCCATGGCCGAGATCGACGCGGTCACGTTGCGCTGGTTGATCGTCGCCGTTGTGGCTGCCGAGGCGCTGGTCAGCTGGTAGTTGCCGTCGTCGGAGCCGCTCAGCGCCACATCCGCCGACACCACTTGGCTCCCCGCGTTCCTGGTCGCGAACTTGCCGTTGGAGGCACTGCAACCCACGGCGTCCCCGGACACGACGCCGTGGTTCCCGGTCGCGGCCTCGAGCGTGCAGCTCGAGATCACGGCATCGCGCGAACCGTCATACGTCTTGTCCGCAGCCGTGATCGACGCGGTCACATTGCGCTGGTTGATCATCGCCGTTGTGGCTGCCGAGGGGCTGGTCAGCTGGTAGTTGCCGTCATCGCCACCGTTCAGCGCCACGTCCGCGGTGACCGCCTGGCTACCCGCATCCTTGGCCGCGAACTTGCCATTCGAGGCGTCACAGGCAACCGTGTCACCCGACACGACACCGTGATTCCCGGTCGCCGCCTCGAGCGTGCAGCTCGAGATCACCGCATCGCGCGTACCGTCATACGTCTTGTCCGACGCCGAGATCGACGCGGTCACGTTGCGCTGAGCGATCGTCGCCGTTGTGGCAGCCGAGGGGCTGGTCAACTGATAGTTGGCATTGTCGCCGCCGTTCAGCGCCACGTCCGCGGTGACCGCCTGGCTGCCGGTATCCGTCGTCGCGAACTTGCCATTCGAGGCGACGCAGCCGACGACGTCAGGCGAGATCACGCCGTGATCGCCGCTCTGCACCTCGAGCGTGCAGCTGCTGACGGCGGCATCGCGAGTGCTGTCGTAGGTCTTGTCCGAAGCCGTGATCGACGCGGTCACGTTGCGCTGGTTGATCGTCGCCGTGGTCGACGACGTCGAGCTGGTCAGCTGGTAGTTCCCATCATCCGCACCGTTCAGCGCCACATCCGCCGTGACTAGCTGGAGGCCCGCGTCCTTCGTCGCGAAGTTGCCACTGGAGGCGTCACAGCCAACCGTTTCGCTCGTCACGACGCCGGTGTCACCACTCTGTCCGTCCAGGACACAGCTCGTGACGGTCGCGTCACGGTTGCTGTCGTAGGGCTTATCCGACGCGGTGATCGTGGCCGTCACAAACCGCATGCTGATCGCCGCGGTGGTCGACGCAGAACCTACCGTCAGTTGGTAGTCGCCCTGGTCGGAGCCGCTCAGCGCCACATCCGCAGTTACCGCCTGGGTGCCGGCGTCCTTCGTCGCAAACTTGCCGTTCGTGGCGTCACAGGCGACCGTGTCGCCCGACACGACACCGTGGTTCCCGGTCGCAGCCTCGAGCGTGCAGCCGGTGATAGTCGCGTCGCGCGTGCCGTCGTAGGGCTTGTCGGAGGCGGTGATCGACGACGTTACGTTGCGCGGGTCGATCGTGGCCGTTGTCGACGCCGTCGAGCTGGTGAGCTGATAGTTGCCGTCGTCGCCGCCATTCAGCGTCACGACGGCGGTGACCGCCTGGCTGCCGGCATCCTTCGTCGCGAACTTCCCGTTCGTGGCGTCACAGCCTACCGTGTCGCCCGACACCGCGCCGTGGTTCCCAGTCGCATCCTCGAGGGTGCAGCCGGTGATCATGGCATTCCGGTTTCCATCGTAGGTCTTGCCGTCGGCCGTGATCGATGCGGTCACGTTGCGCTGGTTGATCGTCGCCGTCGTCGACGATGACGAGCTGGTCAGCTGATAGTTGGCCTTGTCTGCGCCGCTCAGCGCAACATCCGCCGTCACGTCCTTACCCGAGCCGGCCTGCGCCGTACCGAACTGGCCGTTGGAAGCCGAGCAGCCGACCACATCGGGCGAAACGACACCGTGATCACCCGTCGCAGCCTCGAGCGAGCAGCTCGTGATAGTCGCATCCCGGTTTCCGTCATACGTCTTGTCGGAGGCCGAGATCGACGCGCTCACATTGCGCTGGTTGATCGTCGCCCTCGTGGCTGCCGACGCGCTGGTCAGCTGATAGTTGCCGTCATCGCCGCCGTTCAGCGCCACGTCCGCGGCGACCGCCTGGCTGCCGGCATCCTTCGTCGCGAACTTCCCATTCGAGGCGTCACAGCCGACCGCGTCACCCGACACCACACCGTGATTCCCAAGCGCAGCCTCAAGCGAGCAGCTCGTGATCGTCGCATCCCGGTTTCCGTCATACGTCTTGTCGGAGGCCGAGATCGACGCGGTCACATTGCGCTGGTTGATCGTCGCCGACGTTGACGAAGTCGAACTGGTGAGGTGGTAGTTACCGTCATCGCCACCGTTCAGCGCGACATCCGCCGACACCGACTGGCTACCCGCGTCCTTCGTCGCAAACTTCCCATTCGAAGCGTCACAGCCAACGACATCTGGTGAGACCACACCATGGTCGCCGCTCTGCGCCTCGACGGTGCAGCTTGGGATCGTGGCATCACGGGTCCCATCGTACGTCTTGTCCAAAGCCGAGATCGACGCGGTCACATTGCGCTGAGCGATAGTGGCTGGCGTCGACGCCGACGAGCTGGTCAGCTGGTAGTTCCCATTATCGCCGCCATTCAGCGCCACATCCGCGGTGACCGCCAGGCTACCCGCGTCCTTCGTCGCGAACTTCCCATTCGAGGCGTCACAGCCAATGGTGTCACCCGACACGACGCCGTGATTCGAGGCGGCGTCCTCGAGCGTGCAGCCGGTGATCGTCGCATCTCGCGTGCCGTCATACGTCTTGTCCGAAGCCGAGATCGACGCCGTCACGTTTCGCTGGTTGATCGTCGCCGTCGTGGCAGCCGAAGGGCTGGTCAGCTGGTAGTTGCCGTCGCCCGCGCCATTTAGCGCCACGTCTGCGCTGACCGCCTGGTTACCCGCGTTCCGGGTCGCGAACCTCCCATTCGAGGCGTCACAGCCGACCGCGTCGCCCGACACCACACCGTGATTCCCGGTCGCAGCCTCAAGCGTGCAACTCGTGATGGCGGCATTCCGGTTGCCGTCATAAACCTTGCCCGCGGCCGAGATCGACGCGGTCACATTCCGCTGGTTGATCGTCGCCGTCGTGGCTGCCGAGGGGCTGGTCAGCTGGTAGTTGGCCTGGCCTGCGCCGGTCAGCGCGACGTCAGCCGTCACGGCTTTATCCGAGCCGGCTTGCGCGGTACCGAACTGGCCGTTGGAAGCCGAGCAGCCGACCGCGTCGCCCGACACGACACCGTGGTTCCCAAGCGCAGCTTCGAGCGAGCAGCTCGTGATGGTTTCACTCCGCGTGCCGTCATACGTCTTGTCGGAGCCCGAGATCGACGCCGTCACGTTGCGCTGGTTGATCGTCGCTGTCGTCAACGCTGACGCGCCGGTCAGCTGATAATTGGCCTGGTCTGAGCCGGTCAGCGCGACATCAGCCGTCACCCCCTTGCCCGAGCCGGCCTGCGCCGTACCGAACTGGCCGTTGGAAGCCGAGCATCCGACCACGTCCGGCGACAGCACACCATGTGTGCCCGTCCCAGCCTCGAGCGCGCAACTTGCGATCGCCGCGGTCCTGGTGCCGTCATACGTCTTGTCCGACGCGGTGATCGACGCCGTTACCATCCGCTGGCTGATCGACGCAGTCAGGCCGGTTGGCTGGGACACGCTGTAGTTCCCGGATGCCGCGCCGGAGAGGGCGATACCCGTTACGGTCACGGGCTTCGCCGTACCGGCTGCCGCTGTAGCGAAGTTAGCCGAGTACGCCGAGCTGTCGATGGCTACGACGTCCGGCGACACGACGCCGACGAGACTGGCCCCCGTGAAGCTCACGATCGTGCCGGTGGTGCGATCGTAGACCTTGCCCTGTGCTACGGCGCCGGAGATGGTGAGATTCTTCTTCGCGACGGTCAGCGCGACGCTGTTGCTGTTCACAGATCCACAGCCATTGGTGAACACTGCCCGGTACAGGTTGCCGCCAGACGCCACTCCTGGCTTCGTCAACGTCAGTGTGGCACCCGTCTCGCCGGTCAGGTTGGTGAACCCGGAGCCGGCATTCACCTGCCACTGCTCCGTCGGAGCAGGCGCGCCGCTCGCCGCGGCACTGAAGGACGCGTTGGCGCCGTAGGTGATCGACTGCGCTGCCGGTTGCGTGGTAAGAACCGGCGCCGTGCAGGGAGCGTTGACGGTCAGCGTGCCATTGCCGGTATTGCTGTTTCCCACCACCGCAGTGTTCTCGGCCTTCACGGTGAAGGAACCAGAACCGGCAGGGGTGGCCGCCGTGGTGCTAATCGTCAGCGTCGAGGTCTTCGAGGTGTCCGCAGCCGCGAAAGCCACGGTCGCGGGATTGAACGACGCGGTAGCGCCTGACGGCAGGGCGGTGGCCTCACTCAGATCCGCACTAAACGCCGTCCCCGCGGCACCGTTGCGGTTGACCGTAACTGTATAGGTGGCTGATCCGGCAGTCCCGCTCGTCAACGCTCCCGTCTGCGAACTCACGGTGACGGTACCGACCGTCTTCGGCACGACGATCAGCGTGACCAGTGGACCCGTGGTGGGAGTCTGCGATCCCTGGCAGTTGGCGCTGGGCGTGACCGTCACATGGAATGTCGATGTACCCAGAGGGGTCGCGGCGGTGGTGTCGATTCGGAACGTCGATGCGTAATTGGCGTTCGTGGTAACCGGACTGCTTCCAAACACGGCCGTTGCTCCGGCCGGCAGCGCGGCATCCAGCCCAAGCGTCATGGTGCAGTTATTGGCATTGCCGTTCATGGTGACGGATACCGTTCCATAGACCGCGCTCGCACCTGGCACCACAGTGACGCTCGTCGGCGCTCCGACAGCGACGTTCTGAGGCTGCGAGTCGGTGAAGGTCGTCGCGGCGGTCCCTGAAACATCGCCGGTCGCGGTCACGCTGTAATCCGACACGAACGCGTTCGGCAGGTTGAAGACATCCTCGATCAGCCCGCTGTCGTCAGCTGTGACGTCGGCACTGTGGTTCCACGTGTGCCCGTTGGCGTCGTCCACGAAGACGTGCACGTTTTCACCGGGCGCCCAGTTGCCGCCGTTCAACGTGACCGTCGACCCAGGTGCGTAGTCAGCCTGGTCACTCTGGATCCACGGATTGGTGGTGGAACCTCCGCCGGTGCCCATGGCGAACGCGCTGCTCGAGCCCGCAGCCGACAACGACGCCACGGCGATCATCAAGAGAATCCAGATGACGCTCCGGCGCCGAGCGTTGCTGTTCGTGAACATGGTCATCCGTGGAGCCCTCCCCGGGAGCTGTGTACCAGCGAAGCGTGCGAGAGCCGGCCCGCCCTGGGGCACGCCGGCTGATCGTGGTTGAACTGGTGCAACCTGGTGGTCATTGGAGCCTGGACCCCTTCAAGGTGTCCGATTCTGCCGCTCACAGGACTGCGAGCGATTGGTGGTTAAACCGACTCCAGTCTCGCGTTGAGAGACATCAACGCCAATCCCACACGCGGGTGACATTCCCGTAGTCCATTTGGGGGATGCGACGCCGTCGCTGTGCGCCGCGGCAAACAGCCGCCACATGGGTCGGCCTGGTGTGTGAAATGGCTCGCAGGGTGCCGTGCGCGCGCCCTCAGGCTGAAAGCAGAGCCGTCGCGACCGCCGCGGTGCTGAGAGAGCCGGGAGCGGGACTCGAACCCGCGACCCTTCGCTTACAAGGCGAAAGCTCTACCAGCTGAGCTATCCCGGCGACAGGCCGATTCTACCGAGCTCGACCTCGACTCGACCCTCAGGCGGTGATGCGCCGCGCCTGCAGATGCGTCAGCACCTTGCGCTTGACGCGCTGCAGGGCGTTGTCGACCGTCTTGGGGTCGCAGTCCAGCAGATCGCCGATCTCCTCGTAGCTGCGGCCCTCGAGATAGCAGGTCAGCACCTGCGACTCGAGCCCGGACAGCGTGCTGCCCAGGCACTGGAGCAGGCTCTGCAGCTCCTCGGTGGAGATCACGCAGCTGGCGGGGTCGTCCACGGCCGGGCCGGGCAGGGCGTCGCCGAGCGTGCAGTCTGCCTCCGACTCCTGGCCGGCCGGCGTGTGGCTAAACGAGACGTAGCTGTTCAGCGGCGCGTGCTTGTAGCGGGTCGCCGTCTTGATGGCGGTGATGATCTGGCGCGTGATGCAGAGCTCGGCGAACGAGCGGAACGACGTGTCGCGATCGGAACGGTAGTCGCGGACGGCCTTGAAGAGGCCGACCAGCCCCTCCTGGATGAGGTCGTGCGAATCGCCGCCGGCCAGGAAGTAGGAGCTCGCCTTGAGGCGGACGAAGCCCTCGTAGCGGCGGATGATGGTGTCCATGGCGCGCTCGTCACCGTTGCGGGCAGCAGCGATCACTGCCACCTCGCCGGTGTCGCGCCAGACACGCGGTTGCGTCCGCGCCACCGCTGCGTTTGACCTAGCCACCAGAGCACCTCCGACCGAAGAATGAAAACGAGGACAGATAAAGACTCGATCAACCTCAAGCTGAAGGTCAAGTACAACTTGAGGTTTGAGAGCATAGCGTGTCCACCGGCCATGTCAA
>Ga0164307_10001417_pt1 | contig 10857 bp, 7 predicted proteins | sample Whisoiple_243_MG_FD_110214 | JGI IMG/M metagenome (GOLD analysis project Ga0164307, IMG submission 110214) | Soil microbial communities amended with fresh organic matter from upstate New York, USA - Whitman soil sample_243_MG | ecosystem: Environmental > Terrestrial > Soil > Unclassified >...
GTCCCGTCGCCCGTGGTGTAACCGAGCCGGCCGACCACCTCCACCGGGTCGTGCGGGTCAACGCCCCGCCTGCCCGGACGCCACCGACCCAGCAGACCGGTCAGAGCCACGCCCCGACGCTGACGAAACCCGTAGCACGACACCAACACCGACAGCTTCCGATTCATCGACGCCGCGCCACACTCGTCCGGACAGGCAAATTCGAACGATCGTCACCGAAGGCGGCACCTAGGTGTGGTGGAGTGGCGAGGATGGACGCGTTCAAAGGGCGCGAACGGGTGCAGCAGGACGCGTTGTTCCGGTATCAGTTGATCTGCCCAGCCTTCAGAACAAGTTGGACCAAGCGCGGAAAGGTGGTCCGGGCGATCGCTGGCCGCGATCATGACGGCCCGTTCGGCGGTCGGGTGCAGAATTCCCGGGAGACTTCCCCGTGCGAACTCGCCGAGCGCCACGGCAGCGGCCGATCCGTCTACCGAGCTCTTGAGCGAGCCCACGTCAGGGCCGCAAGCAGCGGATCGGCCGACACCGGCGTCATATGCCGCGGAGGTCCGCATGTCGACCAGGCTGCGGCTGGTGAACCGCGTATCCCTGCGGACTCTGCAGATCGACCGAGAGCGATCGATGACTCGGGTCCCCTACCCGTCCGCCTCATGACGGTCCAGGATCGAACGGCGAATCCGCCGATGCGATCTGTGCATGCGCCCGGGCACTCAGATGTGGCAACAACGCGGGTGACCGACCCGCGGGACCGTCGGTTGTGCTCACCCAGCGGCCCCCGTCATCGGGCCGACAGCCGGCGTAGCGCGCCCGGACCGGTCCGCGACGGGCGCGACCGCCAGCTCGATATGAGGTCACTGTGGAACCGCTCACGACCTGACTCCCCGCCGGGGAACGTGCTGCGGTCTTGTTGTGTCGCCGAGGACACTGGTCGGCGGCGTCCGGGGTGACGTCGATCCCGTGGATTTGAGGTGACGGATGCTGGCGGAGCGGTATCGGGACGCGGTGGCGAGCAGTCGGTTGGCGTCGTTGCCGGAGGCAACGCTGGTCGCGTTGATGGCCGGATCGGCGGTGCTGGACGTGCCGTTGGGTGGGGTGCTGCTGCGGTTGGGCAGTTCGGATCCGTTCGTGTGTGTGGTGGCCGCGGGCCTGCTCCGGACATTCCTGGTGTCGGCCGACGGGCGGCAGATGACGGTGCGGTACAGCCGCCGGGGTGACATCGTGGGTGCCGCCACCCTGTTCGCCGGGCAGCTGCCGAACACCGGGGTGCAGGCCATCGTGGACAGCAGCGTGGTGGTCCTGCGGCCGCAGACGGTGCGGAGCCGCGCGGCAACCGATATCGGCTTGGCGAACGTGCTGCTGCACGACCTCGCCGAACGGGCGACCGCATACATCAGCGCATTGGCCAGCACGACGCTGTCCTCGTTGCGGCAGAACGTGATCCGGCACCTGCTCGACCTGGCCGTCCCCGAACCCGGAGGAAACGGTCCGGTGGTGCGGCTGTCACAGCAGGCGCTCGCCGAGCATGTCGGCACCGTTCGGGAGGTGATCGGCAGGATCCTCCGGGACCTGAAGGATCAGGGACTGATCACGACCCGCCGAGACGAGGTCGTGCTGCTCGACGCCGCCCGGCTACTGGAGCTGACCTGGCCCAGGGTGACCTGAACAAGGGGACTGCCGTCACTTTCCCGTGGGCGAAATCTCCCACTCGTTCGTGGTGGTGGTCGCAGACACCCGGGACCGGTCACCAGCATGCTGATCCGCGAAACACACCCCCTGTCAGCCGCCCAGAGGAACCCGATGACGACACGCCTGGAACTACCCGAATCCGATCTGGCGTCGTTCGCGGCGCGGTTCACCGGCCGGGTCATCCGACCCGACGACACCGACTATCCGGCCGCCCGGTCGGTGTGGAACGGAATGATCGACCGGTACCCAGCGCTGATCGTGAGCCCCACGACCCCGGACGAGGTGGCCGCGGCGATCCGACTCGCCCGCGACCACGACCTCCCGGTCGCCGTCCGCGGTGGCGGCCACAACGTCGCCGGGCTGGGGGTTTGCGACACCGGGGTGGTGATTGACCTGACCGATATGAGCAACGTGGTCATCGACGCGCAGTCCCGGACGATCCGCGCCGGCGGAGGCTGCACCTGGGCGGCGCTGGACGCCGCCGCGGCCGAGTATCAGTTGGCCACCCCCGGCGGACTGATCTCCAGTACCGGGGTGGGCGGACTGACCCTCGGCGGGGGCATCGGCTGGTTGGCCCGAAAGTTCGGATACAGCAGCGACAACCTGCTACAGGTCGAGATCGTCACCGCGGACGGGACCGCGGTGGTCGCCGACCAGGACCAGCATCCGGACCTGTTCTGGGCGGTCCGCGGCGGCGGCGGCAACTTCGGCGTGGTCACCTCGTTCACCTTCGCCGCGCACCCGGTCTCCACGGTCCTCGCCGGGCTGGTGCTGTATCGGGGGGACCGCGCCGGCGACGTGCTCGCCGAGTACGACCGGTGGGCCGGGGACCTGCCCAATGAGATGACCACCCTGGCCGCGTTGAACACCGCCCCGCCCGCGCCGTTCGTGCCCCCCGAGCTGCATTTCAAACCCGCGGTCGCGATTGCGCTGTGTCACGTGGGCGACCCCGGTGAAGGCGCCGACCTGCTCGACCGGTTCCGCCGGGCCTGCCCGCCCGACGCGGACGCGGTCGGCCCGATGCCGTACCCGGTGCTGCAGACCATGCTGGATGCCAGCGCACCACACGGGCAACGCAACTACTGGAAATCCGGGTACCTCACCGCCCTGCCACCCGGCCTGCGCCAGGCGGTCATCGACGCCGCCACGCGGATGGTCTCCCCGTTCGACCAGATCCACCTCAACCAGTTGGGTGGCGCGGTCGGCACCAACACCGGCGGCGCGGTCGGTCACCGGGACGCCAGCTACGTGGTGAACATCATCGGCGCCTGCACGGACCCCGCCGACGACGCCGCGAACGTCGCCTGGGCGCGGGACAGCTGGGCGCAGATCGAACCCTTCACCACCGGCGGGTACATCAACTTCCTCGCCGGCGACGACGCCGAACGGGTGCAATCCGCCTACGACCCCGCCACCTGGACCCGGCTGCAACAAGTGAAAAACGACTGGGACCCCCACAACGTCTTCCACATCAACCACAACATCCGCCGCACCTGACCGACGGTCACCCCGATCGACGGCAACCGGTACCGTCACTAGGGCGTGTCTTACGGATCATGAAGGCCGGGCTAGATCCTGCGTAGCGGCGGGACGTCCGCAGCCATCTTCAGTCTTTGACCGGCGGGGGTTCGGGCGGGTTGGTCACGGCGCGCCCGTCTCTCCGCTGGGGGAGGTCCCGGATGATGTCGAGCACCTGGGCGGCCTGGTCGTCGTCGAGGTCGACGGTGGGTAGCGGTGATGCGGGTGCACCGTGTGCGCGACCTTCGCGCGGGCCAGCACCGCGATCGCGGGTGTCGGTGCGCCGGCCACGGCTGCACCTATCCGGGGTCGACCTCGTGTGCGATCACCGACATCGAGTCCAGGGTCGGTCCCCCGAACGAGGTGACCATGGCCACATCCGAGGCGTCCCGGCCGCGGCCGATCAGCACCCGGCCCTTGCGTCGACGGTTGTTGCGGGGATCGAAGGTCCACCACCGGTCGCCGAGCCAGACCTCCATCCACGCGGCGAAGTCCATCGGCGCCGGGTCGGCGGGCACGTCCATGTCGGGCAGGTACCCAAAGACGTAGCGGGCCGGGATGTTCAACGCGCGGCAGAAGGTGATCGCCAGGTGGGTGAAGTCGCGGCATACCCCGAAGCCCGACGCGTTCACGTCGACCGCGGTCGACGTGGGCGAACTGCTCCCGTAGGCGAACTGGAGGTGGTCGTGCACGTGCTGGCAGATCACGGCGACCCTGCCGTATCCGGGCGGGATGAGGCTGAACCTCGCCCAGGCCTCGTGACCCAACATGTCCGGCAGGCAATACCGGCTCGGCATCAGATAGACCAGCACGTCGTCGGGCAGTGCGTTCGGCGCCCGTTCCGGCGCCGACTCGTCCGCGTCCTCCGTGGCGTCCGGAACGGTGACAAGAGCCTGATACCCGAACCGAGAGCTTCCCGCCGGGAGCACCATCCGGTGGCAGCGGTTGCCATACAGGTCCCGGTACTCGTGGACGTCCTGCGGGGCATCCAGGTACCACTGCTCGACCTGGATCGTCACGCCTTCTTCGCCCAGCGGCGCGACCTGCACGACCGCGGGGGTCGGGATCGCGGCCGTGTATCGGAAGTCGCCACCGATGGACAGCCTGCGGGTTCGCATCGGCTCAACGTAGGCGAGCGAGATGCCGAACAGGTTTCCCGGGGCGCCGGAGTAACCTCAGTACTGATGAGTAACTTCGAGGAGGCCCCGATCCGGGACAACACCCGACTCCTGGAGTTGCACGGCCAACAGATGTGCGTGACCGATGCCGGGTCTGGGCCGGCGATCCTTTTCGTGCACGGCCTGATGAGCTCGCGGATGACCTGGTCCGATCAATGGAGGCGGCTCGCGGCCGACCACCGGGTCCTGGCCCCCGATCTGTTCGGACACGGGGAATCGGCCAAGCCGCTCGGCGATTACTCTCTCGGCGCGCACGCGGCGAGCCTGCGTGACCTGCTCGATGCGTTCGGGCTCGACTCGGTCTGCGTGGTGGGGCATTCGCTCGGCGGCGGCATCGCGATGCAGCTGGCCTATCTGTTTCCGGAGCGGGTCGAGCGGCTGGTGCTGGTCAGCTCGGGCGGCCTGGGACGCGAACTCAACCCGCTGCTGAGGGCGGCTACCCTGCCCGGCAGCGAGTTCGTGCTCCCCCTCTTGGCCTCCGGGTGGGTGCACGACGTCGGTGACTCCGCCCTGCGGATGTGGTCGCGGGTCGGGCTGCCGGCGGTCAGCCCCAGTTCTACCGAGGCGTGGCAGTCGCTGGCGACGCTGGCGGACGGCGACACCCGGCGCGCGTTCCTGGCCACCAGCCGCTCGGTGATCGATGCCGGCGGGCAGACGGTCGGCGCCCGCAACCGGCTGGCCGGGCTGCGGTCCCGAGACGTATTGCTGGTCTGGGGCGAGCGGGACCGGATGATCCCCTCGTCGCACGTCGAGGCGGCGCGCGTGGAATTGCCGCACAGCCAGGTTGCGATGCTTTCCCGCTCGGGTCACTTTCCACATCTGGACGAGCCGGACGCGTTCGCGGCGGTGCTCGCCGAGTTCGTCCGCGGGTCGGGACGGGCGGCCGGCGACCCGGTGGCGCCGGCCCCCCCGTCCCGGTCGGCCTAACTCAGCCGGCGCCGAGGTTCTTCGCCACCCATTCCTGCGCGACCTGGGCCGAGTCCTGCTTGTCCACCTGAACCTTGGTGAGCAGTTCGGTCAGCGTCGCGGTGTCCAGCTTGGCCGACACCTCGTTCAACGCCTCGGTCACATGGGTACCTCCGCCTCTAGGCCACCGTGTGTCGCAGGTTCGAATCCTGCTTGGGGGCACAGTTGCATTTCGCCGACTCCGTCGGCAGCGCACATCGGCCGACTCCGTCGGCAGCGCGCCTTATCTGGGGTTCGAAAGCGTTCCAGATAGGCGCACACAGTGCCGTTCACCGCCTGGTGTCGGTGTGGCCGGAAACGGCCCTCACGAGCACAATGTCTGTTATGCCCAGTCTCTTGATCGTTCATCCCGCCGGGTTCCGCGATGATTGCCTGCGGCTGATGCATCACAAGCGCCAGACCGGGCTGATGGCCTACAGCTACGAGCTGCATCAGTTGATCGATGGGCTGCCGGGCCGCGACGACGCGGAGCGGCTCAAGCGAGCGATCTACGCAGCCTCGCGGGATCAGCGTGACGTGCGGTACGTGCTCTTGGTCGGCGATGCGTCGCTGATCCCCGTTCGGTACCGCCGGACGCCGCAGATCCAGGGTTACAACGGCAGCCCGTACGCCCAGTGGTTCACCGCCGCCGATCTGTACTACGCGAACCTCTATCTTCGGCACTCCGGGCCGGGTACGGCCGATACCGCGTCGGGTTTGAGCACCTGGGACGCGAACGGCGACGGCTTCTACGACGATCACCATTGGAAGGACGATGTCTACGACTGGAACCCGGACAACGTCGATGGCTGCCCGGACGTGGCGGTGGGCCGGGTGCCGGCCCACACCGCCGACCAGGTGCGGATCTACGTCGACAAGGTGATCGCGTACGAGACCGGTCCCGGGGCGCCGACGCGGGTGGTTTGCTTGTCCGACAAGGCGTATGAGCATCCGCCGACGATGATGGACCGGATCGTCGACGACAGCGGGATCGCGCACGAGGTCCCGGTGCAGAAGGTGGGGTTCGGGTACGCGGCCTCGGACGTCATGCCGGCCGGATACGTCCGCGGAGCTCCGCCGCTGACCGCCAACGCGGCCCGCAACAGCGCGTTCCTGGTGTACCTCGGGCACGGCTCGGTGAACAGCTGGGACTACGAGACAGAGGGCGACGCCAATCTCCTCGGCGGCGGCACCGTCGCGGGTTACCGGAGCGGGACCCTGCCGTTCGTGGTCTCCGTCGGGTGCTCCACGGGCGACTGGGCTCCGAACGCCCCCGGCGACGACAACCCGCCGTACCAGGACAGCGACGGGATCATCCATTTCTTCGCGAAGACGAACTCCAAGCCGGACAATTCCGGAACCTGGACGGTCACCGACCGGCCCGTCGGGCGGCCGGATCTGAACCAGAGTTGGACCGTGCGCGACGTCAACTCCCCGCGGGTTCCGGTTCCCCCGCCGGTAGAGTACGACTTCGACCAGCCCAGCGGAAGTTTCGCTCTCTCTTGGTTGTTCAACGCGGAAGGCGGTGGCATCGCCTTCTGCGGAGAAACCACCGTCGGCCCGGACGATTGGGGAGCGGACTTCGCGACCGGAATGTTCAAGGCGTGGGCCGGGCCGGGCACCGTGCTCGGGGACATGTGGCTGGCGGCCGGACGGTCGTACTGGCAGAAGCACCGGACCACGCAGGACGCCATCGGGGCGCCGCGCTGCTACCTCACCTACATGACGTTGTTCGGCGACCCGTCGCTGCGGCTACGGCTGCGGTCCGGCGCGCTCCCACCCGCTCCGGCCGTGCAACAGGTCTGGGCGGGCCGATGGACCGCTGGCTGGACGTCGATGCAGCCGCTCACCGTGGGCGGGCACGCGCAATTGTTCTCCTACAAGGGCGGCACCGGCGGCGCCGCGATCGACGAGCTCAACCGCGGCGGACAGGGCACCACCGGGGAGTGGACCGGCACCTGGCCGGTCGGCTACACCAGCGTCGAAACGTTCTACCTCGGCGGTCAACCACACCTTCTCGCCTACGACGCGGACACCGGAGCGGTTGCCATCCACCGGGTGCTCAGCCCGAGCAGCCAGGGGACCACCGAGCTCTGGCATGCCGCGTGGTCGACCGGGTGGACTGCAATCGTGCCGCTGGTCCTGGGCGGGCACCCGCATCTGCTGGAATACAAGGTCGGCGACGGGACGGTGGCCATCGACAGGGTCGATGGCAACGGCCTGGGAACGACCGAGCTGTGGCGCTCGACCTGGACAACCGGTTGGACCTCGCTCCTTGCGATCGGCATCGGCGGCCAACCGCACCTGTTCTCCTACAAGGCCGGCGACGGCCAGGTTGCGATCGATCGGATCAACGATGCCGGACAGGGCACCACCGGCGTCTCGACCGGCAACTGGACGCCCGGATGGAGCATCATCCGCTCCCTGGGCATCCTGGGACAGCTCCTGGAGTACAAGTCGGCCGACGGAACCGCCGCCATCGACCTGCTCGACCGGGCCGGCCACGGCAGTTCCGAAATCTGGCGGGCGATCTGGAAACCTGGCTTCACGACCGTCGTGCCGTTCGGCCTCCAGGTCGGTCTGCCCGGCCGGACGGCGGTGGACTTCTTCGCCCTCCGATACGCCGCCGGGACCGGCGAGGTCTCGACAGCCGCGATCGGCGCCTACCGCCAGCAGACCTGACCGACCCGATGCCCCGCCACGTCGTGTCCCGGGTTGGACAACCTGGCTTGGGCGCCTTGGTTGAAAGGCGCCGACAACTGGTTTGCCGAGGATGGCGTCGAGACGAAGTGGCGATAGGCCGGAAAGTGGCTCTACGCAACCAAGCTGGGTCGGTGGTGGTCAGGTGCCGCAGTACGTTCCGGCCGGTGCATCTGGAGCGACCACGGTGATCCACACCCAGGCCCCGCCGTCGACGGGGTCGACGTCCCAGACCGGGACCCGCAGGCAGGGCCAACGGCTCTGGTCCACGTTGGGTCTCGTCGGGACCAGCGGCGTCGCCTTGGTCGTCGAACCCCGGGCGGCCATCGTCGTCGCGGCGCCGGTGGGAGCGGTGCAGAGGGCGCCGTGCGGGTCGTCGGTCACGCAGCGGTTCGCGATCCAGGTGTTGTGGCTGGAATCGATGTCCCGGGCGTCGACGAGCGTGTTTCCGAGGAGAGTGTTGCCGATTACCAGCGTGCCGGTGGCGCCGAGGAGGTTGATGCCGCGGAGATTGCCGGTGGAGGTGTTGGCGAGCAGGACGTTGCCGTCATTGCCGGGGCCGAGGAAGAGACCGCTGGCTAAGACGTTGTTCTGGAGCGTGTTCCGCAGGAACAATGACCGGGTGACATTGCCCGGCTCACCGGGCTGTTGCACACCGGTGGAGATGCCGGGCCCGTACACGTCGTGAACCGTATTGCCGGTGATGAAAAGCCCGACGTTCGACGCCAGGTTGGTATCCCCGAAGTACCCGCGTGCGAAGGTGATGGGGCCGCCGTTGACCTTGCCGCCGGTGACCGTGTTTCCCGTGATGGCCAGCCCGACGTTGCCGCTGCCGATGATCATGCCCGGGGCTGGAACGCCGGCCGCGCCTGTCAAATCGATGCTGTTGCCGGTGATATCGCTGCCGACGGTGCCGGACACTGCGATCGCGGTCTGGTCGCGGCGGGAGGTGTTCCGGGTGATGGAGATGTCCGAGCGAGGTTGCGGGAGTTCCGCCGCGATGCCGAACATGTTCCCGACCGTGGTGTTCTGGCGAATCACCGCGTTCCGGAGTGCACCGTCCTGGGAGGCGATGCCGACGAATCTCGCGTCGCGGACGCAGTTGCGTTCGACGACCGTCTGGTGTGCGCCGCTGCTTTCCACCTCGATGCCGAATTCGGTGTTGTCCACGACGTTGCGGCTGACGCGGTATCCCGACGCCGAGTCCGTCAGGAAGATGCCGGCGTCCGCAGTGACGGGCGCGATCACCACGAGCCCGTCGACGTGGACATCGCCGGCGGCCACTCGGATTTCGTTGTTGACCACGGCCAGTGCCGCGGGATAGGTGACGCTGTCGGCGAGGCAGTCGATGGCCGGCGCAGCGGGGACTTGTGCGACCAGGTTGATCCCGTCGTGGTTGTCGTCGATCTTGATGAGGTCGCTGGCGTAGTTGCCTCCGCACACCCGAACCGTGTCGCCGGGGTTGGCCGCGTCGATCGCCGGTTGGATCGCGGTGTACCCGGCGCCGGGGCATTGTGCGCCGTCGTCGTCGACCACAAGAGTCCGAGGACCAGACGCAGCGACCGGCCCCGCGGTCAGCACCATCAGTCCTACCAGGATCGTGGCCGCCCCGACGCTCCAGCGCAGTCTCATCACATCCCCTTCCGATCGTGCGCAACACCGGCCCACCGGGACCCTTGATGCGCAGACCCGTGACTGCGGTTCACGACGGATGACGGCAGCAAGGATCCACCCACTGAGATGGGATCGGGAGTGGCCATTCCGCCACTTGTGCCAGGGCATCAACCGTGGTAACGGGCGCACTTCCGGCCCGCGGGCGATAATTCACGGCGTCGACTTGGGGAGGTGCCGATGCGGGAAGACGACATGCTCCGGCTCAGCCTCGACTGCGCGCGCATGGCGGTACGTGGTGAGGACTACGCGTCGTTGCTGGCCGAGGGTGTTTACCGAATTCTGGACGCGGATGCCGGCGTTGGCGTGACGCGCTTCCCTGCCCCACCCGGTGATCCGGTGGACATCAAGGTGGTGGTGGCTGGTGTGCCACCGATACCTGCTCAGCACGGCGCTGAAGCTTTGCGTCGAATCGATCGGCATCCGACATTGAGCCGACCTGACTGGATGCGGGAGGGCACCCACCGGGTCAGTCACAGGATTCTCCGGCGCAGGGCGACCATCTAACCCGGCGTGAAGCAGAAGTCCTCGCGCTGGTAGCGCGGGGCTGGACCAACCACCGTATCGGTCATCTGCTGGGCATCGCCGAGCGAACCGTGCGCAAGCACCTGGAAAATGTCAGCGGCAAGCTGGAAGTCCAGAATCGAGCGGCCGCAGTCGCTCGATGGGAAAACCCACTCGCGCTCTTCACTGGAGGAAGCTATCGGTGAGCGGTCGGGTCAGTGCCCCTGGCTTCGCAGCTTGCCCGCAGTCCCCCGCAGTCCCGGCGTCAGCCGGCCGGCGAAGTCGGTCCGCGGTCGAACAGGTCGGCTGTGGGCAGATCCAAGACGGTGTCCTCGAGTTGGTGCAGATGCTCCCGGGTGACGGCCAGCAGGGCGTCCTGATCGCGCGCAACGAACGCCTCGAGCATGGCCCGGTGTTCCCCATGCAGGTGGTCGCGTTCCTGCTGATCGATGTGCGCCATCAACTGCACCGGCTCGGTGATGTTCCAGACCAGTTCGATCATGTGCATCAGCCGCGGCATCCGGCACGGGGCGGCGAGCGCCATGTGAAAGAGCCGGCTCTCCCGCTGATAGGCGCGATAGTCCCGATTCCGGATGGCGCGGTCGAGAGCTTCCAGTGCGGCACCGGCGTGCTGGAGATCCTCTGGTCCTGCCGA
>Ga0164307_10001418_pt1 | contig 10849 bp, 13 predicted proteins | sample Whisoiple_243_MG_FD_110214 | JGI IMG/M metagenome (GOLD analysis project Ga0164307, IMG submission 110214) | Soil microbial communities amended with fresh organic matter from upstate New York, USA - Whitman soil sample_243_MG | ecosystem: Environmental > Terrestrial > Soil > Unclassified >...
GCATAATTTATAATGAAAGCATCGATTATGTTATTCTGATATTGCTTCATGTTGTTAAATGCTGAACCACCAACTACAACAGGCAGCTTGTTATTGTACTTTGCATGGATTTGGTGAACGAGCCTCTCAGCTGATTTGATATTTTCTACAAGGGTTATAGAGACAAGCACAATATCTGGCTGCAAATCCCGTATATAGTCTATAATGTAATCGGATGGTATAGAAGTTGAAATATTGTAGACCTTAAAACCCTTGCTTAATAGAAGCGATTCTATCATGTTGCAGGCCAAACCATGCAGCTCGCCATCAGGAGTACAAATTACAGCCTTGTAGCGAGAAGATGGTTCCTTGGTCCTCGCAGTTATTCGTTCATTTATTATTTTCACAAGCCCAAGGGCTGTATTGGTGCTAGCATGTTCAGTTGCAACATCTAGTTGACCTTTCTGCCACAAGTCACCAATTCTATACATTACAGGTTTTAAGAGTTTATCATAAAAATCAGTCAGACCAAGCAGTCTGGAATATTTTTCATAGATGTCTACGAGACCTTTGACATTACAATCGTTTAGCAGTATAAATACTTCTTCTTGAATCCTAGAGATGAGTTCCTTTCTTTCTTCTTGATGAGAACTAAATGCTGATACAAAGGCTAGAATCTTTGTATCATCCCTGTATTCTTCTGGTATATCCTCAATCGTTACCTCTGATGCTTTACCTAGATATTTTATGGTAGATTGTCTTGATATATTCCTTTTAGGATCCCAAACGCTTTGAACTAGGTAAGCATAGTCAGTTCCTTTTACTTTCTTATTTCTAATATACACCATAGCGAATCATGGATACTCTCTATTGGCATTCAGTATTTACTCGTCGCACAAATATCAAATTAGTGGTACGACAAATCCCTGGTGCTAACATCTGGTCTAGTATTTTTTTAAAAAGAAACAAATAAAATCACTTTACTACTATTGCATTATCTTATTATCTTTCTTCGCAAATGCACCTATCTCAGTCATTCTTCCAGAGATAAAGCCAAGTAAAGCACCATATATAAGATGAAATACAAGCGAACCACCTATAACAACTGCATATAGCCCGTTGAAATGACCGGCTATATTATAGATATATTGATCGGGTGCTGAATATGCAAAGAAATCAAGTCGTGGTTGTATTACAAACGTTGCAAGAGGAACAAATAACACTATCCATAATGCCATACCTACGATCATCCCTTTAACAATACCTTCCCTTGAGTTGTAAGGTGCTATCTTTGACCAGAACAGTGAAATTTGTCCAAATATATTACCTGCAGCCATTCCAGTCATTATATGTAATGCAAAGCCAATATATTGAGCTGATACTGGATCGTTAATTCCTAGCGACGCTCCAATTACAGCAAAAAATGTTCCAGCGGGAGTACCAGATATAACATCTACTATAACTAGAAGGCCCGAAATAGCCCATGCGCTGATAAAACCTGCAAGTGAACAATACAATAAAAAATATTTGTGTGGGTTTCTTGCCGTAGCTTTTGTTTTTGCCAAACTTTTCATATTTGCTTTATTTACGAACAATACTATATAAACACGTGCCTATAACACGATATAGTGCCTAACAAATCCTGAGGAAAATAAACTGGCTCAAATACCATTAACTCTTATTTTATGATATACGTTATGTGAAGCTACTACGACTGATGCTGCTATGCCTGCACCAATAAAATTTCTAAGTGTCATCATTAGATTAGGAGATGTAGCGATCAACGAACTGCCTGAAACAGTGTATATATTATCAATGAGCCAAAAAATAAGAGTTATCCAACCAATTACACCTGCAGTAATAGCTCCAAGCCTTGCTCCATTAAAGCAAAAAAATAAAGAAAATGCAATAGAAATATACCATAATCCGCTAAGAATCAGCCAATTAGCATGGAAAACTTCGGGCCTAGCATCTAGCATATAGTATGTAGAGCCTATTGCAGCCAGTGCAAATAAGGAAACAATAAGAAGTTTATTATTCAAAGTATGTGATGTTCGCTGTCGTTGCCCTGCTGTTCTTCTTTTTACTTGCTGTTCTTGTTCTTGTTCTTCTTCCTCAGCGATCTTGATTGCTTCTTCAAATGTTTTTAACTTCAAAAGAATTAATTTTTTAATTGCCTCATCCCTTACTATAGCCTCGTGTTTTAGGCTATCTATTAATGGTCTTGCTAACGAAGCCTTTACAGGGGTAATAAGGTCAACCCAGTAGGAGGATAACCGTGGAGTAAGAAATGGAATGATGATTATTTTTATATCTTTGTTGAGCATCTTTGCATAACGCTTCATCATCTGAAGATATGTAAGAACTTCTGTGCCACCAATATCAAAATCTCTTCCCTCGGTTTCCTTTACATCGATTGATCTAACAAGATATTCAACGACGTCGTCTACTGATATTGGTTGCGATTTTGTCAAGACCCATTTTGGACATATCATCATCGGCAATCTTTTAACAAGGTATTCTAACATCTGAAATGATCCTCCCCCCTGACCTAAGATTACTGCTGCACGGAAAATGGTAACTCTAGCAGTAGATGTCCTTAATATATCACCAACTTCTTTCCTACTGCGCATATGATCTGATAATAACGACTCACTATACCCTTCTCCATTTTCTTCGTGAATCAATCCTCCCAAGTATACGATCCTATCAACATCACACTCTGTAGCAGCCTTCGCGAAATTTTGTGCAGCAAGCCTATCTCTTTGTGAAAATTTTTTCCATTCCTTAGAAGAACCTTCCATTGAATGGATAAGATAAAATGCAATATTTACTCCATTCATGGCCTTGACCAGTTGAGAATAGTCACGTACGTTTGCCTCAACAATCTCTACGGCCCCATTATATTTTTCGTAGCGGCCTCTCAAAGATTCCTTGTTTCTAGTCAAACACAATATTTTGTAATTATTGTTAGTTGTATGAGGAGAGAAATAAATAGATAATAATTTGGATACGACTCGGCTACCAATAAAACCACTCGCGCCGGTTACTAATACCTTTACCATAGTTTTCTCCACAGGTCTATCGATATTAGTATTATACATATCCGCGTAATTATGCATGATCTATCTATCTCCTATCAATCCAATTTTGTTACGTCAATGTGAAGTGTGCTGTATGCAAAGTCATTTCCACTGGTAGGTGATTTGAAAGGGTAAGAAGGACATCGTCCTGACACAAATAAATCTCAATAAGGTCTCCTCGTCCTATCTTTAATTCAGATCTCACAAAAATTTTGTTTTTGTCGCTATCCCCCGACAATCCAAAACAAACTAGTGCTTCGCGTGACTCTCCGATATTAATAAAATCTGACGGAAGAACAACAAGAGTATTACTTGCTTGCTGAATATTAATTGAGTATGAATTATCCGATGTAAACGCTGTTCCATAAATATAGCTCTCACTCAGCTCCAAATTCAATATGAATTTACTTTCCTGTTCTAATGCCATGAATAGATAGAACAAGATATCATATATAAGTAATGCCAACAAGCGTTACATAGTGCTAACAATGTTCCTTATAAAACTGCTAATAAAAAAAGTTATGAGGGATATTTAACCTAATGCTTATCTATAAAATCTAAGCTATTTTAGCTTCATTGCCAACTCTGGATTGAGCTTTGTCTTCTCCATTTGTTGTCTTGCCAAAAGTGCGGTCACTAACGCTATTGCTCCTCCAGTTATACTTACCAGTCCTAATATTGTTGTACCATTAAATGCGCCAGCAATTGTTACACCCAGCGTACCTATAGCCAGCCCCCATGGAATTTTGTCGTATATTTTATTCATATCATTTTAAGTAGATATGGTTATATATAAACTAGGGACAATATGTCAACATAGTGCTAATTCATGCATCCTGTTATATTATTTACTAAATTACGATAGCAAACTGCTTCAGCTAAAATATGTATGGATATTGCTTATCTACATATTTAGCTAGTGCCTAACCACACTCAATAATGTGCAACTCTTTAATATAATGCAATACAAAAGTCGCTGATATGACAAAAGTTGAATATCAAACACAAATTAATGCACCAGTACAAAAAGTCTATGAATATTATACAGATCCAAACAACATACAAGAAGCATGGCCAAGAGATATAGTTAAAGAATCCAAGGATGTATCAGGTTCAAAAAATGAAGAAGGCTCAGAAATGAGAGTTAAAGGTCAATACATGGGAAAAGAAGAAGAAATGAGATTACAGGTAGTAGATAAAGAAGAAAATAGAAGATTAGTTACAAAACAAATCCAAGGTCCATTTAAAAGATGGGATAGTATACAGGAATTTCAAGGGAATGGAACAAATACTACACACGTGAAACATTCCATTGATTTTGAGCTACCAACAACCGGTAAAATTGCAAATATGCTATCAGGTAGCCAAGCAGATAACAAAATAAGAGAAGCACTAGAACAAGCGGGACAGACAGTAAAGCTAAAGCTGGAATCTGGTACAAGATAAGAAAGGAATAGGTGAGAATATTCTTATGTCAGCTAACAGACATGAAGTAGGTCACTTTGAAATACCCGCAGAAAATGTAGATGGTTTGAGGAATTTTTATTCATCACTATTTGGATGGGAGTTTGAAAAGGCTGAAACACAAGGTTACTACATGGTAAAAAATGCTGGGATTAGTGGAGCATTAATGCAAAAAGAAAGTCCACAACAAGTATCAACTCAATTTGTCAATGTGGAATCTATAGAAGATTATATAAATAAAGCAAAACAACTAGGGGCAAGGGTTGTAAAGGATAAACACGAAATATCAGAAGGATATTATGCTGTATTAGAAGATCCACAAAGAAATTCAATTGGACTATGGCAGAACAAATAAGTCAGAACCATCTTTCTATTTTCCTTTTATTTTCCTATTCAGAGAAATTATTTCATTTAAGATATATCCATTATGAAAATAGGGTATCCTTGTATCAATAACAGTATTCCACGTAATGCTTCTTCCACTTTTAGATTAGCATCTTATTCTGAAAGCAAGATGATTCAAACAGTTAAAGACAATGTATTTCATTTACATCAAATTCTAAGGTATAATGTCAAAAACAATTTATTATTTTTTAGGATTAACTCATGTCTGATTCCTTTTGCATCACATCCGGTTTGCAAATTCGCTTGGCACAAGTTTTTTCAATCAGAGCTGAAACAAATTGGTGATTACATTAAAAGACATAACATCCGCATATCGATGCATCCTGATCAATTTGTTGTTCTTAACTCGCCTAATGAAAAGATAGTACAAAATAGCATTAATGAATTAAAATATCATTGTAATCTCTTAGATACGATGCATCTTGATTATACAGCAAAGGTGCAGATACATGTGGGAGGGGTTTATGGAAATAAAGTACATGCAATAGATCGATTCATCAAAACGTATAACAACAGTACACAGTTAGCAGACGATTCGATTAAAAATAGGCTTGTTATAGAAAACGATGACCATCTTTATAGTCTAAAAGATTGCCTTTACATAAATCAATGTACTGGCATACCTAATGTCTTTGATAACTTTCACTATGAATGCTTTGTTAACAATACCAAAGAATTAAAGGTAAAAGAAGAGGTGTCGATACGAAATCCTCTTCAGAAAGGAATGTCTACTTGGAAAATTAACAATGATGGCCTACCAATGGTTGATTATAGTAGTCAGGACATAGGAACTATCGATAATTATAGCGGTGTTATGAATAGAATAGGAAAACATACAGAGAGAATTGACATTAAATCTTTCAAGTATTTTATAAAACAAACTGAAGGTCTGGATTTTGATATAATGCTAGAAATAAAAGACAAAGAAATAAGTGCGCTAAAGGCATTAGAGATTGTGAGAAAGAAATAATATGCTTTACTGGATACAGGATGGTATGGGACAGTACTACTACTGTGATGCTATTCTCATCACCTTACCCCAAAAATCTTGAAAATTAGAAAAAAGGTAGTGATGTTGTGAAATGTCAGAGGGCCCAGAGGTAAAACTAATCGCTGAAAACATTTGTCGATCTATTTGTGGACAAACAATTGACAAGATTTATTGCAGGCCTAGTATTGGCAAGGAATTCGCTAATAAGATCATAGGAGCTACAGTAAAGCAGGTTGAAACATATGGTAAAAATATAGTTATTGTTTTTTCGACTGGGATATATCTTCGTAATCATATGCTAATGTGGGGAAAATGGAGAATATATGATAGGCAACAATTTGAACAAGGGAAGTCAGAAGCACCTCCGCAGAGTAAACTGAAAAGGATGATATTGTTAACCAGTAAACATACTACACATGACCCAGTTATAAAGAAAAATGGATATGCTAATGACGTGAGTAATGGGAGTACTATTGATGTACGTAATGATTCCAGAGTGAGACTTATTCTATTTACAAAATATAAAGTTGCAGTCCAGTTTAATGGCCCTATACTAAAATTTTCTATTGAAAATCCAGTAAATCTTGAGCCTATCGCAAAACTAGGTCCTGATCCGCTACGACATGATTTTGATATCAATGATCTTAAAAATGGGCTACATCAAAGGATGAACGATAACAGCACTACTTTGATCGTAGATTTGCTACTAGATCAATCATTCGTAGCTGGCATAGGTAATAAATACAAATCAGAAATATTATTTCTATCTAAAATAAATCCATTTGTGACTATCAAAGATATTCCACCAAAATCAATGAAAACACTATTACACCAAATTCCGTCTGTTCTCAATATTGGATATAGAAACTCAGGAACGACAAAATTAGTACATAAAACCGTGGGCAAGATCGATAATAATAACGGTAATAATACTAGAAGGTGGAGTGACAAACATTGGGTCTTCAGGAGAGGTGGAAGGCCATGCTGGAAATGCAGAACCAAAATTATAACAGATTATAAATCGAGTGCCAGAATTACCTTTTTGTGTCCTAAATGTCAGCAACTCGTATAGAAGGGATAACCATTTGCCAACAATGAAACAGTAGAGAAAAAAAATTACAATAGCTCTTTTTGTAATTACCGTGATCATGTATCGAGGCATCGCCTAAATCGGAGAGTGTGTTATCCGCATGACATAGATTACAAGATAGTAATTGTTTTAATAATTTGTTGTAAATGAGATAAAGATATGTATGAAGAACATACGATAAAATGTTCATCATGTGGCAAATTGTTTACATCAAAAGAAAACGAGACTGTTTGTAATGAATGTTACAAAGAGCTTGAGAATATAAAATTGTGAATCTAATTATACAAACTTAGCAACCTATTATGAGTCTCAATTTTTAAGTGTAAGCCATAAGTGCACCGGCAACATTATTAGCTAGAAGTCTGACCGATACCAGGTATGTTGTAAAACTAATTTCTATTATCTGGCATACTAAATGATGTGTAGTACCTGGTGTTAATTTTTCATCACGAAGTGCGTTTCCTATATTGCCTGCCAGCTTATGCAAGATACAAAAAATTCTATTGCTTCAGATGAATCAGGATCTTGTCCAAGTCTTTATTATCTAAGATGCTTTCTGTTCTGTTTCTTGTAGCTTCGAAGAATGTAACGAGCCTGATAATCTCTGTATTAGTTGCTCAAGCTTTCTCTGCTGATTGCCTGCCTCTTTTCTCATTTGATCCAATTTGACATCCATTTCATATTCACTTAATAGTCCTCTTTAGGAAAGCGCTTTAACTGCTTTTTGTGCAGCCATTTCCGGCATCGTTATTCTTTTAGTTCACGACCTAATTTGACGGACTCTTTTACACTATCAATTTGTATGTCATCACTTCTTGTTATTAGTTTTGAAAATGTAGGATGAGCATTTTTTCCTAAGATAATTGCTTCTTTTCCTTTTCTGAGAAATGATAATGTCAAACCGTTATCTGTAAGTTGCTGGGAAAATTCTTTTGCTGTTTTTAATTTATCAAATAATCCTATTCTGCTTACAGTTGGAGTCTCTGCTAAATGAATAACATCCGGATTAATAAAATCAATATCTATCTGTTCTCTGTCTTTAATGATTTCAATTCTAAGTGTAGATTGCCCTTTGATATCAATATCAATAGTACCATCTTTTATTGTTTTAAGCGACTTTGTAAGCAGGTCCAGTATTATTAGTCCAGTCTTATCATCATCATCCTGATCGTTATCAGCCATAGTGATCTATATACAATTGATTAATTCTATTACTTTTCTCTTTTTCCCCAGTCTTAAATCCTTATGTTGTAATGATCTGTTTTCTATCATTCCCTATTAGATGCTGTAGTTGTCCATACTATTTTTCCATTCACTACCCACTTTGCAGCGCCTAGATCTCTGCCATCAGGACCCTTCGCTTGTGGGACATCAATTTCCAGATCATCAAAGTTAATCGTAGTAGACATGTTTGTACCTACTATTTTACTTACCATTTCACCCATTATTTGAGCCCATTGACTGGGAGCATTCTTGTGATTTGGGTTGATATCGTTATTATGACTCATGTTTCTAGCATATAATGTACATGATAATATATTATACTTACATCTAAAAATAGATCTTCCTACGGTAACATGGCATCTTTTATTATACTCAAATATAGATTGATTGAGATCTAATTTTTTATAATAAAATTAAATAGAATAAAACATTACAGACTTGGACACTGGAAAGATCCAGAAAACAAAAATGTATACACCGATAAAAATAGGATGATGTGGGGTTATTTGCGAAGATAATAACTCAAACCCGAGTTCCTGGATGCAATTAAATTTGCATTAGAGGAAAGGTTTCCACCATTAACTGAACAGAGCCTGCAAATTATAGAGAAGAATAAATAAGGATTGCTCATCATCAATTAGTTATTTCCCTGTTGATGAACTCTGAATGCAGGGAACAGCTTTATGCATTTTGTTTAGTTGATTAATATCGATTTAAATAAAAATATCGTGATTCACTAGTGATTGAACATTCCTAGAATTGTCTATTACCACCAAGTGCAAGGGTTATGGTCGTTATGCTTTACGGTTTTTTTGAAGACATCCTTTACTATGTCCTTTGCTACATTTTTTACAATGTTATTAGCAGCCATATACAACACGCCAGCTGTACCTATCCAAAATATAGTTTCTATTGGCTTCATTTTATATTGAAAGTATTTGGTACTCATTATATTAAAGTACTACATTAAGAGATGCTATTACAATATGTATTTGTTTATAAAATCAATATCTGAGTTTTCTGATCAGTTAGGAATGATTTGGTGCTAGAAAGTTGAGAGGTTAATTCGTCTTGGATGTAGTTTGTAGTCCAAAGCCGATCTGATCTTGCAGTTCAACATATCTACCGTTAGAAAAGGTAAAGCCTACAGTTTATAATTGGTTTCTCGCTTATATATACGCTACAGTAGCAGATCGTCGATATTTTCGCATTAGCCTCGGATTAGGTCCCTCCTTTCAACTTCGGTAAGGATGTCTCCCACAGTGTCCTCAACTGCAATCAGTTTGACTTTGCCTAATACTAGAATCGTATCCAGTTCATCCATCTCTATACGGCGCGATGGACTGCCTTCCCTTCTAGATACCTTTAGTAGGTAACCGTAAGGATAATTCATAGTCGGTATTTCTCTATCCTTCAGAAATACCCTGGTTTCTTCAGCATTCATATTTCAGAGGAATCTGGCCGATATTGCTTAAAAACACTATTGACCCGTAAATTTGGGTCCACAATTAGGTACTAACATTAGTCTTCTTGCATTTTTAGAATGTACCTGTCGACAATGAAAGTCAGCGCGTTCATTGCAGGAAAAGGTATGACAAGATGACTAGCAAAGGTTTAATGATTTAACCTACATCTTCATAAAATGCAATATATACCGGCTTATTCTATTCCACCAATCAAGCCTATATTCAACATCCTGCACCTTACTTCTCTTTCCTAATGCTCTTCATAATCCTGTTCTCAAGACAAATTGCAACCATATACATGAAAGCAATTCTTGTAGTTTCAGCGACATTGTAGATTATATGAAACGTCATTCAGAGTGTCTTTATTTGTAGACCAGAATTCGCAAATAATAATTCTGGACATTCATTACAATTATGAGATGCTCTTCGTTTTGTATCATATAGCTGCTATTATCAGTTGATAGCAATAAGAGGATATATGTTGACAATGGCTTCTGTTCTCTCAGACGTTTCCTGATGGATTCACAGACAAATCTATCAATTGCTTACCGAAAAGAATGGATTATTTCTTTACTGAAAAGCTCTATTTGTTCGATGTAATTGTTTATTGGCCAAAAGTGAATATTATTTACTCCTGCTTCAAGAAAAGCCTTTATCTTTTTTATACATTCATCAACAGATCCGAAGAGAAGCAATCTCTCTAACTCATTTGCAGGCCGTCCAAGTACAGGAGATAATACATCATTTACTATCTTGTTACTTTTTTCTTTATTATTATCAATATAGCCAAACATCGACACAAGATGATTACCAAATCCAGCAGTATCCTTGCCCATATCTTTCCTATAGGATAATAGAGTTTTCCATTTCTCCTTGAATTTATCGGGTGTTATATTGTAAGCCGATGCCATCCATCCGTCACCATACTTTGCTACTCTTCGTAGTCCTGGTTCAGACGAGCCCCAGCTTCCAATCAATATGGGAGGATGGGGCTTTTGAATTGGTGCTGGTGCAACAACTATTCTTTTGAATTTATAATACTTACCATTATAGTCTACCTCATTTTCACTCTCTTGTTTCCAAAGTAAATTTAGATTTTGTAATGATTCATCAAATCTTTTCCACCTGTCCTCAAAAGCAATTCCGC
>Ga0164307_10001419_pt1 | contig 10849 bp, 10 predicted proteins | sample Whisoiple_243_MG_FD_110214 | JGI IMG/M metagenome (GOLD analysis project Ga0164307, IMG submission 110214) | Soil microbial communities amended with fresh organic matter from upstate New York, USA - Whitman soil sample_243_MG | ecosystem: Environmental > Terrestrial > Soil > Unclassified >...
ATCGCGAGCCTCCCTTGCGATTATATTGACTCGAAAAACCAAATAAGCAAAATCTAAAGAAATTGGACATGATATAGATTTATCTGATATGTCAGCCTGGCTTCGCGAGCTCCGCCGCCGCGTGACCGTGCGCGCGCTGCGACGAATAGCGGATGGGTGCCAGTGATGATCCACCGCGGCCGCCCAAGCGTTTCAAGACCGAAGTCGACAGAAGGGCTGGCGCCATTAGCGATTGGTCCGCGAGTCCGAGGATCCGATCAAGCTGCCGACAGATGCCCGTGAAACGCAGGTGCTTGCCAACGAAAGAAAGTGGTTGATCCAGATCAATGGCGGTCGTTTTTTGGAGCCACGTAATGATCTCCAAAAACCCGGAGGGCCTCTTGCGCCGCCTTATCTGCGTTAGTCTGTTCACCTTACTGTATGCAGTTGCAGCAGATGCCGCCCATGCCGAGCGCTATTGCTTGCAAGGGCCACATTGGGGCTATCCGGGCAACTGCCACTTTTCAACTTATGAGCAGTGCAGTGCATCGGCATCTGGAACGCATGCCCATTGCGGCATCAATCCGCACTACGCGCACCAACATCATCGCGGACAAGGCCGTTGAGCACGCAGCAGGGGTCGGAAGCCCAGACAGCAGGATCCGAACCAAGACGCTAAGAGCAGCGCTGCCGGCAATGGCGTCAGTGGATCTTTCTGATGGAATGGTAGCGCCTGAATAAACTGACGCCGGACGCCGACGTCCGCGTCGTCTACACCTTCGCTCGCGGGCGCCGATCATTGCCGGAACTCGTCCCAAGTCGACTGCGATAACGGAGGGTTTCCTCGAGTCCTGGGACCCGGTTGGGTGGGTTCAAGTTGGTCAAAGCTCGCGACCTGTTCCCAAGGCGAATTCGCTAAGCCATTGATAAAACTGGCAGGGGCGGCAGGGCTCGAACCTGCGACAACCGGTTTTGGAGACCGGTACTCTACCAGCTGAGCTACACCCCTAGCGCGGTGACAGTACGAAGCTTCACGTACAGGCGAGAGTACGAAACCGGTCTACCGCTTTGCTACCCAACGTCATCGCTGCCCTTCTTTATCGCCGCCCGAAGCGCCCCGTCAACAGTCGCAGCCGCAGTGCTTTGCATGTTTGGCGTCGGTGGCTGCAAATATCCATCGTGATGGCGATCGAGGTGGGCCCAAGCCGTTTTCCCCCCTTGGGGTGGATATTCGATGGCAGCAGGTCACTGGCGTAGCTGTGCCGCAGTTTATGCGGGTAACGTCCCATTTCTTCGGAAAGGTGGAAACCGCCTGAGCCTGGGCTCATTAAGTCCCAGCTTGCCACGCTGAAGGTAAAGGCGCCTTCCGGATCTCAGTGGATTCACGAAATCAAATACGACGGTTATCGCGTCCAAATTCACCTGAACGACGGGACAGCTAAAAGGGCTGGACTGGACGAAGCGCTTCTCCGCTGCGGGAGAAACCAAGGCAACAAGGAGGTTACGAAGAAGCGCGAGAGATTTTCTCACTTATGATCAGCTTGCCGATAATCTGACCGCTTTGTTCTAAAAGCGTGCAGAAGCTTTCATCGGGCTTTTGCTCACGAGTGGCGAAATATTCAATGACCATGAGCACCTCACGTTTCCTTGAGAGCAATGGAACTGCTACTGCGGAAACGAGCTTGAGTTCTTTAGCTGCTTGCGCGCGAGGAAAGTTGGTATCGATCGTGACATTGGAGATCCACTCCAGTTTTTTGCTCTGATAGACACGCCCAGGTAGACCTTGACCCGGTGCAAATTCAACCGCCTCGGACATCTGAACAAACTTGGTGTTGCGTTGATTAGGGGGAATGTTCCAAATGTTGGCCGATCTGATTTTGCCGGAAGCATCAGGAATCAAGACATGCGCGATCTGCCAGCCAAACTGGTTGCATATCAGAGCGACCAATTCCTGAAGAACCTGCTTTATATCGTGCGTCTGATTTATCTTCTTACCCAGCCACTCGAGGATCGTGCAAGATGCCTTGCTAGTATCCTCCTCGGCGTTCTGCATCGCCGTGACAGCCCGAACCGCGTCCAGGCTTTGTCTCGAGCAGACACTCAATTCATCTTTGATTGCGGAAAGCTCCGCAACAATATTGGCATTCTCGGTTGACGTCGAAACAAAGCCGCCCAATGTAACATTTACCTTTTGCATTGCGGCGCTTTGATCTTTGATACCAATGACTATCTGGGAGATAGCCTCGGCGATACTAATCGTTTCAGCGTCGGCAATTTTAATGGATTGCAAGGCTTTATCAGATATTGTGCCGGTTTCCTCAACCTGCTGTTTCAACACCTTGAAAATGGAATCAAGAGTACTCTGACCACGCTCAATGTTTTTTCGAATTTCCTCGGCAGCGACTCTTGTAGACTCAGAGAGATTTTTAACCTCCGAAGCCACCACGGCAAAGCCTTTGCCTTGCTCTCCGGCTCTGGCGGCTTCGATCGTTGCGTTGAGCGCCAGCAGTTTGGTTTGGTCAACAATTTTGTTGATCAACTTAACCGTTTTAGTGATGTCCTCCATCATTTCCTGGACAGCGCCAAATTGGTTTTTTGATTCATTGAGGCCTTTCACGACCTGAACGAGACGCGTGACCTCGGCACTGGTCGCCGTCGTTTCTTTGGCAACATTATCGGAGCGGCGTTTAATATCATCCGACGTTACAGAAATCTCTTCCGCACTTGATGCTATGGTTCCCAGAGTTGCTCCCAGCATCTGGACGTTGACGTTCTGATTCTTCATCAGCCCTTCGAGCAATTGCACAATGCAGTCGGCTTCGATGCCCGTCTTAAACAGGTTTTGTAGCGCATGCACCAGGTGCAGCAGATGTGTCTCGGCAGGCTCTGCAGCGACCTTTTTGACCTGATCAGTATGCATGATAGTGCGCCCAATACCCGCCAAGCAGCGACTCGACCACGCCACTCAATTTCTGACCTTGCAGAAAGAATACCCAAGACTGTCAGGCATCTTTTTCCTTACCAGCGCATAGTAATGACCGGCGACCGACGAAAACGCTACCGCTGCCTGTGCCGCAACCCAGTTCTGTTCACATCCGCATTAGCTAATGAAGCCAGCCACTCGAACGCCACAGGCGCCAAACATCCGATCGTCAACTACCGCGTTCGGATTGTAGCACTATCAACATAATCGAAGATGGCGGCTTGGCGTCATCGCTCGTTCGGTACATTCTGCGCGCAGTCCGCTCAATCTTCAACGACGAAAAGAAGCTCTCCACCGCTGCGTTATCCAGATCCTGGCGGTTCGGCTTAACGCCCAGCATCCCAAGTTGATTTTTGATCGTCTAATTTACAACCGAACGATGAAGCGAGCGAACCAGATCATCCTGTGGGTTATCTAGCGGGTGTCGCGATCAGCGAAGTGTTGTGGCTCTGGATGCTTACGGTAACGGCGGATTCGAGCGTCAGGGAGGTTTGAGCCATTGTTCACATAGCCACCCATGACTGCATTAAGAGCAGGAATGACGATAGATCTGCGTGTTCACGTCCGTCTCATATGTTTGACGGACCACCACGGGATCGTCGTGAAAGGAAACCGGCGCCGGGTCCATCGAACCGCCGTGATGCCGATTGAGCGTTATCGCGATGTCAAGCGCCGAGTGATATCGAAATGTGCCGTGGATGGGTGTGTATCGCGTACCGCGGCGCCTGGTCAGAGAACCCGCCGGACTATCAACCAGCGGGAGTAATGCGTGGGGCCGCCGCTGACTCAACCCAGCGGCGGCCTTTTTTGGTCGTATGCCACGCGCCGACTGCAGCATATGTGACCGCTGCCACATCCATCGTCATCATTTCGCCTTTGCCGGACCTTACTCGAGCAACGAAGCAAAAAAGGAACCAGTTATGAGAAACACAATCGCGAGTGTTGCTCTCGCCTTGGTGCTGATGCCTTCGGCGGCGATTGCCGGGGAACGCGCAGGTGATGCTGCATTGGGCGCCTTATCGGGCGCCCTGGTACTTGGGCCGATCGGGGCCGTAGGTGGCGCCGTCATCGGTTATACGACCGGCCCATCGATTTCGCATTCATGGGGCCTGCACCGCTCGAGCTCGCGGCGCCAAGCACACAGAACCACCGGCACGAACACTGGTGTCACCCCACGCGACAGTGGAGCCGTGCCCAATCAGTCTGCGCCCAAAGATCAAACAGCTCCTCAAGCGACCGCCCCAGCACGGCCGCCCAACACCACGACGGCTTCCAGCGCGCCGCCAGTCCAGCCGCTGGAGTGAGCAGATATTGTGATCGATGGGCCGGGGTTCCGTCCCAATTTTATCCTGCCCGATAAGCGTCGAAGGCGTGGGCCAGAAAAACCGCTGCACTGCAGCAAGTCAGAAACGCAACAATGACAGTCATGAACAGCACTCCTGAACAAACACTACGTTTCTGACGTCTTTTGGTTTCAGGACGGCTTCGTCGGATTGAGAAAAAGGTTTCTTCGCTGTGACCATTTTGTGGCAAGCGGCCGGGATTGTTCCAATCGGGGCGCCAAGTGACGTTTCCCGTGCATTCGTTCGAAAGGATGGCTCGGCCTGGAGCTTCGCCTCGCAAAATGGTCGTCGGCCGTCGGAATTGTCGCGCGTGTGAAGAATCCGCAAGGCGGCAAGCCGGATGAGGTACTTGCTGTTCGTAAGTCGCCAAAATGGCGCGCGGGATCTCGTCAATGAAAGCAGCGCCGGACGCAGCGGAATATGTTCGCTGCGGGGCGCTGCTCGAAACTGGGCCTGAGTATTCCCCAGCCAAACTATCTGTCTTCGGGTTACGAAAAAGGTTCAAAGGAAAACCCCGCGCTGAAAGCCGCGGGGTTTTTCAATGCCAACAGCGTTGTCCGCGCGGTCCGCCTGCTTCTCAAGGTCTCTGTCTGGCACATGTGGGCCCAACCCTTTCGGCTCGGCGGTGTTCCTCCAAACCTGCCTTATCCCTGAGTTCGTCAATCAATTCCGAGCCTCGGCCTTCGTGTCGTCCTCCGATAGGGACCTGTAGGCTTGTTCGGCGATGTCTTGAGTAAGACGCTGGGCGCCTCTCATTGGGTCGTCGCCCCACGGGCGCTATAGCGGCCAGGTCCGCAGCGAGCATGCCCACCAGGGGTCCATCACTCCGGCAGATCCGCAACGAATTGAGGTACTTCAAGACCGGATTCGGCAAAGAAGGACATAATCGCGGCCTTTGACCAATATTGCTCGATCAGCCATCTGGCGAAGCGCTCCTTTTCCCGCGAGAATCTTGCTGTCAGTGTATCGATATTGTCTGGCTTCTTGCCAAATAGCTCGGCATTCCAGGGATGCTCGTTGAAAAAGTCATGTTCGAGGACCATTCGTTCCGATACATCATTTCCGTTCGTCTCATCGCGCCGTGCAAGCACGGCTTCTGACACCTCTGCGATGAGGGAGAGAAGCCGAGCCTGTTCTGCTAGAAGATGCTGGGTGGGAAAAACATTCTCAACCAGAAGGCCCGGAACAAAGTCGCGCGCCAGGGCGGTCGCAAGTTGCATCCACGCATCCTCTGGCGACCGCGCGGCGATCTTGTAGAAGTCGAATAGCTCCGTCCACCGGGCGCGCAATTCCTCAACCTGTGCTGCGTACCATCGCGACCAGATCGGGTGTTGGCCAACGGGCTGTTCAGCGCTTCTGGCACTGTCAATCCGTGCCAGCAATCCCAGGTCAACCCTCATGGGACTGTTCAACCGTTCAGGATAATCAGGCGCGCTGTACTCCTCAACGTCGTGAACGAACACCGTCGCGTCGGGATCTGGAAAAGACGTTTTGTATTTTCCGCTTCCAGTTTTCTGCACCATGCAATGACTCCTGACAATATATGGCGATCTGCGCCTGCGCTCTTGGCCAATTCAGCGGGACTTTATCGCCGACGTTTCGCCAACCGCGCCCAGCGCGCCCGCCATTTCTCTCGGATAAACTCGCCGCCGGCTTTTCGAGGGCGCGCTTGGCGCGCTTCCCGACTCGTAGACGGTCGGTCGCTCACTCGCCAGATTTCCACGACTGCCACGGCTGGCCCGTTGCCGCACCTGCTAGCGACGATGTGTTATCGAGGTCTTGCGGAACTGTTCATTGGAATACCGTAATAGGATCTAACAATGAACGCTTGTCCTGTACAGGGGCGTAACCGCCGTCATTCCGCGCAAAGCGCGCTCAGCGGGAACGTCTTCGGCCTGCAAGCCCGGCGAAGATCGAGAAGAAAAGCACGTTATAGAGAAAGCCAGATAGCGAATATTCCAGCCTTCGCCGTCTCTCCGACGGAGATCGTCAAACCATTCTTCCGGTAGAAATTGTGGCACGGCCGCTTCGACCAGGAGACCGACAATGCCGTAACCGATAAGAACGGGGTCCGATAAATCGAAGCCAGCCTGCTCGGCTCTTCATCACGGGCCCCCCTCGTGCTCTCACAATGCAGGCTGGGAGCCCGGGGGCACCATGTACAGCGTCATCGCGAAGATCGCATAGATGAACATAAGCAAGACGCCAATGAACCAGGCGGATCGCCCGCTGTTCGTAACAAAGCATGACGTGACGGTGGCAATCATCACCATGGTCACGGCGCCTGACCAGAACTGCAAATCCATTGGCTTTGGGCCGATAAAATAGCTCAGAAGCACCAGCACCGGTGCAACAAACAGGGCGATTTGGGACGCGCTTCCGAGCGCAATGCTAACGCTCATATCGAGACGGTTCCTGCGCGCGGCGGAGAACGCAACCGCCATTTCCGCCGCAGCGCCAACCAGCGCAACGATGATGAAGCCGACAAAAGCCGGACTCAAGCCGAGGGTCTCTCCTGCCTTTTGCACCGAGCCCACGAATATCTCGCTCACCAGAGCGACCAGCACGGTAACCAGGAGGAGCGTGCCACCCGCCAATCCGATCGGCCAACCGGCACCGTCCTTCTCGTCGTGTTCCTCGCTTGCGAACAGCTCCTTATGTGTCTTGAGCGAAAACAACAGGCCGAGTGCGTAGGCAGAGATGAGCAGCACCGCGAGGCCCGCGCTAAGCTTCTGCGCCATCGCTTCGCCGTTTGCTGGATCGAGCTCAGCGACCGCAGCCGGCGCGAGCAGCGCAATCGTCGCCATCAGCAATAGTGCGGCGTACAATCTCCCGCCGGCGCGATTGTAGTCCTGGACATGATGTTTAAGTCCACCGAGCAGAAACGACGTGCCGAGCATGAACAGCGAGTTCGTGACAATGGCTCCCGCGATCGATGCCTTGACCAGCATATATTCTCCGGCCTGAAGCGCTGCGATTGCGATGATCAATTCGGTCAGGTTTCCCAATGTCGCATTCAGCAATCCCCCGATAGCATCTCCGGTTTTTTCCGCGACGCTCTCGGTCGCATGACTGAGAAGCGCAGCCAACGGCACGATGGCCAGGACTGCCAGCACAAACAGCGTCGTATGGGCGGACGGAGCTACATATTCGACTGCCAACACAATGGGCACGAAAACGAGCATCCAGAGCAGTGGGTTGTGTCGAATTTCCATGAGCAGCGGGTTCATCAATCAAGCTCCAGGACAGGCACTAGCGGAAGGTAGCGTTGCAGTGCGCATATCTCGTCACCCGGATTGAGCGCCGTTGATGGGGGTCAAGCGCTATCAAGTAATGCCCCGCCTTCCCTCTTCCTGCCGCGCCTAAACTCGCCCTCGACCGAACAATGCAACACGAGAAACATTGAAGATCGTCGCTAAGTCACTCCTTGTTTGCGTCCAGCAGCGCTCCTTTTCTGAACAACATCCCGGCGGCGCCCGCGCCAATCAGCGGTGCGACGATGAAGAGCCACAATTGCCTAACGGCTTCCGGCTTCATCGCCGCTCCAATCAGCGCAGGGCCGATCGAACGCGCCGGATTGACCGAAGTACCGGTGATGTTAATCCCGACAAGATGGATCACCGCCAAGGTCAAGCCAATTGCCAGGCCGGCGAAGCCGGTCGGCGCGAAGGGATGCGTGACGCCGAGGATGCATATGAGGAAAAGAAAGGTACCAACCACTTCAAAGACGAAGGCTGAGACGACATTGTATCCGAGATAGCCCGCGCCCCAGCCATTCTGACCGAGGCTACCAGTCCATCCTTGCGCCTTGCCAGATAGGATGAGGTAGAGCACCACCGCTCCGACGATAGCTCCGAGCACTTGAGCGATCCAGTAGCCGACCATTTCGCCCGCGCTCATGCGGCCGGCGATGAAGACACCAAACTCACCGCAGGATTGACGTGGCAGCCCGAGATCGGCCCGATGCCATAGGCCATGGCGACGATGGCGAAGCCAAAGGCGCAAGCAATGCCGAGCAGGTCGATCGCTGTTGGCCCCGAGCCCATGCTTCCAACGACCGCTGCTCCGCACCCGAAGAACACCAAAGCGAAGGTTCCGGTAAATTCCGCGAGGTGCTTGTTCATTTGCTTTTCCTGCCTTTATCTCAGCTTCCCTGAGGTTAGGCTCCAACTCACCTCGGCATTCCGTGCCCCTCTCGTAGCTCGAGAACAGCGTTGACTGGCTTGATCTGGATCAAGCAGCACACACTCCGGGGGATGTGCGGTGATGGGCGTGCCCGTGAGGGAGAACCCATGAAAATGACATGCAAATGTGCGCTAGCAAATTGCTGCCTTTGCGTGTTCGGCAATTTTCTGTTTCGGCTGGTCTGAACAAGACGGCGTCTCCCAGACGCGCTGTTCTACTTCAGCTTCGTGGTGGCTGATATGGATCAGAAAGAGCTGGATCCGATCTTGGTCATTTACACTTAACTTCCAACCATCGCCGGACCTCGTTTGCCATCGATATCCTTGAATAGTTGGCCGGCGAAGCTCGTAATTCGGTCCCAGGAGCCGACGCACCGTACTTTCGTTATCGTTGCGTTTGGCTTGATGGCAAGATAATCATGCGACTTGGATCACCCTCCACTCTGCGCGCCACCATGATTCGTCACATCGTTTTATTCACAGCGAAAGACAAGGAAGACATCGGTCAAATGATCGATGGTTTGTCGCTTCTCCGCGCCATTCCGCACGCGCGTCGGCTTGAAGTCGTCCGCAACCGAAAGACCGATCAACTCGGCAACGACATCGACGTTGTTGTTTACGGTGAGTTCGATAGCGAGGCGGAGCTGGCAGCCTACAAGGCGCACGATTTATACCAGGAATCGATTAAGCGGGTGCGACCACTTCGGGAGTTGCGATTTGCAGCGGACTACGATGTCCCGGCCGAATAGGAATTTCGACGACGGAATTCAAAAGGGTGCTGGTTCCAACGGAGAGCCGTGCTCGTTGAGAGACTCGAGTTGAGGAATCGCCGCAGCACGTCACGCCGTGGCGATGTAAGCTCGATGCGTCGCTCTGGTAGAAAGACACGATAATGCACGAGATATATACGACAGATTTACAGGCGCTTGCAGGTCGGGGCCGTCTCCGTGCGCTGCGCGGGCGCACGGGCATCGATTTCTCGTCGAACGACTACCTTGGATTGGCTGAATCGGGAGAATTGCGACAAGCTGCTGGCGATGCACTGGCGCGCGGCGTGCCGATCGGGTCCGGTGGATCACGCCTGTTACGCGGCAATCATCCCGAACATGAAGCCCTGGAACGTGAGGCCGCCGCCTACTTTGGTGCGGAATCGGCGCTGTATTTCGGCGGAGGCTATGTCGCCAACTTTGCTATCTTCTCGACACTGCCGCAGCGCGGCGATCTCGTTGTGCACGACGAACTGATCCACGCCAGCGTCCATGAAGGCGTTCGTCGCGGTCGCGCCGACTCTGTCGGAGTTCCGCACAACAATATCGATGCGTTTGAAACCGCTATTGCGCGCTGGCGTGCAGCGGGCGGCAAGGGCCGGCCCTGGCTTTCAGTTGAAAGCCTCTACAGCATGGATGGCGATAGCCCGAATTTGGTTGAACTGTTTGCCGTTGCGGATCGCCACGATGCGATGGTCGTGATCGACGAGGCGCATGCAACGGGTGTTCTTGGCCCGGAAGGACGCGGGCTTGCCGCGCCGTTCGAGGGCCGCGACAATGTGATCACGCTGCACACCTGCGGCAAGGCGCTCGGTACAGTCGGTGGCTTCATTCTCGCACCGAAGATCATTCGTGACTTTCTGATCAATCGTTCACGGCCGTTCATTTTTGCCACGGCGCCCTCGCCCCTGATCGCCGCGGTGACCCGTGCAGCGCTCGAAATCTCCCGCAATCCTGAGCGTCGGGAACGCCTGGGGCATCTGGTGCGATTTGCCGGAAGCGAACTGCGTCGTCGTTGCAATGTCGAACCGTCCGGCTCGCATATTCTTCCGGTGATTGTTGGCGCTGATCAGGCGACGGTTGCGCTGGCCGACTCATTGCAGCGCAAAGGCTTCGATGTCCGGGCGATCCGTCCGCCGACGGTTCCCGAAGGCACCGCGCGGCTTCGCATCGCGCTGACGCTCAATGTCGACAAGGCGATCGTCACCGACTTGTTCTCTGCGTTAGCCGAAGACCTTCGAGTCGCTGCGTGAGTACGCGGATTGTTGTAGCCGGTACGGATACCGGTATCGGCAAGACGGTCTTTTCGGCGGCGCTCACCGATGCTCTCGACGGATTTTACTGGAAGCCGATCCAGGCGGGACTGGACGAAGAAACGGACTCGCAAACCGTGCTTCGGCTGTCAGGCCTTGCTGCCGAGCGTGTGCTACCGGAAGCTTATCGGTTACGGACGCCGGCGTCGCCGCATCTCGCCGCGGAGCTTCTGAAGCAGCGCACCGGCATCGCGCTCGAGCACATTCCCTACAAGGGCGGCGGTCAGGCGATCATCGACGGTATCTCGGGCCATATCCCGCTCGTCTTCACGGCAATTGC
>Ga0164307_10001420_pt1 | contig 10846 bp, 12 predicted proteins | sample Whisoiple_243_MG_FD_110214 | JGI IMG/M metagenome (GOLD analysis project Ga0164307, IMG submission 110214) | Soil microbial communities amended with fresh organic matter from upstate New York, USA - Whitman soil sample_243_MG | ecosystem: Environmental > Terrestrial > Soil > Unclassified >...
CTGACGACGGCGTCGGAGGCCAGCACCATCGGCAACAGGAACTGGTCCAGGTCGATGACGGGTTGTCCGGCGACACGAGTGATGTTGCCCGTGCCGGTGTATCCGGCCCCGTCGACGGTGTAGTGGCGTCCCACCATCGCCATCTGCACGGCGGTCATCTGGTTCAGGGTCAGCGTCCCGGTCTTGTCGGAGTTGATTGCCGACGTCGATCCGAGGGTTTCGGTGGACTGCATCCGTTTCATGATCGTGCCAGCTCAGGCCTGAACCGCGGTCCACCCCCTGGACCCGCAGGACCTCTTCGACGGGCATGGTGTGCCACACCCGGTCCGCCGTGTCGGCTGGCGTCAGGGTCGGCATCCCGGACGAACACTCATACGAACTCCCAGCAATTCAGGACGATCGACAGATGGTCTTCACCGCCGGGGGCGGTGTGCCTAGATCAGTGGGCGTCAATGACTCTCAGGCCCACCGCCAGGGTTCACCTCCCTTGGGAGCAACCACCCGGGAGCGCGGGCGCGTTGCTCATTCCGCGCGATCCGGGGCGACACCCGCCGGGTCACGTGGGGCGCTGCTCGATTCGGCGGCGTCGGGTGCGCGAATGGCCAGGCCGATGAGGGCCAGGACAACCCCCACCACGAACGCCATCGCGGCAACGCCGAATGCGACGACCGAAGTGAAGAGCGATGCCTGCAGGAACGCCGAGTCCATCGCCGTCGCCCGGTTCGGGTCGTCCTTCGCGAGCTCCGCGTATGTCTTGCCACCCGTAATCCCCATGGTGTGTTTGTTGATCACCATGGCCTGGCAATACGCCGAGAACGGGCCGTTCACATCGTCACCGGCCAAACAATCGGCGTCCGCCGATACGACGATCTTCTGGTCCGCCAGGGTATTGCCGATGACCACCCAGGTGACCATTCCAGCGACCGCCATGATGACGCCGACCACGATTGCCGTGATCCCCGCAACCTTCCGCATTGCCCATCTCCCTGACGCGGTGTGTCGCCCCGGTGAAGCGGGCGGCGGGTTCGTCCGCCCGCTCGGCGGAGCGTACTGCGATAATTGGTCATCGGCACCTTTGAGTCCCCAAACGACAATCGTTCACCCACAATTCATTCCCCCTTGGCCATACCGTTGATCAGAGTTCAATCGGACCCCGGCGCGGTTAAGTCCGAACCGAGCCTCGCGGACAATGACTCTGAGAGGTGTTGCACCGTCGATGATCAGCCCAAACAGGGGGCCGAGGCCTCGCCGGTCGACGGTCCGGTATCTCCATTTCGCTGTGCAGCGGGCCGTGCTGCGACTGGTGGACGTGTTCCTGTACTGAACCGCAAGGGTCAAAAAGCAGGCCCATGGCGGTCTGGAGACGGTAGCAACCCCCGGCGCAGCGACGGCTGAAATAGGAAATTACCTTCCTGAGCGGCCGGTTGACCGTTGCCGCAGAAATTCGTGCCCCGAAAGGCGCAATTGTGCCGAATTCGCCTAGGCCCAAGTACACCTCAGTACCAAAGAGACGCAGGGGAGCTCCGGAGTGCACGGCACCGGCCACTGGAAAGGTTATCGATATCGACGATTGTTCCCAAAGGGTCATCGGTTTCGCCGGCACAGCAATGGAGGTTGGGTGGTCTTGGGTGTCACCGTTACCCACAGGGACTGTCTGGGGTGTATTTGGCGCTGGTGTCAGCGAGTGGCGCACCTTCAAGTGTCGTTGTGCCCCAGGTCCGGTCGCTCACCGTGGGATGTCATCCCCATGTTCTCGGGTGTCGCAGATCCTCGACGGTCGAGGTTTTCGACGAACAGGATGAGCGCTGTTCACCCGCTGTTCGCCCGGGTGTCGCATGATGACCCAGACAGCGCCGACGTTTGGGCCTGACGACTGATCAAAGGGGTGAGCCGGTGTCGTTGTCGGACCGCGACCAATCGCGGTTGCGTGAAATCGAGGAGCACACCCGGGCGTCGGATCCAGATTTCGTGACCCGCCTCGACCTCGCAGCTGTACTGCGCCGACGCCGACAGCTGCGCCGGATCTGCTGGTGGCTGCAGGCACTCGGTGCGTGGATCACGCTCATGGGAATATCCGCGGCGCACGGCGTCATCTCGATCGGGGCGCTGGTCGCCACCAGCGGGTGCGCGTTGATGGTGTGGTCCGCCCTCACCAGGCGAGGTTTGCGAGTTTCGACACAACGCCGCTGAGGAACCGCATATGCCGGTTCGGAATCGGCAGGTGTCGTGGTCAGCCGCTTTCTCCCCGATCACCCGCGATCGCGGTGGCCCGGCGCGGGGCTTCTGCCTGTTCGGGAGGACTCGCGGGTCTGCTAGACCTCTCGTGAGCCCGATACTGGTACGGTCCTGCCGCCCACATTTCGAATGGGCTGTCCGGCGGACATCGCAGACAATATTCACAGTAAAAGGGGTTGGTATGTCCACGTCCACCAATGAAAGGCCGCGCAGCGGCCTGGCTGTCGGTTCCATCGTCTTCGCCGGCGTTGCCATGGTCATGATTGGCGCGCTGCATGCCCTGCAGGGTTTGGTCGCATTGTTCAACGACGACTTCTACGTCGTCGGCCAGAAATGGACCTTCGAGTTCGACCTCACCACCTGGGGTTGGATCCACCTGATCGTCGGCGTGCTCGTGCTGGTCGCCGGATTCTTCGTGTTCAACGGCGCCGTCTGGGCTCGCGCCGTCGGCATCGCCGTCGCCGCGCTGAGCGCCGTCCTGAACTTCATGTGGCTGCCCTACTACCCGGTATGGGGCCTGATCATCATCGCCCTTGATGTGCTGGTCATCTGGGCACTGTCCGTCCACGGCCGCGACTTCGCCCGCTGACCAAACGGCCGTCAGACACGACAGGAATGAACACCACAGAACAGGTGTGGCGCCCTTCGAGGCTGCCACACCTGTCCTGGTACCCGGCATGAAGGATGAGAACCAGCAGAACATCCTCGGGTCAACCAGGACTGGTAGCCGCCGTCGACCAGCTCCGCCGACTTGACGCCGGTGCACAGGGCCACCGGAACTTGCTCACCAGCGAACTGCTCTTTACTCAGGAATTCAGCGTGCCGGAGGACTGCCTGCTCGAGGCCGCCTGGGGCCGACCAGCAGCAAGGACGACCCAGAACCTGCTCGCCTACGGCAAATGTTCAGTGGGTGGAATAATCCTCGCTTGGAATCTTGCAACCACCACCCCGTGATGGCAGCAGGGGTGGCTCCTGCTGACCAAATTCTGCTGGACCAACACCCGGTCGACTCAGCAGCGGTCGGATCGAAACTGTGTCCGCGGTCATGAAGAACTGCCCAGCGGCGGCCACGAAACAGCCTGTGATGGCCAACGGCTTCTGCTATCTGGCGGCCACGAAACTGCCCACCCGGTTCCGGGTGGTTGATCCGACACACCCGTGTTATCTCGGCCCTGTTATCTCGGCCGCGTCCCGCGGTTGGGTTCCCCTGAAGTCCGCTTGGCGGTGCTGACGCGCCCAGACGAGCCCCGTGAGGGACCACTTGACGTGGACCGAGGAATCGATGCAATTTGGCGGGTGTTCGATTTGACCGGTTCCCTGCGCGCCGCGGCGGATCTGGCGAGGTGTTTGCACCGCACCGTCGCCCGACTGGTCGCCGGACAGGAGGCCGGCGGGATCGTGCCGCGGGTGTGCCAGCCGAGCATCGCGCAGCATGACCGTCACGCCTCGGCCCACGGAGTCACCCGCTGGATACTCGCCGGAACGGTCCAGCTGATGGGTGCCTTCGATCTCAGCCACCGAAATCACTGCCGGCGGCGGCGTAGGAGGATTCGATGTGGCCCGGCTGGGTAGGAATCCGGAGGACTGTCAGCAGCTACCCGGACCAGAGGTTGGTAGCTGTACCAGCAATGCCGGCCGCGGCGAACAGTGAAGATATCGAAAGGTCGGCCGTGAACCTCGACGTTGCGTCCAGCCGCGTCGCAGGTCTGGAGTCACGTGATCCAGGAGCCGTGCAGGAGGACTCTGGTCACCGTCAGTTGGGCCTCGAGAACCACCAGGTCAGCTGCTGCGCCGACGACGAGTCCTGCCTCCGGTAAGCCCAGCGCCCTGGCGGGGTTGGCCGACGATTCCCGGACCGCGGCCAACAGGGCGGCCTCGCGGGGCAGTCCACTGTGGATCACTGCGTTTCGGAAGACCTGGTCCATCGTGGCCGTGCTTCCGGCGATGGTGTCGGTTCCGGATACTTTGGCGATCCCATTGATGACGTCGACGGCCAGGGTTCCGAGCCGGTAGGCCCCGTCGGCCATACCCGCCGCGGCCATCGCGTCGGTGATCAGGGCCACCCGGTCCGGCCCGACGCTGCGGCACACCTCGCGATACAGGGCGGGGTGCAGGTGTACTCCGTCGGTGATGAGTTCCACTGTCACCCGGGGGTCCTCCATCAGCGCGAGCACCGGGCCGGGTTCGCGGTGGTGTACCGGCCGCATCGCATTGAACAGGTGAGTCGCGACACTGGCTCCCGCATCGACGGCGGCTAGCGCCTGCGCGTAGGTGGCCTCGGTGTGCCCGACGGCGGCAACCGCGCCGGCATCGACGATTCGCTGGATGGCTGCCAGCCCACCGGTCCGTTCGGGGGCCAGGGTGACCATCCGGATCGTGCCGTTGCCGGCTGCGAAGACCCGATCGAGCTCGGCCGGATCCGGGTCTCGAAGCGCCGACAGTTCATGGGCGCCACAGCGTTCCGCCGACAGCCAGGGTCCCTCGAGATGAATACCCGCGATTAGACCGGATCTCACCTGTTCGGCCATCCCGCGCACTTGAGCAAGTAGTTCAACCGGATGCGCGGAGACCAGAGAGGCGATCATCGTCGTGGTGCCATGACGGCGGTGCAGGTCGACGGTCGTCGCCGTTGCGCCGTCAATTTCCGCGGGATCGGTGGTCGGGAACATACCGCCGCCGCCGCCATGCACGTGTATGTCCACGAATCCGGGCACCACGGTGACCGCTCCCAGATCGACGTCTACCGGTCGTGGGGGTGCGCCGGCACCGATTCCCTGCAGCCGTCCCCGGTCGACGTCGATCCACCCCGGCCGCAGCAGTTCCCGACCGGTGACGACGGTTTCGGCGGTGATCAACATGCTGGCATTCCCTGTGCTGGAGGGGTTGTCGGTGACCGGGGGCTCAGATTCCCTGCCAGGACGGCTTCGCCTGGTAGGTCTCCCGGTAGTAGTCGGCAAGCTGCAGGCGACTGGCCGCTGCGCCGTCCAGCAGAACCGTGGCGTGCGGATGATGTTGCAGGATTGTCGCCGGCCACAGCGCGCTGACCGGTCCCTCGGCCAGGTGATGGACCGCCTCCGCCTTACCTGGCCCGGTCGCGACCAGCACGACGTGGCGGGCGGAAATGATGGTGGCCAGCCCCTGGGTCAGGCAGTGCGTGGGTACCGCGTCCAGGTTCCCGTCGAAGAACCTTGCATTGTCGATTCGGGTCTGCCGGGTCAAAGTCTTGATCCGGGTTCGCGAGGCAAGCGAGGAGCCGGGTTCGTTGAACCCGATGTGCCCGTCCGTGCCGATCCCGAGAATCTGCAGGTCAACGCCGCCTGCCTGGACGATCGCCGACTCGTAGTCGGCGCAGGCCGTTGGGATGTCCTCGGCCAATCCGTCGGGAGCCTGGATCGTGCCGGGGGCGAAGTCGACCCGGGACACGAAGTCCTTATAGATCACGTTCCGGTAGGACTCGGGGTGGTCGGCGGGCAGTCCCACGTATTCGTCGAGAGTGAAACCGGTTGCCTGGGCGAAGGTGATGGTGCCGGCTGCGCACCGGGTGGCCAGCTCGTCGTAGATCGCCAGCGGCGATGACCCGGTGGCCAGGCCGAGCACCGCGTTGGGCCTGCGCTGCAACAGGTTCCCGATGGCGTCCGCGGCCAGGCTGCCGATCGCCTCGTTGTCGGGGAGAATCACGATTTCCATTGGTCTTCCTTCGCGATGTCGAAAGTACTTCTTCTGAAACCCTTATCGTGGCGCCGCCGGCTCGTGGGAGCCGACAGCGCCGCACCCAATGATCAATTGTTGACGGTGAACAGCGGCTGTCCGGACGTCAATTGACCGCCCGCCGCGATGACCTCTTCGAGGGTGATGTCGTCCGGTTTCTTGTCCATGACGACGACCGGAATGATGGGGTTGCGACCGGCCGCAACGATCGCCGGCACGTCGTAAGCGATGACTGGCTGCCCCGCCTCGACGTGGTCACCCTTCGCCACGAGGGCGGTGAATCCCTCCCCCTTCAACTCGACGGTGTCCAGGCCTAGATGCACCAGCACACCGACGTTGTCGGCACTCAGAATGATGTACGCATGCGGCATCATCTGCAGCACGGTGCCGCTGATCGGGGCCACCGCATCGACCACCTCGTGCGGCGGATCGACGGCTGCGCCGTGCCCGACGATTCCCTGGGCGAATGTCGGGTCGGGCACCTGCCCAAGGGGCACCGCCCGTCCGCGAACCGGAGCGAGAACCGTTGTGCTGCCGCCGGTTCCGCCGACCTCGGCGGGCACGGTCAGGAGTGGTGCGACGGGTTCGACCACTGCCGGGGGGTCGTCCGCCGGCACCGGTACGGGCCCGGCGAGGGCGTCGTTGATGTCGCTCTTCAACGCCTCGGCCTGGGTCCCAAAGATGGCCTGGACGTTGTTGCCGACCTCCATCACCCCCGCCGCGCCCAGCGCCTTGAGCCGTGGCTTGTCGACCAGGGCTTTGTCAGCGACCTCCATCCGCAGCCGGGTGATACATGCATCGACGTTCACCAGGTTCTCCCGGCCACCGAAGGCGGCAATCAGCTGTTCGGCCTTGGTATCGGCGAGCGGTCTGGTTGCCAGTGCGGTTCCGCCACCCCCAGCAGCGGCAGCGCCGGACGCGCCGGTCGAACCGGAGCCGTCGGTGAGGTTGGCCGCCTGTTCAGCGTCGAACTCGTCGTCCGGTTCGCGTCCTGGCGTCCGCAGGTCCCACCACTTGATCACCAGCCGGAACAGGAAGTAGTAAATGGCGAAAAAGACAACGCCCATGATCAGTAGCAGCGGGATGTTCTTCGCGGCGGGTGCGGTCCCGTAGAGCAGTAGGTCGATCAGTCCTGCGGAGAACGAGAACCCGAGGTGGATGTCCAACAGGTAGGCGATCGCCAGCGACAAGCCGGTGAGCACGGCATGCACCAGGTACAGCGGGAACGCCACGAACATGAACGCGAATTCCAGCGGTTCGGTCACTCCGGTGATGAAGGCGGTCAATCCAGCCGCGCCCAGAATGCCGATGGCCACCTTCTTCTGCTTGGGGTTTGCCATATGGATCATGGCCAGGGCCGCCGCTGGCAGTCCGAACATCAGGACCGGGTAGAAGCCGGAGGTCAGCAGGCCTGCGGACGTGTCGCCCTGCGCGAATCTGGTGAGTTCCCCGGTGTAGACCGAGCCGTCGGGTGTCTGATAGGTGCCGTAGAGGAACCAGACATAGGTGTTCAAGATGTGGTGCAGACCGATCGGGATGAGCATCCGATTGGCGAAACCGTAGGTGAACGCGCCGAATGCACCTGAGGCACCAATGAATTCACCAACCGAGGTGAGTCCGGCGTTGAAGATCGGGTAAAAGTAGCTCAGCGCGAAGCCCATGAACAGGCACGCCACCGACACCGCGATCGGCACGAAGCGGCGACCACCGAAGAAACCGAGATACGACGGCAGTTGAATGGTGTGATAGCGGTCGAACAGCACGGCGGTCACTAGGCCAACCAGGATGCCGGCGAACACGCTGTAGTTGATCTGGGCCTGTTTGCCGGCGACGTCCAGGACGCCCTCCAGGACGATCGGTGACATCGACTTGAAGACTGCCTCGATCACCAGGTACCCGGCGGCCGCGGCCAGCGCCGTGGAACCGTCCGCCTTCTTGGCGAAGCCGATCGCCACCCCGATCGCGAACAGCAACGACAGGTTGTCGAAGATCGCACCGCCCGCCGCGCTCATCGCGTCGAAGAACGGGCCGATCACCGGCACATCGATCCCGCCCAGCAGGTCGGGCTGTCCCAACCGCAGCAGAATGCCCGCTGCAGGCAGCAGCGCGATCGGCAGCATGAGGCTCTTGCCCAGTCGCTGCAACTGCGCGAACCCGGGGATACGAAACCCGGCCTTCTTTTTACCTGTCACTTCGGCTTGGCTCATCTTCAATTACCTCCGCTTTCGAAGACTGTGGACGTGCGCAGTCGCGACGTCGGAAATCTCGCGCAGTGGCCCCCGCGCCTGCCGTTCTTGATCCGGGATGACAATTTCCACGATTTACGGCAATCGATCGACGGCGGCGGCGTTGGTGACCGCTCGCGTCGCATCCGATCGGCGCCGGGCTCCAGCGGGAGGTACCCGAACAAGGGATCGGGATAGGCGATCTTGGCGAATCTTTGCATCGGCTAATCCTTCCGCTAAGGGACCGAAGCAGTATGGCGCACATCACACAGGTACGCAGCAGACTCGACACTCACGACCCATTGGTTGATCCGTGCCGTCAGCCCGGAGTCATTGGCACAGAACACTTGTTGCACCCAGTTTCTCCGAGCGCGGACAACAATGCCTATACTCGGCTCGCAAGGCGTCGACACCACTGGGCTCACCCGAATGAACCCAGCCTTCTCCGTAAGGGGTCGCCCGATCGTCGAGGTCGAGTTGACGTGACGCCATCGGGCCTTGGAGTTTCCGCACCTGAAATCGAAGCTGTCGACAAGCGATCCAGGTGCCAGGCTGGGCACGTCTAGAAATATCAACAGGAGACTACCCATAGCCCTGCCGAAGGCTCCGAGGAAGTTGACGACCTACTGCTCAACGATTTCGATCGTCCGCCCTCATATCGCCCCCCGATGGGCCAGGCACGCGGCGGGATAATATTTTCGGAAACAGGAGCAGAATCTCCCGGCGAATACATCGTCTGATGCTGATTCTGACGACATGGACACGTGATGGCGGCGGGCGAATCTCTCATCTGTGGCTCAGAACACGCTCGGAAATCTGACCAGTACCCATCCGTATGTGACGGCGCAGACGCGCTGGCTGGCGCCAGGCGACATCGGCGAATTGTTCCTTCAAATCAGCCGACAGCTGCGCCGAATCCTCGCCGAGGATGATGAAGTCCTTAACAGGGCGTCCCAGAGGACTTGATCGCCCGACAAATCCTGGACAGCGACACCCTCAAGGTGCCACATCACTCGATGGTTCGGCGGGTGCCACGGGCCACCAAACCGAGATCATCAATAGGGCGATTTCGTACCGGGAGCAGACGGCGGCCAGGCGTCCCGGATCCCACAATCCCTTCCGGCCTATAACTGTTCAAAACTGGCCCAGCCACACGGTTCCGATAGCGCTACCGCACATTTTCTGGCGGTCCAATAGCTGCGCTTGTCCCGCCGCACCCGTACTCAGCGACTCGCCTCAACCTGGGCGCGTCATGACTGAGGTGGGAGACACCGTGGATCTATTCGAAACCACTCGCGGGCAGGTTCGCCTGTCCGCTCAGATGCTGGCGCTGGAACCTTTGGACGGCGCTACCGAAACCCAGCTTCCGGGCCTTCAGACCTTCAAGGGTCTGGTCCTGGGCCTGATTTCCTAGGCATTGGTGGCGTGCGTGGCTGCTTTCGTCATTGGCGCGATCCTTTAGGCGGTAGGCGCTTTCGGGCACAATCCGCAGCACAACAAGGGCAAGACGACGTTGGTGGTGGCGCTGGCAGCGGCGCTGCTCGTCAGGGGCGCCGCCTACCTGGTGGGTTGGTTCAACGACCGGGGCAAGGAGGTCTCCGCTCCGCTGCTGACCGCTACGCCCGCTGTTGACGCACCCGCGTCGACCGAGTTCTAACGGCCGGCGATCTTGAGGCGAACACCCTCAGCGCATCCGCGCCGGCTCTGGATTGCGCTATATCTCGGCCACGGCTGCCAACGCTCACCGGCGGCACATGACCACCGGCGCCCGAGGGATGGCCACGGCGCTGACGCTCGCAGCTGACGGGCGACGCAGGATCGCGACGCCGACCAGGCCGACGGCGATCCCGACCGCGCCCGCCCTGGGGGAGACGCTCGCGGAAGAAGGTTCTACGCGACGGATCGAAAGGAGTTCATGCGTGTCTCGCGCACGCTGGGCCAGGCCGGGCTGATACGGGCGACCGGCTCCATCTAAGCTCTCGAAGGTAGGACCGACCAACCTTTGTCGTCGCTCAATCGCCTGAGGAGCCAAGGCCAATGTCGGTGCCGATCGAGAGTCGTATTGCGGCCGTGCTGCTGTGGGTCGTCGCATTCGGATGGGCGCTGCTGCCGACTCCGTGGCTGATGTGGTGGGTGGTCGTCCGTGGTCGCCTCCCAGTCCTGCCGCTCATCGGCGAGCCCAACGGCGGCCCCTTCTACCTCAACCAGTCGCGCGAGGTCTTCCTGGTGCTGCTGGCCGCTGCGTTCGTCCTCGGGCTCGTGCAGGTCTGGGCTGGCTGGTTGCTGTGGAACGGCCAGCGGTCGGGCGCTCTCCTGCAATTCGCGCTACTGCCTGTCGAGGCGGTGTTCTGGTATGGGTTCGCGATTCCCATTCCGCCGTTCCTCGCGCTAGCCCGCGTCATCCTCGTGGTGTTGGCCTGGCCACGATTGGTCTAAAGCCGCATTCGGCGCGCGACGAACGGCGACCGGGGCAGTCCTGCGCCACTGGTCCCGACCACTTAGCCGTTCCAAGAGCGCAGACGCGCAGGCAACTCGGTAGCCAGTCAGTAGAATCTGCCTCATGAGTTCTGGCGCGGTTGTGGACCGTGAAGCGATCGCTCGTGCGTGTCGCGCGCACGACGTGCGGCGCCTTCGCTTGTTCGGCTCTGCAGCCGGCGACCATTTCAGGCCCGAGCACA
>Ga0164307_10001422_pt1 | contig 10834 bp, 14 predicted proteins | sample Whisoiple_243_MG_FD_110214 | JGI IMG/M metagenome (GOLD analysis project Ga0164307, IMG submission 110214) | Soil microbial communities amended with fresh organic matter from upstate New York, USA - Whitman soil sample_243_MG | ecosystem: Environmental > Terrestrial > Soil > Unclassified >...
CGGGCCGAGAAGGTTCGATCCGGAGCGATGGTTGGTAACGTGTCTTCTGCAACAGGTGCAAGTTCCAGCAGGTATGACGCCGGCGGAGTTTGTGATCCAACGGCGTTTCTTCTTTCGTGGGCCTACCACTCATGCGAAGTCGGAGCGACGTGTCACCGCACCTGATGTGGGACCGTCGAAGTGACGGTCTCTCGCCCCGACAGAGGAGTAACGAGCACATGGCTCAGGGCACTGTTAAGTGGTTCAACGCAGAAAAGGGCTTCGGCTTCATCGCTCAGGACGGCGGCGGCGACGACGTCTTCGTTCACTACTCGGCGATTCAGACCCAGGGCTACAAGTCCCTGGACGAGAACCAGAAGGTCGAGTTCGAGGTCACCCAGGGTCCCAAGGGCCCGCAGGCGGAGAACGTCCGCGCGCTGTGATCTGACGGCCGTCCGAGCGACGGCCTGAAGGGGCCCCAACCCGCAAGGGTGGGGCCCCTTCATCATTTGTGGCCCCCGGGTGCTCCTCCGGCCAGTTCCCTTCGGAGCAGGCGGGCATGGCCCGGACGGGTCAGATTTCCGGTTGCCGCGTTTGTCGGCGTGACCGTCGGGCAGGCTGGCCGTTAGGGGAGGTCAGACGACGCCTGAGGCGAGGCCGTCGTACCCGGTCCCGACGCATGCAGACCGATCTCGGATGGGAGTGATGGAGGTGCAGGACCAGTTCGACGTCTCCCTCGAGGACTCCGACCTCCTCGGCGAGGTCGAGCTCACGACCAACCTGATCATCGCCGCCAGCGAGTCCGACGAGCACCTCTCCGTCGACGAGATCGACAAGATCCTCGGTGTGGTGCCTCCGCCGCGGAGCGAGGCGTGAGTCGTCGCCACTCCTGAGTGCATACCCCTCAGGGGTATGCTGCTCGTATGAGTGAGCACGACATCGGCGAGCACCAGCACGGCTACATCCAGCGCAAGGACGACTACCTCCGGCGACTGCGACGCATCGAGGGGCAGGCCCGGGGCCTTCAGCGGATGGTCGAGGAGGAGCAGTACTGCATCGACATCCTCACCCAGGTCGCGGCGATGACGAAGGCACTCCAGGCGGTGTCTCTCGGACTGGTCGAGGAGCACCTCGCCCACTGCGTGGTCGACGCGGCGCGCGCCAGCGACGAGGCCGCGCAGGAGAAGATCAGCGAGGCCGTCGAGGCGATCGCCCGGCTGGTGAAGTCGTGACCGGCCCGGCCACCGCGACCTGGCAGGTCGTCGGCATGACGTGCGGGCACTGCGTCGCGGCGGTGCGCGAGGAGCTCGCGGCGATCGACGGCGTCCGGTCGGTCGACGTCGAGCTGGAGTCCGGCAGCGTCACCGTGGTCAGCGACGCACCCCTCGAGCCGACGGCGGTCGCGGCGGCGGTCGAGGAGGCCGGCTACCAGCTGGCCCCGGCCCCGTAGCTCAGCAGGTCGCGAACAGGACCGGCCCGCTGGACAGGTCGGAGAAGACGTACGACCCCTCCTCGGGCCTGAGGTCAAGCGTGACCAGGTCGCCGTCGGCCGTCGCCGACTCGACCGAGAACCGGTCGGAGAAGTCGCCCCCCTGACCCGGGGCCGGACCCGCGGCGAGGACCGCGCGGCTGTCGGCGTTGGTGCGCGCCTGGTCGTCGTCGGCGAAGGCCATCACGGCGCGTACGTCGCCGCCCGGCTGCACCGACATCGCGTACGCCGTCATCGGGTCCACCGTGCCGGCTTCCGCGATCAGCCGGTCGGCGGCCGCCTGGTCGTCGGCGTCCGCCTGGCTCATCGCCAGCTTGGAGCAGACGTTGTCGCCGTCGTACACCGCGGCGGTCAGTGGCTCCCCGGACGCGGCCACGACCGAGCGCATCGGCTCGGAGATCCCGTCGTCGCCGAGCCCGTCCACGACCTGCTGCAGGTAGTCCTCCCGGTCGCTGGTGAGGACCAGTCCTTCGTCGGCGTCGAGGGCGACGTACTGCAGCTCGGGGGTGAGGTTGTCGCCGATCTCCGGGAGCAGGGTGTCCCCGCCGGTCCACACTCCGGTGCCGGTGTCCGGCCGGGTGAACCCGGCATCGTCCAGGTGGTCGGCCACGGCGTCGACGGCATCGCCGTCCGGCAGCTTGATGATGACGACCGCGCCCTCGGCGGACTGGCTGAACAGCTCCCAGTCGGCGTTGGCGGGAGAGAAGCCGAACTTGCTCCGGAGCACCGGTGCGGACTGCACGAGGGCCGAGGCGGACGACAGGTCGGCGTCGTACGCCGCGTCCAGGTCGGAGCCGACCCGCTCCCGGACCGCTGCCCAGTCGGTCCAGGAGAGGCGCTGCGCGTCGCTGGGTGCGTACGACGTCGCCTGGGCAAAAGTGGTCTCGTCCCGGTCCCGCCACCAGCGGACGGCGACGATGACGGCCGCCGCGAGGAGAGCCAGCCCCAACACCGCCACGACCACGGTCGTCACGCGTTTGGGCACAGGTGGGTCTCCTCTTCGAGCCGGGGTGGTGTGAGACTAACTGCATGGCCACGAAGGACGTGCTCGCCGCCGGCGCCGTCGTCTTCCGCCCCGGGAAGCGCGTCCTGCTCGTGCACCGCCCGCGCTACGACGACTGGTCCTTCCCGAAGGGCAAGCTCGACCCGGGGGAGCACGTCACGTCGGCGGCCGTCCGCGAGGTGTCGGAGGAGACCGGCCTGCACGTCCGCCTGGGGGTGCCGCTGTCGTCGCAGCGCTACCCGGTGTCCGGCGGCCGGACCAAGCAGGTCTCCTACTGGGTGGGCCGGGTGGTCGGGAGCGACGACGTCGCGGACTATCGGCCCAACGCCGAGATCGACGCGGTGGAGTGGGTTCCGTACGACGAGGCGATGGACCGGCTCACCTACGACTACGACCGCGCCACCCTGAAGGAGGCGCGTCCGCAGCGCCGCCGGACGCTCGCGGTCGTCCTGCTCCGGCACGGCCACGCCCGCTCCCGGAAGGGCTGGCACCAGGACGACCGGCTGCGACCGCTCGTGCAGCTCGGCCGCACCCAGGCGCAGCAGCTGGTGCCGATGCTCGCGGCGTACGACGTCACCCGGGTGATCAGCTCCGGCAGCATGCGCTGCCTCGAGACGGTCACGCCGTACGCCGACACGACGGGCTGGAGCCTGGAGATCGCCGACGGCGTCAGCGAGGAGGGCGCGACCCCCTCGTCGGTCGCCGACGTGGTCGACGGCCTGGTGTCCGGCGACGAGTCGGCGGTCCTGTGCACCCATCGTCCGGTGCTGCCGTCCGTGCTCGACGCGCTCGGTCTCGAGGACACCAAGCTGGAGCCCGGATCGATGCTCGTGGTGCACCTGCGTCAGGGCACGGTGACCGCTACCGAACTCCACCGGGCCGGGTGAGTCAACGGGTCCTGAGGCTTGTTCACGTGATTGCCGTCTCGTGAGCGGCTGCCGGACTCCATCTGGGCGATTCGAGTTCACCGCTCGTTCACCAACGACCCCGGAACCGTCCACTTCGACTCCCTAACTTCGCTGTTGTCAGAGACAAAGAAGACAGAGGAGTCTTGAAGTGATCCGCACTTCCATCCGCCGGGCAGTCGTGCCGGGCATCGCCGTTCTCGCACTCGCCCTCACGGGCTGCGGCGCGGGCAACAGCAGCGACACCGACAGCGCCAGCGACGGCAGCAGCAGCGGTGCCGCCAGCCTCAGCGGCGAGCTGGCCGGTGGCGGCGCCTCCTCGCAGGAGACGGCGCAGACCGCCTGGCGCGCCGGCTTCCAGACCGCCAACTCCGGCGTGACCATCACCTACGACGCCGTCGGCTCCGGCACCGGCCGTGAGAACTTCATCAACAAGGCGACCTCGTTCGCCGGCTCGGACTCCTACCTGAGCGACGACGAGGGCCAGCTGACCGCGGCCAAGGAGCGTTGCGGCGGCACCGACGCCATCGAGGTGCCGGCGTACGTCAGCGCGATCGCGATCATCTTCAACGTCCCGGGTGTCGACGCGCTCAACCTCGACGCCAAGACGGTCGCGTCGATCTTCGACGGCAAGATCACCACCTGGAACGACCCGGCCATCGCCGCCCTCAACGACGGCGTCGACCTGCCCGACACGAAGATCTCGCCGGTGCACCGCTCCGACGACTCCGGCACGACGGACAACTTCACCGACTACCTGAGCAAGGCCGGTGACGGCGCCTGGCCGCACGACGCCGACGGCGTGTGGCCGATCAAGGGCGGCGAGGCCGCTGAGGGCACCTCCGGCCTGGTCGCCGCGGTCAAGGGCGGCGAGGGCACGATCGGCTACGCCGACGAGAGCCAGGCCGGCGGCCTCGGCATCGTGTCGGTGAAGGTCGGCGAGGAGTTCGTCGCCCCGTCCGCCGAGGGTGCCGCCAAGGCGCTCGCCGTCTCCAAGCCGGTCGAGGGCCGCGCGGACGTCGACATGGCCATGGACATCGACCGGACCACGACCGAGTCCGGCGCCTACCCGGTGCTGCTCGCGTCGTACCTGATCGCCTGCCAGACCTACGACGACGCCAACGAGGCCGCGCTGGTGAAGGGCTTCCTGTCCTACATCGTCTCGGACGAGGGCCAGCAGGTCGCCGCCGAGCAGGCCGGTGCCGCCCCGCTCGACGCGACGCTCGCCAGCAAGGCGAGCGACATCGTCGGCGCCATCGCCGCCAAGTAACGACGTCGGACGTACGGCGGCCCGCGACCCGGGCCGCCGTACGGCCGCAAGAAGAGCAAGTGCAACGAACTCCCGACAGGAGCCCCGTGTCCGTCACCGCACCGTCCCCGCCGAGGGCCGACAAGCCGGTCGTGCGACCCGGCGACCGGATCTTCGCCGGCACCGCCCGGCTCGCCGCCCTCACGATCATGCTGGCGCTGGCCGGTGTGTTCGTGTTCCTGGCGATCGAGGGCCTGCCGGGACTGAGCGCCCCCGAGAACATCTACGCTCCCGCCACCGACTTCTGGTCGTACGTCGGCCCGCTGGTCTTCGGCACGATCCTGGCCGCCGTCGTGGCGCTGGTGATCGCGGTGCCGTTCTCGATCGGCGTCGCGCTCTTCATCTCCCACTACGCGCCCGCCCGCGTCGCCACCCCGATCGCCTACGTGATCGACCTGCTCGCGGCGGTGCCCAGCGTGGTCTACGGCCTCTGGGGCGGCCTGGCGCTCGCGCCGGCGCTGCGGCCGGCCATCGACTGGCTCTACGACCACCTCAGCTTCATCCCGTTCTTCGCCGGCCCGCCGTCGGTGACCGGGCGGACCATGCTGACCGCCGGCATCGTGCTGGCGATCATGGTCGTGCCGATCACCACCGCGATCTCGCGTGAGGTATTCGCGCAGACCCCGCGGCTGCACGAGGAGGCCGCGATGGCCCTCGGTGCCACCCGCTGGGAGATGATCCGGCTCGCGGTCTTCCCGTACGCCCGCTCGGGCGTGATCTCCGCGGTGATGCTCGGCCTCGGCCGTGCTCTCGGCGAGACCATGGCGGTCGCGATGGTCCTCTCCGCGACGCCCGTGGTGACGCTGAACCTGATCTCCGACACCAACCCCGCGACCATCGCCTCCAACATCGCCTCCAACTACAAGGAGGCCTCGCCGGACAAGCAGGCGGTCCTGATCGCCACCGGCCTGGTGCTGTTCGCGGTCACCTTCGCGGTGAACTTCGCGGCTCGGTGGGTCATCGGCCGCGGCGAGAGGAACCTGACCCGATGAGCACCACGACTCCTCTGGAGCCCGACTCCTTCGCGATCACCGCCAACCTGGCGCAGCCGCGGCTGCCCAAGTGGGCGCTGCTGCTGGTCGCCGTGCTGGCGCTCGGCGTCGCCGGCCTGGTCACGCTGCTGCTCGGCTGGAGCCCGTACGCCGGCCTGGTGCTGGCCATCGCCCTAGCGGCAGTCGGCCTGCCGCTGTGGTCGCTGCTGCTCGAGGGCCGCCGCTCGGCTGCAGACCGGTTCGCCACCTCGCTGGTGTGGGCCGCCTTCGGCGTCGTCCTGGTGCCGCTGGTCTGGCTGATCTGGCTGGTCGTCAAGAACGGCATCGGCGTCATCAACGGCGAGTTCCTCACCTACGACATGCGCAACGTCGTGGGTGCGGGCGGCGGCATCTACCACGCCCTGTGGGGCACGATCCTGATCACCCTGGCCGCGGCGATCATCTCGATCCCGATCGGTCTCTTCACCGCGATCTACCTGGTCGAGTACGGCCGCGGTAGCCGTCTCGCGCGGGTCACGACGTTCCTGGTGGACGTGATGACCGGCATCCCGTCGATCGTGGCCGGCCTCTTCGCGCTGTCCCTCTTCGTGCTGATCTTCGGTCCGGCGATCCGGATCGGCTTCGGCGGCGCGGTCGCACTGTCGCTGCTGATGATCCCGACGGTGGTCCGCTCGTCCGAGGAGATGCTCCGGCTGGTGCCGAGCGACCTGCGCGAGGCGTCGTACGCCCTCGGCATCCCGAAGTGGCGCACCGTGGTGAAGGTGGTGCTCCCGACCGCGCTCGGCGGCATCATCACCGGCGTCGTGCTGGCGATCTCGCGGGTCATCGGCGAGACGGCCCCGCTGCTGGTCGTCGCGGGCGCGACCGACTCGGTGAACTTCAACCTCTTCGAGGGCCGGATGATGACGCTGCCGGTCTACATCTTCAGCCAGTACAGCTCGCCCGGCGTGGTGCCGCTCGGGCAGGAGGGCGACCCGCCGGGCTATGCCCGCGCGTGGGGTGCCGCCCTCGTGCTCATCGCTATCGTGATGGTGCTCAACCTCGTGGCTCGCATCATCGGCGCCTACTTCGCCCCCAAGACCGAACGGCGCCGCTGAGCGCCTGTGTGAGAGAGAAACCATGGCCAAGAGCATCGACGTCTCCGACCTCAACATCTACTACGGCGACTTCCTCGCCGTCGAGGGTGTCAACATGACGATCCGCGCCAAGGCGGTGACCGCGTTCATCGGTCCCTCCGGCTGCGGCAAGTCGACCTTCCTGCGCACGCTCAACCGGATGCACGAGGTGATCCCCGGCGCCCGCGTCGAGGGCAAGGTGATGGTCTCGGGCCAGTCGCTCTACGACCCGGCGATCGACCCGGTCGCCGTACGCCGCCAGATCGGCATGGTCTTCCAGCGGCCGAACCCGTTCCCGACGATGTCGATCTACGACAACGTCCTGGCCGGGTCGAAGCTGAACTCCAAGAAGATGAAGAAGTCCGAGGCCGACGCGATCGTCGAGAAGTCCCTCAAGAGCGCCAACCTCTGGAACGAGGTCAAGGACCGTCTCTCGAAGCCCGGCATGGGCCTGTCGGGCGGCCAGCAGCAGCGGCTCTGCATCGCCCGCGCGATCGCGGTCTCGCCCGAGGTGCTGCTCATGGACGAGCCGTGCTCCGCGCTCGACCCGATCTCCACGTCGGCGATCGAGGACCTCATCCACGAGCTGAAGTCTGAGTACACGATCGTGATCGTGACCCACAACATGCAGCAGGCGGCGCGGGTCTCCGACGACACCGGCTTCTTCAACCTCAAGGCCACCGGCGAGCCCGGCCACCTGGTCGAGTTCAACCCGACCAACAAGATGTTCACCAACCCGGACGAGGAGTCCACCGAGGCCTACATCTCGGGTCGCTTCGGATAGCGGGGGACGCGCCAGCGGATCGCTCAGATCCCGGCTGGTGCTGCCGATAGACCGATCATGCCTCGCTGCGCAGTCGTGATCGAGGACGACGCGGACACCGCGTCGCTCCTCGAGCTCGCGCTGTCCTCGCAGGGCTTCGACGTGGCGATCGCGACCGACGGCCAGCAGGGGGTCGCGCTGGTCGCGGCGCTGAAGCCCGACCTGATCACCCTGGATGTCGGGTTGCCCGGCATCGACGGGCTCGAGGTGTGCCGCCGGATCCGGCCGATCACCGATGCGTACGTCGTCATGGTGACCTCGCAGGCGGACGAGATCGACCGGCTGATCGGCCTCGAGACCGGTGCGGACGACTACCTGGCGAAGCCGATCAGCGTGCGCGAGCTCAAGGCTCGGGTGAACGCGATGTTCCGCAGGCCGCGCCACTTCGTCGAGGTGCCCAGTGCGGCGGCGTACGACGCGATCGTCGACGTGGCCGCCACGGCCGACCACGAGGTGCTGCGCCACGGTGACCTGCTCGTCGACATCGACGCCCACCGGGCATGGCGCGCGGGCGAGGAGGTCGACCTGACCCCGACGGAGTTCGGCCTGCTCACCACGCTGATGCGATCGCCGACGCGGGTGTGGCCGCGGGCGCTGCTGATGCAGGAGGTCTGGGGTCAGAGCTGGGGCGAGACTCACCACGTCGAGGTCCACATGGGCAACCTGCGGCGCAAGCTGGGGGACCGGCGCGGTGAGGTGCGGTTCGTGGAGACCGTGCGCGGCGTGGGCTATCGTCTGCGCGCGGTCAGCACCAGCACCGAGCCCGAGCCCAGCCGGGCCCCGATCGGCTCGTCGACCAGCTGACCGGTCGTGAACCGGGTGCCCGGCCCGCCGAGCTCCACCTCGTCCGTTGCGGCCACGAGTCGGCGGTGCCGGAGCGGCAGGAACTTCGAGTCGTCGGTGATCATGCGCGTGGCTCCGATGTGACGAGGGTGAGGCGTGGGCGCGCGGCGGGTGCCGGAGCGCGGTGGCGGGGTGCGTCCTGTCCCCAGATCAGGCTGAGTCCGAGGAGGACGACGCCCCCGAGGGCGACCCAGATGGCGCCGTACCGCACGACGGTCGCGCGGACCGCCTGGACGACGTGGCCGACCTCGGGCACGACGTACGCCGTCTCCCAGACCGTGTCGTCCGAGATGGTGGCGCTCCACGGGTCGGCGGCTTCGTTGGCGTCGCCCTGGGTCTTGATCTCTGTGGCGCCGTCACTCGTGTGCTGGACGTCGATGACGCGGTGGGTCTCGACGTGGTGGTCGGCCACGGGCGCCTGGAAGGTGAGGATGTCGCCGACCCGGACGTCTTCGGCCGGACGCGGGACCGAGACCACGACGTCGCCGCGGTCGATGGTGCCCGTCATGCTGCCTGTCAGCATCACCGCAGTGCGGTAGCCGAAGAGGTGCGGCCCGACCGCGAGGCCGAGGAACGCGAGCACCCCGACCGCGAGGACCAGGGTCAGCACCCCGCTGACGATCCGCTTGACGCTCATGGCGTCACGACGGTCGTCTTGGCGGTCCGCTGGGTGCCGGTCAGCGTCCAGGTGATGCCGGTGGTGAGGCCGGCCGTGTTGTTGCCCGCGCTGCCGGGCAGCGTCAGGGTCGCCCGCAGGTAGACCGGGGCGAAGCTGTTGAGGTTGGGGACCCAGCTCGCGGTCTCGCCCCACGCGCTGGTCGCGCCGTTGCCGACCAGGCCGCCGTCGGTGGAGACGTTGGTCGTCGTACCCGAGCAGGTGACGGACGAACCGGTCACCGTCCACGCCTTGCTGCAGCTGTCGACGGTGAGCCGGAGCGCGTCGGTGAGCGCGTTCTGGTTGGTGACAGTGGTCTGCAGGGTCAGGTCGCCGAGCTCGGCCGAGCCGGCGGCGCGCTTGACCGAGACCGGGAAGACGACCTTGTCGCCGGGGACCATGCCCTTGGCATCCACGTGGACGCCCTGGTCGTTGTCGTTCATCAGCACGCTGACCTTGGCGCTCCCGACGCTCACGTCGGCGGTCGTCGTGTCCGTGTAGGCGCCGTACGTCCCGATCCCGGCGACGGCCGCCGCGCTGGCGACGAGTGCGACCGTCGCGAAGATCTTGGCGGTGTTGCGGCGAGCAGTGGTGGTGCGCAAAGCGGGTTCCTCCCCCAAGGTTCCCCCAGGACCGATCTGCCTGGTGATGCCCAGATCAAACTCCTCCGACCTCAAGACACCGCCCGCCCAACCCCTCGTTTTCCTACAAGACAAATGCAAGGTGCTCAGGTGGGGTCAGGGTGAGGGGGTAGTCCCTGACGGAATGGTTCGCTCGAACGGAGATTTCGAACCATTCCGTCAGGGACTACCCCGCCGTTGCGCCCGTCGACAGCGGCCTGTGGATGAGCGCAGCAAAGTTCTGCCGGATCAGGGACCGTCCCTGCATGGATCTCTCGGGCGTCCCGCGGCGGGTCGCGATACCCGTGACGGTCGACCCGGCAGGGCTAGACGGACCGACCCGCGGGTCCGCTCGCGGGCCCGCGTGGCGACGGTCGAGCAAAGGTCTTTTCGTCCCGTCGAGCGTCGACCCGTCAGCGCTCGACCAGCGGGTCGTCGAGGCCGCGGCGGTGCTTCCCGACGACTGGGGTGGGGTCACCGGATGGGCTCACCTCGCGTGGGAGGGCGCGACGTGGTTCGACGGTACGCCGTGGGGTGGGGGCAGCGCCCGTACGGTGACGCTGGCGATCGGAGGCAACCGAGCCATCCGACCTCAGTCAGGTATCGCCACGAGCGAGGAGCGGTTGGCGCCTGGCGATCTCGTGATGGTCGACGGCCTGCGGACGACGACGCTGGTGAGATCGGTCTGCTTCGAGATGCGTTACGCCCGCGATGTACGTGATGCGGTCGTCACCTTGGACATGGCCTGCTTCAACGACCATGTCTCGATCGCCGAGGTGGTGGCCTACGGGCGGGGGCTCAATGGGTGGACCGGGATGCCGATGTTTCGGGAGGCCTGCAGCCTCGCCGACGAAAACGCATGGTCTCCGACCGAGGTGGACATGCGGCTGGTCTGGAGGCTGGACGCGGGCTGTCCGTGGCCGCTGTGCAACGCGCCTGTGTTCAACCTTGCCGGCCAGCTGCTCGGCGCACCCGATCTGATCGATCCGGTCCACGGTGTCTACGCGGACTACGACGGGGCGTTGCACCTCGCCGGGAGGCAGCGGGCGAAGGACGTCGACCGCGAGGCCGACTTCCGTGCCCATGGCCTGGAGGGTGCCA
>Ga0164307_10001424_pt1 | contig 10823 bp, 10 predicted proteins | sample Whisoiple_243_MG_FD_110214 | JGI IMG/M metagenome (GOLD analysis project Ga0164307, IMG submission 110214) | Soil microbial communities amended with fresh organic matter from upstate New York, USA - Whitman soil sample_243_MG | ecosystem: Environmental > Terrestrial > Soil > Unclassified >...
ACTTACCTGCGCGTTGCCGTAATTGTCCACTACACCCTACCGGGTGAGTGTTTGATGACTGTCCGTTCGATACCTCGGAAGGGCGCATGGTGCCGCCAAGTGAAAATTTGCACTGCAAAGGGCCCTGCAGCTCCGAGTGGTCGGCATCGTTGTCGTCCGGCATCGATTTCGACCGGTGCCTGAGCGTGCCTCCAGCGTCCCGCTGGTCGGGGATCTCAACCCGGTGGCGGCGCACCGATCTGCTCCCCGGGCCCTATCGGCGAGCGACGTGCGAGCCATCGGCCGAATGCCGCCGCGCTCCGCTCGCCCGGTCCGATCGGCTCCAGTAGGTTCGCGACGTGCGGATTGAATCGGTGATCGCGGTCGATGCCACGCAGACCGTCGGGCCGACCAGACTGCGACTGCTGACTGCGCGGAGTTCTCGGCTGCCCGTGGTGGTGGTCGACGGTGCCGGCGACGATGCGGTCTACCACGTCTTCGACGTCGCCGGCCTGCAGGCGGCGATGGGCACCCAGCTGTCGGCCACCGTGCTGGACGAGGCACTCGAGCTCGCCGATCGGTCGGCACATCAGCCCGTGTCGAAAAGTGATGCCGCGTCAGCGCCGGCCGGATCGCCGGTGGTCGAGGGCGGCCGATTGATCGGTGTCGTCGCCGACGACCTGCCCGAGCAGAAGGAATTCACCGAGGCAGACATGGCTCGCGGCGAACCCACGTCCGGCGCCAAACGCGGACTCTGGAAGCGGATCACCGGCTCCGGCGACTGATCGGGCGATGAGCGCCGACCGGACCGGCCCGGACTCCAGCGTGCCGCTGGTCCCGCCGGACGACCGCGTGGAGACCCGAGGACACCAGCACGACTCCTGGCAGGTTGTCGTCCCGATCGTGGCAGCGGCGTCGCTGATCGCCTGGTTCCGGATGCCGTCGATGGTCCGCGGGTGGCTCTATGCCGAGGACGGCAAACAGTTCGCCGCCGATTGGGCAGGCGCCGACGCTGCCGGCGGGATCTCCGTTCTGTGGACGCCGTATGCCGGCTATGAGCACGCGATTCCCCGGCTGGCGTCGTGGTTCGTCACCGCCGTTCTGCCGGTGAGCTGGTGGGGGATCGCGATCAACGTCATCTCCTGCCTCACCGCCGGCGCCGTCGCCGGACTGATCTTCGTCTTCAGCCGGGATGTGGTCACCGACCTGGCCTGCCGGGTGGTCATCGGAATGATCACCGTGCTGGTCCCGATAGCGGCGACCGAGGCGCTGGGGAACATCGCCAATCTGCACTGGTTCCTGCTCTATCTGACGCCCTGGCTGCTGCTCGTGACGCCCCGAACCAGCTGGGGCGCAAGCGGAATCGCCCTGGTCGCATTTTTTTCGACCACCACCGAACCGCAGTGCGCGATCTTCCTGCCCTTGGTTTTGTGGCGGGTATACGGACTGTGGCGGCCCACGGACCCGGAATCTCGACGGCTGATGATCCCGGTGCTGTGCGGGTGGTTCCTCGGAGTCGCCGCGCAGGTGGTCGCCACGTTCGCCGCACCGCGCGGCGTCTCGGGCGAGTTTCCACCGTTGGCCTCGGTGGTGCAGGGATACGTGCTGAACGCGGGCATGACGCTCGGTACGACCTACCGGCCGTTGCTGGGATCAGTCTTCGTCAGATTCGGTTGGTGGCCCGGTTTCCTCGGCGTCGCGGCGATCCTGGCGCTGGCCGTGCTCGGATTCGTCAAGGGCAGGACACCGGAGCGGATCGCGCTGGTGGCGCTGCTCTACGGGTCGGTCGTCAGCTGGACGGCGTCGTTCGTGTTGAGCCGCAACCCCGACTTCTACTACAGCGAGCTACCGCTGGAGGAGTTCGCCTCACCGCTGTACACCCGGTGGGGCACGGCGGCGTCGATGATGCTCGCCGCCACCATCCCGGTCGCCGTCGCCGTACTGATCCGCGAGTACCGCCGCCGGCAATGGATCTGGTACGCGGTGTTGGGCGCGCTGGTCATCGCACTGGCCGCCAACCTCTTTCTCGACACAGGCCCGGGCTACCGGTCGTGGGCGGCGGAGGTGGAGCGGGCGAGGGCGGTCTGTGCGACCGCTAACGGCAGCTCGGCCGGCACCGTCGAGCTGACAACCCCGCCGGGCCCGGGTTGGGTGATCAACCTTCCGTGCCCGGTGCTCACCGGCGGATAACGCTCTGCAGCGATTGCTCAGATGACGTAACCGACCACGTCGGCGACCAGGTCGACCGGCGCCGTGGAGGCGTTGTACAACATGATCTTTCCGTCCGTGCCGATCGGAACCATCACCAGGTTGGGGACTGTCTGACCAGCGATGAAGTTCAGGTTCGAGGCCGTCGGCCGGTTCACCCCGGTCGGGAAGACCGTGATGAAGCCGCCGTCGGTGGTGTCGGTGACGGTGACATTCAGGATGGCGGCAGACGCTCCTCCTGCCGGTACCCCACCCTGCCCGGCGACCGTCACGGCCCGCCCGCTGGACCCCGGGACCATTCCTCGCCCGTCGGTCCGGGTGTCGAGGATCCGCGACGGCGGCAGCGCGCCGAGGGTTCCCGCCGCGGTGGGGGTGCCGCCGAGGTAATAGCCGGCCACGTCGGCGAGCATGTCGACCGGGGCGTCCGCAGAGTTGTAGATCTGGATCGTGCCGTCGCTGCCGACCGGGACGACGACCAGGTTGGGCACGGTTTGGCCGGCGACGAAGTTGACGTTCGATGCGGTCGGTTGGCTGGTGCCGGTGGGGTAGGCGGTGAGGTACCCACCCTTGGTGGTGTTGGTCACGGTCAGGTTGAGCACGACGGCGGAGACGCCGGTGAGTGGAACGCCGCCGGCGCCGAGAATCTGGACCTGACGGGTAGCGGTGCCCGGGACCTGGCCTCCGCCATCGACCCTCGAATCCAGGATCCGGGCCGGGCTGACCGGCGCGAAGGCACCGGGTGCCGCGGGAGTGCCTCCGAGGTAGTAACCGGCGACGTCGGCGAGGATGTCGACCGCGGCATCGGCGGCGTTGTAGATCTGGATCGAGCCGTCGAAACCGACGGGCACGACGGCCAGGTTGGGCACGGTTTGGCCGGCGACGAAGTTGACGTTGGACGCAGTCGGTTTGCTGGTGCCGGTGGGGTAGGCCGTGAGGTATCCACCCTTGCTGGCGCCGGTGACGGTCAGGTTCAGCACGACCGCGGAGACACCGATGGACGGAAGGCCGCCGGCGCCGAGGATGCGGACCCGCCGGGCCGAGGAGGCCGGGACCTGACCTCGGCCGTCGACCCTGGTGTCCATGATTCGTGCCGGGATGAGCGGACCGAAGGCCCCCGGAACAGTCGGGGGGGTGGTGCTGCGCGGGAAGCCGGCGCCGACCAGGGCAGCACCATTGGTGGCCGATCCCGAAATGTCCACGTCGATGGTCGTCCCGCAGGCGGGCATCGAGATCGTCGGCTGACGCATCACGTACCCGCGGTTGGTCTGCGGAGCCGACGACGACGCCGATCGCCAGAACACCCCGTCGCTGCCGACGGCGTTCTCCAGGTCGGCCGTCGTCAACAGCTGCGGGACGCCGACGTACACCCCGGGGACGAAGCCGGCGCTGCGGACCTCCGATGCCCAGTTCTTCACCCAGGAGATCATCCCGGCCCTTGTCGTGGGCGATGTTCCGTCGCTCAGGTTGTTTTCCAGATTCAGGAAGACCTGCGCACCCCTGGGGTAGCCGACGGACTTTGCGTTGGTCACCATCAACTGCCCGCGGGCCGTTCCCTGCGCGGGATCGGACCAGAACGGCTGATAGAAGCCCTGGAACAGCACGATGCTCATTCCGAGCCCGGCGGCCGTCCGGTACTCGGTGTCCCACCCCGCACCCAACGCATCGATCACGTCGAAGGAGAACCCGGACGCACTCAGGCAGTTCAGCTGCACGGCGCTGTCGGCACCGATGTTGTCGAATCCGGACAGGCCAGGGGCCAGCGCGATCGTGCTCGCCGTCGGGTTCGCCGCGGCGGCCGCGGCGGAGAGTTGCGCGATGGCGGCCGGGTCTTCGGACTGATCGATGCCGACCGGGGTCGCGGCAGCGGCGATCCCGGTTGGTGCCAGCAGGATGGAGGCCGTCAACGCCAGCGTCAGCGTCAGCGCGCCGAACAACGCCGTCACCAGCGGGCGGTGGGTACCACTACGCATCATCGAAATCCGCTCCGTCGTCGAGGCCGCCCGCCACTGGGTGACCCTTCAGGAAAGCATGGTGCCCGGGTTTGGGGGGTTGCACGCGTGAACTGGCGGTGAGGCGGGCTGCTGCGGACCCGCGGTCCGGTTGCGCAGATCACACCGCCAGCGATCGGATCATTCCTTACCGCTCCGGCGGAACAGCTTGTTGCCCAACCACACCAGTGGGTCGTAACGCCGGTCGACCACCCGCTCCTTCATCGGGATGATGCCGTTGTCGGTGATCTTGATGTGTTCCGGGCAGACCTCGGTACAGCACTTGGTGATGTTGCACAGGCCGATGCCCTGGTGCTCCTGTGCGAACTCCCGGCGATCGGTGCGGGCGTCCAACGGGTGCATGTCCAACTCGGCGGCCCGGATGAAGAATCGCGGACCGGAGAATGCCTGCTTGTTTTCTTCGTGGTCGCGGGTGACGTGGCAGACGTTCTGGCACAGGAAGCACTCGATGCACTTGCGGAATTCCTGTGATCGCTCGACGTCGACCTGGGCCATCCGGTACTCGCCGAGTCCGACACCCTCCGGCGGTGCGAACGACGGGATCTGCCTGGCCTTCTGGTAGTTGAACGAGACATCGGTGACCAGGTCCCTGATCACCGGGAACGCCCGCATGGGCGTCACGGTGATCACCTCGTCGTCGGTGAAGGTGGACATCCTGGTCATGCAGAGCAGGCGCGGACGGCCGTTGATCTCCGCACTGCAGGATCCGCACTTGCCCGCCTTGCAGTTCCACCTGACGGCCAGATCACCGGCCTGGGTGGCCTGCAGCCGATGGATGATGTCCAGCACCACCTCGCCCTCGTTGACCTCGACCGTGTAGTCCTGCAGGCCGCCGCCGCTCGCGTCCCCGCGCCAGACCCTGAACTTCGCGTCCCGGCTCATGCGTTTGCTCCACTCGTTCCTCGTGGAGCAAACGTATGACGGTGTCCATGATTCGCTCGGCGAGCCTCGCTCATGACCGACCTCCTCCTTCTGACGGGCCGTCGGCCGCCGGTGCGGGTGGCAGTTCGTCGTCTTCCAGGTACTTCTCCAGCTCGGAGCGCTCGAACAGCTCCAGCAGGTCGGTTCTGATCGGGGTGATCGGCTGCTCGGTGACCGTGACGGCTGTGGTGTCGTTGCTGGTGTCGGCCGCGCAGATCAACAGCTTCCGGCGCCACCTGGCGCTCATCTCCGGGTAATCGTCCCTGGTGTGTCCGCCGCGGCTCTCCTGCCGGATCAGTGCGGCCCTGGCGACGCATTCGCTGACCTGCAGCATGTTCACCAGGTCGAGGGCCAGATGCCACCCCGGATTGAACTGGCGGTGCCCCTCCACGCTGACCGCAGCGACCCGGGGCTTGAGCGCATCGATGGCGTCCAACGCCTGCTGGATCTCTTCCTCCTTGCGGATGATGCCCACCAGGTCGTTCATCACCTGCTGGAGCTCACGGTGCAGGGTGTAGGGATTCTCGCCGTCCTCGACCTGGAACGGGGCCAGCGCCCGCTCGGCGGCGGACTCGATCGATCCCGGCGATGCCGCCGGACGTGAATCGCCGAGGCCCTGGACGTAGTCGGACGCGCCGAGCCCCGCGCGGCGGCCGAACACCAGCAGGTCGGACAGCGAGTTGCCGCCGAGCCGATTGGAACCGTGCATCCCGCCGGCCACCTCACCGGCGGCGAAGAGCCCGGGAACCCTTGCGGCGGCAGCGGTGTCGGGATCGACCTCGACCCCGCCCATCACGTAGTGACAGGTCGGCCCGACCTCCATCGCCTCCTTGGTGATGTCGACGTCGGCGAGTTCGGAGAACTGATGGTGCATCGACGGCAGCCGCCGTTTGATCTCCTCGGCCGGCAATCGGGTCGAGACATCGAGGAAGACCCCGCCGTGCGGCGTGCCGCGACCGGCCTTGACCTCGGAGTTGATCGCCCTGGCCACCTCGTCGCGGGGGAGCAGATCCGGTGGGCGCCGGTTCTTCTCGGAGTCCTTGTACCAGCCGTCCGCCTCTTCCTCGGTCTCCGCGTACTTCGCCCGGAAGACGTCGGGGACGTAGTTGAACATGAACCTGGTGCCCTCGGAATTGCGCAGCACACCTCCGTCACCGCGCACGGATTCGGTGACCAGGATGCCCTTCACCGACGGCGGCCAGACCATGCCGGTCGGGTGGAACTGGACGAACTCCATGTTCACCAGGGTCGACCCCGCGCGCAGCGCCAGCGCGTGCCCGTCTCCGGTGTACTCCCAGGAATTGCTGGTCACCTTGAACGACTTGCCGATGCCGCCGGTCGCCAGGATCACCGCCGGTGCGTGGAAGGTGACGAATTTCCCGGTCTCCCGGCGATACCCGAAGGCGCCGGCGATGGCTCCGCTGTCGTCGGTCAGCAACTCGGTGATGGTGACCTCGGCGAACACCCGCAGACCTGCGTCCTCGTCACCGATCCCGTACTCGGAGACGCCTTCTGCGGTGTCCTCGTCCTGGCGCAGCGAGACGATCTTCTGCTGCAGGGTTCTGATCAGTTCCAGGCCGGTGCGGTCGCCGACGTGGGCGAGTCGTGGGTACTCGTGGCCGCCGAAGTTGCGCTGGCTGATCCGGCCGTCCGGCGTGCGGTCGAACAGTGCTCCGTAGGTCTCCAGTTCCCAGACCCGGTCCGGCGCCTCCTTCGCATGCAGCTCCGCCATCCGCGGATGGTTGAGAAACTTTCCACCGCGCATGGTGTCGCGGAAATGCACCTGCCAGCTGTCCTTGGAATTGACGTTGCCCATGGACGCGGCGATGCCGCCCTCGGCCATCACCGTGTGCGCCTTGCCGAACAGCGACTTGCAGATGATCGCCGTGCGCATCCCGGCCTCCCGGGCCGCGATCGCCGCCCGCAGACCGGCGCCGCCGGCGCCGATGATGACGACGTCGTAGCGATGTTCTTCGTGGTCGGTCATGCGGCTCCGGCGGTCGATGCGGTGGTGTCGGGGTGCGGGTCGATCAAGGGCGTGTCGATCAAGATGGTGGACTCCTGGGATCTCGCGGCATCGGGTGGCTGGTCGGCGATCAGAAGAATCTCAGGTCGGAGATGGTTCCGGTGGACAGCAACACGATGTAGAGGTCGGTGAACAGCAACCAGAACAGCGATGCCCAGGCGAGTTGCATGTGCCGCGCGTTGAGCTTGGAGATCTGTTGCCACGCCTTGTATCTGACCGGATGACGGGAGAAGTGCTTGAGCTTTCCGCCCATGATGTGCCGGCAGGAGTGGCAGGACAGCGTGTACAGCCAGATCAGCGCGGCGTTGACCAGCAGGAAGACGGTGCCGAGACCCATGTGGCCCCAGTCGCCCTCGGCATTGCGGAACCCGAGAATCGCGTCATAGGTCAGGATGACGCCGAAGATCATGGCGACGTACCAGAAGTACCGATGGACGTTCTGGAAGATCAACGGGAACCGGGTTTCCCCGGAGTACTTCTTGTGCGGTTCGGCGACCGCGCAGGCCGCCGGTGACAGCCAGAACGATCGGTAGTAGGCCTTGCGGTAGTAGTAGCAGGTCAGTCGGAACCCCAGCGGGAAGATCAGGATGATCAGCGCGGGCGACAGTGGCCACCAACTGATCGGCTGGCCGAAGTCGCTGGCCTCCGGGACGCAGCCGGTGGTGATGCAGGGTGAATAGAACGGCGAGAGATACGGGGCCGAGTAGTAGTAGTCGAACTGAAAGGCCCGGACCCCGCCGTAGACGACGAAGAGCAGCAGGCCGGCGGCGGTCAGGGCAGGCGCCCGCCGCCAGTTGTCGGTCCGCAGCGTCTTCGCTGCCAGGAGCGCGCGTCCTGGGGTGTTGACCCCGCTCAACGGCTCTTGCCGTGGTAGCCGCCCAAGCCCTCTTGGTCGTAGTCGTTGCCCCACATCGACGGGTCGTACGGCTCGTCGCTCATCTGGTAGACGGCTGGCTGGCCGGCCGGTGAGGCGATGCTGCCGGGGTCGACGGAGCGGAGGGACTCGGCGTCGGCGACGTCCATCTGCAATCGCTCCAGGTCGTTGCAGAGGCGGGCGACCGCGGGCACCTTGCCATGGGTGTGCGACAGCATGGCAACGGCGGACTTCAATTCGTCAACGGATCGGTGGAGAGCTAACAGAGCGGAGTCGGTCATCAGACCTCCCGGTCGGCGGGATACTGCGGCGGCTGAACTGTGATGAACACCACGACGATCTTGATGACCATATCCCCGCAGCCGTGCCGGTGTCAGTAGTAGGGACCCGTCGCGCCGCGAAGATCATTCGGGTCGGCGGCGGCGGCGACCGTAGACTCCCGGCAAAGGTGAACGGCGGAGCGGTTCGCAAGCGTGGGGAGACGTCGATGGCAGCGGGCACCAGCTCGAAAGCCGGTGCGCTGCTGCTGACTCCGGGTGCCGGCGCCTCCCGCGACCAGCACACCCTGGTGGCGGTCGATCGGGCGGTGCAGCCGATGCCCTGTGCCCGGGTCGATTTTCCGTATCGGCTACAGGGCAAGCGGGTTCCGGACCGGCCGCCGGTGGCGATTGCCCACCTGGCCGAACAAGCCGCCGCGCTCGTTGCCGAGGCCGGCGTCGCGCCGGATCGCCTGGTGCTGGGTGGCCGCTCCTACGGCGGCCGGATGTGTTCGATGGCGGTTGCGCAGGGTCTGCCGGCGGCCGGGTTGATCCTGTTGAGCTACCCGCTGCATCCGCCGGGCAAGCCGGAGAACCTGCGGGTGGAGCACTTTCCGGAGATCAACGTGCCGGTGCTGGTGATCTCCGGCAAGAGTGATCCCTTTGGTTCCCCCGCCGAATTCGACCAGCATCTGGCGAGCATCCCGGGTCCGATCACCCAGGTGTGGCTCACCGGGGGCCACGATCCGCGCAACGCCGACCGCGCTATCGGCGAAGCGGTCGTCAGTTGGCTGGGGAAACTGTGACCGGGGTTCGACGCGGGTGTGGCACTCAACCCCCCGAGATGGTCCCGAGGGTGACGAAGCCGTAGGCCGCGATGAGCGGCAGAACGATGAACATGATCGCGGCCTGGATAGGGTTCCCCCGCAGACCACCGGTGCCGGCCATGGCAAGGGCGCCGAGCACTGCGACGCTGATCGCCAGGACGAGAACTGGGACGAGCACGGTGACTCCTAGGGCCTGGACGTGGTGCGGACACCCGACAAACTGACCGAATATGACACGAGATCGTAGTGATGGCTGGTTTCTCGGCACACGTCGGGTCCTCGTCATCCTTGACCTTCGGCACCGAACCTCTCGCGCGTTGTCGTGCCAGCTCCGCGCGTCGGGTAATCGCTTGACTACACAGAGTCGTACGGTGGTGCGCGAGGGAAGGGGTCATCGATGCTCCGTCGACGTCTGTGGTTCGTCGTCTTGGCTGCCGCGCTCGCGTCGTCGGGTGTTCTGCTCGCGCCCGCTGCGTCGGCTTCGTCACCCGACTCGCTGACTGCCAGGGCAGAGCCGGCATTGACGGTGGGGACCGTGCTGGGCGGGCTGCAGAATCCCTGGGACATGGCCTTCACGCCGGCCGGCAGCATCCTGTTCACCGAACGAACGGGGCCGATCAAGTTCCGGATCGTGGGTGGTGAGGTCCGGCAGCTGGCGAGGCCGGCGGATGTGGTCGCCCAGGGCGAGGGCGGGATGATGGGCGTCGCGATCGACCCGAAATTCGGGACGAATCGACGCGTCTACACCTGCTTCATGTCGAACAAGAGCGGGGCGCTCGACGTCCGCGTGGTGCGCTGGACCATCAACTCCGGGGTGACCGCCCTGACCAATCGGACCGACATCGTCGCCGGCATCCCGGTGAGCTCGGGGCGCCATTCCGGCTGCCGCCCGCGCTTCGGGCCGGACGGCCGACTGTGGATCGGCACCGGCGACGCCGCAGTGGCGACCAATCCGCAGGATCCGCAGTCGTTGGGCGGCAACGTGTTGCGGGTCGACACGAACGGCAAAGGGGTGGCCGGGAACGCGTCGGCCCCCTTTGACCCACGGATCTACACCTACGGCCACCGCAATGTGCAGGGCCTTGCCTTCAACGCGGACGGCCAGGCGTTTTCGATCGAGCACGGGACCGGCCGGGACGACGAGGTGAACCGGTTGTACCCGGGGGCCAATTACGGCTGGGATCCGCGACCCGCATCCGGACCGTTGTTCTACGACGAATCCCGGCCGATGACGGACAAGACGAAGTTCCCGAACGCGATCACGGCCACCTGGTCGTCGGGCAACCCGACGATCGCCCCGTCCGGTGGGACCTTCCTCTCCGGCTCCCAATGGCAGTCGTTCCAGGGGTGTCTGGCGATGGCCGTGCTGAAGGACCAGCACCTTCGCATCCTGTGCCTGAACGGCGCCGGCACCACCGTCGTCTCGCAGACCGTCAAGGTGACCGACCAGGGCAGGCTGCGGGTGGCCGTGATCAATCCGTCGAACAAGAAGCTCTACCTGACCACCGACGCCAACCCGGGCAAGATCCTGCGGGTGGTCGCCGGCTGACGTCCGGCCCCGGTCAGCCCTCGGAATGCGGACGTAGGTCGCTCCACTGCTGCTCAATGCGGGCGATACCGAGTTGCCGGACGCACTTCTTGGCTGCCATGCCGACCGCCTCGGTAAAGGTGGGGAAGGCGAACGGCAGGTCGGCGAGCTGTTCGACCCGCATGTTCGTTGCC
>Ga0164307_10001425_pt1 | contig 10819 bp, 11 predicted proteins | sample Whisoiple_243_MG_FD_110214 | JGI IMG/M metagenome (GOLD analysis project Ga0164307, IMG submission 110214) | Soil microbial communities amended with fresh organic matter from upstate New York, USA - Whitman soil sample_243_MG | ecosystem: Environmental > Terrestrial > Soil > Unclassified >...
CATGGCGGTGCTGCTGCTGCGCCGCGACGCGGCCCACGCCCCGCACCCGGGCGGCCGGCTCCAGCAGCACGTCGCGCAGAACGACCCCGAGGCGCTGACGTCGGCCCGCCACATGATCCGGGCTGCTGTCCGTGCCTGGGGCGCCAAGGACCGGGCCGACGAGGTCGAACTCGCGGCCGACGAGCTGATCACCAACGCGCTGATGCACACCGACGGGGGCGCCATCGTCACCATCCGGGTGCTCACCGGCCCCGAGCGCCGTCTCCGGGTGGACGTGGAGGACCGCTCCAGCGCCCTGCCGCGCCGCAGGGACGCGGGGGAGTCCGGCGTCTCGGGCCGCGGACTCATGCTCGTCGACCGACTTGCCGACATCTGGGGAGTGGAGTCCCGGGGGAACGGCAAGTGCGTGTGGTGCGAATTCGTCGTCCCCGAGCGCCGGTAGCACCGCCGCCCGGACGGCGCGAGACTGTAACAGTACGTAACATGTCCATACTTGACCGTAACCGATCGTGCGGGATTGACTGCGATCCCGCCGTTCCGCCGTCGACGACGCGAGGCCCCGTTGAGTACCGAGCTCCTGGCACCTCTTGATCTGGCTTTCTGGCATCTCGAATCCGATGCCCATCCGATGCACCTCGGCGCCCTCGCGGTCTTCGACCCGGCGCCCGGCGTCTCGGCGCCTCAGCTGCTCGACCTCCTCGGAGCCCGGGCGGCGGCCATTCCCCGGCTGCGGATGCGGGTGCGTGACGTCCTGCTCCCCGTCGGCGGCGCGGCCTGGTTCACCGACAAGGACTTCGAGGTGCAGCGGCACGTCACGCGGGTCGTCCTCCCCGAGGGCGACTTCCTGACGGAGGCCGGCCGGCTGGCCGGTGAACTCATGGAGCAGCCGCTCGGGCGCGGACTGCCACCCTGGCGGATGTACCTCCTCGACAGTCCGGGCGACGGCCCGTTCGCCGTACTCGTGAAGCTGCACCACGCGCTCGCCGACGGGATGCGGGCCGTCGCCATCGGTGCCGGCATCTTCGACCAGATCGCCTCCGCCGGTGCCGGCCGAGGCGCGGTGAACCGGCGGACGCCCGTCCCGCCCCGCTCCTGGCTGCCCGGCCCCTACGAGGTCGCAGGCATGGCGAGGGAGCGGCTCGGTGAAGTCGGCCGGGCGCTCGGGGTCGGAGCCTCCGTCGTGCGCGCCAGCCGGCTCGACCTGCGCGCGACCACCGCACTGGCCGCCCGCTCCAGCGGTACACGCCGGCTCGCCACCGCCGAGCTCGACGCCGCGACGGTGCAGCGCATCCGGCGCACCGAGGGCGGTACGGCCAACGACGTACTGCTCGCCGTCGTCGCCGGCGCGCTGCGTCGCTGGATGCTCGAACGGGGTGGGCCCCTCCCCGGCGCCGACCCCCGTGCCCTGGTCCCCGTCTCCCGGCGCCGGCCCGGCGGGGCGGCCACCGGCAACAAACTGTCGGCCTACCTCCTCGGTCTGCCCGTCGGCGAGCCCGACCCCCGCGAACGGCTGCGCCTGGTGCGCACCGGCATGAACCGCAACAAGGCCGCGGGGCCCCTGCGCGGCGCGGGCGCGGTCGCCGTCCTGGCCGACCAGCTGCCCGCACTGGCCCACCGGTTCGGAGCGCCACTGGCGGGGAACGCCGCCCGGATGCTCTTCGACATCCTGGTCACCAGCGTGCCCCTGCCCCGCTCGGCCCTCTCGCTCGGCGGGTGCCCGCTGCGAGCCGTCTACCCCATGGCGCCACTGGCCCGCGGACAGGCACTGGCCATCGCCCTGTCCACCTACGGGGGACGGGTACAGGTCGGACTGGTCGCCGACGGTAAGGCGCTGCCGGATCTCGACCGGCTGGCCACCGCGCTCCGTGAAGAGCTGCGCGACCTGCACGCACTCGTGCCCACGGTGCCCGCACCGGCCTGAGAGCCGATCCACCCCACCCTGTTGACGCAGCCGATTGATCCGATGAATAGTCCTGTACGGACCATCAGATCACCGGCGGGGGCGGCATGCGGCGCATCAGGATCGGAAGCAGCGCGGTCGAGATCACCGAACTCTCCTTCGGGGCGGCGGCGATCGGCAACCTCTTCACGGAGGTCGACCCGGGACAGGCCGCGGCCGCGGTCGACGCGGCGTGGGAGGAGGGCATCCGCTACTTCGACACGGCACCGCACTACGGTCTCGGGCTCTCCGAACGCCGCCTCGGCGAGGCCCTGCGCGACCGGCCACGGGCGGAGTACACGATCTCCACGAAGGCGGGCCGTCTGCTCGACCCGCTGCCCCCCGCCGGGACGGCGGCCCACTCGGGACTCTCCGACGGATTCGCCGTGCCGCACACCCACCGGCGCCGCTGGGACTTCAGCGCCGACGGCATCCGCCGCAGCATCGAGGACAGCCTGGGGCGCCTCGGTCTCGACCGGGTCGACATCGTCTATCTCCACGACCCCGACGACCACGCGGAAGCGGCCTTCCGCGAGGGCTACCCGGCACTGGAGAAGCTCCGCGCGGAAGGCGTGGTCGGAGCCATCGGCGCCGGTATGAACCAGACCGCGATGCTCACCCGCTTCCTGCGCGAGACCGACGTCGACGTCGTCCTCTGCGCCGGCCGCCTCACCCTCCTCGACCACAGCGCCCTCGACACGCTCCTGCCGGAGGCCGCCGCCCGCCACCGCGACGTGGTCGTCGGAGGCGTCTTCAACTCCGGGCTGCTCGCCGACCCCCGCCCCGACGCCGCCTACGACTACGCCGCGGCCCCCGCACCCCTCCTGGACCGGGCCCTGCGCATCCGTGACGTCGCCGAAGGCCACGGTGTCCCGCTGCGCGCCGCCGCCCTGCACTATCCGCTGCGGCACCCGGCCGTCGCCGGGGTCCTCGTCGGAACCCGCTCCCCGGACGAGGTGCGCGACGCGGCCGCCCAGCTCCGCAGACCCGTCCCGGACGCGCTCTGGGACGACCTGCGCGCGGAAGGACTGCTCTGACATGACGCCCCCGCCGGTCGTCGACGCCCACCACCACGTGTGGGACCTCGCGGTGCGCGACCAGGACTGGATCACCGGTGAGGAACTCGCCCCCCTCCGCCGCACCTTCACCCTCGCCGACCTGGAGCCCGAGGCGAGGGCGGCGGGGGTGGTGTCCACCGTGCTCGTCCAGACGGTGACCGTCGCCGAGGAGACCCCCGAGCTCCTCGCCCTCGCCGACGCCGGCACACTCGTCGCGGGCGTCGTCGGCTGGACCGATCTCACCGCCCCGGACGTCTCCGGCACCCTCGCCTCGCTCCGTGCCCTGCCCGGCGGCGACCGGCTCGTCGGAATCCGGCACCAGGTCCAGGGCGAACCCGACCCGGAGTGGCTGCTGCGCCCCGACGTCCTGCGCGGTCTGGCGGCCGTCGCCGCCGCCGGCCTCGTCTACGACCTGATCATCCGGCCCCACCAACTGCCCGCGGCGGTCCGGGCGGCCGCCCTGCTGCCGGAACTGACCTTCGTGCTCGACCACGCGGGCAAGCCACCGGTGGCACGGCGCGCGACGCACCCGTGGGCCGACGGCCTGCGGGCCCTCGCCGCGCTCCCCAACACCGTCTGCAAACTCTCCGGGCTCGTCACCGAGGCGGACCCGCTGTCCTGGACCGTGGAAGACCTGCGCCCCTACGCGGACACGGTCATCGAGGCCTTCGGACCCACCCGGCTGATGTACGGCTCCGACTGGCCCGTGTGCCGGCTCGCCGCCGGATACGCCGACGTCCTGGCCACGGCGCGCGAGCTGACCGACGGGCTCGGCGACGCCGACCGGCAGTCCGTCCTGGCCGGCACCGCACAGCGCGTCTACGGGCTCCGGGAACCCGCCGGCTGAACACTCCCGAGGCGTCCGCCGGGCATGCGCGGCCCCCTTGCGGCAGGCTGGGGACATGCCCGAACTGCCGGAAGTCGAAGCCCTGCGGGACTTCCTCGGCGACCATCTGGTCGGCAAGGAGATCGCCCGGGTGCTGCCGCTCGCGATCAGCGTCCTGAAGACGTACGACCCGCCGGTCACCGAGCTGGAGGGCGCCGGCGTCTCCGCCGTGGCCCGGCACGGGAAGTTCCTCGACATCACGGCGGGGGATCTCCATCTGCTCATCCACCTCGCGAGGGCCGGCTGGCTCCAGTGGAAGGACGGCTTTCCCGCGACCCCGCCGAGGCCGGGCAAAGGACCCCTCGCCCTGCGTACGGTCCTCACGGGCGGCGACGGCTTCGACCTGACGGAGATGGGCACCACCAAACGCCTCGCCGTCCACCTGGTGCGCGACCCCGCCGAGGTCCCCGGCGTCGCGCGCCTCGGTCCGGACCCGCTCGCCGACTCCTTCGACCGCGACGCGTTCGCGGCGGTGCTCGGCGGGGCACGCCGGCAGATCAAGGGAGCACTGCGCGACCAGTCGCTGATCGCGGGCATCGGCAACGCCTACAGCGACGAGATCCTGCACGTCGCGAAGATGTCGCCGTTCAAGCTCACGTCCGCCCTCGGCGACGAGGACGTCACCCACCTGTACGACGCCATGCGCACCACGCTCCAGGACGCGGTCGAACGCTCCCGCGGGGTCGCGGCGGGCCGGCTCAAGGCCGAGAAGAAGAGCAGCATGCGCGTCCACGGCCGGACGGGGCAGCCCTGCCCCGTCTGCGGCGACACCGTGCTGGAGGTGTCGTTCAGCGACTCCTCGCTCCAGTACTGCCCCACCTGTCAGACCGGCGGCAAGCCCCTCGCCGACCGCCGTCTGTCCCGCCTGCTCAAGTAGCGGCCCGGCCACCACCGCCGACGGGCCGGACGCCGTGCGGGCCAGGGCGGGGCGCAGCGCGCGTACGCCGCCAGAAGGTCCACCACCGCGCCGAGCTCACGCACCTGGACCACGCACGCGGCGCACTCCGTCAGATGCTCCTCGAACCGGCGGACGTCGGCAGCCCCGAGCACCCCGAGCGCGTAGGCTCCGGCGTCGCGGTGCGGTTCGGTGGCGCGCATGTCCTCAAGTACGTGACGAACCCCGGAACGACTCACGCCGTCCCGCCGCCGGAGCACCTAAACTCCGGCCTCATGCTGCGCGTACTCGCCGTCGACGACGAAGAACCCGCCCTGGAGGAGCTCCTCTACCTCCTGCGCGCCGATCCCCGCATCCGGAGCGCAGAGGGCGCCACGGGAGCCACCGAGGCGCTGCGCCGCATCGGGGCCGCAGTCGACGCCGGGCCCGACGACCCGTCCGCGATCGACGTGGTGTTCCTGGACATCCACATGGCGGGGCTGACCGGGCTCGACGTCGCCCAGCTCCTGGCAGGGTTCGCCGCGCCGCCGCTCATCGTCTTCGTCACCGCCCACGAAGGCTTCGCCGTCCACGCGTTCGACCTCAAGGCCGTCGACTACGTGCTCAAGCCCGTGCGGCGCGAGCGCCTCGCCGAGGCCGTCCGGCGCGTCGCCGAGCAGGTCGGTGAGCGCACCGCGTCCGTCCACGACGCGGCCGCCGACCAGATCGCGGTGGAACTGGGCGGGGTCATCCGCTTCGTGCCCGTCGACGACATCGCGTACGCCGAGGCACAGGGGGACTACGCCCGGCTGCACACCTCCTCCGGCAGTCACCTCGTCCGGATACCGCTGACCACCCTGGAGGAGCGCTGGCGCTCCCGGGGGTTCGTACGCATCCACCGCCGCCATCTCGTGGCGCTGAACCGGATCGACGAACTCCGGCTCGACGCCGGCAGCATGAGCGTCCGCATCGGGGACGCGGAGCTCGCGGTCAGCCGTCGTCACACCCGCTCCCTGCGCGACCTCCTGATGCGGCAGACCGGCCGCTGACCTGCCCCTACCGGACGGCGGCCCTTCCCAGCGGGGCCCCGTGCCGCCTACACTCCGGGCCCATGTCCGCAGAGAGCACGCCCCGGCGCGAAGTGGTCACGGGCGAGCCGCGCCGGGTGCGTCCGCTGCCCCGCTACCGCGCCCAGTCGGAGATCGACGAACAGACCGCCCTCGGCGGCGCCTACGTCCGGTCACTGATGCGCAGCCAGCTCCGCGCCGGGCTCACCGTCTTCGCCGTACTCGCCACCGTGGCCGGCACCCTGCCCCTGCTCTTCGAGGCGCTGGGCAGCGACGCGCTCGTCTGGGGGGTGCTCGGCTTCGCCACCTGTCCGCCGCTCACCCTGGCCGCCTGGTGGTACGTGCGCAGGGCGGAACGCAACGAGCGCGACTTCGCCAGACTCGTGGAAGGCCTCCCCTCACCGTGAGCGCACCCGGCCACCCGGCATCGGTGGTGGCGGTCGCCCTCGTCGTCCTCGCCACCGTCCTCGTCGGCGGATTCGGGCTGCGGATCTCCCGTACGACCTCCGACTTCTACGTCGCCTCGCGCACCGTACGCCCGCGGCTCAACGCGGCGGCGATCAGCGGGGAGTACCTGTCCGCCGCCTCGTTCCTCGGGATCGCCGGCCTGGTGCTGGTGCACGGGCCCGACATGCTCTGGTACCCGGTCGGATACACCGCCGGATACCTCGTGCTGCTGGTGTTCGTCGCCGCCCCGCTGCGCCGCTCCGGGGCGTACACCCTTCCCGACTTCGCCGAGGGACGGCTGGAGTCCCGGCAGGCGCGCAGGCTGGTCAGCGTGTTCGTCGTCGGCGCGGGCTGGGTCTACCTCGTGCCGCAGCTCCAGGGCGCCGGTCTCACCCTGAAGATCCTCACCGGTGCGCCCGGCTGGCTCGGCGACGTGCTCGTCGCCTCCGTCGTGGTGATCGCCGTCGCCGCGGGAGGCATGCGTTCGATCACGTTCGTCCAGGTCTTCCAGTACTGGCTGAAGCTCACCGCGCTCCTGGTCCCGGCGATCTTCCTGGTGCTCGCCTGGCAGGGCGACGGACGGCCCCGGGTCACGTTCGACGAGCAGATCTCCGTCTTCCGGGCCGACCATCCGCTCTACGCGACGTACGGACTGATCATCGCGACCTTCCTCGGCACCATGGGCCTTCCCCATGTGGTGGTCCGCTTCTACACCAGCCCCAACGGACGGGACGCACGCCGTACCACGGTCGCCGTCCTCGCCCTGGTCGGGCTGTTCTACCTGCTGCCCCCGGTGTACGGGGCCTTGGGCCGGCTCTACGCACCCGACTTCATGCACGGCGGGGACGCCGACGCAGCGGTACTGCTGCTGCCGGCACGGGTGATCGGCGGCCTCGGTGGTGACCTGCTCGGCGCACTCCTCGCGGGGGGCGCCTTCGCCGCGTTCCTGTCCACCGCGTCAGGGCTGACCATGGCCGTCGCCGGCGTGATCACCCAGGACGTCCTTCCCTCGCGAGGCGTACGGCACTTCCGGCTGGCCACCGTGCTCGCCATCGCCGTGCCGCTGGCCGGCTCACTGCTCGTCAGCCGGGTGCCGGTCGCCGACGCCGTGGGGATGGCCTTCGCGGTGTCCGCCTCGTCGTTCTGTCCGCTGCTCGTCCTCGGCATCTGGTGGCGGCGGCTCACCCCGCCGGGCGCGATCGCCGGGCTGCTGCTCGGCGGCGGCTCCGCGCTGCTGTCGGTCGCCATCACCGTCAGCGGCGCGGTGCGTCCGCCCGGCTGGCCGCACGCCCTGCTGGCCTGGCCCGCCGTATGGTCCGTGCCGGTCGGCTTCCTCGCGATGATCCTGGTCTCCCTGGCCACCCCCGGACGCATACCACCCGGCACCAACGCCGCCATGACCCGCTTCCACCTGCCGGAGGCACTGGCCGCGGGACGTGTGCGGTGACCGGGGCCGGGATCGCCGTCATCGCGCTGCTGGCGCTGCTGCTGTTCGGCACGGGCTTCCTCCTCGGCCGCACCGCCCGCCCCGTGCGCACCAGTGACGTGGGCACGCCCGTCGAGCACGCCACCTTCGAGACTCTGCACACCGCCTCCCTCGCGGCGCCCCCGCTGCGCTCCGGACTCACGGAGGAGAGCGCCCGCAGGTCGGCGCGCCGGCTGCGCTCGCTGCTGGGCACCGACGCCCTGTGCCTCACCGACCGGGACCGGGTGCTGGTGTGGGACGGCGAGGGGGACCATCACGGCAAGGACGTGATGGAGCAGGTCGAGGGGCTGCTCGCCAGCGGGAGGGACACCGCCTTCCACAGCGACTGCGGCGACCTCGACTGCACCCTGCGCTGGGCCGTCGCCGTCCCGCTCACGGTCGACCACCGGGTGCTCGGCACGCTCGTCGCCTACGCACCCCGGGAGTCGGCGGTGCTGGCCCGGGCGGCGGGGGAGGTGGCCCGCTGGGTCTGCGTGCAGCTGGAACTCGCCGAGCTGGACCGCTCCCGCACGCAGATCGTCGAGGCCGAGATCAAGGCGCTGCGGGCCCAGATCTCCCCGCACTTCATCTTCAACTCGCTCGCCGCCATCGCCTCGTTCGTCCGGACGGATCCCGAGCGGGCACGTGAACTCCTCCTGGAGTTCGCCGACTTCACCCGCTACTCCTTCCGCCGGCACGGGGAGTTCACCACCCTGGCCGACGAACTCCACTCCATCGACCAGTATCTGGCACTGGTCAGGGCCCGATTCGGTGCACGTCTCTCCGTGACCCTCCAGGTCGCGCCCGAGGTGCTTCCCGTCTCGCTCCCGTTCCTGTGCCTCCAGCCCCTGGTCGAGAACGCCGTCAAGCACGGCCTCGAGGGTGCGGTCACCCTTCCCCGGCCCCACGGACCCGTCCGGGCGGTCGACGCCCCGATCCGCGTCACGATCAGCGCGCTGGACGCGGGTGCCGAGGCCGAGGTCGTCATCGAGGACGACGGCACGGGCATGGACCCGGAGCGCCTGAGGCGCATCCTGCGGGGGGAGGGCGGCGCCTCCGCCGGCATCGGCCTGCTCAACGTGGACGAGCGGCTCCGCCAGGTGTACGGGGACGACTACGGCCTCGTCATCGAGACGGGCGTCGGAGCGGGCATGAAGATCACCCTGCGGCTGCCCAAGTACCGTGCCGGCGTGCACGGTTCGTGACGCGCCGAGGGCTCAGTGGAGATGGACGGCCAGGTGTCCCAACGGCAGTCCGAGCTGCCAGGCCTGGGTCCACACCCGGACATCGACCGCCTCGTCGTCGGCGTCCGACGGCTCCCACGGCGGCGGTCCGATCGCGTCGAGGTCCGCGGCCAGGAGCTCGGTCTCCTCCAGCCACCGCCAGGCGGCCCGCGCCAGCGCGAGGCCGGGATCCGGGAGCCCGGCCGGAGCGGTCGGCCGCTCCAGTGCCTCCAGGCGCGCGCACACCCAGTGCCTCCAGGAGGCGCCGTACGCCGTGAGCAGCCGCAGTTCGTCCACCCGGGCGACGGGGAGCTCCTCGGTGGCCGCTCCGTCGGACAGGAAGATCGTCAGGGCGAGCGCGTCGCGTCCCGCCCGGTACTCCAGGGTCGTCGGCTCCATCAGGTCGCCGGTCACCAGCAGCTCGTCGGCGATGTATTCGGAGTACATCCAGGCCATCGGGACCAGCAGCCCGTCCCCACCGGATTCCTCGTGATGTTCGGGACGCATCCCGTCTCGCCTCTTTCGTCGACTCGGCACCGGGCTGTACGCAGCATTGAACCGGGGGCGCGCGCCCCGCGTGGGCAGAAGGGCAGGATCCGTCGGGAGAGGCGAGGCGCGATGACCACCGACCGCGGCGACGACCCGCATGTACGGCAGACGCTGGGAGCCTATGTGCTCGACGCCCTCGATGCGCGGGAGAGCGGTCAGGTCGCCCGGCACCTCCAGCGCTGCGAGGTGTGCGCGGCGGCCTACGTCGAGGTCGTGGACGCGGTGTCCCTGCTCGCGCTGCTCGACGTGGACGACCTGCTGGAGTAGCCGGGCAGAGTGCGGCTCAGCAGTCGCAGCGCGTAGTACGAGCGGGACTTGACGGTCCCCGGGGGTATGCCGAGGACCTGCGCGGCCTCGCCGACGCTGAGCCCCCGGAAGTAGATCTGCACGAGTACCGCGCGGTGCTCGGGGCTGAGCGTCCTCACGGCTTCGCGGACGTCGAGGCTGTGGACCGCCGCGGCCGCGGTGTCGTCCCGGGCGGGCGCGCTCTCCAGGACCGCGTCACTGACCTCCGTCGGCCTGGCCTGGCGGGACCTGCGGGCGTCGATGGCGAGGCGCCGGGCGACGGTGAAGAGCCACGGACGCATCGATTCGTAGGGGGCGTCGAAGGCCTCCGGATGCTGCCAGGCGCGTACCAGCGTCTCCTGCAGCAGGTCCTCCGCCCGCTGCCGGTCGCCGAACGTCAGTCCCAGCAGGAAGTGGAACAGGGCGGGCCCGTGCTCCCGCTGCAGCTCCGCGAGAGCCCGCTCATCGGTTGTCGCCGTGGTCATCGTGAACGTCCTTTCCCGAAGAGGCCCCTGACGCCTCGCTCCCGCCTGGCGAATACGAACGCATCAGGGCGCGGGGGAACAGGCGGTGCACCGGGGTGTGCGTTGAGCGGTCGCACGGAGCGGCGAGTGGTGCGGTGAACGGTCGACGGACGGCGATACGGCCGATTAAGGTATTCCGGCCTCTTTGTCCTTGACTTGCCGGTATGAATATATGTGTATTCGGATGGTAAAAATCGTCCGAATCCGGGAGTCGTGCAGATGACGAAGCGCATCCGACAGGGCGCGGCGATCGCCGTCGCCGGTCTGCTCGCCACAGCAACAGCCTGTACCGGCCAGCAGTCGTCGACCCCCGGGTTCGCCGGGCGGCACCTCTCCGCCGGGCCCGGGGCGAACGGGGCCGGAGCCGGGGGAGAGGACGGCGCGGACAGCTTCACGCTGCTGGCCTCGGGCGACGTACTGCCGCACTCCTCGATCATCGACCGGGCGGCCGTCGACGCGGGGGGCGCGGGCTACGACTTCCGCCCGATGCTCAAGGGCGCCG
>Ga0164307_10001426_pt1 | contig 10819 bp, 10 predicted proteins | sample Whisoiple_243_MG_FD_110214 | JGI IMG/M metagenome (GOLD analysis project Ga0164307, IMG submission 110214) | Soil microbial communities amended with fresh organic matter from upstate New York, USA - Whitman soil sample_243_MG | ecosystem: Environmental > Terrestrial > Soil > Unclassified >...
AGCCCGGACGATCTGGAGTTCGTGGACGGATCGTTCCGGATCAAGGGTGATCCGGATTCGGCCAAGACGATCCAGTCCGTCGCCTGGGAGGCCTTCACCTCGCACGACCTGCCGGACGGCACCGATCCCAACCTGTTCGGCTCGTCGACGGTCGATCCCGGGGTGTTCTCCTATCCGCACGGCACCCACCTGTGCGCGGTCGAGGTGGACACCGAAACCGGGATGCCGAAGATCCGGTCGTACGTCGCCGTCGACGACGTCGGTGTGCAGATCAACCCGATGATCGTCGAGGGCCAGATCCACGGCGGCATCACCCAGGGCATCGCGCAGGCGTTGTGGGAGGGCGCCTTCTACGACGAGAACGGCAACCTGATCACCGCCTCGCTGGCCGACTACCTGCTGCCCACCGCACCGGACGTGCCGCTGTACGTCACCGACCGGACGGTCACCCCGTCCACCACCCACCCGTTGGGGACCAAGGGGGTGGGGGAGGCCGGCGCCATCGCCTCCACGCCGGCGGTGATGAACGGCATCATCGACGCGCTGCGGCATCTCGGCGTGAAGGACGTGTTGATGCCGGCCACCCCGCAGACCGTCTGGCGGGCGATCCAGGCGGCCTCGGCGAGTCCGGCCGCTGCCGCATCGGCTACCGGAGGCGCGTCATGATCCCGTCCTCGTTCGACTACGTCCGGCCGTCCACCGTGGACGAGGCCGTCTCCGCGCTCACCGAAGGCGGCGACGACGCCAAGATCATCACCGGTGGCCAGTCGCTACTGCCGCTGCTCCGGATCCGGCTGGCCGCACCCACGGTGCTGGTCGACTGCGGCCGGATCGCGGAGATGCGCGGGGTGTCCGAGGACGGCGGCGACCTCGTCATCGGCGCTGCGACCACCCACCACGACGTGTTGAACGACCCCCTGGTGAAACAGCACGCGCCGCTGCTCGCGTTGACCGCGGCCACTGTCGCCGACCCGGCCATCCGTCATCGCGGTACGTTCGGCGGGTCGCTGGCCCATGCCGATCCGGCCGGCGACATGCCAACGGCAGCACTGGCTCTGGACTGCACGATGATCGTCGCCGGCCCGTCCGGACGGCGGGAGGTCGCTGCGGCGGACTTCTTCGTCGACTACTTCACCAGCGATCTGAACTGGGACGAGGTGCTGGTGGCCGGCCGGGTGCCCAAGCTCGGGGCCGGCTGGAGTTACGACTACCAGAAGTTCCACCGGACGGCCCAGTCGTGGGCGATCGTCGGTGTCGCCGCTGCGGTGCGGCGGGACAACGGTTCCATCGCGGAGGCCAGGGTGGCCCTGACCAACATGGGCGCCACCCCGCTGCGGGCCTCGTCGGTGGAGTCGGCACTACAGGGTGTGGACGCAACGGCCGAAGCGATCGGAGCGGCATCGGCGGACGCCGCTGCCGGCACCCACCCGACCAGCGAACTGCACGCCGAGGCCGACTACCGCGAGCATCTGGCCCGGGTACTCACCAAGCGGGCGGTGATCGCCGCCGCCGGCGTCAGTTGATTCACGGATTCCCGGTGCCTACCCGGATTCGGCGTCGGGTGACCGGTCGACTGCACCCCCTGCAGTCAAATTTGGCCCATGGCGTGCCCAAACGACTGCAGAGGGTTCAGTCGACTGCGACCAGGGGATGGTTCCATCGCTGAGCTGTCCACATTCGGGCCGCTCGATCCCTCCCGGCGGCCCGGCTGCTGTCAACTTCCAGGATGGATCCGGTTGCGTTCGCCAGATTCTTGGGCCTCGACGCCATCCTGGAGGGCCAGGACGGCGTTGTCCGCCGCGATCAGGCCGTCGCCGCCGGTGTGGACCGGGCGACGATCGACAACTCGATCCGTCGAGGACGGTGGATCCGGCTGTTTCCGCGGGTGTACCTCACCACCCGCAAGGCGCCGACGACGAGGGCACGGATCCGGGCCTGCTGGCTGTGGGCGGGAGATCATTCGGTGATCGCCGGGTCCGCCGCTGCCTGGTGGCTGGGATTGAATCCGGCCGTGCCGCGGACGATCTCGGTCGTCATTCCGCCGTCGACCAAGCGGAACCCGCAGCCCGATGTCCAGGTGATCCGGGGAATCGTCGACCCGCGGGATGCGGATTTTGAGGACTGGATCAAGGTGACCCGGGCGTCCCGCACCTGCCTGGATCTGGCCCGACGACAGGAGCCCGACCACCTCGAGACCGCACTTCGCCTGCGCAAGATCGACCCCGCGCGGTTGGAGCAGTCGCTGGATCGTGGGCGCGGCCGCCGAGGCCAATTGCGTGCGCGGATTGCCGTGGGGGAGGTATCGGACAACCCGTGGGCACCGAGTGAACGGTTGTTCCACGTACTTCTTCGTCAGGCAGGGATCACCGGCTGGGTCGCGAACGCGCCCGTGGTACTTCGCAGCGGGGTTCGCTACCCCGACGTGGCAATCGAGGACATCAAGCTGGCGATCGAGGTGGACGTTCGGGAGCATCACAGCAGGGAGATCGACTTCGAGAACGACCGCGTCCGCAACAACCAGTTCGTCGAGGCGGGCTGGACCGTGCTGCACTTCACCTGGCGGCAGCTCACCCAGGAACCGGACGCCATGATCAGCGTCATTCGGGCCACCATCGCCCGACTCCGGCCGCCCTAGACCCGTCGTCGAGTTGTCGACTGCACCGTGAGCAGTCGTTCGACGGCCGATCCGACACGTTTCGCCTGCTCAGGGTGCAATGGATCTCCCAGGGGCGGCATTCGGGCGGAGAGCGGTGGTGTCAGGGAAAGGCAGGCGCTATTCGCCGGGGCCCTTGCCCGGCTCGTCGGGGTGGATGGAGTACTCGCGGAAGGCGCCCTGCAACCCGGCGAGCCCGTCGCGGAAGGCCGCGGCGTGCGGGCCGAGGTCGGGGGCGGAGGCCTTGATCAACCCGGCGAGCGCGGTGATCAGCGTGCGGGCCTGGTCCAGGTCCCGGTGCGCCGGCCGGTCGGGGTTCTCCGAGGCCAGCCCGAGCTGCTCGGCAGCAGCGCTCATCAGCAACACGGCGGCGCGGCTGATCACCTCGACCGCGGGGATGTCCACCAGCTCACGCGCGTCGTCGTCGGGGTCCGGCTGGTTCGACGTTCCGTCAGAGGTGCTCACGTCCTGTACGCTGTCATGTGCGACCAGCCTCCGCGCAAGTGGGGGAGCAAGTGGAGCCCGACTCCCACCCGAGCAGCCTCACGGCAGCCGGGTACCGGTCCATCGATGGAGACGTCGATGGCGCATGCCCGCACGCCGGGCGGGCGACGGAACGACCAGGGCTCTGCGTGTTCGCACGCAGGGCCCTTTTTGGCGTTCTGATCGAGAGATCGTCGGCAGTCGGACCCGAACGGCAGTACCAGCAGTAACACCAGATCAACCGTCTTCCAGGAGGACTCAATCAGCGTCGAGCCACGCATTAACGACAGGATCCGCGTTCCCGAGGTTCGCCTCGTCGGAGCCGAGGGTGAGCAGATCGGCATTGTTGCGATCGGCGAAGCCCTGCGACTGGCGCAGGAGGCCGATCTCGATCTCGTCGAGGTCGCCCCGGACGCCCGCCCACCCGTCTGCAAGCTCATGGACTACGGAAAGTTCAAGTACGAGAGCGCGCAGAAGGCCCGGGAAGCCAGACGCAACCAGGTCCTGACGGTCATCAAGGAAATGAAGCTCCGGCCGAAGATCGACTCGCACGACTACGAGACCAAGAAGGGTCACGTCGTGCGGTTCCTCAACGCCGGGGACAAGGTCAAGGTCACCATCATGTTCCGCGGTCGGGAGCAGTCCCGTCCCGAGCTCGGGTTCCGGTTGCTGCAGCGGCTCTCCGCCGATGTCGCCGAACTGGGATTCGTGGAAAGTGCGCCCAAGCAGGACGGTCGCAACATGATCATGGTTCTGGCCCCGCACAAGAAGCCTGGACAGCGTCACCCGCAGCCGGCAGGTCCGGCAGCGGAAACGGCCTGACCGGGTCCCCTCCTGGGGTGCGCTGCGGTGAGCCTTCGGGTTCGCCGCACTGCATGGTGCCCATCGAACGCCCGGAACGCATCGGTCCGGCGAGTTGTCCGCGGTCAGGACGAGCACGGAGACGAGCACGACCCGCCGACGCCGGGCCATGACGTTTGAGCACCACCTCAGTAGCGCAGCACGACGAGCAGCACCAGAGCACTGATCAAGCACGACGACAGCGAATGTGAGCGAAGAAGCCATGCCGAAGAACAAGACGCACTCCGGTACGAAGAAGCGGATCAAGGTCACCGGAACCGGTCGCCTGACCCATGCGGGATCGGGAAAGCGCCACAACCTGGAGAGCAAGCCGACCAGCCGCACCCGTCGCCTCGACGGTGCCAAGGAAGTTGCCAAGGTCGACGCCCCGCGTATCCGTCGGCTGCTCGGCATCTGAGCCCGAGGGTCCGCGGCGCCGCCCGCGCGACCTCCCCAGTCCCCATCTCGAAAGTCCCGAACCCGGCAGCGCGCACCACATCGCGGTCGCCGGGTCACGAAGTAGAAAGTCAGGTGTCCCGTGGCAAGAGTGAAACGGGCGGTCAACGCCCAGAAGAAGCGCCGTGTCGTCCTCGAGCGCGCCAGCGGTTACCGCGGCCAGCGGTCACGGCTGTACCGCAAGGCCAAGGAGCAGGGTCTGCACTCGCTCACTTACGCCTACAACGACCGGCGCAAGCGCAAGAACGACTTCCGCAAGCTGTGGATCACCCGGATCAACGCTGCCGCCCGCGCGCACGGGATGACCTACAACCGGTTCGTCCAGGGACTGAAGGTCGCCGGCGTCGAGGTCGACCGCAAGGTGCTCGCCGAGCTCGCGGTGTCGGACGAGGCCGCGTTCGCCGCGCTCGTGCTGATCGCTCGTGAGGCAGTCCCGTCGGTCGCCGACGGCAACGCCTCCGACTCGTCGCAGGACGCGGCCTGAGCCCGCAGTCCGACCGTCGTCGACGCCCGGCCGACTCCCCGTCGGCCGGGCGTTCTGCTGCCGTCACCACGACGGTCGCCGACGAGGTCGACGGGGCGGTGCTGACCGAGCGGTCGCCGCGGATCGCCGCCGCGCACCGGTTGCTGCGTCGTTCCCGGCGCACCGAGACCGGGGAGTTCCTGGCCGAGGGAGCCCCTGCGGTGACCGAGGCGATCGGCTACGCCCGGGAGCATCCGGGAGAGGTGCTGGAGCTGTTCGTCACCGAAGCGGCCGCCGCCAAGAACACGGCGCTGGTGCGCAGCGCGTTCGCGGCCAAGATCGAGGTCACCCAGGTGACCGAGAAGGCCGCTGCGGCGCTGTCCGACGCCGTCACCCCCCAGGGCCTGGTGGTCCGCTGCCTGCATCCACAAGTCAGCGTTGCCGATGTGTTGGCCGATTCGCCGACGCTGGTCGCTGTGCTGGTCGAGGCGAACGATCCCGGCAACGCCGGCACGGTGATCCGGTTGGCCGACGCGGCCGGTGCGGCCGGAGTGATCCTGGCCGGCGATTCCGTGGACGCCTTCAACCCCAAGACGATTCGGGCGTCGGCCGGCAGCGTGTTCCACCTGCCGGTGGCAAGGGCAGCCGACACCGCTGCCCTGCTCGACGAGCTCACTGCCGCCGGGATGTCCGTGCTGGCCACGACGGGTGGGGCGGAGCTGGATCTGGACGCCGCGGCGGCCGACAGGATCCTGGACCTGCCGACGGCCTGGTTGTTCGGTTCCGAGGCGCACGGGCTGCCGGATGAGGTGCTGGCGCGTGCCGATGAGGCGGTGCGGGTGCCCATCTACGGTCGCGCGGAGTCGCTGAACCTGGCGAGTGCGGCGGCGATCTGCCTCTACGCCTCCGCGAGCGCTCAGCGGCGCGCCGGCGGCGCTGTCGTCAGCGACTGAGCCGGCGGCCGGACTGAGGATGTCGACAGGCTGACGCAGGTCGACGGAAGGTCAGTGCCAGCCGTAGCGCTGACGGAGCCTGGCTTCCACAGCGGCGAACGACGCGGCCGGCAACCCGGCGGTCTCCCGGCGCATCCCACCCGGGTGCAGCCGGAACACCCGGTCGATGTTCACCCATGACGGTCGTCCGGCAGCGTCCCACTTGCCGGATCCGATCGGCACGAACTCGGCGTTGCCCTGGTGCGGCTTCGAGGTCAGCTGCACGGCGAGGTAGGTGCCGTTGCGTTCGGCGGCCACCACCAGCACCGGACGATCCTTGCCGCGACCGTCCCGCTCCTCGAACGGCACCCAGGTCCAGACCACCTCGCCCGGATCGGGAGCACCGTCGGTGGACGGCGAGTACGTCATCCGAACGGCACCGATCTTGCGGGGGTCGATCTCCACCGTCGCCGACTGACCCAACTGCCCGGGGGAGGGCATCTGCGGGGTGCCGGGCAGTTGCCCGGGTCTCGCGGCCGGCCCCGGCTTCACACCGGTTCGCGGCGCCGGGGGAGCCTTGGGCGTCGACGACAGCGCCGAGCGCAGCGCCTGTCCGATCCGGGAGAAGAAGGACGACATGTCCGCAGACCCTACCCAGGCAGGCCCGGGCCCTCGTCCGGCCAACCCCCGCGGCGATCATCATCCTCGGCGCTGATCATCGTGCCAGTTTTGAGGTCGGCGTGGGTGGGACGGGCGGGACAGGAGTCGCCGACTTCATCCGCGCAGCCGTCCGCACCGGTACATCGGATTGCCGGGGGCTGGCAGACTGTCGGCATGCTCCCGACGGAAGGCTTCCCGGCGGGCCGGGGCGACCGGCGCCGATTTCCCGGGCCCGTGCCCGGGACGTGCCGCTGACCTTCGTCGCACGATCCGGGACGGGCGCCGACGCCGCGTCACGGGCCGATCGAGCCCGGACGCCTAGACTCCCTGCTGGCCACGGTGCGGAACCGAGCCGATCTGTCCACGCTCGACGGGCGATCGGTACCACCGGCGCCGAACCAGCACCGCCCACGCCCGGAAGGTCCGTATGTCCACCCCTGATTCCGCAGCCGTCCCTGCGTCCCCGGCCGCGACCCACCCCGATCCGCTCGACGGCGCTGCGCTACAGGCCGCGACCAGCGCCGCCCTCGACGCGATCGCTGCGGCCAAGAATCTTGACGAGCTGAAGGCCGCACGGTTGGCCCACGCCGGCGACCGGAGCCCGTTGGCCCTGGCGAACCGGGCCATCGCCGATCTGCCGAAGGCCGAGAAGGCCGGTGCGGGACGGCTGATCGGGCAGAGCCGCGGCCAGGTCAACAAGGCGATCGCCGCCCGGGAGGGCGTGCTGGTCGCCGAGCGGGACGCCCGGATCCTGGCCGAGGAAACCGTCGACGTCACACTGCCCTACGACCGGCAGCCGGTCGGCGCGAGGCATCCGATCTCCACCGTGATGGCGCAGATCGAGGACGTGTTCGTCGCGATGGGATGGGAGGTCGCGCAGGGCCCCGAACTCGAAGCCGAGTGGTTCAACTTCGATGCGCTGAACTTCCCCAAGGATCATCCGGCAAGGGCCATGCAGGACTCGTTCTACGTCGCCGAAGGACGCCGCAGCAGCGGGAACACCCCGCCGCAGCCAGGCACCGTCCTGGAAACCGGGCTGGTGCTGCGGACGCACACCTCCCCGGTTCAGGTGCGCACCATGCTGGATCGCGAACCACCGATCTATGTGGTCTGTCCCGGCCGGGTCTACCGGACCGACGAACTGGACACCACCCACACCCCCGTGTTCCACCAGGTCGAAGGCCTGGCGATCGACCGCCATCTCTCCATGGCCCACCTCAAGGGAACGCTCGACCATTTCGCCAGGGCCATGTTTGGCCCGGAGTCGCGGACCCGGTTGCGCCCGTCGTTCTTCCCGTTCACCGAACCCTCCGCCGAGATGGATGTCTACTTCCCGGACAAGAAGGGCGGCGCCGGCTGGGTGGAGTGGGGTGGCTGCGGCATGGTCGATCCGAATGTGCTGCGGTCCTGCGGCCTCGACCCGACGGTCTACAGCGGCTTCGCGTTCGGGATGGGCATCGAGCGCACCCTGCAGTTCCGCAACCAGATCCCCGACATGCGGGACCTGGTCGAGGGCGATGTCCGGTTCACCGCCGCCTTCGGATCGGAGGTCTGAGTCATGCATCTCTCTCTGGAATGGCTGGCCGGCGCGATCACCCTGCCGCCCGGGACGTCCACCGACGACGTCACCGACGCGTTGCTGCGCATCGGGTTCGAGGTCGAAGGGGTGCGCACCGTCCCTCCCACGACGGGTGGACTCGTGGTGGGCACCGTCCTGTCGATCGAGGAACTCACCGGGCTGAAGAAGCCGATCCGGTTCTGCACGGTCGACGTCGGACTCGGAAACGGTCCTGACGGCACCGACGAACCCCGCGGGATCATCTGCGGCGCCACCAACTTCGTGGTCGGCGACACCGTGGTGGTGGCATTGCCGGGGGCGGTGCTGCCCGGCGATTTCGCGATCGCCTCCCGCCAGACCTATGGCCGGATCTCCGACGGGATGATCTGCTCGACCCGGGAACTGGGGATCGGCACCGAGCACGACGGCATCCTGGTGATCGGCCCGATCGCACCGCCCGGCACCGATGCACGGGGCCTGATCGGCTCCGACGACGCCGTCGTCGAGCTGGCGATCACCCCGGACCGGGGTTACGCGCTGTCCATCCGCGGCCTCGCCCGGGAGATGGCGGCTGCCTTCGACCAGCCGTTCACCGACCCCGCCGCGCACGCCGTGCCGCCGCGGACGGAACCCGGCTGGCCGGTGACGATCGCCGACCCGATCGGCTGCGGCCGGTTCGTGACGGTTCGGGTGGCGGGCATCAATCCTGCAGCACCCAGCCCGTTCTGGTTGCGCCGCAGGCTGTCCGCGGCCGGAATCAGGTCCATCTCGCTGGCGGTCGATGTCACCAACTACGTCATGCTCGACCTGGGCCAGCCGTTGCACGCCTTCGACGCCGGGAAGTTGACCGGCCCGATCACGGTCCGCCGCGCCGCCGAGAGCGAGACCCTGCTGACGCTGGACGGCGTGAAGCGCACCCTGGTCGCCGACGATCTTGTCGTCGCCGACGAATCCGGGGTGATCTCGCTGGCCGGCGTCATGGGCGGTGAATCCACCGAGATCAGTTCCAGCACAACCACAGTGGTCATCGAAGCCGCCTATTGGGAGCCGACCGTCATCGCCCGGACCGCGCGTCGCCACCGGCTGCCGAGCGAGGCCTCGCGGCGCTTCGAACGGGCTGTCGACCCCTGGGTGGCGGTGGTTGCCGCAGAGGCGGCCGCCGAGCTGCTGGTCCGGTACGGCGGCGGAATGATCGTCGGCCGGTCCGATGTGGCCGGGAACCCGTTGCCGCAGAGCGTCATCGAGTTGCCGCTCGGCGAATCTCAGCGACTCACCGGCCGACCGTACGAGCCGGCGGTGATCGCCCGTCGCCTGCAACAGGTCGGCTGTTCGGTCACCGACGGTCCGCCTGGGGCATTGACGGTTGTCCCGCCCAGTTGGCGACCCGATCTCACCCGGCCCGCCGATCTGGTCGAGGAAGTGGCCCGGCTCGAGGGGTTCGACACCATCCCGTCCGTGCTGCCGCAGGCCCCGGCCGGCACCGGGCTGACAGCGGGGCAGCGTCGGGAGCGGTTGATCGCGCACGATCTGGCCTCGGCCGGGCTCACCGAAGTGCTGTCCTTCCCGTTCATCGGGACCGGCGAGTTGGATGGACTCGGACTACCCGATGACGACATCCGCCGCGCGGCGGTGGCACTGGCCAATCCACTCGACGCCGAGCGCGCGCTGATGCGCACCACCCTGCTCCCGGGTCTGTTGGATACCGTGCTGCGCAATCTGTCTCGCGGCACCAGGGACCTGCTGGTGTTCGAGATCGGGTCGGTGTTCCTGCCCCGCAGTAACGCCCCGCAGCCACCGGATCCCGCGGTCGACCGCAAACCGGATGCCGCGACGCTGGCCCTGCTCAACGCCGCGCTGCCGAACCAACCCATCCACCTGGCGATCGTGCTGGCTGGATCCGCCGAACACCCTGGTTGGTGGGGCAGTGGTCGGCCGGCGGGGTGGGCGGATGCGATCGAATTCGCGCGCCGGGTCGCTGCTGTCGCCGGGGTGGACGTCCGGGTGGTCCCCGCCGATCAGCCGCCGTGGCATCCCGGACGCTGCGCGAGCATCCGGGTGGGGGACTGGCCGATCGGGTACGCCGGCGAGCTGGCCCCTGCGGTGATCGAACGGCTGGGCCTGCCACCGCGGACGGCGGCGATCGAGCTCAACCTGGACGGCCTGCCGCAGCGCCGGCCACCGGTGGCACCGGTGATCAGCCCCTACCCGCCGGTGCATCTGGACGTGGCGCTGGTCGTCGACGCTGGGGTGCCGGCCGGCGCGGTGACCGATGCGCTGCACGACGGCGGCGGGGAGCTCCTGGAGTCCGTCCGGCTGTTCGACGTCTACACCGGGGACCAGGTGGGCGAGGGACGGAAGTCGCTGGCCTTTGCGATGGTGGTCCGGGCCCCGGACCGGACGCTGACCGCTGCCGATGCGACCGGAGTCCGGGACGCGGCGGTCGCGGTGGCGGCCGACCGGGTGGGCGCAATCCTGCGCGGGTGACGGGCAAACCGATCGGCGGCGGATGATCACATCCCGGGAAGAAGTGGTGTTGCCGGGTGACCCGGATTCTTCCCGGACGGTGATCTTCCGGCCACGACAGATGTCCACATCACCGCTCCGGTTCGTGGTGAGCCGCGTCGGGGTGCCACCATGTCCCCATGCCCCTGAACAACCGACCGACCTGGTCCGGAAGATCGAGAAGTCGGGCTACTACCCGGCGCTGGTCGCGGACGTCCTTGACATCGCGCTGGCCGGCGAGGAGGTGCTCGCGCACCTGGTGCACGGCGAGA
>Ga0164307_10001427_pt1 | contig 10815 bp, 8 predicted proteins | sample Whisoiple_243_MG_FD_110214 | JGI IMG/M metagenome (GOLD analysis project Ga0164307, IMG submission 110214) | Soil microbial communities amended with fresh organic matter from upstate New York, USA - Whitman soil sample_243_MG | ecosystem: Environmental > Terrestrial > Soil > Unclassified >...
AGCGGGTTGAACACGTGCCCGGCGACCCGGGGGCAGGTCAGCAGCAGGATGCGATCCGCGGCCAGTCCGTTCTCGGCGAGGGTCGCCCGTGCGTTCTGGGCAAGTGTCGAGTCGGCGTCGCCGAGGTGGTCGGCGGCGGCGAACCGGGTGAACGGTCGCAACATCGCCGGTAGCGACGGCAGATCGTCCAGGTCCACCAGCCAGTAACAGGTCGAGTAGCTGAACGTCCTGGTCACGGCGCCCGGTGCGTTGCTGTTCCGGCGGTGACCGGTCGACGCGAAGTAGATCCGAGGTGCGGGGATGCCAGGGTCGGCGCGACTGGCCGGTTGTCGTCCCGCGGGGCCACCGAATCTGCCAGCGCGGGATGCGGCAGCACCCGCTGCTGCCTGGACCGGGGCTGCCGCCCTTGGGGTCGGGTCGAGGGCGATCATCGGCTCACCAACCGGACCCGAGCGATTCGGCGGCCCGCACCCCGGAGGCACAGCCGTCCTCGTGGAATCCCCAGCCCTGCCAAGCGCCGGCGAACGCCGTCCGGCCGTCGTTGAGCGACGGGAGCTCGCGCTGCGCAGCGACCGACGTCCGGGTGTAGGTGGGGTGCGCGTAGATCATTTCGGCGAGCACCGCATCCGGGTCGATCCCGCCGTCGGCGTTCAGGGTGACCACGTAGTCGGCGTCGTCGGTGATCCGCTGCAACAGCTTCAGGTCGTAGCTGATCTTGACCCGCTTGTCGTCGGATTCGCAGCGATCCATCCGGTAGTTCCACGACGACCGCGCGGCCGGGTTGCGGGGCAGTAGGGAACCGTCGGTGTGCAGGACGGTGGTGGACGGGAGGTACTCGAAGGCCGACAGCAGCCGGGTCTCGTCGGCCGTCGGGTCGGCCAGCAGTTGCAGCGCCTGGTCAGGGTGGGCCGCGACCACCACCCGGTCCATCCGATGCAGCTGATCCGACTCGTCCCTGATCTCGACGCCGTCGATGTGCCGGCTGATCGACCGGATCGGGGTCGCGGTGTTGACCGCGGAGAGGTTCTTTGCGGCCCGGTCGACGTAATTCCTGGACCCTCCGACCACCGTCCGCCACTGCGGTGACCCGGTCACGGTGAGCATCCCGTGATTGTCCAGGAAGGTGAACAGGTACCGGGCGGGATAGCCCCGCGCACCGTCGAAGCCGCACGACCACACGGCCGCCACCAGCGGCAGCATGAAGTGGTTGGTGAAGTAGGTGGTGAAGCGGCCGGCCGTCAGGAACTCCTGCAGGGTCAACTGGTCGTCGTCGCTTTCCAGTACCGCCCTCGCCCGACGGTGGAAGTACTTGACCTGCGCCAGCATGGCCAAATAGCGCGGGCGCAGGACGTTCGAGCGGTGCGCGAACAGCCCGCCGAAACCCTTCGACCCGGCGTACTCCAGGCCGCAGCCGTCACAGTGCACGCTCATCGACATCTCGGAATCCTGGGTGGCGACCCCGAGCTCCGCGAACAGCCGCAGCAGGTTCGGATAGGTGCGGTCGTTGTGCACCAGGAAAGCAGAATCCAGTCCCGCGATCTGACCGTTGGTCATGGCCACATCGTGAGTGTGGGCATGGCCACCCAGCCGATCGTCGGCCTCGAACAGGTGCACGTCGAACTGCCGTTGCAGCAGGTGGGCGGCGGTCAGTCCGGCCACCCCGCTGCCGATCACGGCAACGGTCGGTCGAGGCTGGCTCGGGGTCATCAGTGCTGCTCCTTCATGGGTCCAGGCGTTCCGAGGCAGGTTCGCCTCGAACGCGGTGACATCCGACTGTCGCGGCCGGTCACGGGTCTCGTGTCCGACGCGCCGATCAGGTCAGTGCTGGTCATTCGGAACCCGCCCCCGCGATGGTTGGTCAGTGCGGTGTGGCGAGATCGCTGTCCGGTGCGCCGACGACGTTGACGGCTGCTGTCTCTACCGCTGCCCGGGGCCAATCAGATCACGCTTGACGCGATCGATTGTCGGATGGCGCGCGTAGGGTCCGAACCGGGGACCTATCGTCACCGACATGCCTGCCGAACAACCCACGATCATCGCCACCTCCATCGGCTTCGATTCCCGCGGCCGGGACCGGTTCGACTGGAACGCCGGCCCGGTGTTCGACCTGGCCGCGGAGCTGTCCGGTGCCGTCGGGACACCGAAGATCTGCTTCCTCGGAACGGCGACCGGCGACGATGCCGCCCGCATCGCCGGGGTGTACTCGGCGCTCGCCGACCGGTTCCGGCCGAGTCATCTCGAGCTGTTCACCATGCCCAACGTCGACGACGTGCTCGGCCACCTGCTCGCCCAGGACGTGATCTGGGTCGGTGGCGGTTCGGTGGCCAACCTGCTGGCGCTCTGGCGGCTGCACGGCTGGGACGGCTACCTGAAGCAGGCCTGGGAGGCGGGAGTCGTGCTCGGCGGAGTGTCCGCCGGCTCGATCTGCTGGCACAACGGCGGCACCACCGACTCGTTCGGGCCGACCCTGCGGCCGGTCACCAACGGATTGGGCTGGCTGCCGTATTCCAACGGCGTCCACTACGACTCGGAACGGCAGCGCCGGCCGCTGTTCCACCGGCTGATTGCGGACGGCACCCTCACCGATGGTTATGCCACCGACGACGGCGTGGGGTTGGTGTACCGCGGGACCGAGATGGTCGAGGCGGTGGCCGATCGCCCGGACTGCGCGGCGTACCGGGTGCAACGTGGGGCGGACGGCCGGGCAGTCGAGACGGTCATCGAGCCCAGGATGCTGCGCTGAACCTCGCGGTCAGCGCATTACACTCCTACGCGGAGGCGTGTCCGAGTGGCCGAAGGAAGCCGCCTTGAAAGCGGCCAGGTGTCAAAAGCCTCGGGGGTTCGAATCCCTCCGCCTCCGCCAGCACTGGCCCGGCGTCGATAGCGCCGGGTCGGTCCGTTTTGGTGGGCGCAAACCAGGCTCAGGCCTTCCATGCCAGTCGCCGATACAAGGCGTCCCCGCCGACGTCGACGAATCCCATGCCCTGGTACCACCGCAGCGCCGGTGTGCCGAACAGCGCAGACAGCTCGACCGAACGGTCCGTCGCGGCCGCAGTGGCGAGCAACGCGCGTAAGACCTCCCCGCCGATGCCCTGCCGCTGCCGCTGCGGATGAACGGCGATGTCGACCAGGGTGATCGGGGCGGATTCCGCGGGAACGGTGTCGTCGTCGAGGTCCAGTAGCAACCGGCCGACCACGTCGCCATCGACCTGGATCCCGACGTCCCTGCCGCCCGAGTGCTCGGCGCTGTACTGCCGTTTCCGCGCCACGACCTGCACCTCGATCAACTTCTTCAGCTGATTGGCACGCATGCCGGAGTCGGCCCAGTCGTCGGCCAGCAGAGCCCGGTGAACGTCGTCGCCGATGCCCGGGTCATCCGACGACAGCGGCCACGGCGCACGAACCAGGTGGACCGGCGATCGAGCCTGCTCCAGCAGCGCGTCCACCACCCGATCCAGCACCTGCTGGTGCGCCGAGGCGGGCCCGGTCTTCTCAGGGATCACGATGGACAACCATTTCCAATCGGGTACGGGTGACGTTGCCGACACCCGAGGACATTGTCGCCTGCTCAGGTGTACTGCGCTCAGGCGTTTTGACTGCCGGTGCCGCACCGGCGCACCTGTCGTCACCGGCGGTCGGCCGTAGGGTGCCGGAGTGAGTTCCCGGCCGACGACGACCAGCAAGCGCCCGCTGCATCACGCGCGTGCCGGAACCGGCGGCGGCCGGTGACCACGGTCGAGATCGTGGTCATCTTCCTGGCCGGAGTCGGCGCGGGCACGATCAATGCGGTCGTCGGGTCAGGCACCCTGGTGACGTTCCCGACGCTGGTGGCCTTCGGGTTCCCACCGGTGACGGCCACCATGTCGAACGCGATCGGTCTGGTGCCTGGCAGCGCCTCCGGTACCTGGGGGTACCGGCGCGAACTCGAGGGCCAGGGGCCGCGGCTCCGCTGGCAGATACCGGCATCGTTCGCCGGCGCGATCGTCGGTGCCTGGCTGCTGCTGCACCTACCGGAGACGGTCTTCAAACAGGTGGTTCCGGTCCTGCTGATCGTCGCGCTGATCCTGGTCGTCATCCAGCCCCGGCTGCAGATCTGGATCCGGCGGCGGGCCGAGGCGGCCGGCCGCGACCAGGATGTCCTCGGTCGCGGCCGGTTCACGGTATTGATCGTCGGCACCTTTCTGGTGGGCATCTACGGCGGCTACTTCGCTGCCGCCCAAGGCATCCTGCTCATCGGCGTGATGGGCGCGCTGCTGCCCGAGACGATGCAGCGGATGAACGCCGCCAAGAACCTGTTGACCCTGGTGGTGAACACGGTCGCGGCAACCGCCTACTCGTTGGTGGCGTTCGACCGGATCAGCTGGGCGGCCGCCGGACTGATTGCTGCCGGCTCGCTCATCGGCGGCTTTGTCGGCGCGCATTTCGGCCGGCGGCTCTCGCCGGTGGCGTTACGCGCCTGCATCGTGGTGCTCGGCCTCATCGCGTTGTGGCGGTTGATGGCCGTCTGATCCCGACTGTTGTTGTGCTGTCGGCTGTTGTTGTGCTGTCGGATGTTGCTGTGCTGTGGGCGGCTCAGGGGGATCGGTGAACTCGGCCCGTACCCCGAGCAGCCGGACTGCCCGCTCGTGGTCGAATCGCTCGAGGACCTCGAGCACTGCCGTTTCCAGGGCGGCGAGTTCGGCAGTCGGCTGCTTCAGCTTGGCGCTCCGGGTGGAGGTGAAGAAGGGTGCGAAACGCACCTTCACGGCGACCCGGCCGACCTCTCGTCCGTCGTCCAACACGTCTTTGTGCACCCTGGCGACCAGCCCGGCAAGTTCGCGGCGGACCACCTGCCAATCCTCGATGTTCTGCTGAAAGGTTGTCTCCCGGCTGTGCGATTTCGCGACCCAGGGCGTTCCGATCACGGTGCGGCGGCCATTGCCCCGCCCGAGCTGCACCATCCACGGCCCGATCGTCGGCCCGAGCCGCGCGGCCACCACCGCGGGATCGGCCCCGGCCAGCTCGCGCACCGTCGCATAGCCGAGTTCGGCCAGCTTGCGTGACGTCTTGGCGCCGATCCCCCACAGCTCGCGGGTGGACCGGTCGAACATCACGGCCTCCCAGTTCTGGGCAGTTAACCGGAAGACGCCGGCCGGCTTGGCGAACTCGGTGGCGAGCTTGGCCCGCAGGGTGTTGTCCCCGATGCCGATCGAGCAGTGCAGCCGGGTCTCGGAAAGCACAGCGGCCTGGATCTGCCTGGCGAGTGACTCAGGATCCTCGACCTCGGCACCGAGAAAGGCCTCGTCCCAGCCCAATACCTCAACCACGACATCGAAACTGCGCAGGACGGACTGGATCTCGGCCGACGCCCGGTCGTAGGCGGCGTTGTCCGCCGGCAGGAAGACGGCGTCCGGGCACTTCCGGAGCGCCACCTTCATCGGCATCCCGGAATGCACGCCGAACGCCCTTGCCTCGTACGAAGCGGTCGCGACCACCGACCGTTGGGTCGGATCGCCTGCCCCGCCGACCACGACAGGGCGGCCGGCCAGTTCTGGACGGCGCAGCAGTTCGACGGCAGCGATGAACTGGTCCATGTCGATATGCAGCACCCACACGAATCCCAGTGTGGGACGGAACTGTCAGGCCCGCCGCCGGATGTGACGAGGACGGCCGCCGACGGGCCTGTCCGGTCAGCGCGGGAAGCTACCGGCCGCGGCCAGGAAGACGTCGTTCTCCGCCGGGCTGCCGATCGTCACCCGGACGCCACCGGAGGCATCGGGAAAGGATCGGACGATCACCTTGTGCTCCTCACAGTGGGCCGCGAATGCGGTGGCCCGCTCGCGCAGCGGCAGCCAGACGAAGTTGGCCTGTGATGGCGGAACCTCGAAACCTCCGGCGCGCAGGGCAGCTGTCACCCGGTCCCGCTCGTCGACGACCTGCCGCCAGCGTGGCGCCAGATCCGCCTTGACCGACAGTGCCGCCACCGCGGCGGCCTGGGCCAGCGAGTTCAGGGCGAACGGAATCGCCACCTTCGACAACGACTTGATCACCTGCTGGTCGCCGACCGCGTAGCCGACCCGCAGCCCCGCCAACCCGTAGGCCTTCGACAGTGTGCGCAGGGTCAACACATTCGGCCGGCTCAGCGCGAACTCCAGCCCGTCCGGGGAACTGTCGGCGGTGTCGAATTCCCGGTAGGCCTCGTCGACGACGACCAGGACGTCGTCGGGCACGGCATCCAGGAACGTCACGAGGTCATCCCGGCTGATCGCGGTCCCGGTCGGATTGTTGGGTGTGCAGACGAAGATCAGCCGCGTCGATGGCGTGATCGCCGCCGCCATTGCAGGGAGGTCGAGCCCGTGGGCGGCGGTGACCGGGACCCGTATCGGGGTTGCACCGGTGATCTGAGTGACGATCGGGTAGGCCTCGAACGAGCGCCACCCGAAGATCACCTCGTCGCCGTGCTCGGCGGTCGCCTGCACCAACTGCTGGCACAGGGCCACGGATCCACACCCCGCGATGATGTTCGCCTCCGGCGCTCCGGTGTGTTCGGCGAGCTTGCGCACCAGGGCCTGCGCACCGTTGTCGGGATACCGGTTGATCCCCGCCGACTGGTGGGCGACCGCTTCGGAGATGGCTTCTGCCACCGCCGGCAGGGTCGGGAAGGACAGCTCGTTCGAGGCCAGCTTGATCGCTCCCGGCACGGACCGGCCGGGGGCGTAGGCGGGCAGGGTGTCGAGCGCGGTCCGGGTGCGCACCGTCATTGGTGGATCTCCTGGGCTGGGTCGGTCGCGGGTACAGAGTGTGTCGTCCGGCGATCCAGCTCGGCGATCGACGGATCGCGAGGCCGGCGCGCGAGTTCGACCATAGTGCCCGCAGCGGGCCGACCGTCCGGTGTCCAGGGCCGCGCGATGGGCGATGTCACCGAATGGCTCCGGAACGTCATCGCGGCCGTCGGCGGACCACGGTGTAGGAAAAACACATGAACCCGAACGACGTCGTCCCCGAGGTGCTCTGGAAACCGACGCCGGAACGGGCGTCCAGAGCGGCCATCACCGACTTCGCGGCATTCGTCGGCGAGCGAACCGGACGGGACCTGACGGATTACGCCGCGCTGTGGGACTACTCGACGACCGACCTGACCGGCTTCTGGTCCGCGATCGCCGACTACTTCGGCATTCAGTGGCACGACCGACCCGGCGACGTGCTGCCGGCGGCGGTGATGCCGGGAGCCGACTGGTTTCCCGGCGGCACGCTGAACTACGCCGAGCACGCGCTCGCCGGGATGGGTCGGGGACCGGCTGATGACCCCGCGGTGATCGCCGTCGCCGAGGACGGCACCGAACAACTGCTGTCCCTGCGGGAGTTGACCGCTGCAGTCGGCGCAGCGCAGGCCGGTTTGCGCCGGCTGGGTGTCGGAGCCGGCGACCGGGTGGTGGCCCTGGTGCCGAATGCGGTGCACGCGCTGGTCGGGTTCCTGGCGACCGCGGCGTTGGGCGCGGTGTGGTCGTCCTGCTCGCCGGATTTCGGTGCGCCCTCGGTGATCGACCGGTTCACCCAGATCTCGCCCACGGTGTTGATCGCGGTCGACGGCTACCGCTACGGGGGGCGCGAGTTCCCGGTCGCCGCAACGGTGCAGAAGATCCGGGAGGCACTCCCGTCACTGGCCGGCGCCGTGCACATCGCCGCCCTCGACACCGTTGCCCCTGACGGCATGATCGGCTGGGACGAGCTGACATCGGTTGCGACCGAACCCGAATTCACGCCCGTACCGTTCTCCGCACCACTCTGGGTGCTGTACTCGTCGGGAACCACCGGTCTGCCCAAGCCAATCGTCCAGTCGGTGGGCGGCATCCTGCTGGAACACCTGAAATCCCTTCGCCTGCACTGGGATCTCGGTCCGGGCGATCGGTTCCTGTGGTTCACCACCACCGGCTGGATGATGTGGAACTTCCTGATCGGCGGCCTTCTCGTCGGGTCCACCGTCATCCTCTACGACGGCAGCCCCGGCCATCCCGATCTGATGTCGTTGTGGCGGTTGGGCGAACGTCACCGGGTGACACTGTTCGGGATGTCCGCGCCCTACGTCGCTGCTTGTGAGAAGGACGGTCTTCGGCCGTCATCCGAACTCGACCTGACGGCGATCGGCGCGATCGGTTCGACCGGATCACCGTTGTCCACCAGTGGTTTCCGCTGGATTCACGATCAGGTCGGTGGCGACATCCAGATCGCCTCCTTCTCCGGCGGCACCGACATCTGCACCGGCATCGTCGGTGGTGCACCGACCGTCCCGGTGTGGATGGGGGAGATCTCCTGCCGGGCGCTCGGTGCCAAGGTCGAAGCGTTCTCGCCCAGCGGCGAATCGCTGGTGGACGAGGTGGGCGAGCTGGTGATCACCGCCCCGATGCCGTCGATGCCGGTGTTCTTCTGGGGGGACGACGACGGCTCCCGCCTGCACGATTCCTACTTCGCCGACTATCCGGGTGTGTGGCGGCACGGCGACTGGATCCGCATCACCTCCCGCGGGTCGTGCGTGATCGAGGGCCGCTCGGACGCCACGCTGAACCGCGGCGGGGTCCGGATGGGCACCGCAGAGTTCTATCGGGTGGTCGAGTCGGTGGCCGAGGTCACGGATTCGCTCGTCGTGGACACCTCGACGGCGTCCGGCGAAGGAGATCTGCTGCTGTTCGTCGTCCTCGATCCGGCCGCCGACACCGCCGCCGTCGCGACCTCACTGCGGACACTGATCCGGCGCGAACTGTCGCCGAGGCATGTTCCGGGGCAGATTGTTGCGGTGCCGGCGATTCCGCGGACGCTCAACGGCAAGAAATGCGAGGTGCCGGTCAAACGTATTCTCGCCGGTTCGCCCGTCGACGACGCTGTTTCACGCGATGCGCTGGCCGACCCCGCCGGATTCGATGCGTTTCTGGCCACCGCCCGGGACGCTCTGGCGGCTGCGGGGTCTCGATGAGCCGACGCTTGATGAGCACCGGGCCGAAGTGGTGGGTGCCCGGTCTCGTCGTCCCTCTGGTGTTGCTCACCGGTTGCGCAACCGGTTCGCTGGCCACCTCCGAATCGACGCCGTCGGTCTCGAGCGCTGCGTCGGTGTCGACCACGCCGCCGACCGGACCGACCCTGATCGTGACGGTGCCCGAACTGCTGCCGGCCGAAGAGACGACAGCGGCACCGGCCCCCGAGCCGGCAACGGCGAGCGCGTCGGTGCAAGAGCCGACTGTTGCTCCGACCACGGCACCTGCCGAGGAGAGCAGCGAGGAGCCAGCTGCCGACCCCGAACCCCCGGCCGAGACGCAGCCACCGGCTCAAGAGCCAGCAGCACCTGAACCTGCGCCTGCGGTGGAACCGGAGCCCGCCGCGCCCGCCGGCGAGGGACTGAATGTCTCGTTGGCCAACTGCGACGGCTGCACGGTTCTCGCGACCCATCGCGATGTCACCGGAGACCTGTCAGCGGCCCTGGTCGCCACCCCGTCCAGCCGAGCGATCCTGCTCTCGGTCGGTCCCGATGGTCAGGTCAGTGGGGTCGTCGGAGTGCCCTACGGGGCGGCCTTCTCCGCGCCCGACGGCGGCGTGCTGGCCTGCGCGCAGGCGCGGTGTGTGGTGGTCGCGCGACAGTCCGACGGCCGGGCGATCCTGTCCGCCTTCGAGTTGACCTCGTCCGGCGCCTGGCGGGACATCTCCGGCGACGATGCCTTCCCGTCGGCCACCGAACGGGCGGCCGTCGTCGATCTCGGCGGTGAACTGGGTATTGCTGTTCAGGATCAGGGCGATGGCGCCGCGGTGTGGATGCTCTACACCTGGGGTGGTGACCGGTACGCGGTGCTCGGCTGCTCAGCCGATGGCTCCGCGCCGACCTCCACCGGCGCCGTCTCGCCGGAGCAGTGCCTGTCGTGACGTCCGCTGCCGGCCCGGGCGGGATGTTCCCAGAATGACGAGCTACGGCGCCGTGATGGCGACGCCGTGCTCCTCGAAGTCGTAGACGGTGTCGTTGATCCGAAGCCCGTCGACAGCCCCGTGCCACTCCAGGTCACTCCCTTTGGTGAGTGCCACGGACAGCAGGGTGGGCGCTTCCCCGCCGTCGTTCAGGAAGGCCTGGAGATCAGTCCAGGAGCACAATGAGCTGTTCAAACCACACGGCACTCCGTCGAACTCACTGCCGCTGAGTCCCCAAAGCCCGGAGGTGGTGCCATCGATGTAATCGCTCCAGCCGGGCAACGACACCGGTGGCAGGAATACCAGTGTCGAGAAGTTGTCGGCCGGGAACGTCTCGAGGTTGGGATCGATTTCGAAGGCGATCTGCGGCATGTTGTTCGGACCGTTGTCGATGTTTTCGGTCAGATTGAAGACGTAGAAACCGACCGCGGTGACTGCGAACGGGGTGAGGGCGAAGTCCTGCTCGTTGCCGTAGGTCACCTTTTCGCCGGTTGCGACCGACAGGTTCAGGCTGCCCTCGCCCACCGGCGGCTGCAGTGGCCCGGAGCGCAGATCGGTCACCGGTGATCCGACCGTGTTGCGATTGTTCACGCCCCAGTTCCCCGCCGAAGGAAGGGATGTCGTGGGAGCCGTGGGCACGAAGTACCCGTTCAAGTCGACCAGGACGTGGACACTCCCGGAGGCGTTGTGGATGCTGATCGAGCGATCGGTACCGAGTTGGACAGTTATCGCGTTGGGATGGGCTCCCGAGTCGCTCCAGTTGAGGCTGCTCGCGAACGGCAACGGGGAGCCCGTCGGATACACGGTCAGCCACGAGGCAGTCGTCCCGCCAGTGACGGTGACGTTGATCGCCACGGCGGTGGCATCGATAGGAACATTGGCCGCCAGCGA
>Ga0164307_10001428_pt1 | contig 10810 bp, 10 predicted proteins | sample Whisoiple_243_MG_FD_110214 | JGI IMG/M metagenome (GOLD analysis project Ga0164307, IMG submission 110214) | Soil microbial communities amended with fresh organic matter from upstate New York, USA - Whitman soil sample_243_MG | ecosystem: Environmental > Terrestrial > Soil > Unclassified >...
ATCGTCCGCCTCACCCAGTAGCACTTTGTACCCCGCAATCCCCCTCACCGGTTCAGGAGCAGTTTTTTGAAGTCACGCTTATTGGCAGGACTGGCCGCCGTCGTGCTGGCCATCGTCGGAGCCATCCTCGTCGTCAGCTACGCCCAGGGCGCCGACAGCCGGGCCGTGCAGAACCTGGAACCGGTCAGCGTGCTGGTGGTGCAAAAGGCCGTCCCCGCTGGCACCCCGGTCGCCACGCTCACAGCCTTCGTCACCAGCCAGGAACTTCCCGGCAAGGCCGTCTCAAAGACGGCGCTGAAAAACCTCGACGGACTGGCCGGGAAGGTCACCGCCGTCGCGCTGCTGCCCGGCGAGCAGCTCGTGGCCGAGCGGCTGGTCGAACCCTCCGAGCTCAAGACCAGCGGCACGGTGGACATTCCCAAGGGCCTGCAGGAGGTTTCCTTCCAGCTTGAACCGCAGCGCGTGGTTGGCGGCCGCATTGCTGCAGGTGACCACGTCGGTGTCTTCATCAACCTGAAAAACGGCGGAATCGAGGGCAAGAGCGACAAAGAGACCACCCAGCTGACGGTCCACAAGGCCCTTGTCACGGCAGTGCAACGCGCTCCCGTCACGACGCCCAGCCCCCAGCCGTCGCCGAGCGGCCCCTCGGCGCCCACCGCGGACACCTCACTGCCGGTCGGCTCCATGATCGTGACCGTGGCGGTCAACGACGTTGAGGCGACGAAAATTGTCTATGCCTCGAACTTCACCGATGGCGCGAGTATCTGGTTGAGCCGGGAACCCCTTGACGCAACAGACAGTGGCCGCCCTGGAATCATGACCAAACCGGAGGTCTACAAGTGAGCCGATTTGTCCTGATCACGCCCAACACCGATTTCGACGCGCGGGTACGCCAGGCCGTCGCCGGCGGCCTGCCCGGCGGCGTCCAGACCTTTGCCTTCGTCAATCCGGCGGACCCCGGCGAGCTCTTCGCCAACCTCAACCAGGAACGTCCCGAAGTGCTGATCCTTGGCCCGGACGTCCCCATCGAGGACGCCCTCCGGCTCGCCACCGTCTTCGACGTGCAACTGCCCGAGCTCAGCGTCATCCTGGTCGGTGAACCGGACCCCGACTTCGTGCTCCTGGCCATGCGCGCCGGCATCCGCGATATCCTCAGCCCCGCGTCCGATCCGGCCCAGATCCGGGTGCTGCTGGAACGCGCCTGCCAGTCGTTCGCCAGCCGCACCCGCACCGCGGCGGTGAAAAGCCCCGACGCCCCCCGGGGGCTGGTGATCGGCGTGTTCTCCCCCAAGGGCGGCGTCGGGAAGACCACCATTGCCACCAACATCGCCATCGGCCTGGGGCAGGTCGCCCCGATGGGCGTCGTCATCGTGGACCTGGACCTTCAGTTCGGCGACGTCGCGTCCGGTTTGTACCTGAACCCGGAGCACACCGTCACCGACGCCGTGTCGGCATCGGCCAGCCAGGACTCGCTGGTCCTCAAGGCCTTCCTCACGGTCCACCCCAGCAGCATCTACGCTCTCTGCGCCCCCCGGACCCCGGTGGAAGCCGACGACATCACGCCCCAGCAGGTCAGCCGGCTGATCGAACAGCTCGCCGAGCAGTTCCAGTACGTCGTGATCGATACCGCCCCCGGCTTGCCCGAAGTTGGCCTGGCCGCGATGGAGCAGTGCACCGACGTCGTCTGGGTCAGCGCCATGGACGTTCCCAGCATCCGCGGGCTCCGCTCCGGCCTGGAAATCCTGCGGCGGCTGGATCTCCTTCCGGAAACCCGCCACGTGGTCCTGAACATGGCCGATTCCAAGTCCGGGCTCAGCGTCCAGGACGTCGAGGCCACCATCGGCGCCCCGGTGGATATCAGCATTCCGCGGTCCAAGGCGGTGGCGTACTCCACGAACCGCGGGATCCCGGTCCTGCAGGACGGCCGCAAGGACCCTGCGGTGAAAGGCCTTCGCCAGCTGGTGACGCGCTTCGATCCGGCCTGGCGCGCGACCGCCCAGAAGAAACTGCACCGACGGGTGGTGGTCTAGATGAAGCTCTCCGAGCGCCTCTCCGCGGCGGAAGCCGGCCCGCAGCCGGCCCCGGCGCCGTCGTCGTCGATCGCCACGCTCTCCCCCGCGGCCGCCCGCTCCTTGAGCGCGCCGGCCCGCCCCGAACCGTCGCGTCCCGAACCGTCACGCCCTGAGCCGTCCCGCCTCGCCGCGGCGGCGGCTCCGGCGTTTGCGGAACACCCGGACACCGTGCGGGCTAAGGGCCAGCAGCCCGTGGATGCCTTTGCGGCACTCAAGGAACGCGCCGCCACCGCCCTGTTCGAGCGGATGGGCACACGATTCAGTGATTCGGCGGTCAAGGAGGATGAGCTGCGTGCCACCGCCCGCGACGAACTGACCCGCATCATCGACGCCGAACAGGTGCCGCTGTCCGCCGAGGAACGTACCCGCCTGGTCCGCGACGTCGCCGACGACGTGCTGGGCTACGGCCCGCTCCAGCGGCTGCTCGACGACCCGGCGGTCACCGAGATCATGGTGAACCGGATGGACCAGATCTACGTCGAGCGGAAGGGCCAGCTGACCCTCACCGAATCGCGCTTCAGCTCCGAGGAGCACCTGCGCAAGGTGATCGAACGGATCGTCTCGAAGGTGGGCCGCCGCATCGACGAGTCGTCCCCGCTTGTGGACGCGCGGCTCGAGGACGGCTCCCGCGTCAACGCCGTTATCCCCCCGCTGGCGGTCGGCGGCTCCTCGCTGACCATCCGAAAGTTCAGCAAGGTGCCCCTCACGGTCCGCAACCTGATCGACTTCGGCACCCTGACCCCGGAGATGGCGGAGCTGCTGAATGCCTGTGTCCGGGCCAAGCTGAACATCATCGTCTCCGGCGGCACGGGCACGGGCAAGACCACGCTGCTCAATGTCCTCTCCTCCTTCCTGCCGCACGACGAGCGCATCGTCACCATCGAAGACGCGGTGGAACTGCAGATCCAGCAGGAACACGTGGTGCGGCTGGAAAGCCGGCCGCCCAACACCGAGGGCAAGGGCGAGGTCACCATCCGCGACCTGCTGCGCAACTCGCTGCGTATGCGGCCGGACCGCATTGTGGTCGGCGAGGTCCGCGGCGGCGAATCCCTCGACATGCTCCAGGCCATGAACACCGGCCACGACGGCTCCCTCTCGACGGTCCACTCCAACTCGCCGCGCGACGCCGTCGCCCGACTGGAGACGCTGGTCCTGATGGCCGGTATGGACCTGCCCCTGCGCGCCATCCGTGAGCAGATCGCCTCCGCGGTGAACCTCATCGTGCAGATCTCCCGCCTGCGGGACGGGACCCGCCGCATCACCCACGTCACGGAGGTCCAAGGCATGGAGGGCGACATTGTCACCCTCCAGGACGCCTTCATCTTCGACTACTCCGCCGGGGTGGACGCCCACGGCCGGTTCCTCGGCAAGCCGGTGGCCACGGGCATCCGGCCGCGCTTCATCGACCGCTTCGAGGACATGGGAATCCACGTCTCCCCCGGCGTCTTCGCAGCTCCCCTGGCTCCGGCCGGTAAGGCGTGAACCCACCATGACCCTGACTTTCGGCGTCGCTTTCCTCGTCACCGCCGTCCTCCTGCTGGCGACGGCGGTCCTCTCGCCGGGGGCCGTCCGCGTTCCGCTGGACCGACGGCGCCCGGTCCAGGCCTCCCCGGATTCCTCGCTCAGCCGGTTCGCTGGATCTGCCGTCAACTTGGCGGACGGCTTCTTCGCGCAGCGGAGTGTCCGGCTCTTCAACCGTGACTCGCTGGAACAGGCGGGGCTGCGCATGGGCCAGGGCGACTTCTACATCCTGCTGCTGGTCGGCGCCTTCGTGGGTGCACTGGCCGGCTTCGTTGTGGGCGGACTTCTGCTGGCCATCCTGTTCGTCGGGCTCGCCCCGGTGGCCGGGCATCTGGTTCTCACCTTCCTGGCGAGCAAACGCCGCGCGAAATTCGATGACCAGTTGGGCGATACCCTGCAGCTGCTCTCCGGCGGCCTGCGGGCCGGGCACAGCATCCTGCGCGCCATCGACGCCGCCGGCAGCGAATCGCAGAGCCCCACCGCCGAGGAAATGCGCCGCGTCATCACCGAGACCAGCCTCGGGCGTGACCTGCTGGCCTCGCTCAACGACACTGCAGAGCGGATGCGCAACGAGGACTTTGTCTGGATCTCCCAGGCCATCCAGATCAACCGCGAGGTGGGCGGCAACCTGGCCGAGGTCCTGGACCAGGTGAACGAGACCATCCGCGAGCGCAGCGAAATCAAAGGCCACATCAAGTCCCTCGCGGCCGAAGGAAAGTTCTCCGCCTATATCCTGATGGCCATGCCGATCGGCATCGTGGCCATGCTGATGCTGGTCAACCCCGGCTACATGAACGTCATGTTCACCAATCCCCTGGGCTGGGCCATGATCGCGGCCTCCGTGATCCTGATGACCATCGGTGGCCTGTGGATGCGCAAGATCATCGATTTGAAGTTCTGAGGCCCCGATGAGTCCCCTGATCCTTAGCTCACTACTGCTGATCTGCTGTCCGTTGGCCTACCTGGCGTGGTCGTTTCTCTCGGTGGACCGAAAATCCCAGCGTGCCATCCGGGACATGCTCTCGCTGGGCTCCGGGCCAGCCGAGTCCGCCGGACCGCCTCAGACAGCCCTGCTGGAGCGGCTTGGCCACCGGCTGACGCCCACTGCCTACGTCCGGAAACTTGACCGGCTGCTCTCCCTCGCCGGCCGCCCGGCCTCGCTTCCGTTGGGGCGGGTCCTGGCAGCCAAACCGCTGCTTGGGCTGGTTGGCGCCCTCCTGGGTCTGTGGCTCGCGAGCACGCCGGCGCCGGTCCTGAAGCTGGTCGGGCTATTCGTGATGCTGCTGGGCTACTTCATCCCGGACCTGCTCCTGTACAGCAAGGGCCAGGAACGCCAAAAGATCATGCAGCTGGAACTGGCCAACACCCTGGACCAGATGCTCATCTCGGTCGAGGCCGGACTCGGCTTCGAAGGCGCCATGGCCCGGGCCGGGGAAAACGGCAAGGGCCCGCTCGCCGAGGAACTGGTCCGAACCCTGCAGGACATGCAGGTGGGGCGCAGCCGCCGCGAGTCGTACCAGGCCCTGGCGGAGCGGACCAACATCCCGGAGCTTCGCAGCTTCGTCCAGGCCGTGGTGCAGGCAGACACCTACGGCATTGCGATCAGCCGGGTACTCCGGATCCAGGCCAAGGTAATGCGGGTCAAGCGCCGCCAGCGGGCCGAGGAGAAGGCCATGAAACTGCCGGTCACCATCTTGTTCCCGCTGCTGTTCTTCATTTTTCCGGTGCTCTTTATCGCCATCCTGGGACCCGCCGTAATCAACGCCATCGAGACTTTCAGTGGCCACTGACGGACGCCGCCGGGGCGGGACAAGGATAGCCGCAAGGTTTCCGCAGGATACCTCGCCGCCTCCGGCCCCGGTCCGGACACCTAGTACCGTAGTGCCATGTCTCTTTTAGCTGCCTGCCCCGACGACGGGAAAACGGGCCCCCTGCCCGCCGCCGAAGCCCTCGCCGGCGGAGCCGTACCGGCGGCACCGAGCACCGACGCGGCGCCGCTGGTGGACCCTGCCGCGCTGCAGGACCTGGGCGAGCAGCTCAACAGTGCCGCCGTCGCCAAGGGCTTCGCCCGCGACTACGCGCAGATGTGGGACCAGCGCTATGACGCCCTGGCCACCGCCCTGGACCGCCGCGACCAGGCAGCGGCGCTGGACGCCGTGCTCAGCCTCAAGACGTCCTCGTCGATGGTCGGGGGCCTGCGCCTGGCCGAGCTCGCTGCCGAGCTGGAAGAAGTCATCCGGTCGGGTAGCCTGGCGCAGGCAGCGTCCCGTCTGGGCGACGTCGCCGCGCGCGGCAGCGAAACCGTGGACGAGCTGCAGTTCAGCTACATTCTCTGGGAGCGTTAGGAACGGGCAGGCGCCAGCCGGTAGCCCACGCCGCGCACCGTCTGGAGCCACCGCGGTTGCACCGGATCCTCCCGAAGTTTCCGGCGCAGGTTGCCGATATGCACCTCAACGGCCCGTTCATCGGACTCGCTGATGTAGGCATCGGCCCGGTAGTACTCCCCCCGCACCACGCGCACCAGCTCGGTCTTGGACTTCACGGCGCCGGCACCCCGCAAGAGCGCCTGCAGGAGGTCGAACTCGCTGCGGGTCAGGGCGAGCGGCTCCCCGTCGACCGTCACCGAGCGCATCTCCGGGTTCAGGGCCAGGCCGTTGTGCCGCAGGACGTTATCGGAAACCTCAGGAGCGGCGGCGGGCCGCGCCGCAGCCAGGGTCAGCACGCCCTGGCCGTCGTGCCGCGGCCGGCGCATCATCGCCGCCACCCGGGCCCGCAGCTCACGGGGCCGGAAGGGCTTGGTCAGGAAGTCGTCGGCTCCGGTGTGCAGCGCCGTCAGCGTGTCGAGTTCATCGGTCCGGGCGGTCAGCATCACAATGTACGCGTCGCTGAACTGCCGGATCCGGCGCAGCACCTCATAGCCGTCGATATCGGGCAGGCCAACGTCCAGCGTGACCACATTCGCTTCCCGGTGCCGGACCACTTCAACACCTTCCCGGCCCTCGGCTGCCGAATGCACCTCGAAGCCCGCCTGCCGGAGCACGGCCTCCACGAGGTTGCGCACATCCGCGTCGTCCTCAACAACGACGGCCACCCCAAGGTCAGTCATGCCACCCTCACATCCGATGCTATTCAGCTACAGCGCCGTTACAATCCGGGCCCCATGCCCCGACTGCCACGCCCCGCCGCAGGGCGACGGGGTACGCATGTACTGCCACAATACCCACCCCGGGCGCCGATTTGGGGCACCGGCGCAGTAACACGGGCAACAATCATAGGTTTTGTGTCAAGTTAGTGTGACAGCAATGTAAACTCCAGTTGCGAGGAAGGGACAAGAGTCTTTGAGTGAACGGCGGCTGGTCAGTGGCGTGGGCGTCGACCGGCACTTTGGCGCCCTGCATCCGCGCGCCCGGGTGCTGGCCAGCCAACTGCCCCTCACCGTACTGTTGGCCGCCGGCGTGGCCGCTGCGCCCGCCGCTTGGAACCTCCACCTCGCCAGCGCCTGGGGTCAGGCCGCCCTGGCCCTCCATGCAGCGCTTTTCCTCGCCTGCCTCCTTGTGCCGTGGCAACGCTTCGGGCCGCTGGCTCCCCTGGTCCTTCCGGTCCTGGACCTGGCCGCGATCGGGCTGAGCCGGGTCGCTGCCGCGGAGGAGCTCCCGGGCCTCGGGGTGCTCTCCGTGCTGCCTGTCGTCTGGATCTCCGCTTCGCGGCTCTCGCCCGCCGCCATTGTCTCCCTTAGCTTCTTCGGGCCGCTGCTGGCTGGCCTGCCCTGGTTCTTCGCCGGCGGCGTCGACGACAGTCCGGGGCGCATCGCCACGGTGGCACTCCTGGCCCTGATGACCCTCGCCGTCTCGCTGGCCATGCAGTTCGCCAGGGCGCAGTTGCGCCGCCAGCAGCGCAAGGTCGAGTCCAAGGAGGCGGAGCTCCAGGCCCTCCTGGCGGAAAGCCGGGAGCGTGAACGGCTCCTGAACACCATCCTGGACACCGTCGACGTCGGCATCGTGGCCGTCGGAGCAGACGGACGGCGGTTGCTCACCAACAGCTGGCAGTCGCGGCTGGAGGCGTCCGCGGCGCCGCCCGGCGGCGCCGGCCCCGCGGACCCGGAATGGGAAGAGCAGCTCCTGCTGACGGGCCGCGACCAGTCAACGCCGCTCCCGCCCGGACGGCGTCCGCTGCGTCGGGCCCTGGCCGGCGAATCCTTTGCGGACCACCTGGTCTGCTTCGGGGAGGCGCCCGGCAGCCGTGTGGTGTCCACCGGGGCCGGTCCGCTGAAGAACGACGACGGCGAGTTCCGCGGCGCCGTCGTCGTCTACAACGAGGTGACCGGACTGGTCAACGCCCTGGCCGCCAGGGAGGACGTGGTCGCCACCGTCTCGCACGAATTCCGGACCCCGCTGACGTCGATCATCGGCAATCTGGACCTGGTGCTGGGCGAGGAGCTGCCGCTGCCTGTGCTGCGCCGGATCGAGGTCGCGCAGCGCAACGCCGAACGGTTGCTGGCGCTGGTCTCGGACCTGCTGATGTCCGCCAACTCCGCGGTCCAGGTCCATCCGCGGAAGACCGACCTGGCCGGCCTCGTGGAGGCGAGCCTGGGCTCCGCGCAGGCCCACGCGCAGGCCTCCCGGGTCTCGCTGGGGATGGACGTTCCGGCCCCGCTGTGGGCAAACGTGGACCCGCTGCGCATCGGCCAGGCTCTGGACAACCTGGTCTCCAACGCCATCAAGTATTCACCGGACGGCGGGGCCGTGACGGTCTCGGCCCGTTCCGAGGGCGGCCGGGGGCTCTTGCAGGTGGCGGACAGCGGCATCGGCATGACCGCCGCCGACGCAGCCCGGGTATTCACCCGCTTCTTCCGGAGTCCGGCCGTGCGGGACGGTTCGATCCCCGGGGCCGGACTCGGCCTGTCCATCACCAAGGCGATTGTGGAGGGGCACGGCGGCTCGATCTCGTGCAGCACCTTCCCCGGCCGCGGCAGCACGTTTACCGTGGAGCTCCCGGCCGAGGGGGCACCGCCCGCCTTCTGAGCGGGCGGTTTCCGGGCGGCCGAGCCGGCTCCCTTACCCGCGCCGGGCGCGTGTCAGCTCGGCCCGGGCCAGTAGCCCGCTGGGCGACGGGTAGGCCACCTCTTCCAGCACCAGCGGGTGCGGGGCCGCTAGGACGGACCGCGCGTCGCGCTGCCGGGCGATCAGCCGCTCGTACAGCCAGCCGGGCTGTTCCTCCCCGGCCCCCACATAGAGCGCGGATCCCACGAGCGAGCGGACCATGTTGTGGCAGAACGCGTCGGCCTGGACGGTGGCGACAATAACGCCATCGGCGCCGCGGGTGAACTCAAAACGCTGCAGTTCCCGGATGGTCGTGGCACCCTCGCGGGGCTTGCAGTAGGAGCGGAAGTCCTGCAGGCCCAGGAGCCGGGAGGCGCCCTCGTTCAGCAGCGCCGTGTCGAGGCGCTGCTTGTACCAGAGCGTCGAGTACCGGCCCAGCGGATCCCAGCGGGCGGGGCCGTCGGCGATCCGGTAGCTGTAGCGCCGCCAGAGCGCGGAGAACCGCGCGTCGAAGCCTGCCGGTGCGAGGGCGGCGTGGTGCACCTCGATGGCCCCGCTGAGTTCTCCCAGCCCACGGCTCAGTGCACCGCGGAGCCGGCGCAACAGCGCGGCCGAGGGGTCGAGTTCGGCACCGCGGTTCAGGCCGCGCCACTCCGCCTCGCTCAGGTCCAGGTGCACCACCTGCCCTCTGGCATGCACCCCTGCGTCGGTGCGGCCGGCCACGGTGACCCGGACCGGGCGGCGGATCAGCAGCGCGAGGGCCTCCTCCAGCACCCCCTGGACGGTCCGGAGCCCGGGCTGCAACGCCCAGCCGCTGAACGGCCCGCCGTCGTAGGAAAGGTCCAGCCGGATACGCAAAAACCCGCCGCCCCCCAAAACGGGGGCAGCGGGTTTGAGCTCGTTCATAGACTCAAGTCTATAAGAAGGGTTTAGCGAATTACTTCGCGTCCTTCTCGGCCTTGGCAGCTTCCTCAGCGGCCGGAGCCTCTTCGGTCTCGGCTGCTTCGGTCTCTGCAACCTCAGCCTCGGGAGCCTCTTCGGTTTCGGCAGCTTCGGTCTCGGCGACCGGAGCGGCTTCAGCCTTGTCGGCGTCCTTCTTCTCGGCGTCGCGCTTCGCAGCGGAAGTAGCCTCGGCTACCACGGCCTGCTTGGCGGAAACCGGCTCGAGAACCAGTTCGATGACAGCCATGGGAGCGTTGTCGCCCTTGCGGTTGCCGATCTTGGTGATGCGGGTGTAGCCGCCGTCGCGGTTCTCCACTGCCTGGGCAATGTCGGTGAACAGCTCGTGGACGACGCCCTTGTTGCTGATCAGGCCGAGCACACGACGGCGGGAAGCCAGGTCGCCGCGCTTGGCGAAGGTCACCAGGCGCTCAGCGTAGGGCTTGAGCCGCTTGGCCTTGGTCACCGTGGTGGTGATCCGCTTGTGCTCGAACAGTGAAGCTGCCAGGTTCGCGAGCATAAGACGCTCGTGAGCCGGGCCGCCTCCGAGGCGCGGACCCTTAGTGGGGGTAGGCATAACTATTTCTCCTCATATGGAAGCCGGCGGGCTGCGCACGCTGCGGTGCGTCCAGCCTGCTGGCCAAGATCTGTTTTAGAGCTCGTCGTCGCTGAAAGCGGCGTCGTCCTCTTCGATGGCTGCGGCGCGGGCTGCAAGGTCGAAACCGGGAGGGGAGTCCTTGAGGGACAGTCCCAGTTCAACGAGCTTTGCCTTGACCTCGTCGATGGACTTCGCACCGAAGTTACGGATGTCCATCAGGTCAGCCTCGGAGCGGGCAACGAGTTCACCCACGGTGTGGATGCCCTCACGCTTGAGGCAGTTGTAGGAACGGACGGTGAGGTCCAGATCCTCGATCGGCAGGGCCATGTCTGCTGCCAGGGCAGCATCCGTCGGCGACGGGCCAATCTCGATACCTTCAGCTGCGGTGTTCAGCTCGCGAGCCAGACCGAACAGTTCCACCAGGGTGGTGCCTGCCGAAGCGACTGCATCGCGCGGGGCGATGGCCTGCTTGGTCTCGACGTCGACAATGAGCTTGTCGAAGTCAGTGCGCTGCTCAACACGGGTAGCTTCCACGCGGAAAGTAACCTTCAGCACCGGCGAGTAGATCGAGTCGACCGGGATGCGGCCGATCTCGGAGTCGCCGGACTTGTTCTGAGCTGCCGAAACGTAGCCGCGGCCGC
>Ga0164307_10001430_pt1 | contig 10806 bp, 10 predicted proteins | sample Whisoiple_243_MG_FD_110214 | JGI IMG/M metagenome (GOLD analysis project Ga0164307, IMG submission 110214) | Soil microbial communities amended with fresh organic matter from upstate New York, USA - Whitman soil sample_243_MG | ecosystem: Environmental > Terrestrial > Soil > Unclassified >...
AGACTCGACATGGCTTGGAACAATGGTATCCCCACGCCACTCTCTGCCTTCGAGAATCTCGGCCGTGCGTATCTCGCCTTCGCCCGCGAGGAGCCGGCGAGCTATGCGGTGATGTTCGAAGCGGGCCTCGGCACGAGCGATGACGATCAGCTCAAGGCCGCGGCCGAGCGTGCGTTCGACGTGCTCCAGCGCGCGACGGCCGCGCTCTGCCGGGCACTGCCCGCCGACCGGAGGCCGCCAGTCAGGCTGATGAGCCTGCATGTCTGGGCGCTCTCCCATGGCGTCGCCGATCTCTTCGTGGAGGCGCGGCCCGGCGCGGCCAAGCTCCCGCTCCCCCCGGAAGAGATTCTCGAATCGGCGATGCTCCTCTATCTGCGCGGGCTTGGTGTTCTCCCGCCCGAAAGCCCGGATACAGCACGGAGCCCTTGAGATTGGCCCCTGCAGATAACATTTTGTGTCGTCTCTTGACTCTGGACAGGATGGTCCCACCTATGTGAATGTGAATAACATTTACACCGAGGAAGGTGCGCATGACATGCAACAGCTAGTGACGACGTTGGACGATTACGGAAAACCGGCGTGGATCATCGCCGCGGTTCTCGGCTTCATCATCTGGTGGCCCATTGGCCTTGGGCTCTTGGCCTATCTCATCTGGAGTGGACGCATGGGTTGCGGAAACAAACTGCAGTGGAAGCAGCACTTTATGCAGGAGGCGCGGCGCTTCGGCGGCGGGTTCGGCGGTTTTGGTCCGCTCCGCACGACCGGTAACGCGGCCTTCGACGCCTATCGCGAGGAGACATTGCGACGCTTGGAGGAAGAGGCTGAAGAATTCCAGACCTTCCTCGATCGTCTGCGCAAGGCGCGGGACAAGGCGGAGTTCGATCAGTTCATGGCCGAGCGCGGGGCGGGCGGTCCGAAGCCGGCCACCGCATAAGCCCCAGCTAAGTAGTAGAGAGGCAACGCGTAAGAGGGCGCGGGATTAGGCCCCCGCGCCCTCTCTATTTGCGCTTGCATGCGGACTTCAGCTGGTGCAGGGCTCGATCAATCCCGTGGTCAATGCACAAAGGGCGAACCTCAAATGGCGGTTCTTGCAGCATGTCCACAATTGCGGGTGAGGTCTCTAACGGTCATTCCGCAGGGCCGTAGCCGCCTCCGGTTGGTGTCCTGATGATGACGGCGTCGCCAGGTTCCAGCACTGTCTGAGCACAGGGGTCCAAGCTTTCCAGCTGTCCATTCTTGCGGCGCACGAAATTCGCGCCGGCTTCTCCCGGTTCGCCGCCCCCAAGCCCGAAGGGCCGCACGCGTCGGAAGCCTGCCAGGATCGCGCACTCCATACTCTCAAGAAATCTGATCACTCGAAGTGTCCCGTCGCCAGCGCGCCATTTCCCCCTGCCGCCAGAGCCGCGCCTGATTTCGAAGCGTTCGAGCAGCACCGGGTAACGGAGCTCGAGCACCTCCGGGTCGGTCAGCCGCGAATTGGTCATATGCGTCTGCACCGCCGCCACACCGTCGAACCCGGGGCCTGCCGGCGCACCTGAGCAGACTGTCTCGTAATATTGGGTGCGGGCGTTGCCGAAGGTGAGATTGTTCATGGTGCCTTGCGCCGAGCCGAGCACCCCCAACGCGCCATAGAGGCAGTTCACGATGGTCTGGCTCGTCTCCACATTGCCGGCAGCGACTGCTGCTGGGTAGCGGGGCGCGAGCATCGATCCTTCCGGTACAATGATCTCGATATCCCGCAGGCAGCCGGCATTGAGCGGAATATCGTCATCGACCAGCGTGCGGAAGACATAGAGCACGCAAGCCCGAGTGATCGGTTCCGGCGCATTGAAAGTATCGGGCTGTTGTCCGCTCGTGCCGGTGAAGTCGATGATAGCTTTGCCGCGTTCGAGGTCGAAACGGATCGCAAGCTTGATACGCGCGCCGGTGTCGGTCTCGACCTCGAAGCTCGCTGTGCGAAGCGTCTCGATCACGCGCGCCACGCTCGCCGCGGCATTGTCCTGCACATGACCCATATAGGCCTGCACTACATCAAGCCCGTAATCGGCAACGATCTTGTGAAGCTCTTCCACGCCCTTGGCGTTGGCTGCGGCTTGCGCCTTGAGATCGGCGATGTTCTGCGCCGGGTCGCGGGCCGGGTAGGGACTTTGGCTCAGGAGCTGAAGCACCGCCTCTTCACAGAAGCGACCGCCCTCGATCAGCTTGAAGGGGTCGATATAGACGCCCTCCTCCTCGATGCGCGTCGCCTTCGGGCTCATCGAGCCAGGGGTAATGCCGCCGATATCGGCATGGTGCCCGCGCGCCGCGACAAAGAACAGGATCTCGGCGTTACGTTCCGCGAACACCGGCGTCACGACGGTGATGTCTGGAAGATGCGTGCCGCCATTATACGGCGCGTTCAGCATCCACACATCGCCGGGCGCGAGGCGAGCGCCCACCTCGCGCCGCACCGTCTCCACGCTCCGATCCATCGACCCGAGATGCACCGGAATATGCGGCGCGTTGGCGACGAGGCGCCCTTCACGATCGAAGATGGCGCAGGAGAAATCGAGCCGCTCCTTGATATTGACCGACCGTGCAGTATTCTGAAGCGCGTAGCCCATCTGCTCGGCAATTGCCGTGAAGCGCTTGTTGAAGACTTCGAGCAGCACGGGATCGACGGCGGTGCCGAGCGCGGCCCGAGTATCACGCCTGCACGCGCGGCTGAGCAGCAGATGATTTTTCGCCGTGACCTCTGCCTGCCAGTGCGGCTCGACCACCACTGTCTGATGCGGCTCAATGATCAGCGCCGGTCCGGCGATGCGGTGGCCCGGCATCAGGCTTTCGCGCATGAGGACAGGCACGTCGTGCCAGCTGCCGCCCGTGAAGAGCCTCGTGGTGGTTTGCGGCTCAGGGACCTCCTCGAGCGAAAGCGGCAGGTCGGGCTCTTGCGGATGGCCACCGCCGCCGAGCGCCTCAACCTCGATTACCTCGATCTCGATTGCCTTGTCGGCGCCGACAAAGCCAAAGCGCTGGCGATGCATCGCCTCGAACGCGCTTTTGAGTTCGGCGTGGGTGCCCAGCGGCACCGGCAGTGCGGTGTCGGTGCCGAGATAGCGGAGATGCGCAAGGGCGCTGATGCGGATGCCGTCACGGGCCACACCCTGGTCGGCAAGCTCCTCTGCCGCCTCGTCGGCCAGCGGCTTGGCTAGGGCCTCGGCTAAGACAAGACCCTCCGCATCGAGCAGGCGCAGCACCGCACGGCTCCGCGTCGCCTTCAGCTCGGCGAGCCCCATGCCGTAGGCCGACAGCACGCCAGACAGAGGATGGATGAGCACGCGCCCGATGCCGAGTGCGTCGGCGACGAGGCAGGCATGTTGGCCGCCGGCGCCACCGAACGTGTTTAGCACATAATCGGTGACGTTGTAACCGCGCTGTACCGAAATGGTCAGGATTGCGTTCGCCATGTTCTCGACCGCGATGCGGATGAAGCCGTGGGCGACTTGCGCCGGCTCGCGGCCATCGCCGATCTCCGCGGCAAGCGCGGCGAAGCGCTCACTCACGACCTCGGCGTCGAGTGGCTGATCCTGCGACGGGCCGAAAATCTTGGGGAAGAAGTCCGCTACGAGCTTTCCCACCATCACATTGGCGTCAGTGACGGTGAGCGGCCCACCGCGGCGATAGCAGGCAGGACCAGGATTGGCGCCGGCCGAATCCGGGCCGACACGGAAGCGCGCGCCGTCATAAGAGAGGATCGATCCGCCGCCGGCCGCGACGGTATGGATCAGCATCATCGGCACCCGCACGCGCACGCCTGCGACCACGCTTTCAAAAGTCCGCTCGTATAGGCCGTCGAAATGGCAGACATCGGTCGACGTGCCACCCATGTCGAAGCCGATGACGCGGTCGAAGCCGGCGATGCGCGCCGTTTCTACCGCACCGACCACGCCGCCGGCGGGCCCAGACAGAATTGCGTCTTTGCCCTTGAACAGATGCGCCGAGGTAAGCCCGCCGGAGGATTGCATGAACAGGAGTCTTGGAGCGCATGCCTCCCCCTCGCGGGAAGGCCGACCGGCGTAGCGGGTCGGGTGGGGGGCCTCATCCTTCGAGACGCGCTCGCTTCGCTCACGCTCCTCAGGATGAGGGTCACTCACCTCACCCTGCGGAGCGTCCGCCAGGGCGCGTATCGAAGGGTGGGCAACAAGCGCCGCCGCCACGCGATCGACGTACCGGCGGAGCAGCGGCGAGAGATAGGCATCGACCACGGTCGTGTCGCCGCGCCCGACGAATTTCACCAGCGGGCTCACCTCATGGCTCACCGAGATTTGCACGAAGCCCGCTTCGCGTGCGAGCTCTGCCGCAATCTTCTCGTGCCTCGGATGGGCATAGGCATGCATGAAAACGACGGCAACCGCATCGATCCCATCCGCCCGTGCCGCATCGAGCAGAGCGCGTGCAGCAACAACATCAAGTGGCGTTTCGATTGCGCCGTCGGCGCGGATGCGTTCCGGCACCTCGGTCACGCGCACGTAGAGCATGGACGGCTTCTCGATCTTCCGCGCGAAGATCTTTGGCCGCGCCTGATAGCCGATCTCGAGGGCGTCGCGCAACCCTTCGCTCACCAGCAACAGCACGCGATCGCCCTTGCGCTCGAGCAGCGCATTGGTGGCGACGGTGGTTCCCATCTTGACGCTTTGGATCAGCTCTGTTGGCAGAGCCTCCCTGCGTGCAACCTCAAGCAGATCGGCGATGCCGGCGGTTGCCGCGTCGGAATAGGCTTCGGGATTCTCGGAGAGGAGCTTGTGGGTGAGGAGCCGCCCATTGGGGCTCAGCGCGACGATGTCGGTGAACGTGCCCCCACGGTCGATGCAAAACTGCCAGGTGCCGGACCGTGTCATCCGAGCCGCATCAGCCCCGCGGCGTAGCGCTTCCAGCGCCGCACATAGACATCTGCCGCTCGCGCCGTCATCGCCTTCGTCGTGTCGTCGGCCTCGCGCACGAGCTTGGCCGGCGCGCCGACGATCACGGAATTATCGGGGAACTCCTTGCCCTCGGTGATCAGCGCTCCGGCGCCAACCAGTGAGTGGGCGCCGATTTTCGCGCCGTTCAAAATGATGGCACCCATGCCGATTAGACTCGCACCGCCAACGGCGCAGCCGTGCAGAATGACATTGTGGCCGATGACGCAGTCCTCGCCGATAGTGAGCGGAAATCCTGGGTCGGTGTGCAGCGTCGCATTATCCTGGATTTGCGAGCGCGCGCCGATCTCGATCCACTCATTGTCGCCGCGCAAGACCGAGCCCCACCAGATGCTCACGTCGGAGTGGAGCCGCACGCGCCCGATCAGCGCGGCAGTCTCGGCGACCCAATAGAGGCCGTCGGCCGGAAACTCCGGCGCCTCTCCGTAGAGCGCGTAAATGGCCATGTATGGCTCCTTTCCTGCTGGCGAGCATGTGGATAAGCCACCCAATCAACATTGTCATGCCTGCGAAGTTCGGGTGCTGACAAGGCAAGGGTAATAAGAATGGCTGAGGAACGGGGAGGGGAGGGCTCGCAGGCGTCCGCCGAGGCATCCGGGACTGCAAGGCTCGGTCGACCGCTATTTCGGTCTCGCCGCCGCTGGCACCAGCGTGGCGTCGGAGCTGCGGCGCCGGCCTCGCCACCTTCCTCACCATGGCCTACATCATGTTCGTAAACCCGGCGATCCTCGAGAAGGCCGGCATGGATCATGGCGCGGTGTTCGTGGCGACCTGTCTCGCTGCGGCTCTCTGCACCGCCTTCATGGGGCTCTGTTTGCTGGCCGCATCAACGAGATCAACGCCGCCTCTGCCACAATTACCGGCGCCTTATTGCTGAGCTGGTCTTCACCTGATGCGGGTTGGGAGAGCAACGGAAGGGCGAGCTTCAGCTCGCTAGCGGTCCCTTCATCTCTTTCAGCGTGTCGCGAATGCGGCGCAGTCCTCAGCTTCGCTTCTATCGCCGCGCTTCTCGCATTCGAGCACCCTTTGGGCTGCAATCAATTGGGCTTTGTCGCCGTGCTCCCTGAGAAGCCGACTCGCAAAGTCATGCACCTGTGAAGCCTGCATCGGGATGTCTCCTCGTTTTCATGCTCCGGGCCACCGAGCATTATAGGCGCAACGGGAAACCCGGAGTTCGGTTCCCACTTAGTTTTCGCGCGATGGCTTGCTCATAGTAGGCTTTTTCCCCGCGACAGAGGAGACGTTCGGTGCCGAGTCTGCTCTAGACCTTGGGACCGTCACAGTCGGCGGCTAGGCTACGCGGCAAACGGGGGACTGCGATGCGACGCGAGATACTGAGCCTATTCGCGGGAGTGGGACTTTGCTTGACGGCAGGGGCTGCCGCATGGGCCGGGCCGCTGATCGGCAAGCCTCACGCACCTGAGCTCGTGGTGCCGATCGGGAATCTTACCGGCGAGTGCTACCCAATAGATTTCACCGGCGTCGATATCGAATGGTATGCGGGCCCCAGTGTCTATCAGCTCACCGTCACCGGCGTTAAACCCTACATAAATATGGACGTGTCGCTGAGCCACGAGGCCTATAGCGGCCGTCCAGCCTATTGGCGCACGCTGGTCGTCGGCTGCGTCAAGAATGGCCTCGTGCTGCGGCTTGCGGCACCCTATTACCTCACCAAGAACCTCGACCAGTTCGTGGGCTCGAAAGGCGTCGAGATCGTGGGCGCCTCGCGCAAGATTCGCCGCGACGTCCCCAAGTCTTAAAGAGCAGATTCCTCCCCTTGCAGCGGAAGGGAGGGACAACACCCCTTGTCCACACCACTTCCCGCCGGTATTAGGTCGCCCATGGACACTGAAGCCAACCCCCGCGCCCACCACGGCGGCGATCATCCAGTCTCAATCTTCATCACCTCGCTGAGCGCTGCGATCGTGGTTGCTGGTGGCTTCGGCATCATCACCGAGGCATTTATTGTCGCCGGCGCCGACCTATTCCAGCTCGGCAGCACCTTCGTACTGGTGGGAAGCATCGTCATTGGAATTCTCACTCTTTGGCTGTTCGCTTGGACTTTCGCCCGCTCTGTCCATGTGGAGCGGCGGCTTGCGACCGGGCTTGAGATCGACGAGCCAAAGCTCTCCATCCTCGCCAATTTTCGCGATTCCGGACCGGTCACTTCGAGGTGATAACCGAGCTAGCAACGCTCGCCTGCCGAGACGATTATCCGCATGCGGGAGCGGATAAAAATCCTTATGCTCTAGGCGGTATTCGTGGGGGGGTTGGCGATGTCGATTTGGGGAAAGTTGGCCGGCGCCGCGGCGGGACTCGCAATCGGCGGCCCAATCGGCGCACTGCTCGGCGGTGTCGCCGGGCACTACGTCATCGATCGCGATCAGGAGCAGGACGGCCCTGCGGAGAACCAGGTGGCCTTCACCGTGGGCGTTATCGCGCTCGGCGCTAAGATGGCTAAGGCCGACGGCGTCGTCACCATGGACGAGGTCAACGCCTTCAAGGAAGTGTTCAAAGTGCCTGACGGCGAGATGAAGAACGTCGCTCGCGTGTTCAATCTCGCCAAGCAGGACGTGGCTGGCTACGAGGCGTATGCCGAGCAGCTAGCGGTCATGTTCAAGGGCAACCGCAAGCTGCTCGAGGACGTGCTCGAAGGCCTGTTCCACATCGCCAAGGCTGACGAAGTGCTCCATCCGCGCGAGGAGCAGTTCCTGCAACAGGTCGCCAAGCATTTCGGCATCAGCGACACCGAGTTCGCCTACATCAAGGCGCGCCATGTCACCGCCGCGAAGCGCAATCCCTACGAGGTTCTCGGCATCGACCCGTCCATCAGCAATGAAGCCTTGAAGAGCCAGTATCGCAAGCTCGTGGCCGACAATCATCCCGACAAGCTGATGGCCCGCGGCGTGCCGAAGGAGTTCGTCGCCATCGCCACCGAGAAGATCGCCGCTATCAATGAGGCCTACGGCCAGATCGCCAAGGAGCGAGGGATTTAGCTCTCGGACTTAGCCGGCTCGCGTCCGACCCTATCCTGAGGCGGCCGTGGGACGCAACCGTCTCGGGATGTGGCCTCATGCTTCGAGACGCGGCCTTGCGGCCGCTCCTCAGCATGATGAATAAGAGGACATGACCGCAGGTCCCGACAGTCCGCTCGCCACGCTGTGGTGTCCTTCGCCGAACCGAGAGCCGCGGCGAAACGACCGCGTGGTAGACATGCTCGTGCTGCACTACACCGGCATGGACTCCTCTGACGCCGCGCTTGACTGGCTCACGCGGGAGGAGTCGAAGGTCTCGTGCCACTATCTCGTCGACGAGGATGGACGCATCGCCCAGATGGTGCGGGAGTCCGAGCGCGCCTGGCATGCCGGGCAAAGCCTGTGGGCCGGCGAGACTGACCTCAATTCCTGCTCGATCGGCATCGAGATTCACAATCCTGGCCACGATATCGACTATCGCGACTTTCGCGAGGCGCAGATACAAGGGGTGGAGGCTCTTTGTCGCGACATTCTGGGCCGCCATCCCATCCGGCCGGAGCGCGTGGTGGCCCACTCCGACATCGCGCCCGGACGCAAGCGCGATCCTGGAGAGAAGTTCGACTGGGCGCGGCTCGCTCGCGCCGGCGTCGGGATTTGGGTTGCGCCCACGCAGTTAGGCGAGGATCAGGCACTCGGCCCAGGCGATGAGGGGCCGGAGGTTCTGCAGCTACAGCGGGATCTCTCTGCTTTCGGCTATGGAGTTGAGCTTACGAGCACCTATGGCACGGGGCTGGAGAAGGTGGTGGAGGCTTTTCAGCGCCACTTCCGCCAGGAGCGTGTCAATGGCCGCGCCGATGTTTCGACCCGCGATACGCTCGGTCGCCTGCTCGGCGCGATGCAACGAACGCCGGTTGCGTAGGGACCCGCTATTTCTTGCTCGAATAATAGGCTTGCGCCTTGGCGAGGTTGCCCTGCGGGTCCTTCATGAACAGCGTCTTGGCCGCCTCATTGCCGAAGCAATAGGTCTTGCCATCGAGCGTCGCGTTGACGGAGCAATCGGTCTTTATGTCCTTGCCGAGTGCAAGGCCCTCCGTGCACATATTGTCAAACTCGCCGGTGGCGGCGAGCGCTGCGCTGGCGACGCCGAGCAGCAAGGCGCCGGCGAGTGCCGATAGAATGGTGGTTCTCGTCATGATCGTCTCCTAGGTGATGGTTGCCTGGTCAGTCCCAAGACGTGCTCTCGGACGGTCCCTTCAATGTCAACCGGACCCGCCGGGTCGGTGACCCAAGTCACGACTTGTGATCACGACCACGTCAGACCTCGTGACAACGTCGTCGCAGGTCTGTCACGTCGTCGGCCCTGCGCCATAGCTCGCCAGCGCCCGCGGGTCGCGTACCTCGATGCTGCCACGCGAGGCCCGCACCCAGCCCATGCGCTCCCATTCGCCGAGATAGCGGCTGATCACCTCGCGCACGCTGCCAAGATCGAGCGCAAGTTGCTGATGAGTCTTCGCCACGATGCCTTGCGCGTCTGCCTCGGCGAGCAGTCGTCGCGCGAGTCGGAGATCGAGGCTGGCAAAGGCCACCTCATCGACGAGCATGATCAGGCTCGACAGCAGGTCTCCGTAATTGTTGAGCACGAATTGCCGGAACGGAACGGAGGCGGTCAGCAGGCGGTGAAATGCCGGTGCGGGGAGCGCCGCGAGCAGCACATCAGTTTCTGCGGTGCTCTCTGCCGGGAAGGGGCGACCGGCCATGATGCAGGAGGTGGTGAGCACGCATGTCTCGCCGCGCCCGACTTGATAGAGCAGAATCTCGCGGCCAGACTCCGAGGTCTTGAACACCCGCGTGCGCCCCTCGATGCACATGACGTACGCTTGGCATTCCTGACCCTGGCGGTAGGCGATATCGCCTTCGTTCAGCCGGTTGAACCTGATGCTCCCGAGCATCTCAGCCCGATGCTCCGGGTCAAGTTCCGGAAGATCGGGAAACGCCGCGAGCCAGCGTTGGGTCAGGCCCTGGTCCGGCTTCTGATGTATATTCACGTTTGAACTCCTTCGCCCCTGCACCACCATCACGGCAAAGCCGGGATTACTAGTATTGTATCACCACTATGGGGCCGATCCGGGGTGTGTCCGCGACACAATGTCGTTACGGCCTGGCCGTGGGCGATCGCCGCTACTCAAGGGTGCGAAGTCTCCGGTAAGCCCGTTTCCGGATCACAGAGACGCGATTGGACAGAGCGTGACTCGGGTTACATACGGAATGCTAATATTCGGCCAAGAAACAGGCAATTTGAGGCGCCCGCTTGAGGCGCTATTAACAGCCTTACGAGGAGAGACGCCATGACTAGGACTCCCATCCTATGCGCCGTGGCGGCGGCCTTGCTGCTTGGGCTCGCCGCGGCGCCAGCAGTGGCCGAGGACGCCGCTACACCAGCCGCTCCCGCCCCATCCGCCACTCCCGCCGCGCCTGCAATGACGCCTGCGCCTGTCGCGGCAGTTCCGGCCAAGGGCGAGTTCGACAATTCTTGCGCCATGGGCTTGGCCGAAGGCCAAACGGTGAAGACCGACTGCTCGATCAATTGGACCGCGGAGGACGGTAAAGTCTATTGCTTCTCTTCGGACAAATCGAAGGAAACCTTCCTCAAGAACGCGGCCGACAACATCAAAAAGGCGAAGGAGTTCGTCGCGACCAAGAAGAGCACAGCCGCGAGCGGAGTGACGAAGGAATTCACCGAGGACGACGTCAATGCTGCGGTGAAGAAGGTGGTCGACGAGCGGACCAAGGACGGCGCCTTCGTGTTTCGCGATCCGAAGCTGAACGCCGACCTTCATCTCATCTTTGACCAGATCAAGAACGTGCGCGGCATG
>Ga0164307_10001431_pt1 | contig 10802 bp, 8 predicted proteins | sample Whisoiple_243_MG_FD_110214 | JGI IMG/M metagenome (GOLD analysis project Ga0164307, IMG submission 110214) | Soil microbial communities amended with fresh organic matter from upstate New York, USA - Whitman soil sample_243_MG | ecosystem: Environmental > Terrestrial > Soil > Unclassified >...
CCGGAAATTCGAGTCGCTGTACTGCTGACTCGTAACGGCACGCCGGGCCTCGACTAAGGACTCAACGCCTCGAAGATCTCCCGGTAGCAACGGTGCGCCACAAAGGGCCGCCGTTGCGAATGTTCAATGTGGCATTGGGGATTCGTGCGGCGAGGCGACGTAGCCAGCAGACATTGACCAGTCGATCGTGTGTGCCCGCCCAGATGTCGACGGGCACGTCGAGGTCCTCAGGTGCGAATCCCCATGGCCGCGCCCAAGCACAGTATTCCTCGCAAAGGGCGGTATTTTTCAGCACGCCACGATCGGCGGCAACCACCCTTTGCACACCGACAACATTCTCCAACTGCCGATGATCGAGTCCGACCTACGGCGGGCTCGCGATACCCGGGCTCGGCTGTCCAACTTTGATCCCCGGGCACGGTGTGTAGGCGAGGTCACGTCGAACACACCATAGTGATGTTGGCTGCGCAAGAAGGACGAAAGACCAGGCAAATGCTATTCAGGTGTGGTGATTCGCACCCATGTTCCCCTGACAACGGGTTACTGTCTCGGGTGGCGAGCCAACTGACATCGGGAGGACATGGATGAGCGGCTACACGACCATCGTGGTCGGCACGGACGGATCGGATTCGTCGCTGCGCGCGGTGGAGAAAGCCGGCCAGATCGCCGCAGGATCCGGCGCGACGGTGGTCGTGGCAACGGCGTACTTCCCCCAGGGCGAAGATCAGCATGCCGCCGACGTGCTCAAGGACGAGGGCTACAAGATGGCGGGCAACGCCCCCATCTACGCGATTCTTCGTGAAGCCCGTGAGCGGGCACAGCAGGCGGGCGCCAAGAGCGTCGAGGAGAAGGCGGTCGTCGGCGCACCTGTCGATGCGTTGGTCGACCTCGCGGAAGAAGTGAAGGCAGACCTGCTCGTGGTCGGCAACGTCGGGCTGTCCACCATTGCGGGCCGGCTGCTCGGATCGGTGCCTGCCAACGTCGCGCGCCGGTCTAAGACCGACGTGCTGATCGTGCACACCACGCCGTAAAAGCCAACAGCGCCAACACGATCGGCCAATCGCCGAGCCGGTTGAACAACGTCGTCCGCGAATCCAGCGGGACGTCCACCACCAATACGCCCGTGTCGGTGGCGGGCAACCAGCCGAGCTTCCGACCGCGCGCATCGAATGCCGAACTGATACCGGACAATCCGGCATGCACCACCGGGTGGCCCACCTCGGCAGCATGGACGGCGGCCATGGCGGCCAGCTGCGGTTGCGCCCAACTGCCTTGGTAGGTCGATGTAGAGCTCTGGTACGCCAACAACTCAGCACCCAGCCGTACCTCGCGCCGGGGCAGATCCGAGAACGTCGTCTCGAAGCTGATCAGCGGTCCGATGGCCAACGAGTCCGTGTGCAGCACAACGGGTCCGTCGCCGCGGCGACGATCCTCGCCGGCAGCCTTGGTGTGGCGAGTGGCCCAGCCGAGCAGCGAACGCAGCGGCACGTACTCGCCGAACGGCACCAACCGCGTCTTGGCATACGAGCCGCGCACACCGTCGGGTCCGATGAGCACCGACGACTTGTAGATTCCGCCACCGGGCGACCGTGCATCGACGTTGACCAGCAGGTCCGCTCCGACGCGCCGTCGAAGTTCGACAAGACGATCCACGGTCGCGGGGTCGCTGGCGAGATCGACGCTGACGCTGCTCCCACCCCAGACCACGAGGTCGACCCGCTGACCGGCCAACGTTTCAGTGAGCGCCTCACTTGTGGCCTGACGCGGCGCGGCCGCCACGATGTCACCGGGCTGGACGAGCGCGACCCGGACCGTCGGCCCCGGCGTGGGTGCCGGCCCCCACCAGAACCACATGGGGCCGAGCACCGCGAGCACAACCGGTAGCGCGACCGCCCGCGCGGACCGCAACAGGATCGCTCCGACGACCGCGGTGTTGACGGCGACGATCAGGTAGGTCACCAGCCAGACGCCGCCCAGCGAGGCCGCGGCGAGCGTCGTCGGCTGATTCCACTGCGAGGCGCCGAGCGGCGCCCAGGGTCCGCCGAGACGGTGCCATGACCGCACGGCCTCGGCCATCACCCAGGCAGAGGGGAGTACTGCGACCGCGGTTAGCACCTGTCGCGCAGTGGTGTGCCCGGAGAGCAGCCGATGCGCCGCCCACCCCCACGGAAACCACAGGGCACCGATCCCCACCGCGAACACGGCCAGCAGTGGCCCCGCACTCGGCCAGAGCCAATGTTGGTTCGCCAGCACGAAGCCGGCCATCCCGACCCAGGCGGACACGCCGCCGTGGACACTGGTCGACGCGGCGCGGACGACTAAGAGCAGCGGAACCAACCCGACCCACGCCAGCCACCACCAGGACGGGGCGGGAAAGGCCACGGCGGGCAGCGCGCCGGCGGCCAGCGCCGCCGCGTGGGCTCGGACGGACGTGGCTCGGACGGACGTCAGGTAGCCGACGCCTTGGCGATCTCCGCGATCGCAGAATCCAGCGTGGCGTTGAACTCGTCGTCGCTCTGCTGCGCGGTGAGTCCTTCGGTCAGTGCGCGCGAGAAGCTGGCGATGACGCCGGTATTGCGGGTCAGCCGCTCGCAGGCCTCGTCACGGCTATAGCCGCCGGACAGCGCGACCACCCGGAGCACCTTCGGGTGCGCGACGAGGTCGCTGTACAGGTTGTCGGTATCGGGCAGTGTCAGCTTGAGCATGACCACCTGGTCGTCGCCGAGCTGGTTCAAACCCTCGAGGAGGGCGGCCTTGAGTTGGTCCTCGGCCTCGGCCTTGCGCGGGCTGTTGATGTCGACCTCGGGCTCGATGATCGGCACGAGACCCTTCGCGAGAACCTGCTGGCCGACCTCGAACTGCTGAGCCACGACCGCGTCCAGGCCGGCGCCGGGCAGCTTGATGACAGAGCGTTCCTTGGTGCCGAAAACGCCGTTGGCGACCGCGCGGTCGAGCAGCTCGTCCAGACCCGGCATCGGTTTCATGGTCTGCGCGCCGTCCTTCTCGTCGGCCAGACCCTTGTCGATCTTGAGGAACGGCACGACGTTCTTGACGTTCCACAGGTAGTCGGCGGACGGTCGGCCCTCGATCTCGCGGTCCATCGTCATCTCGAACAGGATCGCGCCCATGATCCGGTCGCCGTCGAAGGCGGGACTCGTGATGAGGCGGGTACGCATTTCGTGCACCAGGTCGAACATCTGCTCGTCACCCGAGTAGGCGTCCTCGGAGATGCCGTAGAGCTTGAGTGCCTTGGGCGTGCTGCCGCCGCTCTGGTCGAGCGCTGCGATGAAACCGGCACCACTGTGCGCCTTCTTGAACTGGTCGTTGTTCATATCCGCCCTTTCTGCTTCATCAGGCAATCTAGCGCTGCCCTCATCGCTACCCGCACGATGGCTGGTTCAAATTCCGATCATTCCCGGTTCAGGGTGCGACACTCAAACTGACGGCGGGAACAATGATGACGACGACAATGCATCGGGCAGGCATCGCGCGACGTGAGAACGGCGTTCCTCCGCCCGACGTACCGCTTGGTGATATCGACCTCGGGTCGCTCGAGTTCTGGGAGCGCGATGACGACCTGCGCGATGGAGCGTTCGCGACGTTGCGACGCGAGTCGCCGATCACCTTCTTTGAGGTTGCGGATTTCCCTGGTTTCCCTGCGGGCGCCGGGCACTGGGCGCTCACCAGATTCAACGACGTCCACCATGCCAGTCGCCATCCCGAGATCTTCAGCTCGCTTCCGACGAGCACGTCCCTCAACGAGGTGCCGCCGGAGATCGCGGAGTTCGCAGGCTCGATGATCAACCTTGACGACCCGCGTCACCTGCGGCTCCGCACAATTGTCAACCGCGCGTTCACGCCGAAGGTGGTGGCCCGCATCGAGGACAGCGTGCGAGACCGGGCACGCACAATCGTGACCAACATGATCACCAGCCATCGCGACGCCGAAGCCGACTTCGTCGCCGAGGCTTCCGGCTTGCTGCCTCTGCAAGTCATCTGCGACATGATGGGCATTCCAGAAGTAGACGAGGCGAAGGTCTTTCACTGGACGAACGTAATGTTGGGATTCGGCGACGACGAAGTGTCCGGCGAACTCGCCGAAGTCGTCACGGTGGTGACCGAAATGGCCGACTACGCCATGCGTCTCGCCGAGGAACGGCGAGCGAATCCCGGCGAGGACCTCACGACCAGCCTTGTGCAGGCCGAGGTCGACGGTGAGCGCCTGACGTCGGTTGAGATCGCATCGTTCTTCATTCTGTTGTCCGCCGCCGGCAACGAGACAACGCGCAACGCCATCAGTCACGGCATGGTGGCGCTCACCCGCTATCCAGAGGAACGACAGAAGTGGTGGTCGGATTTCGATGGTGTCGCCGCCACCGCCGTCGAGGAGATCGTCCGATGGGCGTCCCCGGTTATCTTCATGCGGCGCAACCTGACTCAGAACATTGAGATCGGCGGAATCAACATGAAAGCCGGGGACAAGGTGTCCCTGTGGTACAACTCTGCCAATCGCGACGAAGCCAAATTCGCTAATCCATGGCTATTCGACGTGGCCCGGGACGTCAATCCGCAGGTTGGGTTCGGGGGTGGCGGCGCACACTTCTGCCTTGGCGCAAATCTGGCGCGTCGTGAGATACGGGTTCTATTTGAAGAACTGCACCGCCAGATACCCGACATCGTCGCGGCCGAGGAACCCGCGATCTTGCACTCGGCGTTCCTCCACGGCATCAAGCGATTACCGGTCGCGTGGACGGTGCCCGCCTAAGTGTCACGGCATTGCCGCGGCCCACTGCATGTGCCCTTCGAAGCCCAGCGACGTGGCCATCTCGCGGTAGCGGTCGCGCAACTCTCCGTAGCCGGCGTCGCCGCGGGCGCGGGCGACCTGCGCGCGCATTCGCAACACCCAGATATCGCGGATGACCGAGCCCTCGGCAGGCGCCGCCTGCAGCCGTGCGATCGCGGCGTCGGCTTCGGCGAGATCGCCGGACTCGCCGCGAGCAAGCAGAGTGTCGACCAATATGCCGTACGCCGGGATGTAGTAGCCGAGCTGACCCCAAGCGGTCATGTCATCTACCGACTTCCGGAGTATCGGGATAGCGCCATCACGGTCGCCGCCGCGAGCCAGTTCGCGTGCGAAGTACACCTCGATGATCGAGAGTTCCGACCCGAGGTGCTGCCATTGGATGGCCACTTCGCGGCTATGCGCCAACAGCTTGAGGCCGGGTTCGCGATCTCCGTCGGCGCCCCGATTCAGCAGTGCGCAGGCCAGCATGTTTTCGACCATGATGACGGCGTAGTTGTCGCTGGCCGCCTTGACGGTTTGTAGCGCGTTTTCGATCATGCGGACGACGGCATCGTCAGCGAGGAGCGCCTGGTTGAATATCCCCATCCCTTTCCATGACAAGGCCATGGCAAACGTCAATGGTTCCCCGCTCTGTTCGGCGACCGCAACGGCATCGTCGAGGTCCTCGCGCCAGCCCGGTTGGCCGAACCACGCGCGCGCGAGCCCGCGCATGCTCAACGCCACCGCCAACGGCGAGCCCACGATGAGGTTGCCTTTCGCGGGATCGCCTTTGGCCCACTCGAGGGTGTCCTGCGACCAGCGCAATACCTCGCCCATCTCGCCGGCTTGTGCCTTGACCGCTATGGCGCTGAAGCCCGCAGTGGCGGTCAGAGACGGGTCCCCGATTGATTCGATCAGCGTCATCATCTCGGACGCCAGTCGCTGTGCCTCGTGTACCTGGCCGCGCTGTGCGTGCCACCCCAGTCGGCCTAGCATCCCGATCGCCAGCGAGGTCTTGTCACCCGCTTGTGCGCAAAGCTCCCGCAGTTCCTCGAAGTGGACACCGGATTCATCGGCATGGACGCGCCAATCGCTCGCGCAGATTGTGGTGCGCGGTGCGATGCGCATCGCCGTGCGGTCAGGGTGGTCGTCCGGTAGGGCATCGGCCACCAAGCGGGCGCGCTCCCAGCTGGCCCGGGCCGCACCGATGTCGCGGTTATTCGACCAGGCGCCGGCACGCATGTGCCAGTCGAATGCGGCCTGCAGGTCGCCCGCTGCTTCCAGATGCTCGGCTATCAAGGCGGCGTTTGCGTCAGATGTTCCGGCGCTTTGGTTGTCGATGGCAGTCGCCACCCGCCGGTGCACGTCGGCACGATCGGATTTGAGCTGACTCTCGTACGCCACGGTCCGGATCAGGGGTTGGTGGAAGGCGTACTCGGGATGCCGAGTGAACGTCACCTGGTCTATGAGTTGGGCCGCCAACAGTTCGTCGACTACCGGGTCAACGCCAAGCGCCGCAAGAAGGTCCGCGCTGAACCTCGATCCGATCACCGCCGCAGCACCCAACGTTCGTTTCGCTATCGGATCGAGCCGATCGATGCGCGAGGCGATCGTCGCGTGCAACGTCGCAGGCACACTGACAGCGGCTGCGTCTGCTTCTGAGACATACGATCCCGGTTTACCTTGCAGCACATCGCGTTCCGCGAGCTCGAGAATAATCTCCTCGGCGAAGAACGGTGTGCCGGCCGCTCTTTCAACGATGGAATCGCCAAGCGAACTTACCGATGGATCGGCGCCGAGCAGGTCCGACACCAGCGCCGATGTCTCGAGATCGCTCAGCGGCGCAAGGGCGAACGTCTGTGCGCCCGGCACCTGCGCCAGCGTTCCACGATAGTCCGCGCGGTAGGTGATCACGGTAAGCAGGGGTGTCTGTGGGATCACGGTGAGAAAGTCGGCAAGCAGCGACTCGCTGGCTTCGTCAATCCAGTGTGCATCCTCGATGACGTAGACAGCGGGGCTCTGCAAAGCCAGCGATGCGGTATTCACCATGGCCGTCAGTCGTCTTCGGCGGGCGTCCGGATCGATCTGGGGGAGCGGAACATCGGGATCGGTGATGCCCAGCAGGTCCTCGAAGAGGGCGACATCTTCGGGGTCGGCGTCGCGCGGCTGTGCCGCCATCTGCGCCCGCGCGCTCGCGGCGTCCAGGCCCTCGACGCCGGTAGCCGCCCGGAACAGCCTCTTGACGACGTGGAACGGGACCTGGCTGGTGTGGGATTCGCAGAAAGTGGTGAAGACCTGTACGTCTCGGCGTGCTGCCATGGCCGCGAGTTCGCGTGTCAGACGGCTCTTCCCGATTCCAGCCGACCCGGTTATGCAGACGACGGCTCCTTGTCCGTCGATTGCCCTGTCCAACAGGGCTTCGAGCGCCGACATCTCCCAGCGGCGGCCGACCAGTTTCGACTCGGATCGCGTCGTGCGACGCTCATCCCCGCCGACGGCGAGCAACTGGCGGGCGGGAACCGGTTCGTCGGCACCCTTAATCTGGACCGACTGCGGCTCACCGAGTGTCGCCCCACCGTCGACAAGGCGCGCGGTGGACGCGCTGAGCATGACGCCGCAGGGAGGCGCAACCGACTCCATCCGCTGTGCCATGCCGACGTGCTCACCAATCGCGGTGTATCCCATCGCGCCAGAACCGATTTCACCGGCGATCACCTGGCCCGAATTCAGGCCCACCCGTAACTGAAGCTCAACGCCGTCGCGGCGCTTCACGTGGTCAGCCACAGCTCGCGTTTCTTCCTGAATACCCAAGGCGGCCAGGCACGCCCGCACCGCGTGGTCTTCGAGCGCCACCGGCGCCCCGAACACGGCCATGATTCCGTCGCCGGTGAACTTGTCCACCGTGCCGCCGTAGCTCTTCGCGAGAGAACCTGCGCAATCCACCAATTCGGCCATGATTTCGCGCAACCGCTCGGCGCCGACCGATCGCGCGATGTCCATCGATCCGACGACATCGGCGAACAGCACAGTGACCTGCTTGTACTCCGCCGACGGCGCAGACCGCTTGAGCGGCGTTCCGCACTCGCTACAGAACTTGGCTTTCGCGGCCACGTCAGCGCCACACGATCCGCACCGTGTGTCATCCACCCGGTAATCGTGTCACCGCCGGTCATATGCTGTCGGCGTTATCGCTTCGTGCCGATACTCAGCCTGGAGGTGTTCGATGAATGCGGACGAATCGAGCGCGGCATTGCGCGCAATTTGGGGATCGGCCGCGCCTGCGTGGGGCACACACGCCGAATACGTCGACACCAGGGGTGCCGAAGTCGCACAGGCGATGATCGCCGCCGCCTCGCTTAAGGAGGGGGATTGCGTGCTCGAGCTCGCCTGCGGCCCCGGCGGAGTGGGTATCGCGGCCGCCCCGATCGTGGGACATGACGGCGCGGTAGTGCTTTCCGACTTCGTGCCGGAGATGACGGCGATCGCCGCCGAACGAGCTGCCGCGGCCGGTTTGCCGAACGTCACGACCCGCGAAGTCGACATCGAGCGGATCGACTACCCCGACGAGGCCTTCGACGTGGTGCTGTGCCGAGAGGGCCTGATGCTCGTCTCGGATCCGTTGTCGGCGGCTCGGGAGGCGCTGCGGATCCTGCGGCCTCCCGGCCGCGCCGTGTTCACCGTCTGGGGGCCGCGTGACCGCAACCCGTGGTTGGGCGCACTGTTCGACGCGATCACAGCCCAGCTCGGCGTGCCGGTTCCGCCGCCCGGCCTCCCTGGACCGTTTTCGCTCGAAGCCGATGGTGCTCTCGGCGATTTACTGGAGTCGGCCGGTTTCGCCGATGTGTCGGTAGTCGAAATTCCGACGCCGATGCATGCGAGGTCGCTCGACGAGTGGTGGTCGGTTGTTCCATCGCTCGCCGGGCCCGTCGCGCAGTTGCTGGCGTCACTGCCCGCGGAGGTGAGTGCTTCCATCCGGACCCGCGCCGAGGAAGCGATGGCAGATTTTGCCTCCTCCGATGGATACGAACTACCGGGTGTCAGCTATCTCGGCGTCGGTACCCGTTAGGGCATCGCCTCGGTCCATTGCATCTGACCCGTGAAATTCAGTGACTTCGCCAGGGTCCGGTAGCGATCCCGGAAGTCGCGGTAGCTGGTTTCCTCGTCGTGAGCCTTGGCCAGCAACGCACGCAGGCGAAGGACGACCACCTCGTGCAGCACGATTCCCGGATCGGTAGGCGCGGCTGCCAGCTGGTCTCTCGCTTCCCGTGCATCAGTGAGGTCCGCGTGCCCGCGGCGTTGCAAGAGCGCTTCCACCAGGACGCTCGTCGCAAATGCGTCCCATATCGCCGCACCCGACGTGAAGATCTCCGTCCGGGTGGCCCGCGCGGATTCGATGGCGTCGTCGACGTCGCCACATCGGAGCTTCTCCATCGCGATGTGGAGGTCGAGGATCGCAAGCGCGTGCTGTTACTAGAGGACTTGTTGGGCATCCGCGATTCTGCGATAGCCACGCCCCAGATCGCCCAGATGCGCGGCGTCGCAGGATAATCGCATTTATCAACGCGTCCTCGCTGGGCCGCCAACAGCCCGCGATGTTCGTCGAGGACGCGCATTGGATCGATGAGGTCAGCGAGTCGCTGATGATCGACTTGCTGGGGCGATTGCAAAGACTCCGTCGCGTGCGGTTATCACCTACCGACCGGAGTATGACGGCCTGCTGGCCCGGTTGGCGAACACACAATTGATAACCCTTGCCGCAGCTGGAGATCGACGCCGTCGCGCTGGTTAACGTCGTCGGCGAGCGGCCGGACCCCGTCCTGGATTTTCAAGGCGGCAAGACAGGCACGCGTCGCGTGGTCTTCGAGCGTTGCTGGTGCACCGAACACAGCCATGATGCCGTCGCCGGTGAACTTGTCAACGGTCCCGCCATAACCCGTCACGACCGCGGCGCAGCCGGTCGCCAGCTCCGTCATTATTTCGCGCAGCCGCTCCGCGCCCACTAACCGGGCGAGGTCCATAGAGTGGACGACGTCGGCGAAGAGGACCGTCACCTGCTTGTACTCCGCCGATAGGGGAGCCTGGGACAACGGGGTTCCGCACTCGCTACAGAACTTGGCTGTCGCGCCTACTTCAACGCCACACGATCCGCAGCGTGTGCCGTCCACGCGATCATTGTCACCTCAGAATGCGGTCGAACTGCCTGATCGGATGAATTCCATGCAGGTCACGGTAGGACGCAGGCACGCGGCCTCCGTCATCGGTGATGCCGTATTCGGCCGCCAGCTCGGCGCCAATCAGTGTCTGGCCGCTTTTGTCCATGCGATCGGGATCGTTGAAGAGTGCCCAGATGAGGTGCCCCGTCAATTCAGGAGTCTCTGCATTGTTCAGCATGTGCTCGAACTTCTGGGGGGCGAGCGCGACGATGTTCTTGAACCGTTCGGTCAGCAGGATGCCCATCCAGATGGACACCGCGGCGATGCCGAACTCCTTGAAGTCCACCGCCATGTCCGCGGCCATCTTGTCCATGCCCGCCTTGTGCACGCCGTACGACGGACCGAACACGTAGTGGGCGGCACCGGGGGCTGATGTGAACACCACCAGGCCACGGCGCTGCGGAAGCATCAGTGGTGCGGCGTACACGGTGGCGACGTAGCCGCTGCGAAGCCCGACGTCGAGGGTGTCGATGACGTTGATCGGCTCCTCCCAGAACCGGGTCCGGCCCATCATCTCGTCGCGGATGATCGCCGCGTTGTTGACCAGGATGTCGAGCCGTCCCTGTTCGCGCTCGACCTGTTCGAACAGCGCCTTCGTCTGCTCGTCGTCGGCATGGTCGACGTGGACGGCGATCCCGGTGCCCCCAGCCGACGTGACCAGTTCGGCGGTTTCGTGGATGGTGCCGCCGAGTGAGGACTGGCCGGCCTTCTCGGTGCGTCCGGTGACGTAGACGGTGCATCCGTGACTGCCGAGCGCGTGCGCAATGCCGAGTCCTGCCCCCCTGCTGGCCCCCGTCACGACGGCG